>Ga0233423_10001983_pt1 | contig 10072 bp, 12 predicted proteins | sample Watercolumn_Mata_FD_180713 | JGI IMG/M metagenome (GOLD analysis project Ga0233423, IMG submission 180713) | Freshwater microbial communities from Lake Matano, South Sulawesi, Indonesia - Watercolumn_Matano_2014_112_MG | ecosystem: Environmental > Aquatic > Freshwater > Lake | place: Indonesia... | reverse complement strand
CATTCCAGCAACAGCATCAGGTCGAGATAACTTGGGATGCTCGGATAAATTGGAAACGCCGCCGCCCAGCCGGAATCCGCCATCAGCAAATTGAACGTCGCCCGTTCTTTCCGGGACATTTTGGCGCGTTCCACATCGCTGTAGTTTGGCGCAACGTACGCCAGCAGTCGCCCATTCTGATCAAAGGGCAGATTAGCGGTGCGCAGAAAAACACGGCGTTTCGTCCCATCCGGGCGCGTCAGTTTTTCACTGACGAATCTTTCGAATTGGGCGGTCGCCTGCGTTCCTTGAGTTTCTTGCAGCGTGCCGGCTTGCCCGGTGACCAGTTTCGGATGCAAGTACCGGGCAAGGTCGTCGCGGATTGGCACTTTGCCCGCCTGAATCCAATCCGCCAATTGTTTCAAATTTGCGTCTTGCTTGGAAGGTTTTTGCGTGCCGGGATAATGCACCTCCGGCGTGTCAATGCTCAGCATCCGGATGGACATTGCCACAAAAGGTGTATCGCCGTCCGTCGCGCGGAGGTATTCGTTATCTCCCAGCGCGTTGAGTTCGATCCCCTGCGGATCCCAAAAAATCTTGACCTGAGACATCGTAACCTCCTTCATCTGCGTGCCATCAATTGCGCCGCTGGTTAAGAGATTCCTCTCGCGCGGGTAAGAACACTCACACATGGCTGAAAGCGAAATTGCGAAGGATGAACAGGATCAGCCAAAGCCATCTCACACCATTCGCGTTTGAGATACGGTCTCCTGCGAAGAATCTCTTTCTCAAAATAGCGTGTGGTTTTCATCCGATGAGTGTCTCCGCCGCCGTATAGATATCCAGCTCGCGCGCGGCGATCTGCTCGATGAGCGTTTCAATCTTTGTGCCATTCACGCCGCGCAACAAGCGCGCCATCAATTCGCGCTGGACGACCATTTCCAATTCGGCGCGAAACCGCGTGCGCTCGCGCGCCTGCAGCAAGCAATTCGCTTCGAGATACGCGCGGTGCTTGCCGATCCATTCCACCGCGTCCGCAACTCCTTCGCCAGTCGTCGCGATTGTTTTGAGCACCGGCGGTCGCCAATCGTTTTCCGCTTTCGGCTTGAGGTTCAAATTCATTTCCAGCGCGGCAACCGTCGCGCTCACCTCGTCGCGGTCCGCTTTGTTGACAATCAGCAGGTCGGCAATCTCCATGATCCCGGCTTTGATCGCCTGGATGTCGTCCCCCATGCCCGGCGCTTCGACGACGATGGTCGTGTGCGCGTTCTGAGCAATTTCGACTTCGTTCTGCCCCGCGCCAACTGTTTCGACCAACACGCTTGCGAATCCTGCCGCGTCAAGCACCTTGACCGCGTCCGACGTTGCCGCCGCCAGTCCGCCGAGCGAGCCGCGCGTCGCCATCGAGCGGATGAATACCCCGCTATCGCCGGACAAATCCTGCATCCGCAAACGATCGCCCAGGATCGCGCCGCCGCTGAATGGGCTCGTCGGGTCAATGGCAACAATGCCGACGCGGACACCGCGTCGGCGATAGTGTTTGGCGATTTCGTTGACGAGCGTGCTTTTGCCGGTGCCTGGCGCGCCCGTGACGCCGATGATGTGGGCGCGCCCGGTGTGGCGGAAAATGGCGGCGATCACCGCACGCGCGTCTTGCCCGCCGCGTTCGACCGCGCTGAGCGCGCGCGCAACTGCGCGTGGATTGCCGGCGCGGAGTTGCTCAACGGCTGCGGGATTCACGCTACAGCCGCTCCGCGTTTGCGCGCCACCTGCTCGCGGATGAACACCGCGATGTCCTGCGTCGAGGTGCCGGGACCGAACACCCCGGCGAAACCCATCCGCTTGACTACCGGAATGTCGTCGTCCGGGATGATGCCGCCGCAAACGAGCAGCACGTCTTCGAGTTGTTTCTGTTTCAGCTGCTCGACGATGCGCGGAAAGAGGTCGCGGTGCGCGCCAGACAAGATCGAGAGTCCGACCACGTCCACATCTTCTTGCAGCGCGGCTTCGGCGATCATTTCCGGCGTCTGGCGAATGCCGGTGTAAATCACTTCCATCCCCGCGTCGCGCAGCGCGCGCGCGACAACTTTTGCGCCGCGATCATGTCCATCCAACCCCGGTTTTGCTACCAGCACACGAATTGGTCGGTCTGCCATTCCATCACTCCGCTGTGGGATGGCATCCATTATACATCAAATCGCCCCGATTGAAAAACGACAAGTTTGACAATTGACAGAATCAATGCGAGAATCCAAGCGAATGAAATTCAGCCGTCTTCTGCTGCTCTTTGGGATTGCTGTTGGAGCGGTGGGTTGCGGAACCAATTCGCCGACGCCGAGTCCAGTGGGATGGGCTGAAACCGCGCCCACGCCGACGCGCGGGCCAACTGGGCGCCCACCGATCAGCCGCACGATTGCGCCGGCTGATCTGGGGGCGCGCATCGCTGCGGCGGCAGAAGCGCAAGTCGGTGTGACGACGATCTACGACGCGCAGTACGTGAAACTCGCGTATCCCAACGGCGATGTGCCGATCGAGCGCGGCGTTTGCACCGACGTAATCGTACGCGCGTTCCGCACGATTGGAGTCGACCTGCAGGCGCGCGTTCACGAGGACATGCGGAAGAATTTCAGTGCCTATCCAAAAGACTGGGGCTTGACCGCGCCCGATCCCAGCATTGACCATCGCCGCGTGCAAAACTTGACGACGTACTTTGAGCGAATGGGCAAACGGATCAAAGCCATGGAGGCTGACGAAGATTTCAAGCCCGGCGATGTGGTCGCCTGGCGGCTCAGCGGCTGGATGCAACACATCGGCATCGTCGCGCTTGACCGCGCGCCGGGGGCAGACCGGTACTACATGATTCACAACATTGGGGCAGGCACGCAGAAAGAGGATATGCTGCGATCGTACACGATTCTCGGACACTATCGGTGGTAATGCAATGCGCGTGATATCTGGAACGGCGAAAGGGCGCCCACTCAAGCCGGCAGGCGCCGCCACGCGTCCGATTACTGACCGCGTGAAAGAGAGTCTCTTTGACATTTGGGCAGCGCGCGTCGTGGACGCGAATGTGCTGGATTTGTTCGCGGGCGCGGGAAGCGTGGGCATCGAGGCACTATCGCGCGGCGCGCGCGCGGCGACGTTCGTAGAACTGGAGCGCGACGCGCTGCGCGCCATCCACGCGAATCTGCAAGCCACGCGCCTCGCCGACCGCGCGCGTGTCGTCCGGATGGATGTGTTCAAGTTCATCCGGCGGGCTGCGGAGGAGAAACATGTCCTGAGCGAAGCCGAAGGGCATGCCCTGAGCGAAGTCGATGGGTTCGATTTGATCTACGTCGCGCCGCCGCAATATCGCGGTCTGTGGGCGGAAACGCTCCGCGCACTCGACGGCAACGTGTTGCTCGCCGAGCGCGGCATCGTCGTCGCGCAGATTCATCCGAAGGAGTACACGGAACTTGCGCTGACGAATCTGGAGTTGTTCAATCAGCGCAAGTACGGGAGTACGCTGTTATGTTTCTATCGAAGATCGCACCACTGCGAAACGGTTTAACGCTGCGATTGGCACACGTTCTGACTATTTCAGTGTGTAATTGAACCACCCCGATATTTGACAGTGGTATCGAAAACTCTTTCTGTGTTTCGTCATCTCTCGCTTGGGTTGGAACTAGTAAAGTTCGAACACATCATCTTTGCGCTACCGTTTGCGTATTTGGGAATGGTGCTTGCCGCACGCGGGCTACCGAGGCTGGAGCAATTTATTTGGATCACAGTTGCGATGGCGGCGGCACGGACGCTCGCCATGTCGCTCAATCGGCTGATTGATCGCGAATTGGATGCGCGCAATCCGCGCACAATGCAGCGCCCCCTGCCGCGCGGAACGATTTCCGCGCGCGCGGTTTTCGCGATTTCTTTCGCGTCTTTCGGGGTTTTCGAAATCGCCGCGTGGCGATTGAACTGGCTTTGCTTTGCCCTGTCCCCGCTCGCGCTGATCTTTCTGGTCGGCTACAATTACACCAAGAGATTTACCTGGCTTTCGCATTGGGTTCTGGGATTCACCGATGGTATTGGCGCAGCGGGCGGCTGGATCGCAGTGACCGCGTCCTTCGATCCGCTCGCGCTGTTATTGTGGTTCGCAGTGACCCTTTGGATCGGTGGCTTTGATGTGATCTACGCGTGCCAAGATGTTCAAGTGGATCGGCGCGAAGGGTTGCACTCGGTACCCGCGCGTTTTGGCATTGCGACCGCGTTGACGCTCGCGCGGGTCAATCACGCGGTCACGGTGCTCGCGCTCGCCGGAGTTGGCATCGTCGCGCGGCTTGGCGTTGCGTTCTGGGTCGGACTCGCCATCGCCGCGCTTTTGCTCGCGTACGAGAACGCCATCGTCAAGCCAAACGATCTCTCGCGCCTGAATCTTGCATTCTTCAACGTCAACGGGTATATAAGCGTCATCGTATTTGCGGGCGCGCTGTTCGGTATTTGGTTCCCGGGCGCGTGACGAAGGACGAGAAAATGCATTACGGACTCAACTTGCCCAACGGCGGCGCGTGGGGTGATGCGCGCACGCTCGGCGAACTTGCGCGGCTCGCGGACGCGGGCGCGACCTGGTGGGTCGAGTACATCGAACAAGACCGCTGCGATCTCGATGCCGCGCGCGCGTGCATCGCGCACGGACCGTTGCGGATTGATTGAATCGAAAACTCGGGGGGGAAAATGTCTATGCGCAAACTACTGATCTGCGTCTTCGCGATCGCCGCGCTCGCCGCGTGCGCGTCGCCCGCGCGGCCAACCCTGCCGCCGCCCGTGCTAATGCGGATCGGCGTGCTGCCAATTACCGATGTCGTGCCCTTTTATGCTGCGGAACAGCAAGGCTATTTCCTGAAGCAGGGTCTGAACGTCGAACTCGTGTCTGCATCGAGCGCGGCGGAGCGTGACCAAATGATGCTCACTGAGCAGATTGACGGACAGGTGAGCGATCTCGTCGCAACGGTTTTATTCAACGCGAAATCGCCCAAACTCAAAATCATCCGCATCGCGATGGCGCCTGCGCCCAAAGCGCCGAACTTTTGGATTCTCACACCGAAAGACAGCGTGATCAAATCGGCGCAAGATTTGAAAGGCAAGGAAATCGCGATCTCGCAAAATTCGGTGATCGAGTACATTACCCAGCGGATGTTGGAACGCGAAGGGCTAACTGCCGCCGATATCAAGACGACGAGCGTGCCCGCAATTCCGACGCGTCTGCAGCTCGTCCAACAAAACCAAGTTGCCGCGGCAACGCTGCCTGATCCGTTCGCGTCGATGGCGATTTTGCAGGGCGCGCGCGTCATCGTGGACGATACCAAGTATCCGGAATACTCGATGAGCGTCATCACATTTCGCAACGACGTGCTGACCAAGCGCGCGAGCGATGTGAAGAAATTCCTTGCCGCGTACGATCAAGCCCTCGGCGACATTCGCGCCAAGCCCGATCAATTCCGCAACACATTGATCGAGCGTGGACGCGTGCCCGATCAGTTGAAAGACAAATACCAATTTCCACCCTTTCCTAATCCCGGCGTGCCAACGCAAGCACAATGGGACGACGTAGTCAAGTGGGCGCTCGATCGCAAGCTGATTGCCGCGCCCGTGACCTACGAGTCGTCGGTGGATGCAGGATTCATCAAATGACAGTCAACAGTAGCCAGTGGTCAGTCGCCAGAGAATCTGGGGACTGACTACTGACGGCTGACTACTGAACGTGATTAACCTTCGCGATCTCACCTTCACCTACCCCAACCAGCCTGCACCGCTGTTCGATGCATTCAACTGGCGGGGCGAACGCGGCGAGTTTTGGTCGGTGATTGGCGCGTCGGGTTGCGGCAAGTCTACGCTGCTGCACCTGATTGTCGGCGTGCGCGCGCCAAGCGCGGGGATGGTCACCGTCAACGGCGAGCGCGTGCCGCGCAGACAGAATCGCGGCAAGACCGGACTTGTGCTCCAAGAATACGGTCTGCTCCCCTGGGCGACAGTGCGCGAAAATGTGGAACTGGGTTTGCGGATTCGCGAGTTCTATGGACAAGACGACCGCCGACCGCCGACGGCAGACCGGCGCGAGTTGTCGGCGGTCGGCGGTCGGCGGTCAGCGGTCGATTTCTGGCTGGAGCGTTTCGATCTGATCGCGTTACGCGACAAATATCCCGCGCAGATCTCGGGCGGACAGCGCCAGCGCGTCGCGATTGCGCGCACGCTCGTGCTCGAACCCGACGTGCTGCTGATGGACGAGCCGTTCAGCGCGCTCGACGCGCCAACGCGCGAAGACCTTGAGCAACTCACGCTCGACCTGCAAAACGAAACCAAGACGACGACGGTGTTCGTCACGCACAACATCGAGGAAGCGGTTTTCCTAGGACGCAAGATTCTGGTGCTGGGCGCGCCGCCGCATCGTTCACCCGGGCGCGTCGTGGAGAATTCGGGTGCGGGACGCGCGGCGTATCGCGATGAGGCGACATTCGGGGAAAAGGCGCGCGAATTGCGAGAAATGTTGAAAGGATAGTCACCAGTCCACAGTAGACTGTCGCCAGACTTTGTTAAGTCTGTTGACTGTCTACTGACGACTGTCTACTGACAACTGATATGCGCAAACGTGGTATTCTCCTCGCCGCGCTCGCGCTCTTAATCGCGTGGGAAATTGCCGCGCTGATTCTGAACCGCGACATTTTACCCGCGCCAGCCGACGTGCTGATCGCGTTCGTCGTCCAAGTGCCGCGCGGACTTGGCTGGCATTTCGTCGTCAGCGCGTGGCGAGTCATCGCGAGTATCGCGCTCTCGGTCGTGCTCGCGACGCCCGCGGGCTTGGTGCTGGGGCAATATCCGCGCGTCAATCATTTTTTCGCGCCGCTGATTTATTTGACGTACCCGATTCCGAAAATTGTTCTGCTGCCCATCGTAATTTTGTTTCTCGGCATCGGCGACGCGTCGAAAATCGCGATCATCTTCTTGATTCTGTTTTTCCAGGTGCTTGTGGTCGTGCGCGATGCGAGCGCCGCGCTGCGACCCGAATTGCTCTACTCGGTGCGCTCGCTGGGGGCGGGACGCCGCGCGCTATTGCGCTTTGTCTATCTGCCTGCCACCCTCCCCGCCGTGCTGACTGCTGTGCGGGTGAGCATCGGCACCGCGATTGCCGTTCTGTTTTTCACCGAATCGTTCGCGACGAACGCGGGCTTGGGCTATTACGTCATCGTGGATACGTTCGCGCGCATCGCGTTTCCGGAAATGTACGCGGGTGTCGTCGCGATGAGTTTGCTCGGGTTGGCGCTGTATTTCGTCGTGGATTTTCTTGAACGGAAATTGTGTACGTATCTGTTCGCAAAATAGAAGTTGGAGGTTAGAGGTTGGAAGTTGGATTCGTCTATCGCGCAATCCAATCTCCAATTTCCAACTTCCAACTTCCAGCAACCCATGGACAAAGCCACCTACGTCCGCTCAATGTTCGATCGCATCGCGCCGCGCTACGACTTGATGAATGCGGTGATGACGTTTGGGCAGCATCAAGCGATACGCCGCGCCGCCGCGCGTCTGGCGCAACCGCCGCGCGCGGGGCGCGCGCTCGATCTCGCGACCGGTACGGGCGATTTCGCCGAGGCGCTGCGCGGTGTGGAACCGACCTGCCGCGTCGTCGGCGTGGATTTCGCATTGGAGATGATGCGGCTGGGGCGAGCCAAGTACCCCGCGCGCGTCATGTTCGCGGCGTGTGATATGCTGCGTCTGCCATTCCCCGATAACCTGTTCGATTGCGCAGTCAATGGTTTCGTCCTGCGGAACGTGACCGACGTGCGCGCCGCGTTCGCCGAAATGTACCGTGTGCTCAAGCCGAACGGGCGCGCGGTCAGTTTGGAAATCACGTTGCCGCGCACGCCGATCTGGAAAAATATCTTCGCGCTGTACTTTGATCACGTTATGCCGCGCATCGGCGGGCGGCTCAGCGGCAATCCCCTCGCGTATCGCTATCTGCCGCAATCGGTGCGCGATTTTCTCGCGCCCGAGCAAGTCGCCGACCTGATGCGCGCGGTTGGTTTTCGCGAGGTGTCCTTTCGCCGTTGGGCGCTCGGCGCGATGGCGGTGTATTTCGGAGTGAAATAGCCGTAGGGGAGCGCGGGAGCAGAGGAGCAAAGGGGGAGAAATTCTCTCCTGCTCCCCGGCACCCCAGCAATTGGAATTGGGAGGAGACATGAACGGAAGGATCGTAGGGCTGCAGATCGCCACCGCGCACCGCGCGCCGATGGAGCGTCCCCAAGTCGCGCGCGCGCTTGCCGACCTGGGGTTGGAGGGCGATATTCACATCAAGCCGGGCGGCAAGCGGCAGGTGTTGTTGATGGACGAGGAAACGCTGAATGGGTTCGGCTTGGAATTAGGACGCGTGCGCGAGAACATCACGACGCGCGGCATCGAATTGAAAACGCTCGCGCCGGGGACGCGTTTGCGTGCGGGCGGCGCGGTGTTCGAGATCACGCAAGCGTGCGATCCGTGTAAGATGATTGACGACATTCGTCCAGGGTTGTGCGAGCAGATGCAAGGACAGCGCGGGATGCTCGCACGTGTGCTTGAGGGCGGGGAGTTGCGCGTGGGGGATGCGATCGAAATCGTGAAAGAGTAGAACGCCGCGAGCAGCGGCATCCATTCATTCTGAGTGAATGGATTGCTGCGCGCTCACACGTTCGGCAGAAGATTCTCTGGCATCTGCACGGCGACGACCTCGCCGCGCGCACACACGACGCCGTTCGCCGAGAGCGTCGCGCTCACCACGACTTTGCGCCCCTTGATCTCCTTGGCGATGCCGCGCACGTGCAGCGGCACTCCCAGGGGCGTCGGCTTGAGATAATCCACCTGCAGCGATGCAGTGACAAAGCGGAACGCCGGCAGCGTATCCAGCGCGCGTCCTTCCGCGCGATACATGGCTGCGGCGGCAGTGCCGGTCGCGTGACAATCAATCAACGACGCGATCAATCCCCCGTAGACGAATCCGGGAATCGCGATATGGAACGGACGCGGCGTGAATACGCACACCGACTCGTCTCCCTCCCAATAACTCTTGATCTGTAGTCCTTGTTCGTTGAGCCGGCCGCAGCCGTAGCAATAGCTCAACTGATCGGGATAGTAATCTTGAAATGCTTTTGGCATCATATTACAGAATCCTTTCGCTTGCCTCCACTGCCTTTAGATTCTCTGCCGCAATGTCCGCGCGCTGCCCCGCGCTGATCGCTTCGCGGAATGCGGCGGGCGGATACAAGTTCGCCTGTCGGACGATTGCCGCCGTCGCCGTGACCGCGAGCGATTTCTTGCTCGGCGCAGCGCAGTCAAAGTCGAAGACGACTTTGCGCGCGCGGGTCTGGACGTGCTGCGCCAGGTCGGGGACGACGTAGACCGTTTGCGTTTCATCCATCGCGCGCAGTTGGCGCGGCACCTGCGATAAACCCTCCGGCGTCAGCACCGCCAGCAGGTCCGGCTTTTCGATTCCCATGTACAAAATCTCGTCGCGGCTCAAAATCACTTCGGATACGGAATAGCCGCTCATCACCGAAACCGGATAATCGTCGCGCTGCGTCGCCCACAAGCCGCTCATCATTCCGCCGATCGCGAGCGCGGACGCCGTCGAGCGCACCTTGCCGCCCGCCGCGCCGGCAAGAATGATCCGCGTCGACTTCGTCAACGCACTGTTGTATTTTGTTTCGATGGGTTGCGGGGAGGAAATGCGAGGTTGGAGGTTGGAGATTGGATCACGATACGCGCGTGCATATTCCGGGTTGTCCATTTTTTGCAGGACGCCGGTTGGAAAATTCAAACTCTGGATCGTTTGCATCAGCGCGGTGCGCGAAAAATCATTGCCAGGCACATAGTACGCCGTGCACAATTCCCAAATGTCGAGGAGCGCAAAACCCGGCGTCCGAATCGCTTCGACCATTCGATCTGGTAATTCCTTGTCGAACGCGGAGCCGCGAAAAACATAGGACGCGCCATTGACCGCGACGGTCGCGCAAACGTCGAGCGGGCGTTCCAGGTTACCGCCGCGCGTCGTCGTCGTGCGCGCGCCGTGCGTGGTCGTCACCGAATGTTCGCC
>Ga0233423_10001982_pt1 | contig 10077 bp, 6 predicted proteins | sample Watercolumn_Mata_FD_180713 | JGI IMG/M metagenome (GOLD analysis project Ga0233423, IMG submission 180713) | Freshwater microbial communities from Lake Matano, South Sulawesi, Indonesia - Watercolumn_Matano_2014_112_MG | ecosystem: Environmental > Aquatic > Freshwater > Lake | place: Indonesia... | reverse complement strand
TGTTGTTCAGCCTTATCTGGGTCACCCTCATCTATGACCCCCTGTGCCACTGGGTGTGGGGCAAAGGCGGCTGGCTGGGGGCCATGGGCGCCCTGGACTTCGCCGGCGGCACCGTGGTGCACATCGCTGCAGGCTTCTCGGCCCTGGCCTTTGCGCTGGTCATCGGCCCCCGCAAAGGTTTTGGCAAGTTCCCCATGGAGCCCCACAATATTATTCTCACCGTACTGGGGGCCGGCCTGTTGTGGGTGGGCTGGTTCGGCTTTAATGCCGGCAGCGCCCTGGCCGCCAACGGCGTGGCCGTCAATGCCCTGCTCACCACCAACTCTTCCGCGGCCGCGGCCGGGGTGGTGTGGATGCTGCTCTCCTGGCTGGACGGCCGCCCCAGCACCCTGGGTTTGGCCACCGGCATGGTGGTGGGCCTGGCCGCAGTTACTCCGGCCTCGGGGTTTGTCACCCCCATGGCGGCCCTGGTCATCGGCGCGGTAGCCGCCCCTCTCGGGTATTACGGCATCCGTTTCCGGGAGAAGCGCCGCCTGGACGAGTCCATGGACGTCTGGGCCTGCCATGGCCTGGCCAGCACCTGGGGCATGGTGGCCACGGGACTGTTCGCCACCGTGGAAGTCAACAGCGCCGGCGGCAACGGCCTGTTTTACGGCAACCCGGCCCAACTGGGCATCCAATTGGTGGCCATCGCCGCCACCATGGCCTTGACCTTCGGCGGCACCTTCCTCATCGCCAAGGCCCTGGACTGGAGCATCGGCCTCCGGGTCTCGGGCATGGAAGAGGAGGTGGGCCTGGACATCAGCACCCACGGGGAACGAGCTTACTCTTAGGCTGGAGGCCTGGCCATGTTAAAAAAGATCGAAGCCATCATTCGGGAAGAAAAGCTCAACGATGTCAAGGACGCCTTGAAAGAGCTGGGCATCGTGGGCTTGAATGTCTTTGAAATTCGCGGCCACGGCCGCCAGGGAGGCATCAAGCTGGCCGGCCGCTCGGGGAGCTACCAGGTGGACCTGCTCCCCAAATACCAGATAAACATCGTCTTGAGCGAACACAACCTGGAAGAGACCATCGAGGCCATCCTCAAGTCCGCCTACACCGGCGAGACCGGCGACGGCCTGATCTTCGTTTACCCGGTGGAGGAGGTGGTGCGTATCCGCACCCGGGAGCGGGGCCACGAGGCGGTGATGTACCCCGGCGACATTGATGAAAGGAAGGCCCGACAAAAGGCCTAGCTCAAGGGTTGGTCTTTCCCCTTGCAGGGTTTTCCCTGATATATTATATAATTTAGTTTGGCTACCCGAGGCCAGGGAGGACTCCTCCCTGGCTTCCATTTCAGTGGGCCGGCGGTTTGCCGGCCTTTTGAGGCTCATGAGCCATGCCCGCGGAAGTGGTAATTTATGCCTGTCAACAAGCGGTGCCTGACCCCCAGGTTCTGCGAACTCACTGGGGTGGAGGCGGCCTCCCCTTGCGGGTGATCTCCGAACCCTGCAGCAGCAAAGTGGAGGCCTTCCAGCTGCTCCGCACCGTGTCCAGCCCGGCCCACCTGGTCTGGGTCATCGGCTGCGTGGAGGAGCAATGCCGCTACCAGGAGGGGAGCCACCGCCTGGGAGCCCGCCTCGCTTACAGCCAGCGCTACCTGGAAGAGATCGGCCTGGAAGCGGCCCGCCTGGGACGGTCCGTGGTCACTCCAGGCGATGCCAAGGGCCTAGCCAAAACCATGGCGGAAATTAAAACCCAGGCCCAATCCCTGGGCCCCACCCCGCTGGCTAAAGATTGAGAGGGTATGATTTGGGGGGAGGGCCAGGGAGCTGAGCTCCCTGCCCTCCCCCCACACCCCCCTCCCAACCCGCTTAAGTTGGCCTGGAAGTCGGGGCCAGGGGCCCCGACTTCCAGGCCGATATAAAACTTAAGGGATTGGGTGTGGGGGCTTGGGGGAGGGGGTAAGGGGCTGCGCCCCTTAGCCCCCTCCCCCAATAACCACTAAGGAGAACCAGTTGCCTGCCAAGTATCATATTGAGGTGCGCCGCGTGCCTCCCCGATTCACGCCTGTGGCCAAGAGCGCCATCATTGATTGGGGTGAGGGGTGTTTGCGGTGCGCCCGCTGCGTCAAGCAGGACTGTCCGGTGGAGGCTTACCGTAAGCGCGACTTCGACCGGCACCAGTTCCTGGACACCATCGACGATCTATGCCGCAACTGTTACCGCTGTGTCCAGGGCTGCCCCCGGGAGTTGATCTTCAAGGCCCTGAATCCCCAATACCGCCAGTTGGGGGATGACTACTGGACGCCGGAAATCATCGCCGTCACCTGGTACCAGGCCGAGTCCGGAAAAATCCCGGTTTCTGGCGCCGGTTACGGCGGGCCCTTTGCCGGCCCGGGGTTTGACTCCATCTGGACGGACATGTCGGAAATCGTCCGCCCCACCCGGGACGGCATCCACGGCCGGGAATATATCAGCACCACCATCGACCTGGGCCGCAAGCCCATGTTTTTGGCCTTTGATGAAGAGGGGGAATTGCAGATAGAAAACCCGCCTCTTCTGGAAGTGCCCCTACCCCTAATCCTGGCGGAACCGCCCCTGGGGGCCAACCCGGCGCGTCTGCAGGAAATGATCCTGGAGGCCGCCCAGACCCTGGATACCCTAGCCATCCTCCCCCGGGGAAATATCACTCCGGAGCCGGCAGAACTCGCCGCCCACCTGGTGCCCCATTTCTCAGCAGGACCCCTAAACTTGAACGACCCTCTTTTTTCCAAAGTGCGGGCCCTGGAACTGGAAGACCACCCCGACGTTTTACCTGAAATAGAGGCCATCAAAAAACAATTTCCCCAATTGCTGGTCTGGGTCAAGGTGCCCGCCGACAGCCAATCCGTCTTGCGGGTGGCGGCTTTGACCGCGGCCGGGGCCGAGGTCATTCACCTGGCCGCCTCAGAGCAAGGTCGGGGTCTGGGCGAATACCAGGAACTCCATCTCAAAGACCTGATTCGCCGCGCCCACATGGGCCTGGTGGAGGGAAAGTCCCGGGATACCGTCACCCTGTTGGTCAGCGGCGGCATCGCCCTGGCGGAGCACGTGGCCAAAGCCATTATCTGCGGGGCCGACGGCGTCATCGCCGACCTCCCCCTGCTTTTGGCCCTGGAGTGCCGCCTGTGCCGCCAGTGCGCCCAGGACCACCCTTGCCCCATAGACCTGGGGCACTTAAGCGTCAAACGGGGCGCCCAACGCATGGTGAACCTCATGGGCGCCTGGAACAACCAGCTCCTGGAAATCCTGGGGGCCATGGGCATGCGGGAGGTGCGCCGCCTCCGGGGCGAAGTGGGCCGGGCCATGTTCATGGAAGACCTGGAAAAAGAAATCTTCGCCCCCCTCTTCGCCCAACGGGAAGGCGAGGCTTTGAAACGGGAACCGACTTGATGGGGTGATTAGTTGAGGGGAGGATCGGGGGAGCAGTGGCTCCCTCTTACAATCTCACCTCAAACTCCCCTCCCAACCCCCTTTATGGGGGCTGGAGAAGGCGGGGCTAAAGGCCCCGCCTTCTCCAGCCCAATAAACCCCATAAGGGATTGGGGGTGGGGGGCTTGGGGGAGGGGGCTAAGGGCCTGCGGCCCTTAGCCCCCTCCCCCAAAAACCTAACGATAAAAGTGAGATAGATTTAAATCATGGCCAGAGCCAAAAAAGTGGTGCCCATTGAACCCGCGGGGCCGGGTATGGTCTGGGAGCCAGTGCCCACTCCTTCCCGCTTTCGCAGTCCTTTGAGCAAGTACCGGGTGTGGCGCAGTGAATCCCGCTGCCTCAAGTGCGGCCGCTGCGCGGAGCTTTGCCCTTACGGCGTCCACACCCGCGCCGGTAGTTTTTTGCGGCGGCCCAAAAGCTATCTATGTTTAGGCACGGCTTGCGCGGATAAAGAATTTTATTGCGTGGCCCACTGTCCGGCCCAGGCCCTCAAGGTCAGCGTCCATCCTATCTACAGCACCCTGGGGGACGACCGCTGGACCGCGGACCTGCTGCTCAGCACCTGGTGGCAGGCGGAGTTTGGCAACCTGCCCTATAACGATCTGGAATACCGCCTGGGGGGGTCCGGCGGCGGCTTTGACCGCCTGCGTTTTCTGTTCCCCACCCGGCCCCGGGACTTTAAACTGCGCCATGAAGACATCTCCCTGGAACTGGAGCTCAACCGCCGGGATGACGGCCGGCCCCAGGTGCGCTTCTCCGTGCCCTACTACGGCGGCGGCATGTCCTTCGGCTCGGTATCCATCAATACTATCCTCTCCCGGCTGCAGGCCGCCCGGCGTTTTAACACCATGGTCTCCACCGGCGAAGGCGGCTACCCCGAAGAGCTGCACCCTTACGACGACCATGTCGTCACCCAGGTGGCCACCGGGCTTTTCGGGGTGCGGGAAGAGACCATCCAGCGGGTGCGCATGGTGGAATTCAAATACGCCCAGGGGGCCAAACCCGGCCTGGGGGGCCACCTTTTGGGGGACAAAGTGACCCCGGCGGTGGCCCGTATGCGGGAGTCGGTCACCGGCAGCGCCTTATTTTCGCCGTTCCCTTTTCACAGCGTCTATTCCGTGGAAGACCACAAAAAGCACATTGATTGGATCAAGGAGATCAACCCCCGGGCCCTGGTTTCGGTGAAGGTCTCCACCCCCACGGATGTGGACATGGTGGCTGTGGGCAGCTATTACGCCGGCGCCCATATAGTGCAGTTGGATGGCAGCTACGGCGGCACCGGCGCCGCGCCCGACATCGCCAAAAAGAACATCGCCATGCCCGTGGAGTACGCCATCCCCAAAGTGCACCAGTTCCTGCGGGCCGAAGGCATCCGCGAGCAGATGACCCTAGTGGCCTCCGGCGGCATCCGCACCGCCTTTGACGTGACCAAGGCCATCGCCCTGGGCGCGGACCTGGTGCAAATCGGCACCGCGGACCTGGTGGCCTTGGAATGCCTGCGCTGCCACAACTGCGAATCCGGCCGGGGCTGCGCCCGGGGCATCGCCACCACCGACCCGGAACTGGTGGACCTCATGACCATCTCCTGGGGGGTCAACCGCATCAGCAATATGTACCACTCCTGGAACTGGCAACTGAAAGAAATCCTGCGCCGCCTGGGACTGCGGAGCATTAAGGAACTGGTGGGCCGCACCGACTTGATGGTCCACCTGGACTACACCGACCGCCTGGTGGATGATGATTTGCGGAGGGGAGGGTAGGATTGGTGGGGGAAGGGCCAGGGACCTGAGGTCCCTGCCCTCCCCCCACGCCCCCCTCCCAACCCGCATAAAGTTATAGGGCGGCCCATGGCCGCCGATATTGCGGCGTGCACGGCACGCCCTATAGATGTGACATTATTTCCCCCCCTTTTCTAAAGGGGGGCAGGGGGGATTATAAAACGCCTCGATAATCCCCCTTTAGAAAAGAGGCACTTGGAGAACCCTGAAAAATTGCGGTTTGCTTTTTAAAAGGCTGAAAGCTTAACGAGGTCATAAATGAAGGCCAACCCAGACGTGAATCACCACGGCTTACGCCTCTGGAACACCCGCCGGAACTTTACTCCGGCCTACGCCCAAGACCGCGTCCACAAGGCCGAAGAAGAAGGCGGCTGCGGGGTCACCGGCTTTGCCGCCAGTGTGCCGGTGTCCGGTAAACACATCTTTGCGCCTTCCATCCAGATGCACAACCGGGGCAACGGCAAAGGCGGCGGCATCGCCGCGGTGGGCCTGGTCCCGGAAATTATGGGGGTCTCCCAGGAAATCCTGGATAAGGACTATCTCCTCCAGGTCGCCTATCTGGACGAAGGCGCCCGGCCCGAGGTGGAAGCCCAGTTCATCACCCCGGTCTTTCGGGTGGACCACGCCCAGCGCCTGCCCACCCTCAGCGACTGGCGGGAACTGCCCACCCTGGAGGTCAAACCCCCGGAGGTCTGGCGTTACTTTGTGCGGGTGAAGTCCGAGGTCCTGCAGCACTTTATTCAAACCCACAAGCTTTACGGCATCCCCTGGCGCCGGGTGGAAGACGAGTTCGTGGCCCAGAACTGCTACCGCCTGAACCAGACCTTTTACGCCTCCCTGGGGGAGAAAAAGGCCTTTGTGCTGTCCCAGGGGCGCAACATGATGATCTTGAAAATCGTCGGCTATGCCGAAGAAGCCGCCCTCTACTATCAGCTCCTGGACTTCAAGGCCCATGTCTGGATCGCCCACCAGCGCTACCCCACCCGGGGCCGGGTGTGGCACCCCGGCGGCGCCCATCCCTTCGCGGCCCTCAACGTGGCCCTGGTGCACAACGGCGATTTCGCCAACTATTTCGCGGTGAGCGAATACTTGAGCCAGCGCCACTTCTATCCCCAGTTCCTCACGGACACCGAGGTGGCGGTGCTCACCTTCGACCTCTGGAACAGAATCTACGGCTACCCTCTGGAATATGTCATTGAGTCCATGGCGCCCACCACGGAGCGGGACTTTGATTTGCTGCCGGCGGCAAAGCAGCGGACTTACCGCCATCTGCAGTCCGCCAACATCCACGGCTCCCCGGATGGCCCCTGGTTCTTTATCATTGCCCGAAATGATCCGGAGCGCCGCCGCTTTGAACTCATCGGCATCACCGACACCTCCATGCTGCGGCCCCAGGTCTTCGCCCTCTCCGAAGGCGAGGTGCAGGTGGGCCTGATCTGCTCGGAAAAACAGGCCATCGACGCCACCCTGGCCTCGCTGGCCGCGGAGGACCCGCGGTTCTGTCCGGTGGCCGATCTGTACTGGAACGCCCGGGGCGGCAGCGTCACCGACGGCGGCGCCTTCATCTTCTCCCTGGAGCCCCAAAACGGCCGCCGCGTCCTCACCTGCCGCGACAAATTCGGCAAAACCAAAACCGTGCCCTGGTATCAGCGACCCTGGGACGGCACTGTGCTGGAAGTCAGCTTCGACGAGGACTCGGAAGCGGTCCGCCTGGTAAAAGCGGGTTTGCAAGACATCAGCGGCCAGCAGCTCTATCAGTGCATCCGCGAGCGTCTAACCTCCTGGTCATACGCCACTTTCCGGGAGATTCTGGAAGTGACTGTGGCCCAGGCCCTTAAAGGCGCGGAGCACCGGGCCGCGGCCATTAACGCCCTCACCTTGCTGTTGGACCGGCATTATGACCCCGGCGACAAGAAAAGGAGCCATCTGCTGCGCTTGGTCATGGCTGCCCTGGAAAAAATCTTCCAGGACATCCCCAAGTTGGGGGGGACCCACGTAAGCCGCTATAACTGGGTGGATTGGCACAGCCGGGCCCGCCTCCGCCACCCGCCCCAGGCCGACGCCATCCTGGTCCTGGACGCTTCGGGCTTTCCCCCGGAAGGGGACGACTGCGACGCCCGCTTCCTCTGCCGGGCTTATGAAATGGGCTGGAAGCAATTCATTACTTACGGCTATAAGGGGCAACGCTTTCTGGGCTGCGGCCTGGGCCCGGACACCGACCAAGTGCGCATCGACGTTTACGGGAGTTCCGGAGATTATCTGGCTTCCGGCATCGACGGCCTGTCCATTTATGTGCACGGCAACGCCCAGGACCAGTTGGGACAGATCATGAAACGGGGAAAACTGGTGGTTTACGGCGACGTGGGCCAGACCTTCATGTACGGCGCCAAGGGCGGGGAGGTATATATCCTGGGCAACGCCGCCGGCCGCCCCCTCATCAATGCGGTGGGCCGCCCCCGGGTGGTGATCAACGGCACCGCCCTGGATTTTTTGGCGGAGTCCTTCATGGCCGGCGACCCTTTAAACGGCGGCGGCTTCGTCATCGTCAACAGCCTGGAATACGACTCCCGGGGCCGCCTCAAGCCCCAGGCCACCCCTTACCCCGGCGCCAACCTCTTTTCCTTGGCGTCCGGCGGCGCCATCTACATCCGCGACCCCTATAACCAGGTGGTGGAGGAGCAACTGAACGGCGGCGAGCTGGTGCCCTTGACCGACGCCGACTGGAACCTGATCCTGCCTTACCTGGAAGAAAACCAGCGCCTGTTCGACATCGGCGTGGAGCGCGACCTCCTGACGGTGGATGGGGAGGTGCTGCCGCCGGACCGGGTCTACCGCAAGGTCCAGGCCGTCAAACTGGCCGTCCTCACCCAGGTGGAAGAAGCCTGGGAGTAGGGCAAATCTCCCGCCAAGGCGCCAAGAGGCAAAAAAAGGGGCGACCCCACGGGTCGCCCCGGATACTAGGCCCACATCTCCGTGGCCTGGCGCATGAAGGCCGCAATGGCCAACCCGTGCGGGCAGACCTGCTCCGCCTGAGAGTAGTCCACCTCGGGCAACCGCTGCCGCACCACCTCGGGCAGGCCGGCGAAGGTCAGCCGGGCCAGCTCCGGCTCCCCGTAGTACCGGTGATACATGAGGGCGCGCATGACCTCGTTTACCGGTACGGCCCCGCCCACCGCCGCCTGGCAGATTTTGCCGCAGCCGGCGCAGTATTCAGCCTTGGTCTCCAGGGCATACTGGCGCAAAGATTCCCACTCCTCCCGGCCCAGTTTGGTCTGGTCCCGGGCCGCAGCCACGTTGGCCGCGAGGATGGTCAAGTTGGGCATCTGCGAGCAGATGCTGGCGATGTGGGGATTCTCCCACACCACCTTGAGCTTGGCCTGTTTGTCCGTGAAGCCCCGCTTCAGGAAGCGGTCGGCCATTTCCAGCTTGGCCACGCCGGGGACCGTTGCCGGCCCCGGCCGGCCGGCCATGGTCTTCATGGCGATCAGGCCGACCCCGGCCTTGGTGCAGGCGTCCACCGCCTCTTTCATCTTGGGGGTGTTCATGACCTGGAAGTTGTAGGTGGTCATCACCGCGTCGATCCAGTCCAGCCTGGCCGCGCCTAAAAGACAGTCCTCCATGTTGGTATGGGTGCTGAAGCCGAAGAACTTAATCTTGCCGGCCTTCTTCATTTCCGCGGCCCAATCCTTGAAGGCCGGGGTCAGGTCGCCCACGCTCGTGATGTTGTGAATGAAGAACAGGTCCACATAGTCCGTCTGCAGCCTTTTTAGACACTTATCCAAGCGCGGGGTGTAGTTGCCGCCCTTGGCCTGGAGCTTGGTGACCAAAAATATCTCCTTGCGGGCCCCGGGGTTGCGGGAGAAGAAGCGGCCCATCCCCTCCTCGCTCAGGCCGTTGCCGTAGGACTCGGCCGTGTCCCAGGAGGTGACGCCCCATTTCACGGCCTGCTTGAGGAGCAGTTGGTTGTTGATGGTGTCGAACATGCCGCCCAGATTAAGGATGGACACGTCCACCCCGGTCTTGCCCAGCTTGCGTTTGGGCATGGTCGCGTCTTTGGCTGACCCGGCCGGCTGCTCCGGAGCGGCCAGGGCCCCGGGCACCCCGGCCCCGGCCACGGCCAGGCCGGCGAGCCCCACGGTCTTCACGAAATCCCGGCGTGTAAAACCTGTCCCTTTCGTCTTCCAGCTCATGTCATTCTCCTTTTAAGAATCCCGGCCCAGCCTTAGAGGAGCAGGCGCCCCGGGCGAGACCGGGATTCGTTCTCACTATAAACACGGATGGCGCGGCGGCCCGCTACCGGACATTCGTGCTCGCACATGCCGCAGCCGATGCACCTGGCCGCGTCCACGAACGGACGCGGTAACCTCACCACGATATCGACTTTGATTCCGTACCTAACCGGCAGACCGGCTATGGCCAGGGGACCCTCCAGAGTCAGCCGGTCGCCGGAAAGACCGGTGATCCGCCGGAGCGCGGCCTCGGGCTGCCCGGCGGGGCGCAGATAATAGTCGCCGCTGGCCAGGTTCGCCGTGGTGGGGAGGGGGGACGCCAACTCCACCTCGGACCGCGCCGTCCTGGCCGGCAAGGCCTCACCGTCCCGGATGGTCTCGAACGCGGTGCGGGTAAAAATGGCCTTGGGGCTCACCGGGCACAATTCATGACAGACCAGGCAGGGCCGGTCCAGGGCCCAGGGCAGACAACGGCCGCGGTCCACGAAGGCCGTGCCCATGCGGATAGGCCCCTGAGCGGCGAATTCCCCCAGGCCTTGCTTCTCATCGAGGCTTAAGGGGCGGATGGCCGCGGTGGGGCAGACCTGGCCGCAGGCGATACAGTTGAGCAGGCAGCCG
>Ga0233423_10001981_pt1 | contig 10081 bp, 9 predicted proteins | sample Watercolumn_Mata_FD_180713 | JGI IMG/M metagenome (GOLD analysis project Ga0233423, IMG submission 180713) | Freshwater microbial communities from Lake Matano, South Sulawesi, Indonesia - Watercolumn_Matano_2014_112_MG | ecosystem: Environmental > Aquatic > Freshwater > Lake | place: Indonesia... | reverse complement strand
GGCCCCTTCTCTTCGCTCAGCGCCTCTCCTGTCATGATCGCCGCGCTGCCTGAGGGAAGAGAAGGGGCCGGATGCAGCCGGGCATGGCAGATCATGCAGCCGAGTTGCCAGGCTGCGGCCCGGCGGACACGGGTGCTTCGGTCGGTCCTGCTATCTGAAGTGTAAAGAAATAGAGAATTCCGACGCAGTCAACTCATTCAGGCCGTAATTTGGCGAAAAGCGACGGATGATTGTCGCTAAAGGCCCCGACTCGGGCCCAAAAAAGAATCGGTTGAATTCCCGAACTCCCTGCCCTATCTTGGTCATAACATGTGAGGGAGAAAGACCATGCGTCGAGCCGCTCTTTTCCTGTCATTTCTTTTCGCCTCGATCGCGTTTTCAACTTGCCGAGAGGGTTCCGTTCCGCCCTCCTCTTCCTCCCCCCCGGTTCGCCTCCCCCGTAGGGACGCCTTCTTCGGCCTCCACTTCGACCTCCATCCCAACGAGACCGATAACGCTTTGGGGGAGGACGTCACCGAAGAGATGGTCGGAAGCCTGCTGGACAGGGTCAAACCGGATTATGTCCAGTACGACTGCAAGGGCCACGCCGGCTGGGCGGGATATCCGACCAAGGTCGGATGGGCGGCGCCGGGGATCAAGAAAGACAGCCTGGCCGTCTGGAGAAAAGCGACCAAGGAGCGAGGCGTCGGGCTCTACATCCATTATTCGGGCGTCTGGGACAGCCGAGCGATCGCCGCCCATCCCGATTGGGCGAGGGTCGACGAAAAGGGCCGTCGCGACCCCAACGCCACCTCGGTCTTCGGGCCCTATGTCGACGAGTTGCTCATCCCCCAGCTCAAGGAGGTCGCGGAGGCGTACGACTTGGACGGATTGTGGGTGGACGGGGAATGCTGGGCCGCCCAGTTCGATTATTCCCCGCGGGCTTTGGCCGCCTGGAAAGAAGAAACCGGGCTCGCCGCCGCACCCGAGGGAAAATCCGACCCGGGCTGGCTCCGGTGGAAGAATTTCCATCGCCGGGCTTTCGAGGACTATCTCGTCCGCTGGGTTGACGCCCTCCACGCCGCCAGGCCCGGCCTCCAGGTCACGAGCAATTGGATGTACTCCTCGTTCGCCCCCAAGCCGGCCGCGGCCAGGCTCGATTTCCTGTCGGGCGACTACTCCTGGTCGCTTTCGGTCGACCGGGCCCGGGTCGAGGCCCGCTACCTCGCCTCGACGGGGATGCCTTGGGACCTCATGGCCTGGGGATTCACGAAGACCAAGGACCTCGGCTGGACGCTCAAAACGCCCGTCCAGCTCATGCAGGAGGCGGCGGTCGTCCTGATGCAGGGGGGCGGCTTCCAGGTCTACAACACGCCCACCCGCACGGGCTTCATCCCCGAGGCGATCGTCGGCCAGGAGGCGCGGGTGGCCGAGTTCTGCCGGGCGCGGCAGGCGGCGAGCTTCAAAAGCACCACCGTCCCCCAGGTCGCCCTCCTCCTCTCGGCCGAGTCGCACTGGGAAAAGTCCGACCGGGTCTTCGCCCCATGGGGCGGGGAGTTCGACGGCCTGGAGGGGGCCCTCCACGCCCTGCTGGAGCTCGGGTATTCAGTGGATGTCCTCGCCGAGCATCAGCTCGAGCCGCGGCTCGGGGAGTTCCCGCTCGTGGTGGTGCCGGATTCGCCCAAGCTGGAAGAGGGCTTCAGGCAGGCGTTGCTGGAGTACGCGGAGGCGGGCGGGTCGCTGCTTCTGATGGGCGAGAAGTGCGCCAGGCTGTTCGGAGGGGCGGCGGGGGTCGAGTTCGAGGGAGAGGCGAAGGAGGCCGGGGCGGAGCTCGACACCCAGGGCGGACCGGTCAGCGTCGGCGGCGTGTGGCAGGAGGTGAGGCTCGTCCGGGCGCGGCCGGCGGGGATGAGGCATCCGACCAGGGACACGCGGAAGGACGACGGCAAGGTCGCCGCCTCGATCGCGGAGGCGGGGAAGGGGAAGATCGCCGCCTTCTACGGGCCGCTGGCCGATATCTTCTTTCGCAACCACCACCCCTGGCTCCGGCAATACATCGGGGCGATCGTCAAGGATCTCTTCCCGAACCCCGCGGTCACGGTCACGGGCCCGGCCTATGTGGACGCGGCGCTGAGGAAGACCGCGGACGGCCAGCTCAGCCTCCATCTCCTCAACCGGACGAACCTTCCCATGCCGGACCGATACGAGTTCACGGACTTCATCCCGGCGGTCGGGCCGGTCGAGGTGGAGATGAAGTGCCCGGCCAGGCCGAAGGGGGTGAGGCTGGTGCCGGAGGCGGAAGGCGGCGGCGCGGCTTTGAAGTGGACGTGGAAGGCCGGCCGCCTGCGCCTCACCGTCCCCCGGCTGGAGATCCACAACATCGTCGTGGTGGACGAATAAGAGGGTCGATGACTTCCCTCCATCGCCATCCGGCCGAACAGTCAACCCTGTTCTCCACTCGCCCTACAGGGCCTCGACGGGGTCGGCCGGGGCGGTCCGGCCCGTTCATTGGAAAAGGACCGATAAAATTTGACTTGAAATCATCGGCTGTTGTAAATAGTGGAAAACCTCGCGACAAGGAGAGATCATGAAAAAAAGGGTGTTCGCCGCCGGGCCGTCCTCAGCCTCCTCGTTCTGAGCTTGGTCTCAACCTCGTGCTATTTCGGGGGCTACTATTTCCAAAAATTGTTCGGCCTCTACGGTCTGATCTGGGGATATTACGACAGCCCCAGCAGGCATGAAGCCACGATGACTCTGAACAAGGACGGGACGGTGACGGTCGACAGCACCAATACGACGGTCGGAGGGCCCAATCCGACGGTCAGGACCTAGAGCCAAGACGGCGAAAACTTACAGATGGATTTCGCCGGTCGGGACGATTATGCGACCTACACGAGCAAGTTCACCGGCAAGTTGAAAGACAAAAAGGGGGAACAGATCGAAGGGACCTGGCAGAATGCTTATACCCCGAAGTCGGGGGCTGTCTATAATTACTCGGGGACGTGGAACGCTAAAAAACGGTGAGACCGGGGCGCTGGGTTAAGCCGGCGGCCTGGACGGCGCTCTCTTTCGCAATTCTGGGCCTGCCTCTCAGGGGAGAGAAGGGCGAACGAGCTCCGCGTTTCGAGCTTCGGCCTTCTTCGGCGGCGGCGGCCCCCGGGAAGCGCTTCGGCCGGGCGGCCCTTCTCAACCTGGCCATGCTCGGCGGGCTGGGGGGGCTGTACTGGATTCAAGTCGAAATAAACAAGCTCGATTGGGATTTCGAGCTCACCTGGAAAGACCAGGTCGATCGTTTCTTCAACCCCAAAAACATCCGCCAAGATACCAATTCGTTCGAGGTCAACGCCCTCCACGGCGGCCAAGGGGCGATGACCCATCTCATGGCCCGGAATGGAGGGCTGAGCGTCGGCGAGTCGCTCCTTTTCGGGGTCGCGTCTTCCTCGGTGTGGGAATATGTCTTCGAGTTTCGGGAGATGATCAGCCTCAACGACCAGATCGTCACCCCCTTGGCCGGCCTCGTCCTGGGCGAGAATTTATTTCAGCTGGGCCGCTATCTCCGGAGGCCGGGGGGAAAGCGGGGGCTGAGTTTTCTGGGCTGGCTTTTCGACCCGGTCGCCGGGGTCAACGGCTGGCTTGATGGAGGCGGGGAATCGCCGGCGGGAGGGGTCGCCCGCGATTCTTCGATGGGAGGATGGGTCCCGACCCTTTCTCTGACCCTGGAAAACCGTTTCTGGGGATTCCGCGAACCGGGAATCGCCTCGACTCCGTACGCCGCGCTCCGGGCGTCGATGCGTTGGTCCGGCGGCCGTCCGGCCGAACTCTTCGTCAACAGCCGGCTGATTTGGGGGGCGGCGACCGCTCTTCCCGAGGCCGACGAGGCCGGGCCCGGACGCCGGTGGCGCTTTTTCGGCGGACTGTCCAGCGCGCTGGACGCGGCGGTGTCTCTCTCCGACCTCGAAGAGTTCGACAAATTTCTGGCCGTGGACGGGTTGGGGGTTGCCGGCGGCGGGGTCCGGAGCGGGCCGGACGGAAACGTCCGGGTGACGGCCGGCCTCTATGGGAGCTTCGCCGCCCTTCGCCCGGCCGCCCTTCCGGCCTTCAGAAAGACGGACGACCTCTTCTACGCGAAATCCATCCTCCGAGAATGGGGCTACTACTTCGCCTTCGGCTATTCGTTCGCCGGAGAGGTCGCCGGGCGATGGCGAAATATCGAATGGAGGGCCGACCTGCGCCATCATGTCTGCGACTCTCTGGAAGGCCGGGACCGGTGGCCGGCCACGGTCTTGCGCGACTTCAACCTCACCGACACCCGGACGTTCTGGAGCCTGCAGGGAATCCTGCGGCTCGGCCGCGGCGATGTCATGATCTTCGGACGCGGAGAAGGCTGTTTGAGGAGCGGCCGGGTCAACGGCATCCGCGCCTCCAGCCGGAATTTCTCGGTCCTGGCCGGCCTCGCGTTTTCACTCTAGAATCATCCGGCCGGGCGGGACGCCCAAGCCCGCCGGCGGGTCAGCCGGACGAGCCGGACGACGCAGGAGACGGCGCTTCCGGCGGCGATGAACAACAGGACGAGGGCCAGCCCCCAGTCCCGGAGAATCTCGAGCTTGGCCGCGCCGGCGGCGGCGTCCTTCAGGCCCTTCAGACCATTCAACGCGGCTCGCGTTTCTTCTCCATGAACGATCAGGAGCGAACCGAATAAAACGGCCGTAAGGGCATCGTCCGCGGCGCGGAGAGCGACTCGCCCGCGGCTGAGTTGCGGCCGGGCCAGGTCGATGGCGGAGAGGGCGATGTCGGCCAGAATGAGGACGACGATGGGGATGAAGTAGGGTCCGCGGAGGTCGAGCCAGAGGGGCGAGGCCGCGAGCTGAATCGGCTCGCCGTGGGGGAAGATGAAATCGGCGACGGGGAACGCTCCCAGCCAGGCCAGAAGGAATAGGACGCTCCAAAGCATTTCGGCGATGGACGAGGAGCGCTTGACTTTCAACCCGTCCCTGACGGAGGGGAGCCGGGAGGGATTCCAATCCCGGGCCGACCCGGGCCGGCGTTGAACGTATTCCGCGACCGCGAAACCGACCGTGATCATCGCAAACCAGGCCAAGGCCAAGTCCCAACTCGACTCGAACGACTCGAACAGGATATGCGCGAACGAGGCCGGCCGGTCGGAAATAATGAGCGAACGGGCCACAAGAAGGGTGACGGCCACACCGAGCCATATCCACCCCGCCAGCTTGAGAGCGAAGGCGTACATCGGAAAGAGGGTCGGGCCGATGAGGTGCCGGCCGGGCAGGTATCGGGCCGCCGTTTGGGACGGGCGCCCCCTCTTCTTGAGCAGGGCTTCGACTTCCCGCTCCGTCATCGGCCGGCCCCATCCGGCTGGCCTTGTTCGCCAGGCACCAGAATGAGGTCCTGGAGCGGGATACGGCCATGCGGATCATCTGGGGCGCGGAAGGATATTTCGTCTCCCGGAGCATGGACGTCTGCATCTCGAAGCTTCGTAAGCTCCTCGCCGACGACCGCCGGGTCGAGATCCAGAACGTCCACGGTCGAGGCTTTAAGCTCATCGTTCGAAAATCCTGAACCGGATTAAAAAAGGGGACGGTTCTATTTTTCCGGCGAAAAATAGAACCGTCCCCTTTTTTTCGTTCGGCGAATAGGTCAGCTGATGGCCCGGGCGGCGTCCAGCGATTCGAGGAGCGAATCGGCCGTGACGGCCGGGGAGATGGCGACGAAGCGGAGGGCGGCCCGGCCTCCGACCCGGGTGATGGCGACCGAGCGCTCCCCGCTCTCTTGGAAGCGGCGGAAAATGCGAAGTTGGAGAGCGTCCAGTCGCTCGGGCGCAACACCCTTAGGAACAAGGCGGAGGCAGAGGATGCCCGTGTCCGGCGGGTGGCAAAGCTCGACGTCCGGAACTCCGGCCAGCTTTTCGGCGAAGGCCTTGATGGCCGCCAGAGGCGCCCTCAGCCGTTCGCGGACCGCGGCCAGGCCTTGGCCGCGGAGGGAGGCGGCCAGGGCCAGGGCCGACATCGGCCGGGTCGAGGGCGCCGATTTCAGGCCGGGGTTCGGATAGGGGTCGTCCTCCCGGTTGAAATACTCCCCGTAAATGGCCATCCGCTTGAAATCGGCCACGCGTTTCGCGAACAGGACCGAGTTGGGGATGGGGACGCCGAGCTGTTTGTGGGGGTCCCAGGAGACCGAATCCGCCTTCTCGAATCCGGCGAAGAGGGGCGCCCATTCCGGAACCAGTGCGTAGGCCAGCCCGTAGGCCCCGTCGACATGGACCCAGGCTCTCCTGGCCGCGCAGGCTTCGATGATGTCTCCCGGCGGGTCGACGGCGCCGGTCGAAGTCGTTCCGGCGGTGGCCACGACGACGAAGACGTTATCCCGAACGCCGGGCCGGGATAAAACCTTCGTCAAAGCCCCGACATCCATCCGCAGCCGGCCGTCGACCGGGATCCGAACAAGGCTCTTCTCGCCGAGGCCCAGCATCCGGACGGCGTGGCGGACGGAAAAATGGGCCTGTTCGGAAACGGCTACGGCCAGGCGCTCCGGCTCGCGGAATCCGGCCAGCCCTTTCGTCGCGAAGTCGAACCCCTCCTCCTCGGCCCGGCGGTGAAGGGCCAGGTAGAGGGCCTGCTGGTTGGCGTACGTTCCGGAATAGAGGAACGTCGCGTCGGCGGTATCGGGAAAGCCGAAGAGACGGCAGAGGGCCCGGCCGCAGAGCTCCTCGAGGACGGCCCCGCCGGGCGAGACCTGCCAATTCGTGACGCCCTGATTGTGCCGAAGGGCGACGGCCGCCCCCCATTCGGCCCCTTCCTCCGGAGGCGAATTGAAAAACGAATGGAAGGAGGGCAGGCCGTAATTCGCCAGATGGGGGACGAGCCGCTCCTCGACGAGGCCCTTGAGTTCCTCGAGCGGCATTCCCTTTTCGCCGAAGTCGCAGAGGGGCCTTAAGCCCTCGGCGATGACGTCCGGCTTCGCCCCCGAATATATCCGCGGCTTCATGGGAGACTCCTCGGCTCAATCGGGGCTGTAGCGCCGGGCCTTGCTCGTCGATACCCCGTACTTGGCCAGCCCGGCGGCGATGACCAGGGCGCAGACGACCCCGTCGAGAACCGGGACGCCGAGCCGCGCCTGGAGGCGCTTGTCGAGGCCGGCCAGACCGGCGCAGCCGAGGACGATGACTTCCGCTCCGTCCTCGTCCATCGCGGCCTTGGCGGTCCGATAGAAGGTGTCTTCGAGGCCGTCGTCCGCGCCCGTTTCGGCGGGCGCGCGAACCGAGGCCAGGTCGTTCCGGAGATGGTATTTCTCGACCAGGGCCTCCTTGTTCGGGACGGAGTGGGCGTCGGTCGAGACGACCGAAAACCGGTGGCCCAGCATCGTGGCCATCTTCATCGAGGCCTCGCCGATGCCGACGACCGGCTTCCGGCTGATTTCCTTCATCAGGTCGAGGTTCGGGTCGCAGTGGCAGGCGACGACGAAAGCCTCGAAGGCCTCGTGATTCTCCCGGAGAAGCCCGGTCATTCCCGGAGCGGCCAGGGCCTGATCTTCGTAGGTTTCGATGAACCGTGGCGCGCCGGGCGTCGCCCGGCATTCGACATCGAACTCCCCGGCGGCAAACGCCCGCCCGGCGGCTTCGATGGTCCGGGTCATTTCGGGGTCGCTGTTGGGGTTGATGATCAGGATCTTCATGAGGTCTTCCTTTCGGCGGTTCGCACATACCGGCGCGTTCGGTCGATGACGTCCGTGGCGAACGCGTTCCGGCCTTCCAGGTAATCCTTCATCAGGGCGAAGAAGACGCCGCCGAGGACGAGGAGGGCGACGAGGTTCGGGACGGCGCAGGCGCCGACGGCGATATTGGCGAAGACCCAGAGCCGGTCGACGTCGGCGAAGCCGGCGAAGACGACCCCGGGGAGAAGATAAACCCATTTGAGCCAGCGGAGCGAGCCTGGGCCGAAGGCGTAGGCCGCCGCCGTCTCGAAATAGATGTAGAACCCGATCTGGGTCGTCAAGCAGAAGGTCAGGATGGCGAAGGAGATGAGGGCCGAAGCCAACGCCGGGGAAAGGGCCGCGCCGAACGCGTCGAGGACGAGCTCGATTCCCGTCTTTCCGCCGTCGAGCGCGCCGGTGGAGAGGATGGCCAGGGCGGTGATGGTGCAGATGACGATCGTGTCGGCGAAGACCTCGAAGGCGCCCCACAAGCCCTGGGCGAAGGGGTGGGGCGTGTCAGCCGTGGCGTGGGCCATGGGAGCGGTTCCCAGCCCGGCCTCGTTGGAGAGCATCCCCCGGGCCATGCCGTACTTGAGGGACGCGGCGAGGCCGTACCCTGCCGCTCCGGCGGCCGCGGGAACCGGAGCGAAGGCGTGCTCGAAAATCATCCCGAAGACGGCCGGGATTTTAGCGGCGTTCAAGATGATGACGGCCAGGCCGGCCAGGATGTAGACCAAGGACATGAGCGGCACGAGCCGCTCGCAGAACCTCCCGATCCTCTCGAAGCCGCCGAGGATGACGACTCCCGTGACGGCGGCCATGACGCCCGTGGTGAAGTAGGGATTCAGGCCGTAGCTGTCGAGGAAGGCCCGGCCGACGGTGTGGGACTGGAGGAGCGTGGCCGTGAAGAGGGAGTTGATGACGATCCCGAGGCTGAACGCCTTGGCTAGGACCGTCCAGCCGAGGCCTTTCCGGATGTAATGCATCGGACCGCCCCGGACCCATCCCGCGCCGTCGGCGTCGCGGTAGTGGACGGCCAGGGTGATCTCGGCCGTCTTGGTCATCATTCCCAAAAGCGCCAGGACCCACATCCAGAAAACCGCTCCCGGCCCCCCGAGGGAGAGGGCCGTGGCCACGCCGGCCAGGTTGCCCATGCCGACCGTGCTGGCCAAGGCGGTCGAAGCGGCCTGGAACGGGGTCAGCCGCCCCTGGCGCGAGGCGCCCCTTGTCTTGAGAACCGACCCGACCGTCCGCGACAGGATGAGGCCGAATTTGCGAAATTGGAAGAACCTCGAGCGCAGGGTGAAATAGACGGCCGTCGCGGCGATGAAGGCCATCGTCCACGGACCCCAGATCAGGGCGTCGATTTGGGAGACGATAGCCAGCCATCGGTCGATCATCGGGAGGGCTCGACGTCGGTTTTCGCCGCCAGCTTAACGGGGAGAAAAAGCCCTTGTCAAGGGCGAGCGGTCTAACGGCGGCGGGCCTCGGCGGCGGCTTTGGCTTTTTCGAAAGCGATGTCGAAGGCCTTGTCCCGGTCCGCGGGGACGTCGGGCGCCACTCCCGTTCCCTCCCAGTTCGTTTGGGTGATGGGGTTGATCGCCCTCCCGGCCGGAATGAAGATCCTTAATCCCGCGGATAGAGGGTGCGTTCCGCCCGGATTGGCCCCGCCCCAAGTCGTTTCGCCGATGATCAGGGCCCTCTGGCGGGTTTTTAGGTTGTAGGCGAACTCCTCGCCGCCCGAGGCCGTCCGGCGGCTCGTCAGGACGAAAATCGGGACTTCGGCCAGGCGCGGGCCGTCGACTTTTTCATACGTCCAGAATTCCTGGGTCCGGTTGCCCGCCCGCCAGTAGAGGGAGTTCAGATGGGTCGGCCGGTCGAAGAAGTAGCTGGAGATCAGGCGGATCAATTCGGGGCTCCCTCCGCCGTTGTCCCGGAGGTCGACGATGAGGGCGTCGACGCCGCCAAGGAATTTCATGGCCGCGACGGCCATGTCGCGGCCGACCGCCTCGGAAACGAAGCCCAGTAAATCGAGATAGCCGATATTTCCCGGCAGAATTCCGACCCTCCGGAATCCGTGTTCGAGTTCGAACAATTGGCCGGTGAAGGGGACGGGGAGGTCTTTGGCTGGCGAAGGCGGAAAACCCGCCCCGCGAATGCCGGGGGCGGAGACGCGGAGATGCCTATCGTGGGCGATGCTCTGGAGCTCTTCCGTGAGCAGGGAGGCCAACGACTCGGCCGCGGCGGCCTTTTCGAAGGCCCCGGCGGCGAGTTTCGCCTGGAGGTGTGCTCCGCATTTCTTCCCGATGTCAGGAAAAACGTATTTCTCGTCCATCAGCCGGCCGATCTCGTCGACGATAGCCTTCCGGGCGTTTGAATCGAGGGCCGGAGCCTG
>Ga0233423_10001980_pt1 | contig 10087 bp, 17 predicted proteins | sample Watercolumn_Mata_FD_180713 | JGI IMG/M metagenome (GOLD analysis project Ga0233423, IMG submission 180713) | Freshwater microbial communities from Lake Matano, South Sulawesi, Indonesia - Watercolumn_Matano_2014_112_MG | ecosystem: Environmental > Aquatic > Freshwater > Lake | place: Indonesia... | reverse complement strand
TTGAACTTGCTGTCGTCGAGCAGCCAGGCGATCTGGTACGGCAAAAAGTACCGGTTAAGATTGGTGGTTCTGGTGGTCATGCGTCAGGGTCTCCGGATGCCGAGGATCTCCTCCTCGATGCGGCGGATGGTGTCGTCGGTGAGCTGCCTGGGCTTTTCTGTTTCGGGCTCGATGGCGGCGTCTTCTTTTTCCTCGTAGCTCTGGATCTTCAAGAGGAGCGGCGCCATTTTGGCGATAAAGTAGAGCTGGCTTTGGCTGGGCTCTCCATCGGATTCGCACGATTGGATTGCTTTGTCGGTGAGGCTTTGAATGAGCCTGTACAGCTTCTCGTGTGTTTTGCCGCTTACTTCGGCAAAGGTTCCCCGCCGTTCAGCCCACTTCCCTTCTGCTGCCCATGCACGAATGGTGCGTTCGGAGACCTTGATGCGTTTGGCAATGTCGGCCTGCCCGAGGTGTTCCTGGACGTAGAGCCGTTCGGCTTCTGCGTAGGATTGTGCTTTCCTTGTCGGGGGCATTAACCGTGCAGGTCTTCGTTGATGAAATTGATCTGTTTGTCGACGTCCTTGATGAACCTGACAGTGTCGTGCAGGCGCTCGGCGGCTCTGAGTATGGCGCTTGTGTCGAGCTTGTGGATGTTGTTTCCCGCGGCGAAGAGGGGGTCTGCTTTCATCCCGATGATGAGCAATGCTTCATCAGCGTCGTGCTCAAGTGTGTTGCGCTGGTCTTGCAGCTTGGCGAGCTGGCCACGGCGTTTGAGGCGGATTTCTGAGGGGATGTTCATTTCGGTGTCTGACTTGAGCTTTTGATGATGTGGAATCTGCATCGGTCTTCGAGGATGCGGCTGAGCTTGTCGAAGATGTCGCGCATGGCGGTTTCGTGTGACTGCTGCATGGCTTTGATGCGTTCGACGAGGCCTCGGTTAATGCCGATCTGTTCCCGGTTATCGGCCAGTGCGTCCTGGAGGAGCTGGAGGTCTTTATCACGCGCAGCAGTGACCTGATGGATCATGTCTTTGTAGACGGTGACGGTGTGCGCCTCATGCGATTCCCACTTCTTGTTCTCACCGGACATATAGCTCTTCATGAGAAGGAAGAGTATGGTGGAAACGACGATGAGCGAGAAGAGCACCATGACGGCGATGCCGAGCGTTTTGGAGAGCTCTACGGCGTTGTTGGGCAGTAAGTCCATAGTGATGGTTGGTGGTGAACAGGTCTTTCGGGAAAGCTACGCTGGTGACGATTCCGGTCTCTGGGGACGGGTTTCGCTGAATGTGGTCGCCGAAGCACGCCGCCTTATTCGGGGGTGTGGCGGGGTGTAGATTGACCGGTATGAAGCATGCCGATGGCGTGTGTTGCCTGACTGCCTGACCCGATCCCCTGCACTCCCGTGCAGGGACGGGTTTATCGATCATCAAACCATACTGTAATGAATTTTAAACGTCACAGGATTTTTGCGAGCGGGGTCCATAAGGTGGATAGGAACCCGGTGTGGCCGCGTGAGCGGGTGCTGGGGTTGCTGGAGGCTACAAAGGAGCATAGCCCGGCGAAGATCCCGTATACGTTCCGGCACCCGAAGAATAATCTGCCGGTGCTTGGATGGACTGATAAGGAGAGTATCGAGGTGTTCGAGGAGAATGGCAGGACGTACCTGTCGGCGGTGCCTGGGGATTTTGCGCGTGAGCTGTTGCCGGGGCTGAAGGCGGCCGGGGTGTCCGGTGTGTCGATCGGCCTGGGAAGGCGGGGCGAGATCGTGCATATCGGGGTTACGGATAACCCGGCGGTTGATGGCCTGGGTGATGCGTTTGAGGCATCGAGCGTGCCGGTGGCGTGCACTGAGGAGGTGGAGTTTGAAGCGGCTGACCTGGATAATCCGGGAGAGGCGTTCGAGGTGTCGTGGAAGTATGCGCTGCAGTGGTGGATGCGGGATATGGCTTCGGTGGTCCGGAATTTGCGTGAGCGGACGATCGCGAGCGATGGCATCGATGCGGCTGATCAGTTTATACCGGCCTATCTGGTGGATTCGCTGAGTCTGGTGCTTCCGGCGGATGAGCCGCCTGTGCAGGAGAATCTTGTCAATCAAACGTATGAGCAGACTATGGGTATGACCGATGGGGACCAGCAGGAGCTTGAGCGCCTGCAGGCTGAGAACGAGCAGTTCAGACTGCGTGAGAAGGAGCGTGAGGCGGCGGGCCTTGAGGCCAGGATCGAGGGGTTCTGTGCGCAGCATCCAACGGTGATCACACCGAAGATGAAGCCGCTGTTGGCGTCGTTGCTGCGGTCGCTGGATGCTGCGGCGCCGGTGCAGTTTGAGGTCGATGGGGCGGCGGTGGAAAGGGCTCCGTACGATCTGATGTGTTCGCTGATTGAGTCGATGCCGGCGCAGGTGTCGTTCGAACAGAACGTGGCCAATGGGGAAACTGCTCCGAGTGAGGATGCTGTGGCTCTGGGCGTGGATCCGGTGGTCAATGTGCTGCAGGAACAGTTCGAGGCGGCGAGGTCCGCCAATCAGTAAGGAGTAAGCCCTGAGGGCTATTGGTGCTGGCGTGATGGGGGTGGGGGTCCCTTATCTGCCGGCACCGCGATTTTCTGACTATTAACAATGCAGGCGATAGATGGCTCCGGCAGTAGCGGGGAAAAAGTCCCGAGTCTCTCTGGAGGCACAGATTTTTTCAATTCAAACAGGATACCATTATGCTTTTGCATGAGATTTCGGGAAGTGACGAGGTGACCAGGCTGGTGATGGACGAGGTGCGCAGGAATGCGCCTCTGCTCGATCAGATACAGTTCTTTACGGAACCGGGCGGCGCTGCGAACAAGCGGAAGGATGCGGCCATTAATACTGCGGCTGAGTTCAGGGCGCTGGGCAGCGATTTCAACAAGACCGAGGGCGCCCCGGCGTATGCGGCTTATGCGTTGAAGGTGTTCGGTAAGACCTTGAAGGTTGACAGGGCGTATGAGGAGCGTGGCAGCGATATCCCGAGCGAGTTCAAGCGGCAGTTGAAGGCGTTTGCCAGGACGCTGGGCAAGAACATGCAGTATTACTTGCTCCTGGGGGATGTGGCGGTTTCAGCGCTGCAGTTCAATGGAATGAAGAAGACGATCGCTGGGTTGGCTGCCAGTCAGACGATTGCGGATATGGGCGTGAATGGTCTGCAGGTTGTGACAGGCAGTGATAACGCCGCGAGAGTTGCCCAGCAGAAGTTCGTTGAGTCATTGAACAATCTGATCTCGGCGGTGGATGGCGGGGCGTCGTGCCTGGTGATGAATTCGAAGGTGTGGAGCCGGCTGTCGACGATCGCCCGTGATAGTGTGAGCACGACGACCAATGAGTTCGGGCGGAAGATATTCGTATACAATGATACGCCGATCGTGCATGCAGGGTATGCGTATGATGGCAGCGATATCTTGCCGCAGACTGAGACCCGGGGGACGTCTACTGATTGCTCGAGCGTGTATGCTCTGCGGTCAGAGGAGGATGCGTTCTGGTCGCTCATGACAACGAAGAGCGGCCTGAAGGTGTACCCGATGATGCAGGTCGGGAATTTCTACGAGCAGACGGTTGAGCTGCAGTGTGATTCGGGTGAACCGCTGAATGCCCGTGCGCTGGCGGTGATGCCTGGCGTGAGGCTGTAAGCGGGGCCCTGCGTGATGCTGTATTGCGATCTGACATATCTGCAGGGGGTAATGCCCCTGCAGTCGATTGTTCTGGCTTGTGATGATTCCGGGGCCATGACAATGGATGCTGCTGCCCTGGTGAACCTCGATGCGGCCAATGCGGCCGCGGTGACGGAGATCCATCTGTTTTGCAGGGGGCTGTATACGCTGCCGTTTGATCCGGTGCCGGATGAAATCAGGTCCCTGGCGGCACAGCTTACCAAGGTGCATCTGTATTACCGCCGAACGGCGGAGGATGTGCCGGAGTCGATTGCTGCACTGCATAAGCGGTTGCAGGATCAGCTTCGGGGGATTACGGCGAATACTTTCAGGATCGATGTGAGCGCTGCCGATGATTCGGTTGCTGCTTCGCAGGGGCCGAGGGTGACGGAGACGCCACAACGGTTCGGGCAGGGGTTCCTGGGCGAGCTGTTGGATCCGGAGTGAAAAAGGCCCCAGGAGGGCAAAAGTTCCGGGCTCTGGGGCCGTGAGTCGGGCAATGGGTAGTTCGTGGCTGTTAAACGGATGTTGAACGCGATTAAACGTAGTGTGGGGGCCGGGAGGATGGCCGTGAATCAATAAGGTGTGCATTTAAGGGAGAACTGAGTCTTATGCCGAAATTTTCGAGAGTGTCAGCGTCGCGCCTGGAGACCGCCCATCCAGACCTGCAGCGGTTGTTCAATAAGGTCGTCGAGTACTATGATTGTGTCGTGGTGTGTGGGGCCAGATCAAAGGAGGAGCAGGATGCGGCCGTCGCTGCCGGGAATTCGACGACACCGTGGCCGAAGAGCAAGCATAACCGTGTGCCAAGCCTCGCGGTCGATGTCTCGCCGTATGACCGGCCTGCGGCTCCGATAGACTGGAATGATCGTGAGCGGATGACGCTGTTCGCGGGATTCGTTATCGGGACGGCCGCTCTTATGGGGATATCTATCCGCTGGGGTGGCGACTGGGACCGCGATACGTATACGAAGGATAATTCGTTTGATGACCTTGTCCATTTCGAACTGATCGATTGACGATATGAGCAGCATATTCAAGACGCTGGGAAGCGTTATATCCGGGGTCGCGCCGACAATTGCCGGTGTACTGGGTGGCAAAGGGGCGGAGTCCGCCGTGGCGTGGCTGTCTGAGAAAGTGTTTGGCCGGCCAGATGGCACGGCGGATGAAGTGGTGCAGACGTTGCAGGGGTGGAGCCCGGATCAGTTGTTACGGTTGCGGGAGTGGGACCAGGAGTATCGGATGGCCCAGCTTTCAGCGGAGACTGATCTGGAGAAGTCGAGGCTGGCGACGGAGAGCGATCTGGAGAAGTCGTATGTGGCTGATACGTCGGATGCCCGGCATGTCCATGCTGAGAATGCCGGTATTTTCTATCTCGGGCTGGCAATCCTGGTGACGTTCACCATGATCATGGGGGCGGTGCTCTGGGGGTCGTATGCGGTGATGACCGGAGGAATGCCGGTGCGTGATGTGGCTCTGGTCGCGACGGCAACGGGCCTGATCGGCACGGTGGTTGGGTATGCCGCGGCGAATGCGCAACAGGTGGTGTCGTATTATTTCGGGTCGTCCCGAGGGAGTTCGACCAAGACGGATGCGATGAGCCGGGCGGTGGCTGCTATGGGCCAGTCGAAACGGTAGAGCGTTCCCCCGATGGGCAGGATTACTGATACCGAGCAGGGGATCATTTCCCGGTTGATGGAGGAGATCGATGGGGTCGATCCGTTGACCAGGGCTCGGGCTCTGGGAGACGGGACGATCGTGCAGGTGCCGGTGCGGGTTGAGTCGTATCCGGCGAATCCGTCGGCGGCGTCATTGAAGATGCTGTCGGCGTCTGGGGCGGTGCTGGTACGGTATGCTGGCAGCAAGTATGGAGAGCATCGACGTGGACCGGGGTGGATTGTCCAGGATAGGACGATGTTGTTCGAGATCATTTGTATCGCGGAGTCGCTCCTCGCAACGAATGCTGCGGCAGGAATCTATGCGTTGCTGGATGCTGCGGCGCTTCGCTTGCTGGGGTATGCCCCACCAGGAGCGACGAATGTCATGACTCTGGAGCAGGACGATTACCTGTCGGAAGCCCAGGGGGCATGGGAGTACGGGTTGATCGTGGCCGTCCCGACGATAATTTCCGTGAGGTAGTGATATGCATGTGCGTAGCGCGATACGGCAGTATGTCGCCAGGTTGATGGAGGGTATCACTCCTGGGAAGGTGTATGGCCGGGTGCATCCGGAGACTCCGGAGGCGATGCCGGGGATCAGCGTATCGGTGGGTGATGAGTCTGGTTCATCGGCGGGGGCTCCGAATGGGTGCACGTCACGAGCGGTGCGGGTGACGATTGCGTCCTATCTGGAGGGCGTTGACGTGGATGATGCTCTGGATACGATGAGGGTGCTCGTCGAACAGGTGGTGTTCAGTGATGTGCGTTGTGGCGGGGTCGCTCTCGGGATTGGGTACGGCGGGACAAAGATTGTTTCGTCTGCGTCGGGCTCGGTGGCGTTCACCCGGCTGGAACAGCAGTTTGTGGTGGTTTATCGAACGAAAGACGGAGAACCGGAATATGGCATCTAAAGCAACAGTCCCAGCGAACCGGGAGCAAAATCCTGAAACGGTACGGATGCAGGCCGGGTGGGGCGATATCCGGGAGGTGATCCCGGAGATGGTCGAGCCGCTTAAAAGTCAAGGTTGGGTTGAGGTTACAGAAAACAATCCTGTAGAGGAGACAACAGATGAAGCTCGGAGATAGTGCTGAGGCGTACCTCGGATTAAACAGAATCAGTCACCACGTGGCGATCTACTACAATCCCGGATCCCGTGCGGCGGTTGAAAGTGAGGCGCAGCGAGCAGCAAACGCTAGGCCTGATATTTTTGTCGGGTCGTTGAGTGGGGTATCATTTCGCATAGTGTGCGAGAGGGACAAGGCTGACGCAAACGGACAGCTTGCTTTGATAACGGCATTCAAGGCGGGCTCGACCGTAGTGCTTGAGGTGTACCCTGAGGGCAAAACCGTCGGCAACGAAAAGTGGACGGCGACCTGCTACGTCACGGGTATCGGAGAGTTGACTTTAAAAAACGGGTCGATCCCTGGTAATGAGTTCAAGCTTGTGGTGTCGGGTACCATGACGGAGGGCGTTGTTCCATGAGTATCATCGACACTATCGAGGCGGCTTATGATGCTCGCCCAATGGATAGGGTACGGGTTCCGGAGTGGGAAGTCAAGGATGGCCCTGAGATGATGATTTATTACAAACCGGCGACCCAGCACGAACTTGACGTAATCAATAAGGCGGTACCGGATGGGGCGACCGGGTCACGCTGGAACACTCAGCTTGTTATCTTGAAGTCGCTCGATGAGTCTGGGCGGCGGCTTTTCAGCGACAAGGATATAACCCGGCTGACTCAGAAGGGGTATTCTGCGGTGATCAGCCGACTGGCGCGGGTGATGGTCGCGGTGCCGTCGATGGAGGACGCGGAAAAAAACTGAGCACCAACCCTGTCGAGTATAATTGGCATGGGTTGGCGCGGGAATTGGGTATGAGTAAGGCTCGGGCGAAACGGGAGGTTTCGCTCGAGGAGTTTGCAGCGTGGATGGCGTTTTTCAAGATCGAACGGGAGATTCGGGAGGACATGCATGGCGACAAGTAGCGGGTCGGAATTTCGGGTGCCGGTGTCGTTCGAGGGCCGTGATGCGGTGTCTCCGGTGCTTGTCGCGGTGGCGGGCGGCCTGGATAATGTGGCCGATGAGCTGCATGCGGTGCAGGCTGCGGCGGACGGGGTCGAGACGAAGATTGTGCGGGGTGCGGTGCAGGTGAGCAATGGGGCGAAGCAGATGGCTGCGGAGCTGGGTGAGTCTGCACGGTCGAACACCGTCTTGCTGCAGAACCTGGGCAGGGTGATCTCGGATATGCCGTATGGTATCATGGGCGTGGCTAATAACGTGGAGGCGCTGGCTGCGTCGTGGTCGGCGCAGACTGCTGCGGCTGGTGGGGCAATGAACGTGATCAAGGGGATTATCGGGTCACTGGGTGGGCCGGCTGGCCTGGCGATGGTGGGGATACCAATTGTGACGTCGCTGGCTGTGGCGTTTGGGGATGATCTGGTTCGGGCGGTGACGGCCGGGGGTGAGAGTGTGGAAAGTCTTGAGAATAAGCTTGAGGATATCTCGAAATACTCTACGCTGAATTTTGAGATAGGCGTAATAGGTATGTCAAAGCTTGATGCCTTGGAGTTTAAACTTCGTGACATTGAGCAGCGGCTCCGAGATGTTAAGCGTGCATCAGCAAACCAAGAGATTATTGCCCGAGGGCCTGGCTATGGGGATTTTGGATCGTCGATAAAGGCGCTTGTGACTGGAGATTATTCAGAAATACAGCGCAACAACGATGCCTATTATGCTGCATTTCAGGATGAAGGCACGCGGATGCAAGATCGTATCAGATCGATGAAGGCCGGTACGTCTGTGGTCGATGTGAAGACGTGGAATGCTTATTCCAAGGCATTGGGAAGCACACCTCCAACTGCAGCGGAAATCAATATCGCCTAATTGAATTGGGAACATAATAAGATAACACGAGAACGTGATGCCGCAAGGGAAGACGCCAGAACGACGGCTAAAGGCGGCAGTTCGAGCGGTGGTTCCGGCCGATCGAGCGGCGTGGCGGTGAAGGATGATTTCGCGGAGGTGATGGAGTCGCTGGACGAGGAGCGCAAGAAGCTGACCATGACGGCTGAGGAGTACCGGGTCTATCAGCTGACGAAACAGGCTGGCGTGCAGGCGGGGTCTGCTCAGGCGGAGGCGATCCGGGCGGAGGTGGCAAGCCTTGAGGCCCTCAGCCACGGGTATAAGGACTCGAGTGCGGCATTGTCGGATTTGCTGGATCGGCCCGACCTGATAATCCAGTTCGGTACCCGGTCGGATGCAATGCTGCAGGCGTTGGGCGATGGGGTGCAGAACTGGATTGACTCGCTGTCAGCAGCGTTTGCGGATATGGTGATAACTGCGGAGACTTCCTTCGATGCTATCCTGGAGTCGTTTACGCAGATGATGATCCAGATAATGCTTGAGGCGGCGGTGTTCGAACCGTTGAAGGGGGCGGTTTCTGACTTTTTTAAACCGCAGGAAGAGTCTGTGTCAATGGGCGAACTGGTCGGCGGTGATGCGTCGGATATTCCGGGTTTTGCGACGGGTGGGGTTGTCGGGGCCCGATCGGGCGGAACGATCGTGCGAGTTGCAGAGGCTGGTGATGCGGAGGCGATCGTCCCCCTGCCGGATGGCCGGTCGATCCCGGTGGATTGGCGCGGTGGGACTCAGATGACAGGAGTGTCGTCAATCCGGGTGGAGGTGGTGAACCAGTCGTCCACACCGGTGAAGGCTTCTAGCGTGCAGCCGCAGCTCGATGCGCAGGGCTATGTGATTCGGGTGGTGCTGTCCGACATTTCGAGTAACGGCCCGATTCGCCAGGCTATGGCGGCTGTAGCTCAAGGGGGTGGATGATGCCTGTTCCCGTGTATCCGACCGATCCTATGTGGGATTGGGCCTCTGCGGTCGAGCATACAATTCCTGTCCTGGGGTCGGTCTCCGAAGCGAATTATTACCGGTCTCGCCGTTTATCTACCCATGACCGGCAAGAGTGGTCGCTAAGCTATAAGACGACAACGGCCAAATGGAATCTTATCCTGGAGTTCTGGCGATCGTATGCCGGTATGGCGGTGTCTTTCGTCTCCCCCGATGGGGAATCGATGACTGCTGTGCTTGGGGGGACGATCAGCCGGACAAAGCAAGCTGGTTACGAGGTTTTTAAAGTCACGTTAAAGCAGCAGTAAATGAGCGTTGATTACTCGGATATTAATGCGTTATCGAGGCGCGGCGTGTATGTTGTGCTGTTGAAGCTGTCCTTGCCGCCATCACAGTCTGCCTATATCACCAGTAATGGATCGTCGGTGGTGTTCGAGGGGAATACCTATCTGCCGTTGCCATTCTCGTTTGATACGCTTGAGAAAAAAACCGGTGGTCAGAACCCGTCATGGGCGGTGCACATCGAGAATGTGAACGGCGTCGTGCTGTCACAGATGTTGCAGTACGAGTCTGAGAGGAAGGCTTCAGGGGGGGCAGATGATACGATGAGCGTGACGGTGTATGGTGTGAATGCGCTGGACGTCTCGAAGGTGGTTATGGAGGAGACGTTTGACCTTGAGCGGTAGGAGTGCCCTCCTCCCGGCGATAAGGTATCGTTTGTGTTCGGAGGTGATAATCCGACATCAATCCGGTACCCGAGAAACCGGTTTCGGAGTAATTTCTGCGATCGTAAGCTGGGGAGTTCGTTGTGCGGGTATACTGGGCCGGGGTCGTGCTCGAAGACTTTAGCGACGTGTCGGGCGCTTGGTAATGCGTCAAGTTTCGGTGGGTTTCCTGGGCTGACGCAGGGAGTTTTGGTAT
>Ga0233423_10001979_pt1 | contig 10092 bp, 11 predicted proteins | sample Watercolumn_Mata_FD_180713 | JGI IMG/M metagenome (GOLD analysis project Ga0233423, IMG submission 180713) | Freshwater microbial communities from Lake Matano, South Sulawesi, Indonesia - Watercolumn_Matano_2014_112_MG | ecosystem: Environmental > Aquatic > Freshwater > Lake | place: Indonesia... | reverse complement strand
GGAATAGAATGAATCCTTTATCCCGACTGGTATCAGAATAATCCCGGATACCGGGAAGATTCAAATATCTATTGATCCCCGGATTAACAGGTTCATTCTATTCCCGGTACCAGACAATTACACTCTGAGCCAATCAGCGCAGATGCAAATTGCACCAAAATATGCCTCTATATGTCTTGTCCCTTAAAGTTTCTTGCCCGACAAGATATGGTGATGTAATTTTACCGTTTTAGCAGTAATTTACGGAATTTTTGTCGATAACCAGAACTATTTGTTCATTATTTGCCGCTTAGGCAGTAAATAAATGATAATAGTTTTGATGTTTAATAGAAAATGATTATTTTTGCCGCCATAAAGGTAAAAAATGGAACAGACTCAGGAATTGACACAAGTAATAAAGATGCACAGGAAGGCAGCCAGATTAAGCCGAGTGCAGTTGGCAGAGCTTGCTGGTGTTGGTAAAACCGTGATCTTCGACATCGAGAAGGGGAAGGAATCGGTACAACTGGACACCCTTCGAAAGATTTTGAAAGTGCTGAACATACGGGTATTGTTGAAAAGTCCCCTGATGGACAATTTACAAAATTCTGAAGATGAGAAGAGCTAAGGTATTTGTAAAAGGAATCGAAGCTGGAACCCTTAGCGAAATTGAGAATGGTAAAGAGTACCTGTTCGAATATCTCCAGGGGTACAACGGTCTTGAAGTTTCACGAACTATGCCAGTCAAAGGGAGGTCTTTCAGGTTTAACAGATTTCCGACATTCTTTGACGGTCTGCTGCCTGAAGGAATTCAGTTGGAAGGACTGCTGACAATAAAAAAGATTGATAAAACTGATTATTTCTCGCAATTGATGGCTGTTGGAGAAGATATGGTTGGAGTTGTTACGGTTAAGGAGATTGCAGAATGAATATCTGTCCGATCACCTATGCTCCATGCGGCGACGGTCTTTACAGCGAAAGTGGACTCAGGCTGTTATCTCCTGAATTGAAGGTGCTCAGGGAGCTTGAATACACTGCCGAAGAGCAGAGAATAGAGGCATACAACCGTGCTTCAAAGATGTCGATTCAGGGTGTTCAACCAAAGTTGAGCGCGAAACTCAGCATCAGGGAAGGAAAATTTGAGATCGTTGATACAGGCGGGAAGTACATCCTTAAGCCCCAGCATCATCTCTACCCTGAAATGCCGCAGAATGAAGATCTGACCATGCGGCTTGCCAATGAGATCGGCTTGGATGTACCCTTACACGGAATGATCTGGTCAAAGGATCATACGCTGACCTATTTCATTAAAAGGTTTGACAGAAAAGGGCAGAACGGTAAAGTCCCCATTGAAGATTTTGCACAGCTGGCTGGTATGAGTCGGGAAACCAAGTATGACTGCACCATGGAAAAGGTCGTCACTATTATCGATGATTTCTGTACATTCCCATTCATTGAAAAATTGACCTTGTTCAAACTTACCCTCTTCAATTACCTGGTTGGCAATGAGGATATGCACCTGAAGAATTTCTCTGTCATTACCCAGGATGGGAAAGTTACGCTCTCACCCTGTTACGATCTGGTCAATACGACCATTGAGTACAAAAAACAGGATGAAGAAATCGCCTTGCCCCTGAGAGGAAAGAAAAAGCACTTGACCCGCAATATCTTGGTTGACTATTTTGGCAAAGAAAGATGCGGACTCACTTCGAAAAGCATCGACAAAGTCTTGGGATCGATTACCTCGGCTATGCCAAAATGGGAGGAAATGATCGATATCAGTTTCCTGTCAGATGACATGAAAGAGAAGTACCACACACTGCTGGAAACCCGTCTCAACATACTTCAAATCCTGTAAAAATTCAATTTCCCAGTTCAAAACCGGAATATGAGGTAAATTTGCCTGACAAGGATGAAAATATGGAGGGAATTGTACTAAACCGTTGTGAAAAAAGTGTCCAACTTATAGGGGGTTAAGACACTTGGGCCGGTGCTGAAAACTTTGCCATTCTTCGTTCGGTCATTGACACAGCTATTAAGAACAACCTGAATCCGCTTCATTCTCTTTCTCAAATTTATGCCTTATCTTTATAGGGTTGAAAGTTATAAATCGTTAAATCAATCAAACTCCATTTTGAGTTGATTCGAACTTTGCCTGGTTACTTTCGGAGGATAAAAAAGACCTATAATGATAAAAGGATTTTTTGACTTCTGTGAATGTTGAACAAAATGAGTCCCAAGGAAAAAATGTAAATCCGTTTTATTGTAAAAATGATTAAAATATTTGTTCTTAACATCTTGGAGTGCAAGTTGTTCAGTCTGCTTATGTTTGAGTGTATTCCAAAAAAGCTGCCCAATTTCCCAGTCTTCAACCATTAAGGTGCTTGATTTTCCATTAATGTCTTCGAAGACATAACTGAATTTATATGGTAATTTTTTGATAACGACCCTCTTGGTCATATCTTCAAATAGACTCTGTTGTTTTAACCAGCTTATTTTTGTTTCATCCCACTCCCTTGTCTCTTCGCTAAAAATAAAATCTTTTATAATGGTCGGCTTGAATACAGCCAATGAAGTTTTCTTGTGAGTTTCCTTTGCATCCTCAAGTAATACTGAGAGGTCGGTATATACATTTTTTAAAATAATGGCTTTTCGATCCTCCCAGTTATTCTTCGTGTCGAGATGACCCACAATATTTATTGTCGAATCCTTACCTTTTATCGGTGAGTGTGACTCAGGTCGCCAGTCTGATTTATGCTTCTTGATATCTACCTCGATCCAATCGTACTTTTTATATTGAGAACCATAATCTAACCTTCTGAAGGGAATAGGATATAGCCTTATCCATTCACCCTGTTCATTGAAGCCAGCGGTACAAACAAATTCGTCCTGATGAACCTTTGAAATTGTAGGGTAGGTCTTTACCGTGATGAGAATTCTCATGTGTAATCAAAGATTCTTGACGGAAATGGTACCTTCAAGTAGTTTATTTAGATGATTAACAATTCTACCCCGATGACACATGACAGCTTCCTTTTCGAAGCACATTAATGCAACTCGCTTAAATTCATGTAAATAATTTAAAACTTCACTGGTACTTTTTTCTGCTGGATACAGCACAGAGGTTTCGTATTCGCTAAACAATCGGTTATAATCCGAGATGTTGCGCAAATCCTTTCTTTTCTCAGAATCAATGCCTAATTCAGGCACGTGGATATATTTGATTTTCATGCTTTCGCATGTTCTTGAGAGTTGAGATTTGGAAAAGCCGAACTTCTTGCTCAGTGCATTCTTTCTGACATCAATAAGAAGTCGAATGTCATTTATAACAAGTTGGTTAATAAATTGCTCTATCGATCTACCTTCGTACCCGATGCTGAAGAGCGTAGGCTCATTAATTACTCGTTTTTGTCCCTCAATTCTACTCAGAGACTCCTTATCTAACAGTTTTGAAGCAATTTTACTATTAATTGCAAAGTAGGGGTATTTTTGGTACGTGTATCTGATCAACTCATCCTGATCTGTTTGACGGAATTCCTTGGCGACCAATTTTACTGAGGCATAATCTTGTTTCATCAATTGGAGCATATAGTCCACCTCATCACTCTTAACCCAATATTGATTTTGCTCAGCATGTCGCTCTGTTACTTGCCCATATTTCTTCAGGGTAAGCAAATCTTGGTTCGCTGAGAAGGAGTAGCACCCATAAGAGTAAGGAACAAAATCATATGACTTTTCATCTTGCATCCGAGTAAAGATGAAAAGCAATTTTTGAAAGGAGGCTTTAGGTAATTGACCCCCAAATTCTCCAAGGAGGGCTAATAGTATTTTCCTTCTATAATACACAATGTAAAAGTACTAATAAAACCCCCAAAGCGTCAAGGCTTTGATCCCATTTCAGAACAGGTGCCTGTTAATGAGAAAGTTCATTATTCCAGAACTCCCAAATCAGCAACATGGCAAAGGCATCCAATTCACAATACCGTAAAAAGTAAAAAAAAGAAGGTCAGACAGACGAAAATATTGGGATGTCGGTGCTATAATAAAAAAAGGAAAGCGTCAAACTTGTTATTGTTCAACGCTTTCCGATTATATTTCCGTGGCATCGACTGGAATCGAACCAGTGACACAAGGATTTTCAGTCCTCTGCTCTACCAACTGAGCTACGACGCCATTTGAGATTGCAAAGGTACCATTTATTTCAGTAAATCAAACTATCTTTATTGCCGGGATTGCGCATGATTGCACCTGATTGCGTAAGACAGCAGAAGATTGCCATGATTCTTATCCTTGACCTCGGAAACACCAACCAGAAGGCCGGCGTGTTCGACGGCGACCGGTTGGTCCGGCTGGAGAACCATAAACAGCTTTCTGTTACCATTGTGCGGCGGCTGCTCGGTGAGTTCCCTGAAATCGCCGCAGGCATGGTGTGCTCGGTGGTGGCATTCCCGGCTCCCGTCAGAGATCTCCTGCAGAAACGGCTGAGCTGCTACCTGGAGCTTGCTTCATGCACCCCGGTTCCGCTGGTAAACCGGTACCGGGAGCCGGAGCGGCTGGGGATGGACCGGCTGGCCGCTGCGGTGGCCGGCTCCCGGATGTTCCCCGGCATCCCTGTGCTGGTGGTCAACGCAGGAACCTGCATCACGTGCGACCTGGTGTCGGCCCGGGCCGAATACCTCGGCGGCGCCATCGCCCCCGGCATCGCCATGCGGCTCCGCGCCCTGCATACTTTTACCAGCAAACTCCCGTTAGTACCCCTGGAGATCCCGCAAGCACTGACCGGGAACTCCACACGTAACTCCATCCTCTCCGGCACCGTCATCGGAGCGGCATCCGAAGTGGAAGGAATGATCAGGAAGTTCCGGAGAGAGAACCCGGGATTACGGGTGATCCTGAGCGGAGGGGACAGGGAGATTTTGGTGAAACACCTGAAAATTCGCATCTTTGCAGTTCCGGAAATTGTGCTGACCGGCCTCAAACATATTCTCGAATTCAACCTTCACCATGCCCGGTAAATCCAGGTCCCTTTTGTTGCTGATCGGTTGCCTGAGCGCAGCTTCCCTCTGCGCCCAGATCCGGATCGCTTCTCCCTATTCGCGTTTCGGCATCGGCGACCTGACCAACAACAACAATGCCTGGAATCATTCCATGGGTCAAACGAGCATTGCCCTCCGCAGTCCCTATCATGTGAACTACGGGAATCCTGCTTCCTATACGGCCTTCGACTCCATTTCCTTCGTCTTTGAAGGGGGATTCAATGCCGATATCGTTCAGCTGACCTCCAACTTCGAATCGGTCACGCGCAACTACGCTTCGCTGGGCTATATCCTCTTCGGCATGCCGATCACCCGGTGGTGGCGGACCAGCCTGGGGATCATCCCCTTCAGCGACGTGGGATACAATGTGCTGAACCTGGAAGAATATAACGGGATAGGCAACGTGGCCAGGATATACCGGGGAGCCGGAGGGATCAACCGGTTCTTCTGGGGGAACGGATTCCGGCTCTGGAAGAACTTTTCCATCGGATTCAACCTCTCCTACCTGTTCGGGAAGATGGAACGCGAAGCTCTGGTGCTGTTCCCCGATTCGGTGTTCTTCGCCAACTTCAAGGTGGTGTACAATGTCACCATGAACGACATCTATTTCGATTACGGCCTTCAGTACCGTGCAAAGCTCCGGGAGAACCTCTTCCTGAACGCCGGCGGTGTGTTCGCCCTGCAGTCCAACATGAACGCCAAAGCCGATTATATTGCGAGCACCTTTTTCCTGGGCATCTCCGGCGTGGAATACCCCAAGGATACCATCGAGATCGGGGAAGCCCGGAGAGGAAAGATCGTGATCCCGCTGACGGCCGGACTGGGATTCGGAATGGAAAATCCCGACAAGTGGATGTTCAGCGTGGATTACCGCTGGCAGAACTGGGAGAAATTTTCGGCCTTCGACATGAGCGATTCCCTGGTGAACAGCCAGCAGATCAGCGCCGGGGCCGAATTCCTTCCCGATCTTGAAAGCTATACAAACTATTTCAAACGGGTCAGGTACCGGGTGGGCTTTACCTATAGCGCCACCTACCTGAAGCTCCGGGGCCAGCAACTGGATGCCTTCGCCCTGTCGGTCGGATTCGGATTCCCCCTCAAGGGAGTGAAGACCGCCCTCAACATCTCAGCCCAGGCCGGTTTCAGGGGCACTACCGAAGCGAACCTCATCCGCGAATCCTTTCTCCGTTTTATCATCGGTTTTTCCATCTACGAAAGATGGTTCGTCAAGCGGAAGTACTATTGATACACAGCCTCCGCACCGGCGGATTCCTCTCCGTCACAGCCCTGTGGATAGTTTCATCTGTGGTTTTCCCCGGATGCGGCAGCGACATTGCCACAGGGGAGGTACAGGTGGATTCCACCCGGAAAGCGATGATGTCGGCCACGGAGTTTGAAGTCCTTTTAAGCGATTCCGGGCGACTCCAGGCCCGACTGACCGGACCAAAGGTCTACCGGTATTCCGGGGAAGATTCCTGGCTGGAATTCCCTGACGGATTCCGTGTGGAGATGTTCGATTCGGTTCAACAGCTGGAAACCACGATCCGGGCGGAATACGGAAGACGGGACGACCCCTCGCGGATCATGGAAGCCCGGAAGAATGTAGTGGTCAGAAATGAACTGAAGAACGAGCAACTGAACACCGAGATACTGATCTGGGATGACAACAAACACACCATTCACACCGATGAACCGGTGAAGATCACCACTCCGGGAAAGATCCTGTTCGGCGACGGGCTGGTGTCGAATGAATCCTTCACCAATTACACGATCCTCAGGCCCAGGGGGGAGATGAGCATTAAAAAGGATTCGATATAAAGACAAAAGTCCGGGAAGCATCCGGTCTCTTTGTCCTTTCACCGGAATTGGTTACTTTTGCACCCTCTTTTTCAAACTCAGAAATAGCATGGCGATCATTGGGAAAATAAGAAAACATTCAGCGCTGGCGGTGATCATTGTCGGGGTGGCCATAGCTGCCTTCGTGATCGGCGACTTCGGGAAGAAACGGTCACAGGGAACGGTGGATATCGGATCGGTTGACGGGGAGGAGATCTCCTACCTGGATTTCAATACCAGGGTGGAGGAAAACCTGGAGATCCAGCGTGAGAACCTGGGCGAAGAGAAATTATCGGAAGACATGGCCTACAACATCCGGCAGAGTACATGGAATAACATGGTGAAAAACCTGGTGATGGGGGAGGAGTATTCAAAGCTCGGACTTACCGTCACTTCCGATGAACTCTTTGAACTGGTCCAGGGGAAGCATCCCCACCGGTACATCCTCCAGTATTTCAAAGATCCCAAGACCGGGAATTATGACCCGGCTCTGGTGCTGAACTACCTGAGGAACCTGGAAAAGATGGAATCCAAGGCCAGAGACCAATGGCTTCAGTTTGAAAAAGCCATCAAGGAAGACCGGCTCGACACGAAGTTCAACAATTTGGTCATCAAGAGCTTTTACACTCCCAGAGCCCTGCTGGAAAAAGACCACGAACTGAATACCCGGTCGCTCAACCTCCGGTATATCTCCCCCGCCTATTACAATATTCCCGATAGCGCCATCACAGTCACCGACGAGGATTTCCTCCGGTTCTACAATAAAAATAAGATCTATTTCATCAACGAGGAAGCCTCGGCCGACCTCGAATTCGTGACACTGGAGGTCAGGCCGTCGGAGCTGGACCGGCAGAGAACCGCCGAAGATGTCCGGGATCTGTATAACGATTTTCTGACCACCCCGGCTCCCGAGGCATATGTGAGCGCCAACTCCGATAATAAGTACGACACGACCTTCGTGAAAAAAGGCGTGCTCCCGCCCCGGCTGGACTCCCTGCTTTTTCACGCCGTTCCGGGGACCTTCATTCCTCCCTATAATGAGAAGGACGTATGGTACATGGCCAAACTGCTCGCCATGGAAAGCCGCCCCGATTCCATGCTCGGTGCACAGCTGCTCATTACCTGGGCCGACCTGGGTGTGAATGAAAAGGTGACCCGTACTCAAGCCCAGGCTAAAAAGAGGGCCGACAGTCTGCTGGCAATCCTCAAGACAAATCCGGCGATCTTCCAGGAAGCGGCAAAAGCCGCTTCCGACTACCCGTCGGCCAGCGAAGACGGCGGCGTATTGCCCTGGTTCCACGACGGGAACCTGAACGTGAGCCCCTTCTTTGAGGCGGGGATTACCATGAAACCCAACGATGTAAAGATTGTGGAGACCCGGCTGGGATATTCCATCTTCAAACTCACCTCGAAACCCGAACCGGTACTGAAGATCAAAGCGGCCATCCTTCAACGGGATGTCGATCCCAGCAACCAAACCTACCAGGACACGTATCTGAAAGCCAGTCAGTTTGCCGGCACCTACCGGACGCCCGAGGCGTTTGATTCCGGGGCGGTCGCCCTGGGCCTGTACAAGAGGCAGGCACAAAGCATAAAGGAGATGGACAATTCGGTTCAGGGATTGCCCAACGCCCGGAATATCGTTCGCTGGGCATTTGCCGAACAGACTAAACCCGGTGAGGTCTCCCCTGTGTTCGATCTCAGCGGAATCTTTGCCGTAGCTCTGTTGAAAGACCGGTTTCCGAAAGGGCCGCAGTCGCTCGAGAAACTGAAAAACCGGATCGAGCCCAACGTACGGAACATGAAAAAGATTGAACGCATGGCCCAGCAACTGAAGGATGCCATGAATACCACTACCGACATCTACGCCATTGCAGGCACTTTCGGCGCCAAGGTCGATACGGCTACGGTCACCTTCAGCGGGATGAACCGCTCAACCATCGCCCGTGAACCTGAAGTGGCCGGAAGGCTGTTCTCGCTTCCGCTGAACAAGCTGAGCGGACCATTTACAGGAAATTTTGGTGTTTACGTGGCAGTAGTGAACCAGGTGCTCCCTCCCACTTCTGCATCAAATCTTTCGTATGAGAAACGGATCCGGGACCAGGGATTTTCCAACCGGGTGGGCAATTCTCTTCTCGACGCCCTGAAGAAACAATCGGATATCAGGGACAACCGGGTGCTGTTCTACTGACAGAATCCCGGATCGTAAGCACTGCGCGGCAGGAAGCCCATTCTTTCCGGCTTTCGGTATAGGCCCGGAGCTCAACCGGGAATATCCCCGCCTTCATATATATGTGGAGAGGGTTGGTGTCGGCCGAAGTGGAATCATCCCCGAATGACCAGTGCCAGGAAAAAGCGTTTGTGCTCTGGTTGATGAACTGGACGTTGCACGGAACCGTGAAGGCGGTATCGGCGATATAAGAAAATGCGGCCGCCGGAACCGGCTCATTCTTATAACAGCCTGCCGTAAGCAATCCTGCCAGCAGGATCATCAGGAGACTCCGGGATCGGTTCATTCGGCTAAGATAAGCACTTTGTTCTGCAGGACCTCAACGACGCCGCCTTTGATCTCAAAATACTGCGGGGACTTCCCCTTCTCTTCCACCTTGACGGAACCCTGTTTCAGCACCGAGATCAGGGGCGCATGGTGATTCAGCACCTCGAAGGATCCGCCGATCCCCGGCAGTTGGACCAGATGTACATCCTCTCCTGAGAAGAGAGTCGTGTCGGGGGTGATGATCTCTACCTGCATATTCTTTTATTGCCCCATCCTGGCCCACCGGATTAATGGAGGGAGAAGGCCCCTTCAAGGGGGTTGGGGGTTGATCACTGGCTTTCTGCCAGCAGCTTTTTCCCTTTCTCAATGGCTTCCTCGATGGTTCCCACGAGGTTGAAAGCCGATTCGGGATATTCATCCACCTCTCCGTCCATGATCATGTTAAAGCCCTTGATGGTGTCTTCGATGTTCACAAACACCCCGGGGGTTCCGGTGAACTGTTCCGCCACGAAGAAGGGTTGCGAAAGGAACCGCTGGACCCGGCGGGCACGGTGAACAACCTGTTTGTCCTCATCGGAAAGCTCATCCATCCCCAGGATGGCGATGATATCCTGAAGCTCCTTGTACCGTTGCAGGATCTCTTTCACCCGCTGGGTGGTGCGGTAATGCTCCTCACCCACCACTTCAGGGGTAAGGATCCGGGAGGTGGAGTCGAGGGGGTCCACCGCCGGGTATATCCCCAGC
>Ga0233423_10001978_pt1 | contig 10093 bp, 5 predicted proteins | sample Watercolumn_Mata_FD_180713 | JGI IMG/M metagenome (GOLD analysis project Ga0233423, IMG submission 180713) | Freshwater microbial communities from Lake Matano, South Sulawesi, Indonesia - Watercolumn_Matano_2014_112_MG | ecosystem: Environmental > Aquatic > Freshwater > Lake | place: Indonesia... | reverse complement strand
CGATTGGATCCTGCCAGTGGGCAGGGAATCCCGGATTCTGGACACCGGCGCGGACCGTGTGCGCATGATGATGGATTACGGCCTCTTCAGGCTGATCCGGTCCGTACGGATCGATGAAGCCGAATGCGTCATCGAGGATTGCTTCGAGATGGCGCGGAATGCGCATCTGGAGAAGTTCCGGTACGTCAATATCCCGGTCGTTATCGACAAATTCAAAATCAATTGTCCCAGGATCAACGAACTGCATCTGATCGGGCCAAAGGGGGTCGTCCGCGTGCATGTGTCCACGAAGGATTTCAAGGAAAGGCATTTCGAGAAATTCGAGGAGATACGCTCTGCGAAGGGCCGCGTCACGGTCATGGGCTTCCAGGAAACCCCCTTCACCTGCAGGAAAAAGGAGACCCGGGAAATCCGGATGGTCTTCAGCGAACTGGGCCTGAATCGGTCAGCGAGCGCATTCCCCGCAGCATTTCGCGGGGCAAGCGAGCGTATATAGATGTCTTCGTCCCTACAGATCGAAGATCCCCCGGCAGTTCAATACCGGGGAATCTTCAATCAGAAAAGCTCCAACCCTGTACGGAAGTCCGATGAAGTTGCTTGATGTCATCCATTCCCGCCGGAGCATCCGGCGGTTTAAAAACCAGCCGGTTCCGGACGATCTGGTCATGAAGATCCTCGAGGCGGGATGCGCAGCGCCCAGCGCGTGCAACCGGCAGCTGTGGGAATTCGTCGTTGTTTCGAAGGCAGAAATCAAGGATCGCATTGCGGACGAGGCTTGTTACAAGCAGCCATTCATCAAACAGGCCCCGGTTTTGGTTGTGGTTTTCTACGACGACACCAAGGAGCGCAGGGAGGAGGATGCCCCCCGCAAGCACGACGCCATCCAGAGCGCGGCCGCGGCGTTGGAGAACATGTTTCTTGCCGCACATGCCCTGGGCATCGGGGCTGTCTGGATTTGCGGCATCCGGCGCATGTTGAAGCTGAACGCCATCCTGGAAGTGCCCAGAACAATCAGGCCGATTGCGATCATGGCATTCGGCTACCCCGATGAGACGCCTGCCGCCCCGAGAAGGCGGCCGATGGATGCCTTTGTCCATTTCGAAAGATTCCACGGCCTCCGTTCCTCCTATCCGAATACCCTTGACCCCCGGGCATGGTCGCTGGAGGAGCTGGCTGTCTTCCGGGGGAGGATTTGCTGGTTCGGGGGCACGTTTCACGGGACCAATGTGCTTGAGAAATATGCCGCAGGCACGTTCAGCTACAACGCCCTGATCCGCTGGGCAGCCGGGCACATCCAGCCGGGCGCCCGCATGATGGATTTCCTGCCTTACGGCGGCGGTTATCTGATGGGCCTGCTCCGCAATCCCGTCCGTCCCTCGGAGCTGTATGCATGGGAATTGGATCCGGGGAATGAAGCGTTCATCCGTCAAAATTTAATGCTGGCCCGCTTGGACCTTCCTCGATTCAGGATCAGTAGCCGGCCCGATCCCGGTCAAATGCCGCGGGACCTGGATTGCATCACCTGTTTTTTCAGGCTGGAAAAGGTGCCGGATCCGAAGCCCTGGATCCGCATGATGTTTGATTCATTGAGGCCTGGGGGAAAGCTCCTGCTCGCATTTGAAGCTCCGAACCGGATGGGCTTTCTCCGCCTGTTCAAAGGGAAAAAGGCCAGAAACCTTCATTCCAGCCCCCAATGGAACATCGGCCCTTCGAAGCCCATGGAGCAGCGGGCGGTGCGGGCGGCGCTCGTTTCATCCGGTTTCCGCATCACCGAGAAGAAAAGGATATTCGACAAATGGATTTTCAAGACAGCCGTGAAAAGGATCATCCGGGACGAGAAGCCGTCCATCCTGATGGTCCTTCAAAAACCGGCAACCCTTTCCGGGAGCGGGCCGGGCTGAGGATGAAAGGTCCAGTCAGGGCGCTGTTTCTGATCACCTGGAGCGAGGATCAGGATTGGCCGTTCATCGACCGGTTGCGCGAGCAGGGCGTTTTCTGCGACGTTCTCGGGTCCGACTTCCCGAAGGGGTACAATACCGCATTGCAGAAAATAACCACGTACTGGCCGCGGTACCTGAGCGTCGGGGTCAGGGCGTTTTTCCGCAGAAAAGATTATGACATCATCATGGGCTGGCAGCAGGTATCCGGCATGGTGTATGGATTCTTCAAACGGATTTCAGGCAGCCGGTATCCCCGGCTCGTTGTCATGAAGTTCACCTATCCTGCCAAGAAAAATCCCCTCCTCTCCGCATTCCGGTACGGTTTCGTCCGGTTCGTGCTCGGATCCGCGGACGCCCTTTGGTGCCACTCGTCCCGCGAAGTGGAAAATCGAAGCCGCCAGTTTCATTTGCCCGTTAAAAAGGTCAAATATGTGCCCATGGTTTTAACGGACATCAGCGATTATGCCACATCCTCGCGCATCAAACCCGGCAAGGGCGATTATATTTTGAGCGTCGGCGGCAACGACAGGGACTACGCCCTTCTGGCTGCCGCTGCGGTGCGTGTCCCGTATCCCATCCATGTCGTCACCCAGCCGGTGAATGTGAAAGACATCGGATTTCCCGGCCATGTCCGGGTCCATCACGTTTACGGCGAGGAGGTCATGAGGCTTTTCATGAATGCCCGGTTCGTGGCCGTTCCGATCAAGGATCCCGGAAGACCTGCAGGCGAATCCGTTCTTCTGGAGGCCTTTTCGTTCGGCAAGCCCGTGGTCATCACCCGGACAGTCTCTTCGGTCGATTATGTGCGGGACCGGGTCAACGGCTTCCTCGTGGAGCCCGGCGACACGGATCGTTTCGCCTCCTGCATGCGCTATCTCCTGGATCATCCCCGGGAAGCGGAGGCGATGGGGAGGCGGAACAGGGAGATGTACCTCAGCACGTACAGCGCACCGGTCGTGGCCGGGAGGATCAAAGAGGAAATGGAGCGCGTTCTGGAGGGCAGTCCAGGGTGAGGGCCGGCTGCGCCGTCCAGAAGGAGGGTTGAGGCCCCCGGCAGCCTGCTGACGGAGGATCTTCGATCCTTCGGTCGATCGGCATTGATCGGCTTCCGCTTCCCCCGCGGCAAGCCGCGTCAAAGGCAATCGCTTTCAGATTCACCCTGCCTGCGGCATTTTGGAGAATGGATCAGACAGAGCCTGATCGAGGAACATGAAGATACTCTATTGCCATTACCTGGGGAAAATCAGCGGTGTTTCCATCGGACCGTTTGTCCATATCCAGGAGTTTGCCGCGGCCATGAAACGGCGCGGCCATCAGGTCGAAATTTTTCCGGCGCTGGATGTTTCCGGCGCAGCCTCCGGCGGATCATCCGGCGTGCGGCCGGTTTCGAAATACATCAAGCAGTTCAAGAGCCTTTTTCAGAACATCGGGGCCTTTTTCAGGGAATCGGAGAAAATCCGGCGTTTCAGGCCCGATGTGATCGTCTGCCGTTACTCGTTGTTCCGCATCTCCATCATCCTCGCCGCAAGGCTGAGAAGGGTCCCGCTGGTTTTCGAAGTCAATTCTCCCATGGCGTATGAAGTTCAAAGACTCAAGAAGGAATTCTTCTATCTCCCCGTGATTCCGGCCTTTTTCGAGAAGGCCTGCCTGAAATGGGCCGAAGTCCTGGTGGTCGTGTCCGGCGAATTGAAGCAGTATCTGGTCCGCCTGGGTATCCCCGGCCGCAGGATCCATGTGGTTCCGAACGGCGTCGATCCCGAACGCATGAACGCATCGCGCCGTACCGGTCCGCTCCCTGCCCTCGGCCCCGCTCAGCGGGGGGTGACGATCGGTTTTGTCGGATCTTTCAACTATTGGCATTCCATCGATTCCATCTACAACCCCATGAAGCAGGTCCTCGCGCGATTCCGCCATGCGCAATTCGTACTGATTGGAGACGGATTCACGAGGCCGGATATTGAGAAAAGAGTATGCGAGGACGGGCTTCAAAAACGGATCCGGATGCCCGGTTTCATTGCACCCGCTGAAATCCCCGCCTGGCTGTCGCGGATGGACATTCTTCTGGCCCCCTATCCGCGGCTTGACTTTTTCTATTTTTCCCCCCTCAAGATCTTCGAGTACATGGCCGCCGCAAAACCGGTCCTGGCGATGCGGATCGGTCAGATCGCCGAGATCATCGAGGACGGCGTCACGGGATTTCTGTACAGCGATGAAGCGGAATTCATCCGGAAGATCACCCTGCTCATCCAAAGCCGGGGGACGAGAATCCGGATGGGAAAGGCGGCGCGACACCGCATCGAGGAGAAATACACATGGGACAGGAGCGCCGCAAGAATCGAAGCCCTGTGCCGGTCCATTGAAAAAGGAAAAAGAGGATGAGTTATTCGTTCCATTCGTTCAGGAATCCGAACGAGCATAACCTGGAACAGTGGTCGCAGAGAACCGTCGCAGGAGAATACGGAAGCTGCCGCGGAAGGACGCTGCAGCACATTTTCGGCGGATATCTGCGGAAACCCTCCATGAAGATCCTGGAAGCGGGATGCGGTCTCGGCGGGTGGGTTATTTATTTCAGAGAGAAGGGGTTTCCGATCATCGGCGTTGATTTCGACAAGCGGATCGTGGAACGGATTAAAGCCTATGACAGCCGCATCCCCGTTGAGGTCGGAGACGTGTGCCGGCTCCGGTTCCCCGATGCGTCATTCGACGCATACATCTCGCTCGGCGTCGTCGAGCATTTCGAAGAGGGGCCGGAGCAGGCCCTCCAGGAAGCTTGCCGGGTTCTCCGTCCGGGGGGCATCGCTTTCATCACAGTGCCCTACCTGAACGGCTTCAGGAAGATGCTGGTCCATCCCCTCCGGGACCTGTTTTTCGGAATCCGCCGGATTGTGAGCAGCCGGAAGGAATATTTCTGGGAATACCGTTACACGCGCAGGGAAATGGCCGGGTTCATCGAGCAGGCAGGATTTGAGATACTGGAAACCACCATCGATGATTATGTCGCAGCCGATGAACGCCATCACATCGGACTCTACGCGGATTTTTTCTTCCTGAGAAAGAGGAACGGCGAGATCTGGGAGCTGAACAAGCCGGGCAGGCTCCTGCTCCGCATCGCGCGGCGTTTGTCGCCATGGCTGGTCTGTTCCGGGCTTCACATCGTGGCTCGGAAAACAGGTCCGGGCGCACCCGCCGGGATGCAGGCGCGCAGCCGAAAAAAGATACGCGTCCTGCAGCTGATCGAAGGTTTCAATCTCGGTGGAGCGGAGAAAAAACTGCTGGAACTGGTCCGCTCGATGGATCCGATGCGGTTCAAAACCGTGGTCTGCAGCCTGGGACTCGGGGACAGGCTCCGTTCCGAGTTCGACAAGCTCAGGCGGTTCGGGGTTGAAGTGACGGTTATCAAGCGGGCGGGCCGCATGGATCTCAGCCTCCTGCTCCGGCTGTTGCGCCTGATACGGGAACGGCGGATTGATGTCATCATGACGACCCTGTTCTATGCGGATGTCATGGGGCCGATCGCCGGGCGTCTGGCCGGCGTGAAGGGCGTCTTCAGCTGGGAAACCATATCAGCCCCGGAATGGCTGATCTGGAGGAGGTTATGGCCTTACAGAGCGGTCATCCGCCTGGCGGACGGCGTCGTGTCCGTTTCCCGTGCCACGGCCGATTGGCTGCATGTGAAGAGGGGGGTTCCCCTGAATAAAATACGCGTCATTCCGTACGGCGTGGATCTGAACCGATTCGCTGTACGGAATGCCGCTGCGGTGAGAGCAAGGCTTGGACTGCAGAAGAAGGATGTTGTCGTCGGCATGGTCGGCCGTCTTCATCCGCAAAAAGGCCATATCTATCTCATTGAGGCGGCACCGGCGATCATCAAAAAAAACCCGCGCGTGCGTTTTCTTTTGATCGGTGACGGCGAATTGAGGCAGGAACTGGAATCCCGGGTCCGTCAACTGGGGCTGAACAAGCACTTTTTCTTTCTTGGTTTTCGGGATGATGTCCACGAGCTGATTCAGGCTATCGATATCTTCACATTGCCCTCCCTTTATGAAGGCCTTCCGAATGTCATACTCGAGGCCATGGCAGCAGGCAAACCCGTGGTGGCGACACCTGCAGACGGCACACGGGAGCTGATCGACCCGGGCAGGACGGGAATCCTTGTGCCTCCGAGGGATCCGGCAGCCCTGGCCGACGCAATCATCCGCCTCATCGAGAACGGCAAGCTTGCCGCTTCCATGGGACGCCATGGACTGGCGAAAATCGTCAGAGACCATTCGCTTGAATCCCAGGTCCGGGCGTTCGAAGAATTGTATGAAAATTGCTACAATTAACCATGGCAGGCAACAGATTGCTGTTTTAATCTGTTAAACATTTGTTCCTGAGAGCTTTGGGGGTATATTTCCTATTCGTCATGAGGCGGATCCCGTTCGTTTTTTCCGTTTATGATGGTAAAATTTTCTTAGGGGAATTCGATTGAAGGAGGGTATACGGATGAAATTGTGTTTCAAATCACATATACGTCAGTCCTCAGGCTTCATTTTTCTGACTATTTTGGCCATGCAGACTGCGGGACTTGGGCAGGTTAACCATCCTTATCCGAGATTGGGATGTTTCACATGGGGCGGCGGAACCTCTGAATATTACGCCCAGTTCGACTACCTGGTCACGTACATCCAGAGCGAAGCGAAGATGGTCAAGGCGATCAATCCCAATATGCTGGTTCTGATCACCCGGGATTGGCAGTATGGCGCAGGCATGAATTATATCCCGGATGAGTGGTATGTGCGCGATTCAAAGGGGAAAAACATCATCATTTATGCAGCATACAAACTGCTCGACATCACGGACTTCTGCCCGCCCAGCTCCTATTACGGGGGAAAACGGTACAACGAGTACATCCCGGAGTGGATGGCCGGCCTCGTGGACCAATATGTGGACGGCGTCGCTACGGACGGCTGCGTGGAACAGCCCCGCGGCAATGGTTTGACGGACGTGGACCTGGACCGGAACGGCGTCAACGACTGGTCCGAATACGGGGAATCCTGGATTCAAAGCACATGGATCAAGGGCATTCAAAAGGCGACTGTCGCATTGCGTGAACGGATGGGACAGAATAAAATGGTACTGTTCAATTCCGGCCGGTTTCATAGTTTCGGGTGGTCATACACGAACGGATTGTATCTGGAACACCTGGAGTACACATCCTCCTTCCGTTGGACAAAGGATCAGTTCAACGCATGGCTCCCGGTGGCTCCCCAACCCCACGGACTCATGTTCGGAGCAAACCGGGCTCCCACAAAAACGTACTTTGCGTACATGCGGTTTTTTATGGGACTCAGCATGTACGGGGATGCCTATTTCGAAGCCACGGATGCAAATTCAGGCGAACATTATTACGTCAGTTATTATGACGAATTTAACCTCAATCTGGGATTCCCGAAGGGGACGATGAGAGCCCTTTACATCACCGGGACCAATGATAAAGGCGTATGGATCAGGTTTTTCGATCAGGGCGCGGTCATTGTCAATGCTGATGCAACGCCCCACACGGTCACGGATTCGGAGATCCGCACCATGACGGGATACGACGGGCCCTATTACCGGTTCAAAGGCGGCCAGGACATCAAGGTCAACAACGGCCAGGCGTTCACGGATGTAACGCTCGGAGGGAGGAATTATTCGGCCGGCTACCTTGGCGACGCCATCCTGCTGGTCAAGCAACCGACCACGGCCATCTGTGACATCCTTGTTGACAATGTGTCGGGCGGGACTTCCCCCGGATCCTCCGCCTGCCAGTTCACGGGATCCTGGACTCCCACGAATGGAGATGGCGGGAGATTCTGGACCCCCGGAGCAGCTTCGTACCGCGGGATCTATAATTATTCGGTGGCCCAGGCCGGTACCCCCCCTGGAAACGCTGTTTATTCACCTACGATCGGTGTGGCGGGCTTGTACGAAGTATTCGAATGGCACGGGTACCTGGGTAGTAGCCCGGATCTCGTCCAGGAAGCCAAGGATGTTGCATTCGAGATCACCTTCACCAAGAACGTCCGGGCGTCCGGTCTCATCGATCAGTCAAAAAACTACGGGAAATGGAACAGCCTGGGGACCTATTATTTCGATTCAGGGACGATCGGCAACACCAAAATCTTTCAGAATGCGAATAATCTGGTCATGGCGGATGCGGTCAAGTATGTCTTCAAGGGGGAACGCAAGGATATCACCCCGCCCAATGAGCCCAGGCAGCTCCGCAGCGATGTCCAAACCGAACATTCCGTCACCCTGAGCTGGCAGCCGCCGCTTCTGGCAACGGACGGCGATATTGCGGTTTGCTACAAGGTGTATCGAGGCGGGGTGCTGATCGGAACACCCATTGCAGCCAGTTTTACCGACAACGATCTTTCGGAAAATACATCCTATTCGTATTCGGTCTGGGCCGTGGATGCATCCGGCAACATCAGCACGGTCGCAGCCTCGGGCAATTTTGTGACATTGGCCGACATCACACCGCCGAAGCTGGAATCCATTAAAGTGCTGGGGATCAGCTCCCTGGAGCTTGTTTTCAGCGAGAACGTTGAACAGACATCGGCCGAAAACATCAGTAATTATGTCATCACCAACAATGTTTCTGTTTTCACGGCGAAGCGGTCGACAAAGACCAATATGGTCCAGCTGACCACGAGTCAGCATGAAGTCGGGAGGGATTACATTTTTTCCGTGCAGAATGTCAAGGACGTGTCACGGTTCTCCAATGCCATGGGGTTGCAGACAATGAACTACCAGGGTGCGACCGGAGACACGATCACGATCACCCTTTCGGCGGATAATGAATATACCCTTTACATCAACGGCAATTTGATCGGGACGGATTCCCAGTGGAGCGTGGCTCAGCAGTATCAGGTTCCGTCCATCATCGGCAAGAATGTAATTGCCGTCAAGGGAGTTGACAAAGGAGGCGAAGCCGGATTTGTCGCGGAAATCGATTTCAAGGGACAGCACTTTGTATCCAATGAATCCTGGAAAGTCGCCACGATAGAACAGACGGGATGGGAAACGCTTGCTTTCAGCGATGCGACGTGGTCGAATGCCACGTCCCACGGGCTTCATGGAGTCGCCATGCCGTGGGTACAGTATCGGAATGTCAATGGCATATCAACCAATCAGAACGTCCATTGGATATGGTCCACGGATTATTCGAACGATGATATTGTTTATTTGAGATTTACGCTCAGTTCCAGTATGGATATAACACCCCCGGCTCCGCCCACAGGTATCGTTATAGAAAAACTCTGATTTCATATGCCGGTTGCGGCTTCAGAACCTGGCATCGCGCGCATTCCCCGCTGCTTGCTTCGGAGGATGCGAGCGAAAACAGTTCATTTCCCATACGGATCGGAGATCATCCGACAGTCCGCTGCCGGGGAGCTTCTTTTTCAACCTGTATTCGCTGGATAGCTGCGGAAGGACTCGCATTCCGGGTATTCCAGCAACGTGCGCATCATCCGCTGAAGGGAGCGGCTGAAAAACCCATCGAAAAGACGGGAAGGCAGTCCCTGCATGTCACTGCAGGGCGCGACAACAGCCGTCCGCGACTTCAGCCGGGCAATTCTTACATCCCCCAGTCTCAGGTTGACAATTTCGGTTTTATCCTTTATATTTAACCGTTCTAAACCACCCATATGATCAAGTGGAGATTGTTTTTATGGCGACTACCTCCGAATTCAGAAATGGTTTGGTCATGCAAATTGATGGGGAATTGTGGTCCATTGTCGAATTTCAGCATGTGAAGCCCGGAAAAGGAGGCGCTTTCGTCCGAACCCGGATCAAGAACGTGAAAACCGGAAGAGTTCTGGAAAAAACGTTCAGATCCGGAGACAAAGTCGATGATGTGCGGCTTGAGAAAAGACCTTATCAGTTCCTGTACAGGGACGGCACGGATTTTCATTTCATGAACAGCGCCACGTTCGAGCAAATCACGGTTCCGGACGAGGTCATCGGATCCGCTGCGGATTTCTTAAAGGACAATCTCGACGTGGAAATTCTCTTTCACGGAGATGAGCCCCTCGGTATCGATCTTCCCATTTTTGTCAATTTGCGTATCACGAAATCGGACCCCGGGGTCAGGGGCGATACAGCAACCGGGGCGACGAAGCCGGCCA
>Ga0233423_10001977_pt1 | contig 10103 bp, 11 predicted proteins | sample Watercolumn_Mata_FD_180713 | JGI IMG/M metagenome (GOLD analysis project Ga0233423, IMG submission 180713) | Freshwater microbial communities from Lake Matano, South Sulawesi, Indonesia - Watercolumn_Matano_2014_112_MG | ecosystem: Environmental > Aquatic > Freshwater > Lake | place: Indonesia... | reverse complement strand
CTTCCACATCAAAACGCGATTTTTCCACTTCGCTCCGCGCCCGTGCCTGCGCCACTTCTACCGGCACATCAATAATGATGTTCAAATCCGGATAGACACCATAGCAAAACTTATCATTTTCTTTTTTAAAATCCGAAAATCGATTAAAAAGTCTTCGACCGCATCCTTGATAGGCAAAAGTAGAAGCAAATTGCCGGTCGGTCAAAACAATTGCTCTCATTTCTAAATACGACAACACATACTTTTTAATGTGCTGCGCCCGGTCGGCAAAAAACAAAGCCAATTCGCAGCGCGGATCCATTTCGTAATTTCTTTTGTTTAAAAGAATCTGCCTGATTTGTTGATTAATATTATCCAAAGGACTGCCTGGCTCTTTAGTGCTAACCACTATTAAAGAACGATCTTGCAGTAACATGCCTAAAAATTTTTCTTTTTGGGTAGTCTTGCCGCATAAATCAATGCCCTCAAACGCGATAAAAATTCCGCTTCTTTTCATGTTTTCCTCCTCTTGATTTTAGTTGTGAATGTCCAGTTGTCTTCCCCATCTTAACAAAACAAAAAAAGACCGTCAAATACAAGGTAATAAGTAATAAAGTAATAGAGTAATAAGGGGAAACAAAAACGCTCGGGTGGAGCGTTTATTCTTATCTCTTAAATCTTACCCGCCCGACTGAACGACAACAGTCGTTCGGGCGGGTCTCCTATCTCTTTAATAGCCAGACGATCCGCTCCAATTTGCGCCGCGGGCAGAGTCCGAAAGTTCCTCGCTTTCCACCAACTCCACACTTTTATATCTTTGGATTAACATTTGCGCGATGCGATCGCCTTTTTTAACGACATAATTTTCAGCTGAGGCGTTTAAAATTGCCACCATAATTTCGCCGCGATAACTGGCATCCACCACGCCGGCCAAAGTTGTAATGCCATGCTTGACTGCCAGACCACTCCTGTCCCAAATCAAACCCACCAAACCGTCAGGAATTTCCATCACCACGCCAGTTTTAAAAGCATGGCGTTCGCCAGGCTGCAATTCAAAATCTTCATAGGAATATAAATCCAAACCAGCGTCGCCCGGCCGTTGGGATTTGGGAACGATGGCGTCGGGATATAATTTTTTTATTCGGATTTGCATAATTTGACAATCTTTTTAATATACGCTATATTTTAAAAGTAAACCAACCGCGCCAACCAAAAAAAGGAGGAGGTAGAAATGATCGTAGCAATAATGACCAGAATTATAAATTTCATACCCGGCCTGTTTTTTTTCATTTTTTCTATTTTTTGTCTAATTTGGGTTACAAAACTTGTTCACTCTACAAAAAAAGATGCTGAATATCTTGGGAAGGTAATTCTTGGTTGTGTGACTGCCATCGTGTGTGCTATTATATCTGGGGCATTTTTTATAGCGGCGTCAATTCCGATGTAATTCACAACAATACGACCATCAATTCTCATCCGGTGGTCGTTTTTATTTTCTCCAAAACTTCCTCCACCTGTTTTTGAGTTTCTTCCAAACTTCCAGAATTATCAATTTTAAAATCTGACAATTCCATTACTTTTAATAATTGTTGTTGACTGGCACTGCCGGCAAGTTCGCGCGCTTCCTGTTCTTTAAATTTTTCCAAAGTCAATTCCTCGTCGCCAATTCGATGACGACCCTTAATCCGCTCAAACCGAATTTCAATTGGCACACTCACCATCAAAAGAAAAAATCCGCCCTGACTTCTTAAAAACTCAACTTCGGCCGGGTGGCGGATGCTGGTTAAAACAAATTTATCTTGCCCACTATTTTTTATCATCTCCAAACTGCGCTTTGCCAAAACGCTTAAACCAAAATTTTCGCGCAGTTCGTTGCCGACGCGAGTTAAAGTATCGCGGTTCAGCGGCCATTCGCGTTTAGTACATTCCTCGCGGATGCGGTCCGAAAGTGAGGCAGCCATAAAACCTTTTGCCTGTAGATATTCCGCCACCGTATCTTTGCCTGAACCAGAAAGGCCGGTGACGCCAACAATAATCATAAACTTTAATCTAAATAATTTATTTTTTCTTCCGGACGGTCAATTTTAACCAGTCCCACCCCGGCTTCTGCCAGAAGTTCTTTTACTCCGCCAATATCGGGGTAGGCGCCATAGGTCACAAACCTTTTAATTCCGGCATTAATAATCATTTTGGCGCAAATTATACACGGAGAATGTGTACAATAGATTGTTCCATCTTTAATTACTTCACCGTGTTGTCCAGCCTGAATAATAGCGTTTTGTTCGCCGTGGATTGCCCGACAAATTTCATGTCTTTCGCCGGAAGGAATATTTTGTTCGTTTCTTAAACAGCCAAGTTCCAGACAATCTTTTGTCTTGGCGGGTGCGCCGTTGTAGCCGGTGGTTAAAATTCTCTTATCTTTGACAATAATCGCCCCGATGTGGTGCCGCAGACAGGTTGATCTTTCCGAGACCAACATGGCAATTTTCATAAAATATTCATCCCAACTGGCACGGGTGAAAATTTGTTCTGGCATAAAATTAATTTTCTTTTCTTAAATAATCTTATCAATAATTTGCCCGCCCCAACGGACAATATCACGATAAGTCACCAGTAAAACCAGAATCATCAAAAAAGCAAAACCAATAGAATGAATGGTATTTTCAATTTTTTGATTAATTTTCTTACCGCGGATTCTTTCAATCAAAACAAACAGCAAACGCCCGCCATCCAGCGCCGGAATCGGCAAAATATTAATAATGCCTAAATTCAAAGACAATAAAGCCGTAAACTGTAAAACATAAATCCAACCTAACTGCGTCACCTGTCCGGTCAGCACCGCCATGCCCACCGGTCCCGCCAGATCTGCCGACACCTGTCCGGTCAGAATGATATTTTTCACTAAAAGAATTAAAGCCAAAACAATGGAGTAAGCCATCAAACCCGTATTTTTTAAGCCCTGCCAAATGGCCTCATGCCAGCGATAAGCCACAATCGCCGTGCGCGCCAAACCCACGCCCATCACTGCTTTGTTTTCCGAAGTCGCTAATATTTTAGGCACCACTTTTAAATCCATTTTTTTGCCGCCTCTTTCAATTTTTATTTCCACCAATTGACTTTCTTTCTGTGCCGTATATGTCTGAATGGCGGCAATTTCTGTCAGCGTCTGCCCGTCCAAAGCAATAATTGCGTCGCCGATTTTCAAACCCGCCAATTCCGCCGGCGAACCGGCGTTAACCGAAATTATCTGAATTTGATTTTCCCGAATATTTCTCACGTTCCGCAGCGCCTCGTCATCAATAATGGTTGGCAGGCCCACTATAAAACCAAACGTGAATAACACAAAACATAAAATAAAATTACCCAGCACGCCCGCCGCCAAAATAATTCCTTTTTTCCAAGAACGTTTAGCAGCAAAGCTATCCGCTTCTTCTGCGCCTATGCCGTCCTCGCCTTTAATTTTTACAAAACCGCCAATCGGTAATTGATTTAAAGAATAAACCGTGGTGGGCGCCGTCTCCGCTTTGAATTTATTGCCCCAAACAATTTTCTTCCGGCCTTCCTTATTTTTATAAAAACCAACCAGCCGCGGCGGAAAGCCAAAACCAAATTCTTCCACCTTCACGCCAAAAAAACGTGCGGTTAAAAAATGTCCCAGTTCATGCACCAGGACAATCAACCCTAAAATTATCAAAAAGGTTACAATAGTTAATAACATAATATTAAAATATTAAATTTATTATGCCATAATTTCCTTTTCTTTCCTCTCTCCTATTTCATTAATTTTATCAGTATATTCTTTCGTCATCTTGTCTAAATCTTCCTGCAATTTGAAACGGTCATCTTCCGTAATTACTTTTTCCTTTTCCGCTTTTTGGATTTCTGTTTTCACTTCATCGCGCAGCGCCCGCAGAGAGATTCTGCCTTTTTCCAATTTTTCGTTTAACAACTTCACCACTTGCTTGCGAGTTTCCTCAGTCAATGGTGGCATAGTCAAACGCAAAAAATTACCTTCATTCTTGATGGCCAACCCCAAAGAAGCAGTTTCTAAAGCTTTTTCCACTTCTTTTAAAATATTTTTATCCCAGGCTTCCACCAATAACTGTCGCGGCTCCGGCACGCTAATTGATCCCAGTTGAATTAAAGGCATGCTCGCGCCATAAGCCTCCACTTTAATATTTTCAACCAAGGACGGTGCGACATTATTCGTGCGCAGGCCGCCAATTTCCGCTTTAGTGTGTTCTAAGACCTTTTCAAAAAGTTCTTTTTTTTCTTGGATATTCATAAAATTTTACAAAAGGAAAAACGGTTTGCTCTCCACAGTCACCACCCCCATATAAACCACATTAGCCGTTTCCGCGTCAATTAATAAATAAGATGGCGCTTTACCAGTCGGTGCTTTCGCTGACAGCCAAGTTTTACCGCCATCAAAAGTCCGGTAAATTGTGTTGGCAGTGGCATAATAGATTTGTTGCGCATCTTTGGCATTAACCGCCATGATATTAATAATGACTGCTTCCGGGGGTGTTAAAAGTTTCAAAGCCTGCCAATTCTTTCCTCCATCTTGAGTCCTAATAATACCATAGTCAGAAACATAAAACAAACCGTCAGCTACACTCGGATCAAAAGCCAAAAAACGATAACGGTAAATACCGCCGCCAAAAGATTCATATTTCTCTCTCAAATTGACCCAGTTCTTGCCGCCGTCAGCTGAACGGAAAATCGCTCCCATCAAAGTCACCGCGTAAATTATTTTATTATTTTTAGGATTAATTAAAACTCGGCGCACGCTGTTTTTAGCCTCAAAAGCTAATTTCCAACTTTCGCCCGCGTCCGTGCTGATTAAAATCTCGCCCTGGCTGTTAGCCATAATCATTTTGGTATTTTCCTGGGGATCAAGCACAATTTGCGTCAGCGCCACCTCTGGTCGTGTTTCCAGATAAAGTTGCTGCCAATTTTTTCCTTGGTCAATCGTCTTTAAAATTTTATTACCCAGCGCCATATAAACTACTCCGCGGCTTTTGGCGTCCAAGGCTAGGTCAATCACTGAACCGTCTGCATAAATTGAGCGCCATTCTTCGCCGGCATTTTCGGAAACAAAAAGCCCGCTGTTGCGCGTGGCTAAATAAACCAAAGCATGGTCATTGGGATCTAAAATAATTTCTTTTGTCTCCACCGCGCCCAAAGAAAGTTTCTTTTTGCCCTTTAAACCAGCAAAATTTTTATGCTCCCATTTTTCCCCGTAATCAAAAGATTTGAAAACTCCCGCTTCCTCGCTTGGCGAAGATAAAGTCAACGGCGTGCACGCCGTCAGCGTCAAACCCGCCACGATCATTAAAATCACGACCAAAATTTTTTTAAAATTATTATTGTTGGCCATATTAAAAACTTAATAACAAATTTTCCATCACTAATCTCACATTGGCATTTTGTTTCAGATAGCTCTTCGCTAAATCTATTTCCATGATAATTTTTTGCAATTTAGTCACCGCTAAATAAGGCGCTATTTTCCCCAATTCCAGCGTCATCTTGCTATTAATAATTTTATCAGATAAATCCATTTTAAACAAAATCAAATCCCGAAAGAGCGTCTGCCAAAAATTGAGCAACGGCCAAACCATCGCCGTCTGCTCCACTAAACTTTTCTCTCCCGATAAAACCGTTTCCACAAATTTCAGGCGCTCATGTTTTTTCGCCGCCAATAATTTTAAAAAAGTATTCAAGTCCTCGGTGTATTTTTGCCAAAAATCCGGGTTCTTTAAATACAGCAGCGCTTCCCCGGGTTTGCCTTCGGCATAAGTTGCCAAATGCCAGGCCAAATCGCGGTTTATGCCTTTTTCTTTAGAAAGAAACTCATAAATATCATTGCGGTTCACTGGCAAAAAATTTATTCTCTGCGTCCGCGATAAAATCGTTTTCGGTAATGTCTGTAAATTTTCCGCGATTAAAATTATGATTGTCTTTTTTCCCAGGGGTTCTTCCAAAACCTTTAATAAAGCGTTAGCTGCCGCCAATGACAGCTGTTCCGCGTTCCAAATCACCGCCACTTTATATGACTTAAAAAACGACTTGGCTGCCAATTTATTTTTCAATTCCCGAATCTGCTCCACCGCGATATTCTTTTCTGCCGATTCTTTTTTGATGACATAATAATCCGGGTAAGTCCCTTTTTTTAAACCTAAACAAAATTCGCATTCTTCGCAGGGCACGATCTTTGGCTGTTCAATTCCCTCCTGTTTTTGCTGCTCATAACACAATAAATTCTGCACAAATTTTTTGGCCACTTCTTTTTTCCCGACATTATGCGGACCATAAAAAAGATAAGCATGCGCCAGCCGCCCATTCATCATGGCATTTTCCAGATATTCCAAAATATTTTTATGGCCGATAATTTGCCAGTTCATAAGACTATCTCAAAAGTCAAAACGCAAATCTCAAAACCAAAACTTAAAGCCTTTAAACCAATAGTTGTGTTTATAAAGTTTTGAAATTTGAGTTATAATTTTGATTTTTGACCTTTGAGTTTTGAGTTTGTTTTCTCCACTTCCAAAAATATTTAATCCAAGAAACAATGTGAATTAAAGTATTTTTTTTAAATAAATCTAAAAACCATTTATTTTTCTGGGAAATCCGCGCGTAATAATGAATCATCTGGGCCTCTGGCAAATACCAGACTTCCCAGCCCTTTTGCCAAAAACGCCGGCATAAATCTGTGTCTTCCAAATACATAAAAAATCTCTCATCAAATCCGCCCACTTCTAAAAAATTACTCGCTCGCGCCAACAGCGCCGCCCCGCGCACCCAGTCAATCTGATGCGGCCCCTCCTGTCTCACGTCTTCCATAAAATATTTTTTGATTTTTTCTCTGCCAAATTTTAAATCACCCAAACCCGTGCGCACAAAAGCCGGGATGTAAATTTTAGGAAAACGATAACGCGACGGTTGATAATTTCTATTGGGATAGAAAAATTTCGGCGCCACCATGCCGACTTTTTCATTTTTTTCCAAAAAATCAACCAAATATTCAATGGAGTTTTTTAAAACCACCACGTCGGGATTTAAAATTAAAAAATATTTGCCTGTCGCCAATCTGACACCAGCATTGTTGCCCGCGCCCATACCGCGATTTTTCTCCATCGGTAAAAACTTAATCCGTCCGCTTTGCAGCTCGGCACTAAATCTCTCTTTCAAAATTTCTGCCATTCTGTCCTGCGAATTATTATCCACCACGATAATTTCATAAGGAAAATTCAAATTCAGCGCCAGAATATTTTTCAGGCAATGCTTAGTCAAATTAGCAGTTTTATAATTCAAAATAATAATTGATAAAAGCATACTTGACAATAATTTTAGTTTTGCTAGACTTAGCTTAACAAAATAGTTCTCTCAAAACAACTAAAAAGGAGGTAAATTATGCCCAGCGCGTGGTATTTCGTGGTTTCTGCTCTCTTTGCTTTAATATTCGCATTCATATTTATTAAACGAATACTCTCAGGCTTAAAAAGTTTAGAAGCGGGTCAAAGTGTTTATCTAATTTTAGAAAAAAAATTAACCCATTCGAAGTCTGAATTTGAGATGGAAACAGCTTTTCTTCTTTTCCTTTCTCTTATTATATCTTTGATCTGGCCTATTCTTCTGCCAATATTTGGCATTTTGGTAATACTCAATTATGCCGCATTATAATCCATCAAAAGTGTTGCTGAAGCCGCTGTTATGGTTAATCAAATTCAACTTATTCAAACGCTATAATTTTCTCATTCATCGACCGCACTCCAAGCGGTCGTTTTTTTATTTGTTTTCCTTTATTACTCTATTACTTTATTACTTCTATTACCAAGCAATTCTCTCTTCGCCCGCATTTTTGGAATTAAAAATAAAGCCTGAAAAAAACCTTTCAACGTCGGCCAGTCGCAAAAAATTAAAAAAACAAACTTGCGCAGTTCATACCAAAAAATGGGAAAAAAATTGCGCCAGAAATCACGCGCCTTTTCATTTTTTATTAGGCACAATAAATGATTGCGGTAAGACAATCGCCGCACCAAACGATTTTTCTTTTTATAAAATTTAGCCACTGCTAAATTGGTATACTTCTTGGTTGTCGTCGACACACCGCGAAAATGATAAGCCATTGCTGTCGGCACAAAAATCGCTCGCCAACCAGCCTGTTTTAAACGCCAGCTTAAATCAATATCTTCTTTATAAGAAAAAAAGTCTTCATCAAAATATTCCTGGCTATATTTTACTTTTTCCAGCGCCGCCCGGCGATATAAAACCGCGGCCGCGCAAAAACCAAAAATATTTTCACCAGCATCATACTGTCCCTGATCTTCTTCGCCTTCACCCAAATTAACAAACCGTCGCTCGCGCTTCATCACTAAACCGCAGCTGTCAATTATTTTTGTTTTTTTAATTTCAAAAAAACCTTGCCCGTAGGATTCGCCCGAATGCGCTCGTAATAATTTTCCCGCCACACTGCCAATCTGCTCGTCTTTTTTTATCACCGTCAAAAGTTTTTCCAGATAATCCGGTTCTAAAACAATATCCGCATTCAGAACTAAAACATAATCCGTCGCGCTCATTCTAATCGCCTGGTTATAACTTTTGGCAAAACCCAAATTTTGCATATTGCGCAAAATATGGACTTCCGGATATTCTTGCTGTAAATAAGCCACCGAATTGTCAGCTGAACCAGAATCAACTACATCTAAAGAAATTTTTATGTCATAATCTTCTCGCGTCAAAACTGTCTGCTGAAAAATTGATTTCATCAGTTCTGGCAAATACTTTTCTGAATTCCAAGTCACAATGCAAATTGAGAGAGTCATGAGTAGATGGATGTCATCCCGAACCGCCAACTGGCGATGAGGGATCTCGCCAGTTCTCTACGAGATTCCTCCCCCGATAATTATCGGGGTTCGGAATGACATTACCATAGAAATTATTATAAACCCAATTCCCAACGGATGATTTAAATAAGGACTGAAAATGTTTACGACTAAAAGCGCGACCAGGGCAAGAGCGAAACCGGTTCGTAATCCGTAACTCGTAATCCGTAACTCGTAATCCGTAACTCGTAAATTTGAGCTTTGGTCATTGGAATTTTTGATTTGTTTAGAAATTGGAAATTGGAAATTAAAAATTAATAACTTTCTTAAAATAACAAAAATAAAAAACAAATAAACGACCGTTCCAATTATTCCAAATTTCAGAATTAAGTCAAGGTATCCCCATTCAAAAGCATAAGTGGTTATTTCGCCGCTGCCACCGGCAGTTTGGGGCATCAGCCTGGGATCAGCTGAATAATAAGTAATGGTTTTACCAAAACCATAACCAACCAATGGACTTTTGAGGATTGCCTGCTTTATAGGCTCAATTTGAGCCAAACGGGAGCTGGCAGCCGCTTCCAGGCCAAAACGACCCTCTAAAGCGCTTAAAAAGGCCTTTTCGTCCCTTTGAGGAGGTAAAATAAGGACCAGCCAAACCACTAAAAGAGCCGCTCCTGCCACCCCCGTTATCTTAACAAAATTACGGCCAAAAGCCAGCCCGCCGCCTCGCTTCCAGACAACCAACAAATAAACTAAAATGCCCGCGCCTAATCCCACCCAAAAACTACGGGAAAAAGAAACAATCAGGGCGGCAAGCGAAAGGACTGGTAATAAGTAATGAGTAATGAGTAATAAGAGTTTTCTTTTTTTATCATTCCGAACTCCCGCCCGCTTCGTATCGAGAAGCGAGTCGGGCGAGTGGCCCGGAATCCACATTTCTGGATCCCAGTTTTCACGAGGATGACACAAGAAAATAAAAAAAGAAATTAGAAGATAAATCTGTGACTGCAAAAATACACGCCAGATATTGCCACTGACATGAGTTATTTCACCACTTAAAGTATCACGCACGAATTTATAAATCATCGTCCATAATCCACCCTCGGCGTGTGAAAAAATATAAAAAAGAAAAAGTGTTTTTAAGGAAAGAAAAAGTGACGCCGCAGCTAATATAGATAAAATATCTTTAAAAAATTCGCGTCCATTCGTGTTCTTATTTGTGTTAATTCGTGTGAATGGTAGTATTAACAAAAAATACAGCCAATTATTGAAATCTAAAAAAATGTTGCCAAAACCGTT
>Ga0233423_10001975_pt1 | contig 10108 bp, 5 predicted proteins | sample Watercolumn_Mata_FD_180713 | JGI IMG/M metagenome (GOLD analysis project Ga0233423, IMG submission 180713) | Freshwater microbial communities from Lake Matano, South Sulawesi, Indonesia - Watercolumn_Matano_2014_112_MG | ecosystem: Environmental > Aquatic > Freshwater > Lake | place: Indonesia... | reverse complement strand
TTTAGGAGATTTTGCCAATCCACAACTTTATATATCACACAAAAAGCTTAGCGTAAAGAAAATCACGGGAATTACTGATTCAAAGTACAATTTTTAACCGACTTGTCAAAAGACGAGAGTAAAGACTGCGCTCAGAATGACGCTCTATTCTTCCTCTTTTTGAATCACCGGTTTAACGACCGGTTTCTTGTCTTTTCCCGAGTCAGTGGTTTGAGTGGCCTCCTTGACTTCCGCGCGGGCCTCTTCCACAGTTTTACAGCCGGCCAGCTCCGAAAAAACCGAATGCCAAAAAATGACCACAAAAGCTTGCCAAGCAGCGGCAAGAAAAATAACAAAACAAAGTAAAATAATGACGGCAAAAATTCCTACCCCGATGGCAATCTCCCACGGGTGGGCCATGGCCATCAGAAGATAAATCATTCCCCAAATCAACCCCCCGACAATTACCAGCCCGACTAACGCCAAAAGCACCAGGAAAAAAATTGAAAGGCCAGCGATTATCCCTAAGGCAAAATTGACGATACTGGCCAACACGCTTTCCTTCCAATTTTTAACAAACAGGTCATATCCTTTGTCAATGGATTCTCGAATGCTGAGGTTGGCTAAGATGAAGTAGAATAAGCTGTAGCGGAAGACATAACCCAATATAATGAAAGCTACCATTATGGAGAGCAGTCCCAAGATCACGAGCATTACCGCCATAGCCCAAGATTTTTGCAGCGCGAAAAGGCCAGCCGGTAGGAGAAAAACCAAAAAGACTCCCAAGTACATTAAGCCGAAAATTAAGCGCAGATAGACGAGCTTTTTCCACCTACCTTTGACTTCTTTTTTTATCGCGGCTGGGCTTTTCTTTTCCCCGCGGCTTAAATAACTGACATTTTTGATTAGGAGCAAGTGCAGATGGCAGTTGAGGAAAAAGAGCAGCAATGCTATTGTAAGGACAATTGTCAGCGCGATAAGGCCGACAAAAACAGCGGCATAAAGTGTTTCCTGGTCCGTTGCCCAACTCCTGACCTGATTCTTGAGACGGTCTTGGCTTTCGATATTGTTCAAAATACTTTTCCAGTCTTCTTCGGATTTTTCCTGTGAAGAGCCGCTGAAATTCCCCCCGCTTGAAAAAGAAGAACCGCCAGTGATGGCTTGTCCTCCGGTAAGGAGTAGAAAAACGCTCAGCACAATTAATCGACGGCGATTTTCCCAGAACAAAAATCCGGCTTTCTTGATCAGAATTCCGTAGTCAATTCGATTGAACCAAGTTACCGGTCCAGCGGCCTGGCTGTTATTGGCGCTCTTTTGATTTGAGTTGAGGTCAGGTTTTTGGAGAGAAGGTTTTGACATAAGGAGTGGTTTAGCGAGGGTTTTTGCGCTGGATAAAACTGGGAAGTTCTTTATAAATGCACTTTAATTCTTGGCACTTTAAATTTTTACAGATTAATAAATAAAAAGCAATGCCTACCAGTCCGGCAAAAACCACTTGGCCGAAGACGGCAAAGAAAGAGGAAAGAGGGAAAAAAATTCCCCACGACCATTTAGCGGCCTGAGCGGCCATTCCGGCGATAAAAGTGGCCAAAGCGATTTTGAAGAGTGTTTTTTTGACGGCGCGGATATCTATACCTTTTAAATATCCCTGCAAGCCGACCAGCAAGAAAACAAAAGTGGCAATTTGGGACGCGGCGTAGGCCAGAGCTAGCCCCACGATTGGAGATTTTAATCCTGACAGGTGGGCCTGTTGTTCAAGCTGAGAGGCAATGTGGGGCCAGAACTTAACCACGGTCAAGCCGACGAGAAGGTTCACAATAAGCCCGATAATGCCGGATTTAAGGGGAGTTACCATATCCTGAAGGGCAAAAAAAGCTCTGGTAAAAAGCAAATTTAAACTTTGAGCGAACAAGCTTATTGCTAAAACGCCCAAGACATTTAAGGTTAGGATTGTGTCTTCCCAATCAAACTTGCCGCTTCCCAAAACGATCCTTACCACTTGGGCGCGGAGAATGATGAGAAAAGCGGAAAGAGGAATAATGAAGAACAACACCTGACCCATAATTCTCACGAATTCGTTGCGAAACTGACTTTTTTTCTTTTTGGCTACCAGAATGGAAAAGGCGGGGAAAGCGGCAATGGCGTAAGAAGCGCCGAAAATTCCTAAAGGGAGACTTTGCAAATTATTAGCGAAGTTGAATACCGCGAGTGATCCTGTGGGAAGAGTGGAAGCCAAAAGGGTGATAATTATTAAATTCATCTGCAGCACTCCCAAGTGGATGCCGCGGGGCAGCATCATTTTAAAAACTTTTCTCACTCCTTCATGCTGAGGATTCCAACGGACGCGGATTCTGAGCCCCATTAGAAATGCGGGCCCAAATTGAATTAGGAAATGGAATATAGCTCCCATGACAATTCCCCAGGCGAGGGCTTTCACTCCCCAAAAAGGAACGAAAAAAATAATCGCGATGATGGAGCCCAAGTTGTAGACTACCGGGGCAAGGGAGTAGAAAAAGAAAAATTTGCGCAGGTTGAGAATGTTGCCGATTAGTCCCGAAAAACTCAAAAATACCGGGGAAAGTAACATGATTCTAGTCAAAGAACCAGTAATTTCTTTTTGTTCGGAGGAAAATCCCGGAACGATCCAGTTGGTTATCACGGGAACCAAAAACCAAAGTATTCCGATAGCGACAATCAGCCCGCAAGCCAATACCGTCATTAAACTGTGAATGAAATTTTGGGTTTCGGAGGGAAAGCGAAGAGTGGGAATTGAACCAGATTGTTGTTGTGAATCAGGTTTTTCCTTGACCTCTCCTTTGGCGCCGTTTAAGTGGAGGTAATGACTTAAGACAGGCAAAAAAGCGGAAGAAATAAGACCTACCATTACTGTGTTGTAGAAAAAATCCGGTATGCGAAAAGCAGCGTAATAAACATCTAATTCGGATCCGGCGCCGAAATAGGAAGCCAACAGTCGATCGCGGACCATCACTAAAAAACTTGAGAAAAGGGTGAAAAAAGCCACCACAAACGCGGCTTTGGTCAGAGTACGGGAGAGATTTTCCAGGAAAGAAATTTTTTTGGCTAAAGGAAACATTACGAATGAGTTAAATTGGGCGGTCTAGTATTCTTTTTTGGTTCCTTTCGGAGCAAGCACCATTCCGGCGAACAAATCTTTGCTAAATTTTTGATTAACACTCCATTCTGGAAATCCCAGATTGTCGGGATAGCGATAAAGCAGGTCAAATTCCTCTAATCCTTTGACCTCTGACTCTATCCAAGAATTTTCATCCCCGGCTTGCTTTTGAGCGAGGAGACTATAAGTGTCAGCCGGTTTTTTAATGTCGTCAAAGGTCAATTTCCACGGCAGAAGATAAGTATATTTCACGGTGAGAGTTTCTCCGGGAGAAACATAGGTCCAGTTGGCGAATACTGTCTTGTCAGAATCCTCATAAGTGCGGGTGCCGGTATAAGGGTCAATGTTAGTATTGCTCTCTTCCATGATAACCATCTCGTCCTCAATAAATCCCAATTTTTCGTAATCAACCGGCGGAGAGTCAACTTCCCGGGTGTAGCCTTCAGCGCGCAGAAGTTCACTTCCTTTGGGAACGTAAATTCTCATCCAATCCGAATTCACTCCATTGTACCAATCATACTTTTCCTTTCCACCTTGGTGGGTGCGAGAGATTGTAAGAGTGTCCACGATGGAGCCGTCCGGTTTGATTTCTGCCAAATGATTAATCCTTTGTTCAATCACGTGGTCAGTCTTGAGGCCGCTGATGTTAGTGTTAACTACGGAAAAATAATCTTTGGGGGCGGAAAGTATTTCTCCGGACCAGCCCAGATTGGAAATGGCTTTTTGAACATTATAATCAAAAAAATACATTAAAATGGAACGGTCTTCCAAACAGTCGGAAAAAACCGACATGATCTCAATCCATTTTTCCGGCGGCGCGTTAAAAATTTTCTCCAAAATAATCGGCGCCAAATCGGCTAAAAACTGTTTGGGGCGATTAAGTTTCCGGTCATATTCCACCTCAACTTTATTTTGGGTGATTTCCACGAAGTTATCCGCGGTGATTACTGCTCCGTATTTTTCGTGGTTAATTGGGCCGGTGATTTTTAGAAGCTCCTGAAGCATCTTTGGGGTGAAAGCGATTACGCCGTCAACGGCCGGGCCGCCAGTTTTTTCGTAAAACCAGGCCACTTTCTCGGCGCTTTTGGGAAAATCCGGCCACCAATTAGCGTCGTGCATGGACCACGTCGCGCTCATTTTCTGAATGGGCTTGGGTGGTATGATTCTTTCCTTGAGTTGGCCGTCCGGGTTGTAGATTCCATCAACCATTAACTGGGAAACATTGCCTTCCTCCAGTTTTAAAATTCCGTAAGTTCCGATAAAACCTCCCGTGGCACGAACTTCGTCGTTGTTTTGAAAAAGAAAAAGATACTGTTTAGAGATCTTGTGCCCCAAAATGGTAAGGATAATGTTGGCATAGTTAGAAAAGCTGTCAATTCCCGCTACGGCAGTGGGTAGTTTGTCTCGCAATAGGACAAACTCTTCCCTTTTTCCTTCGGGAAGGTCGTTAATTTTAACCCGGTCCAAAAAACTGGCGGTTTGTTCCAGTTCTCCTTTGGCTCGGTTAAGTTTTTCCTGGAAAAGGAGAATGGCATTAGTGAGGTTTTTGGCGCGATCATTTTTTTCGACGGGTTGAAAGTTTGAGGATTCTTTCAGAGTGGACAAATTGTCAATAGCCAGAAATTTCTTTTTCAGCGCTCCCTGATCCCCCAAAAAGACATCAAAAGCTTCTGAAACAATTTGGCCGGCGAAAGATAAGTGTTTCCCAGCTTCCAAGAGGTTTTCACCGCTTTTCACTTTGGATCCGCCAGGCAAAACCTTGATAATTGAAAGCATTGATCCGCCAATTTCATCAAGCGACTTGTTGGCGTCCAGAAAATTTTGGTAGGCACTCGCGAAGTTTTTGCGGGCCTCTTCTGGCTTGGCGGAAACTAAGGCCGATTTAGCTGACTTTACATTTTCGTAGGCTTTATTGCTTTGTTCCTCTATCCGGTTTTTGGCTTCAATAACTTTTTGGATGTAAGCTCCCAGCGGAATCATCAGAGAAACGATGATGCCGATTCCCAGTACAATAGCTGACCGCTTAGCGTTGGGAGAACGAAAGGTGAGAAATATGTTTTTGAGAATTCCCCAAAATCTTTTGGTTCTTCCAGCGGCTTCCCGAATAACTAGTTCTTCGTTGGCGGGTAAAAATTGGTTAGACCAAGCCTCGGCGACGGTTAGATTGTTGGGTTGATTTAACGGGGCTGGCGGATTAAGCGAGTCGGATAGATTCGGTTGAGTGGGTGGAGGGGATAAATCACTCGTCTCAATTCGGTATTCCGTTTGGTAGTCAGCTAATTCCCTGTTGTCCGCGATCTCTACGTTAGCAATTTGGCTGGATTGGCGAGAAAAAAGACTTCGATCCTTTATTTTTTGCCAGAGCTTCTCAAACGGCTTTTGGATTTTTTGGGATAAAAATGGTTTGGGAAATATTTTTGGCCTAACTTGCTTTCTTTGGACAGGAAGCGCCGGTGGAGTGTAAACAGGAATGTAATCGTTGATGATATTGGTAGTTAGCACTTCCTCTTCCTCGGCGACTACCTGTTCAGAATTGTCGTTTTTAGAATTTAGAATTTGGGATTTGGAATTTCGTTCCACGTTTTTGGTTTCTGGTTCTAACTTCGTGCTTCTAAATTCCAAATTCTCTTTCTCTTTTTCGGCTTTTGTGAACGACAACTTCACCGTTGTCCCGTAGGGATTGAAATTCTTTGGGAGAAAATTATTGTTGGTAGCGTAGTCGTTTGTTTCCCGAGGATCGCTGGCTGCCAATCCTAAAATGTCTTCCCGGGAATAATCCGGTAGAGCGTTTTCCTCTTCCCCCAAACGTTTTTTTATCTCGTCGCGATCAGACTGGATTTTAATTTTCAAAGCGGCTTTTTCTCGATAGCCGGGATAGGAGGGGTAAGAGGATATCCCTTGGAAATTAACTTTATTTTTTGGGGCAGCGTCGGTGAAGCTTTTTTTGTGAGAAAGAAGGGACGAACGAGGAACAAAGACATCGGACACGTGTTTCCCTCTCCTTCCTGAAGTAGTGGGTTTTAAGCGGCTAACTAATAAAGAGGCGGAATTGCGGTCGGGGAATATTTTGAACTCTCCTGGGGGTTTTTTGCGGATTTTTCCTGCCATATCCAAAGCCCCTCGGCCGGAACTTTTGATGTGTTCTTTCACCGCCACTTCCCTGCCTTTGGGAGTGGGCTGATAGGCCAAAGGATGGCGGTCAAATTCAGCACTTTCGGCAATTTTTCGTTTTTCCTTCTGGATGTCGGCTTTTTGTTTTTTTATTAAATCGAGAGACATAAGGATCATAAAACATGAAACATAGAATACATAACACAGACCTCCCCTTTTGCCCCCTCCTTGCTAAGAAGGGGATGCAAGGGTGGTTTATTTGTAACCTGCTAGCATTATAACACTGAAAATTAGTTTTACTAATAAAGAAACCGGTTGATTTTTGGTCAACCGGCGTGGTGCGATCATAGTAAGGCGCATAAGTTTTCTTATAATTTTTATTACCCGTTGTTTAATGTCTTGCCGCCTGCTACTTTTTCATATAATTCCAGCGTCTCCCGGGCCATTTTAGTCCAGCTATATTTTCGGAGAATTTGTTTGGCCCGGGGCAAATATTCTTTTTTAAGACTGGGCAGGTTTTCCAGGGCATCCGTGATCTTATCACTCATATCGGTTACGGATTTTCCGTCGAAGTAAGCTACCGAATCACCCAGGATCTCCGGAAAACAGGTGCCGTTGTGACAAAGTGTCAGTTTTTCCCGTTTTAGCGCCTCAAGCGGCGGGAGGCCGAAGCCCTCGTAGAGCGAGGGAAAAATACAAAAAAGGGCTTCTTGATAAATAAATTCAAAAGTTTTTGGATCAGAAATAAAGCCCGGGAGAATCACATTTTTTATTCTATTTTCGCGCGTGAGGTTTTTGAGCCGGTTGAAAAAATAATCCTCTCCGCCGGCGATTACCAAGTGTAAATTTTTGTTTGTCGCGTCGTAATATTTTTTGCGAGCGCTGTTGAAGGCAAATATCAAACGCTCTAGATTTTTGTGGGGGTATGCCCCACCGATATAAAAAATGTAAGGAAATTTTAGAGAAAGCTTCTTCTGGAGCCACTCCTGGCGTTTTTTTGAAGGGATTGACTTATATTTTTTTATTTCACTTTCTTGCTTTTCCTCCCCCGCCCCTTCGTAAATGGTAATTATTCTATCTTTATCCATATTTGTGAAGAAACGCAGAATATCTTGGGCGGTACCCTGGGACACAGCGATAATTGCCCGGGATTTTTTCAGGGCGTGGTTGATAGTAAGGCGGTAAGCCCAGTTTTTTATCGCGTATTGAAGCGGGCCGAGTGTGGTCGCCTTTTTTGTCGGGTAGGCAAAAAGGATCAAGTCGTGGATAGTGGTGATATAAGGTCGATTGTAGATCAGAGGCACGTTGAAATGCGGGAAATGGGTTAAATCCGGTTTGAGTTTATATAATATTTTTGGAATAAGAAATTGCTCTTTGATTCCGTACCAGTGGGCTTCGGCAGGAATAATTTTGAAATTGGGATTGCGGAAAAGCGTTTGAGCTTGCCCTCGGGTTTGACCGAGGGTCGCACAATCTTTTTGGCGTAATAAAATGTAATACAGATTTTTTCGGTCGATTTTTTCCAATCCAAAAATCAAATTTCGGGTGTAGGTGGACAACCCTCGGTTTTCGGGATTGATAAAACGAGCGTCAATGGCGATACGCATGGATGCAGATTAGGAATTATTCCATGTAATCCATGACCATATACATCGGCTGGATGACTGAGATAGCAAAAAAGCCGACAGCGCCACCGATGACGAGAATCAGAGCCGATTCAATCACCGAACTCAAGTTTTTGGTGATATCGTCCACCTCTTTTTCGTAAAAGTCGGCCAGCTGAGTGAGAATCTGTTCGGAACTACCAGTTTCTTCCCCCACCCGAATCATTTGAATGACCATCGGCGCGAAAAGTTGCGGAAAGTCAGCAATGGCTTTGTTGAGAGGCAAGCCTCTCTGCACCATTTCCGAAGCTCTCCTCATGGCTATTTTAAAATAAGTGTTTTCCATAGAGTCGGCGATAATATCAAGAGCGTTGACGATAGCCACCCCGCTTTTCAGGAGCGAACTTAGGGTTCGCGCGATGCGCGCGATATAAATCTTTTTGACAATATTCTTTATCAGAGGAGTGTGGATAAAAATGAAATGGAAAAATTTTTTACCCGGCGGGCTGGATTTAAAAAATAGTAACAATAGAGGGATTGTCACCAGGCCAGCCAAAGAAATAATAATATGGTTAGACAGCAAATTACTGGTGGCAATTATCAGGCGGGTAGTGATAGGCAGTTCAATGTTCATTTCGGAAAATATTTTCATTAGATTGGGAATGACAAAAATCATCATTAGAATCGCGATGACGATCATTACAACAATGATAACCGAGGGGTAGATCATCGCGCCGCGCACTTTGGCGCGAATGTCGTGTTCTTTCTGCATTTGGAGAGCCAATAATTCCAGCACCTCTTCCAAGGTTCCGCCGATTTCTCCAATGCGGATAGAACTGGTAAAAAGTGAGGAGAAAACACGGGGATAGTCCTGAAGACTATCCGCTAACGAGCTGCCGGTTTTAATTTTTTCTTTTACGTTGTTTAGCACTTCGCGGAAATAGTTTGATTTTGTTTGGATTGCCAAAATTTCTAGAGCTCTCGGAATGGGCAAGCCGGACTTAATCATTACCGAGAGATGTTTAGTGAACATCATCTTCTCGGTGAGAGAAACCCGCTTGAGGAACGGCAGGCCTTGCCAGCTCAATTTTTTTTTATCTGTTTTTTGGTTGGCAAATACTAAAAGCAACCCCTGATTTTTCAGCGTATGAGCTAACTCTGCTTTGTTTTCTGCCGGCATTATTCCCGAGATGGCCTGGCCTTTTTCGTCTCGCGCGCGATAGGTGTATAAAGGCACAAAGGTAGTTAAAAGTTAAAAATGCTTGCCAGCGGCGAATTCATCTTTGACGGAATTTGTGTTTTTATTATGGGCGGCGGAGAGAACGGCGGAGAGAAAGCCGCTGAAGAACGGATGGGGACGAAAAGGGTTGGATTGGAATTCAGGGTGAAATTGGGAGGCGACGAAGAATGGATGGACGGATTGGGGCAATTCTAAGGTTTCCATCAGGCGCCGGTCGGGCGAGATGGCGGAAAACACGATCCCCGCTTTTTCAAGGCGGGCGATGTATTTCGGATTGACTTCATAGCGGTGGCGATGGCGCTCGCTGAGCGCGCTGGCGCCGTAGAGTTTCGCGACCAAAGTGTTAGCGTGAATATTGGCAGAGTAGCTTCCTAAACGCATGGTGCCGCCGTACTGGCTTTTACTTAACAAAGTTTTTTGTTCCGGCAGAATGTCAATTACCGGGTAGGGAGTTTTGGGGTTAACTTCGGTGGTGTGGGCGTTTTTGAAACCGGCGACGTGGCGGGCGAATTCAATCACGGCGAGCTGCATGCCGTAGCAAAGCCCGAGATAAGGAATTTTGTTTTCGCGGGCAAATCGGATGGCACTGATAATTCCTTCCACTCCCCGGCTGCCGAATCCTCCCGGGACCACGATGCCGGCATATTGTTTTAACTTTTCTAGCTTGGCAGGATTCTTTTCAAATTCTTCCGAGTCAACCCAGGAGAGTTCCAGCTCGGCATTGGCTTTATAGGAGGCATGTTTTAGCGATTCAATGACAGAGATGTAGACATCGCTCAAGACAAAACTGCCGGTGGCGAAATATTTTCCCACTACGCCGATTTTTACTTTTTGTTCGCCGTTGCGGGTTTGTTTTTGGAGTTCTCGCCACTTGCTAAAATCTTTTTTGCGGGGCTTGAGTCCCAGTTTTTGTAGAATGTTTCCGCTTAGATCTTCCTTTTCAAAATTGAGCGGCACGTCATAGATTGATTCCACGTCGGGAGCGGAGATAACATCTTTCTTGCGGGTATTGCAGAAAATGGAAATTTTAAGCGGAAACAT
>Ga0233423_10001973_pt1 | contig 10115 bp, 8 predicted proteins | sample Watercolumn_Mata_FD_180713 | JGI IMG/M metagenome (GOLD analysis project Ga0233423, IMG submission 180713) | Freshwater microbial communities from Lake Matano, South Sulawesi, Indonesia - Watercolumn_Matano_2014_112_MG | ecosystem: Environmental > Aquatic > Freshwater > Lake | place: Indonesia... | reverse complement strand
ATGCCGATTAGTGAAGTCGCTGCCGCGGCCAAGGAGGGCAAGGTAGAACGGATCACGGTCTCAGGGGATTATTCCACACTGACGGTGGAGTTCAAAGATAGAAGGGAGCCCGTACTATCTCGCAAGGGTGAGGACGCCGATGTTGTCCAGGTGCTGCGTAACTTGGGTGTGAGCGAGGAAGAAATCGCGGCGATCACTATTGAGTATCAGCGGCCCAGTGGTTGGGCCAGTTGGGTCACTTTGCTGAGCGGCATCCTGCCCGCGATTCTCTTCGTGGGCTTGTTCTACTTCTTGCTGCGCCAGGCTCAAGGCACCAACAGTCAGGCTCTTTCTTTCGGCAAGAGCCGGGCTCGCATGTTCACCGGCGACAAGCCTACGGTGACCTTTGAGGATGTGGCCGGTGTGGAGGAAGCCAAGGAGGAACTGGCCGAGGTGGTGGAGTTCCTCAAGGAGCCGGAGAAGTTTATCTCCCTGGGAGCTCGCATCCCCAAGGGGGTGCTGCTGGTGGGCGCGCCAGGCACCGGCAAGACCCTCATGGCCAAGGCTGTATCAGGCGAGGCGGGGGTGCCCTTTTTCTCGATCTCGGGTTCCGAGTTTGTGGAGATGTTTGTGGGTGTGGGTGCCTCTGTCACGGGGGATACCCCTATTCTCGTGAAAATAGGGGCTAGGACGAGGCTTATGCCAATATCAGAGTTGGTTGATCGGTACTATGAGGGCGATGAGGAGGGGTTCATGGTTCCGGTCAGCGGCGTCGAGACGCTTGGCTTCGAGGAGCTGGATTCCAAATTCAGGGGATCGCCGAAAGTGTTTTTTGGCAGAAGCGCTTGGAAGGAAGTGTCGGCGGTTTTCAGGCACCGCGTCCGTGAGATAGGCGAGATTCATTATCTCGGCGGGGTGATCAGAACCACGGGAGACCACAGCATCTTTGTGAGGACGCGCGATGGCATCAAGCCTAAAGCGGCCAGGGATTTGAGACCCGGAGATGTGTTGGTGAACTTGCCTTTCAACGTGCGGGGTCAATACTCTGCCGAGATTGGCACCCCTCATTATACTAGAGGGCATCAGTTCCCAGAGCTTGAAGGGACAGTTATGCTCGATGTTTGGGATGACGACGCAGAGGTGCTTGAAAAATATGCTTTCGCCCTGAAAAATCGGGGGGTAATGAGTCAGAGAGAAATAGCGGAAATCATCGGCGTATCACAGGCCACCGTAGGGCACTGGCAATCAGAGGTCCACGCTCCGCGTGCTCTATCACGGGATTACGTGGAAAAGGAATTGCCAGAGCAGGTCCCTTTGACTCCGGAGCTGATGAAACTGGCCGGTTACTATACGGCCGAGGGACGACGGCATGGGAGAGGTTTGGAATTTGTCTTTGGGGTTCACGAAACCGACCTCCATCGGGATTGCATTGAACTTATGCGGCAGACCTTCGGTGTTGAACCTTCACTGGATTATACGGGCACTAACACGCTGCGTATTAAGTATCCTGCTCCTCTGGGACATTTTTTCAGCCGCTATTGCGGTAGCGGAAGCCACAACAAACACATCCCTGAGCTACTCTGGGATTTGCCCCGGGAGTATTTTATGGCCTACCTGGAGGGCTATTTCCTAGGCGATGGCTATACCACTCAGGAGGGCAAGCTAAGCATAACCTCGGTCAGCCAAAGGCTGATAACAGAACTCACTTGGCTTTGTGCTATGCACGGTATCAATGCCGGGGTGAGAGAGATATCACTGAAAGGTGGTCGGACAATTCAGCGCAAGCCCCTTCCCGACGGAGAGGCCTGGAATCTGATAATCGGTAGGACCAGTAATCCATTTGTCGAGGCGGAAATCCCGAATCAGGGCAAGAAGCCTTATGTCAGGGAAGTGATAGTGAGGCCCTTCGAAGGGTATGTCTACGACCTGTGTGGTTGTGAGAACGAGGCTTTCTTCGGGGGTGAGAAGCCTATCCTGTTGCATAACAGTCGGGTGCGCGATCTCTTCGATCAGGCCAAGCGCCACAGCCCTTGCATCGTTTTTGTTGACGAGATAGACGCTGTGGGGCGGCACCGCGGAGCAGGCCTGGGCGGCAGCCACGACGAGCGGGAGCAAACCCTGAACCAAATCCTGGTGGAGATGGACGGCTTCGATACCGATACCAATGTCATCATCCTGGCGGCGACGAACCGGCCAGATATTTTGGATCCCGCTCTTCTGCGGCCAGGCCGTTTCGACCGGCGGGTAGTGTTGGACATACCCGACATCAATGGGCGCAAGGGCATCTTGGAGGTGCACGTGCGGGGCAAGCCCCTGGCCAACGATTTGGACCTGGAAGTGCTCGCCAGGCAGACCCCTGGCTTCGTGGGAGCCGATATAGAGAGCATGGTGAACGAAGCGGCCATATTGGCAGCGCGGGCCAACAAAAAGGTCATTGGCATGGAGGAATTCCAGGAGGCCATAGAGCGGGTCATCGCAGGGCCGGAGCGCAAGAGCCGGATCATCAGCGACGACGAGAAGAAGATTATTGCCTACCATGAGGCTGGACATGCTGTAGTAATGAACAAGCTTCCCCACTGCGATCCCGTGCACAAGGTCTCCATCGTCTCGCGGGGTATGGCCTTGGGCTACACCATGCCTCTGCCTGAAGAAGACCGCTACTTGAGACACCGGGCTAAGTTCAAGGACGAGTTGGCAGGTCTTTTGGGTGGGCGGGCGGCGGAGGAGCTAATGTTCAACGATGTGACCACGGGAGCTGCCAGTGATTTGGAGCAGGCCACCAAATTGGCCCGTAAGATGGTGTGTGAGTATGGGATGAGCGAGAACCTGGGGCCGATGACGTTTGGCCAGAAGCAAGAGTTGGTATTCCTGGGCAGGGAGATTGCCGAACAGCGGGATTATAGCGAAGCGGTAGCCCAAGAGATTGACCGTGAGGTGCGAAAGTTCATTGACCAGGCGTACAACCAGGCCAGAGAGACCTTGACTACCTATCGGGACAAACTCGTCGTCCTCGCCCAACGCCTCATTGAGGAGGAAACTCTGGAGGAAGCCGAGCTGGAAGCCATGCTGGCCTGAGTTGTCCCAGCCCTGCAGACCAGAACAGTTACAGAAAGAAGCGGAGCCGTAGTGCACAGCTCCGCTTCTCTATTTCCTCACGTTTCACGTTTTACGTTTGACGTTTTACGCTTCACGTTTCACTGCCCCATCTTTTTCTTATCTTCCTCGAGCAGCGCCCGCCGCAGAATCTTGCCGACCATGGTCTTGGGCAATTCGGTGCGGAACTCCACGAACTTGGGCACCTTGTAGGGGGCGAGATTGTCGCGGCAGAACTGGATGATCTCCTCCTCGGTGGCTGTCTCGCCTTCCTTGATGACAATGTACACCTTGACCCGCTCCCCCTTCTCCTCGACCGGGACACCCACCGCCGCGACCTCCCTCACTTTAGGATGCTCGTACAACACATCCTCGATCTCGCGGGGGTAGATGTTGAATCCGCCGGCGCCGAGGATCATGTCCTTCTTGCGGTCTACGATCTGGAAGTAGCCATCTTCGTCCATCTTGGTGATGTCCCCGGTGTAAAGCCACCCTTCCCTCAAGGTATTGGTTGTTTCCTGAGGCATATTCCAGTAGCCCTTCATCACTTGCGGGCCACGGATGCACAGTTCGCCTTCCTCTCCGACGCCCAGCACTTTCTCGCCCGTCTCGACGTCCACGATCTTGACTTCGGTATCGGGCCAGGGCACGCCGATGGTGCCGACGCGGTTCTCGCCATAGATGGGGTTGGCATGGGTCACTGGCGAGGCTTCGCTGAGGCCATAGCCCTCCACCAACTTGGCACCGGTGAGTTCCTGGAAGCGTTTCTGCACCTCTACGGGCAGCCCGGCCGCCCCGCTGACGCAGGCCTTGATGGAACTGACGTCGTACTTGCTCAGATCGGGATGGTTGTTGATGGCTACGTACATGGCTGGCACGCCGGGATAGAAAGTCGGTTTGTGTTGGGTGATGTTCTTGAGCACGTCTCCCAGGTCGCGCGGGTCGGGGATGAGGAGCATGGCCGCGCCAATGAGGGTATCCATGTTCATGCAGGTGGTCATGGCGAAGCTATGATACAGCGGCAGGGCAGTCAAGGATACGTCTTCGGCTTCTCCGGCCTTGATCCAGACCTTGCACTGGTAAGCGTTGACCAGAATATTCTTGTGAGTCAACTCCGCGCCTTTGGAGACGCCGGTGGTGCCGCCGGTGTACATCAACACCGCCGTATCGTCCCAGGAGACCTCCACCGGTTGGGGTTTGGCTGGCCCTTTGGCCAGCATGTCGGTGAACCAGTAGGTGTTGGCGTCGCCGGAGATGTCCACGCGGTGGCCACCTTTCTTCTCCTTGAGCAGGGTGAAGAGGAATCTGAGGAGCGGTGGCAAATAGGTTTTGATGTTGGCCACGATGACGTGGCGCAGTTTGGTCTCCGGGCGGATCTGCTTGACGAGGGGGTACATCAGGCTGAGGGTGACCATAACCTCAGCGCCAGAATCGTTGAGTTGGTGTCTCATCTCGCGGGCCGTGTAGACGGGGTTACAGGGCACGACGATGCCCCCGATGCGCAAGATGGCGTAGTAGGCAATGGGAAACTGAGGGCAGTTGAGCAGGTGGACAGCCACGCAGTCGCCCTTTTTGACACCCAACCCCTGCAACGCGGCAGCGAAACGATCCACGGCCTCGTTGTACTCGCGGTAGGTGATTTTGGTGCCTTTGAAGATGAGCGCCGTGTGGTCTGGATACTTACGCGCTGTCTGCTCCAGGGCGGCGGGCATAGTAATCTGCGGATAATCAATGTGCTCCGGCACGTGCGGCTCGTAGAATTTGAGCCAGGGCTTTTCCATTTCCTCCCCTCCTTATGATGAGCTTCGAGACTAAACGCCGGTGGCTTGTGCTGACTTGGTTTTGGTCCACCTCCTTTCGGCTTGTAGCCTTCTCGGAAACGATCGCGGATACGCGCATACGCACCGACTTTGATGCGAGTAGTATAACCCAGTCGCGGTTAATTGTCAAGAGTCGGTGTGCAAATCCACACAGCAATGGGTTAATTATATGTTCCTGACCAGAATCTGGGCCGCCAGGTTGGTATTCTCCTTGCTGAGCCATTCTCGCACCACTGGCATGACCACGTCCAGCTCGCGGCTTCCGGTCTCCTTCATGGCCCGCTCGATGTATGGCCGCACGGTCTCCAGCCTCAGCTTCCAATACCAGAGCTTCTCCGCCTTGTGCACGTGGCGGTCCACGGCCACCTCCATGTAGTCCTCCATCAGCTCGGCCCTGAGCTGACCCCAGACCACGTCCCACCCCTCCCCGGCAAACCCGTCGTCGTAGACGCGGCAGACGGCCTTGAACAGGATCTCCTTGGGTATCTCGGCCTGCTCTGCGGCCATGACCAACATGTGGGCCTCCTCCATGGTCTTGGTCTTGCACTTGACCAACTGGATGGTGTCGGGATAGCAGAAGGTGAACACCACCCCTTCGTCCACCAACCTGTCGGGCCGGTTCCTCTCGTCCAGCTCCAGCCGAAATCTCAGCCACTCGGCCCGCACATCGGGCTTATCGGTCTCGAAGATGACCTCGGGCATGTGCAACCCATACTTCTCAGCCAGGGCCACCAGCTCCTTCCAGGGCAGAAGCCGCCCCTGGCTATCTATGGCCACGATGAGGGAGACCTGGAGGGGAAAGTCATAGGCCAGGGTGTGCGGATTTCGATAGCCGTAGCACTCGAAGGAGAGATAGAGTTTGGTGTCGTGGACGGCTCGCAGGATTCCTGGGTACATCTCATAGATGTCGGGCAGGAGGTCGTAAACGGAATGCATCTCCGAGGGCTTGTTGAGGACGGCCTGGCGAGTCTTGGGGATGATCTCGACCGTCTCGCCCCGGCCGTCGAGCAGGCCGAACCAGGTTACGTTCGTGCCGTCAACCTTCTGGCGCAGGAGCACCCTCTCGTAGCCGGTGGGCAGGACGATGTCATCAGGGGTGACGTTCTCCAGGTCAATCTCCCTGTCCTGCCGATAGGGGTAATGGATCTTGGGGATGCCGTAGACGAATTGGCCAGTGTCCTTCCCGTTCACCGCTTCGATGAGCAGGGCCCCTAGCCGATGGTCCCGCTCGACGCTCATCCAGGCAGTCACCTCGCGCCCCTCAGGGCTTATGAAGTTGTAGGGGCGGATGTCGCCTAGAATCGGGTGTTTCTCCATAAAGCACCTCCCCTTCCTGCAGAGCCCTGTGGATGAGATGTGACTTCACATCGCGCCACTCCGCAATCTCTTCTGGCGTCCACCATATAATGTCTTTGGGAACACCCAAACCAGCCAACAGACGATAGACCGGTACAGTGCGACGCCATCGTGGCTCATTCGAGGGGGCAATGATCAGCAAATCAAAATCGCTGTCCTCTCGCGCCTCACCGCGAGCGTGCGAGCCAAACAGGATGAGCCCCTGTGGGTCAAAATGCTCCACAATCCGGGTCACTATTTCCTCAAGTATCTGCATTGACGCCCCGATGTTTCTCGATGTGTTCATCTTTTCCTCCATTCCAGATAACGCAATTCAATAGAGATTATACTACATTTGACCAAGGTTGACAAAGAGAGACTCACCCCCTGTCCTCTCCCTCTCCCAATTTTGGGAGAGGGAGGGGGTGCCCGAAGAGCGGGGGTGGGTGAGGGCAACCAAGTTGCCTTTTCTTCGAGAATGTGGTAATATTGAAAGCAGCAACCAACTCCGATCAAGAAGCGAGGTGATAAGCATGGCTCAAGTGATTAACGCCGTTTTCGAGGATGGAATCCTCAAGCCTCTGCAAGAGCTTAACCTGACTACACATCAGGTGGTCAGGTTAGTGATCTTGGCTCCCCGACGACAGGAGCGTGAAGCCAGAGTTCCCGCCGAGGCCAAAAGAGAGAAACTCTTTGCAATGAACTGGGAAGATTTCTTTGCCACAAAGCTCAAGGGGCAGAAAAAGGGTCCTCTTGACCTTTCCGAGGTGAACATTGATGCCCTCTGGTTATGAAAAGTGGAATCTTATCTGTTCAGCCTGACGTCAATCGTCAACTTTCTCTGCCTGGCCCTCTCCCTGTGGCTGGGCTTCTACATCGTCACCCGCAGCCCACGCAGCAGGGTCTCCTGGCTGGCTAGTGCTACCCTTTGGTCCCTCTCTGGTTCCTTCCTGAACAGCCTAACTTATATCAACGTCTTGCAAGAGGATGGTACTCTGCCCTGGTGGTGGGGCTGGAGCGTCGCCTTCGCTGCCCCCTTTTGGTTCCACTTGAGCGTGTCTTTACTACCGACCAAGCTGGCCCAAAAACAGCGCCCGCTGGTCATCCTCGTCTACTTGCTCACCCTGAACTTCGTGGCCATGGAAGCGTATACCCCCTGGGTGTTCGCTGGCGCGACGGTGAAACCAGCCATCTACAACAGCGCGCAGCGTCCTGGCCCCCTTTTCCCCCTCTTTGGCCTCTTTCTGATCGTGGCCCCCGCCCTTGCTTTCTATAACCTCCGCCTGAGCTGGAAACAGGCCCGAAGCCCCGTTATCCAGCATCAGCTTACCATGCTCCTTTGGGCCACCACGTTGGCGATCGTGGGCGGGGGCTATGCTAACCTGTCCACCTGGCTGGGGTTGGATACCCCCACGCTGGTGAACGCCCTTAGCTTGGGCACGGGGGTGATCTTCCTCGGCTACGGCATAACTCGCTACAACGCTCTCGTTGAGGGATGGGCCATCGGGCTGGACTTCCTCTACACCTTCCTGGCCATCAGTCTAGTAGCTGGCTTCTACTTGCTGGTCACCTTCATTTCTTATGTCGTCTATGATGTCCCCTTCATCGCTTTCATCTTCGTCATTATTTTGGCCATCATCTCCCACTCTCTTTACGATTGGGCTCGAACCTACCTGGATCAGCTTTTCTATCGAAGGCGCTACCGCCAGGTGAGGGCCAACCTGCGGGATTTCGCCCGTGAGGCTGCCCCTGGCTATGATCTGCCCGGACAACTGCGGGTCATTCTCCAGGTCCTCTGCCAATCCCTGGGAACTAGCAAAGGCTTCATCGCCCTGAGGGAAGCGGAAGGCTTTGCCATCGTTGCTGCCCACCTGATGGATGTTCAGGGTGATCGCATCGCCGCCGAAGCAGCCTGCCCTGAGCTTGTCGAAGGGCTGGCCGCAGATGAGACAACTCCCCTGAACTCTCCGAGGCTCGAAGGCATGACCCTACTCGTTCCCATGCACTACGGTGGCGAGCAAATAGGGGCTGCCGTTCTGGGCCCGAAGACGACGGGAATCGGCTACACCGAGGATGACCTGGACTTGCTGGAGGACCTGGCGGAGAGGGTGGCCGGCGTGGTGCACAGCGTCCGCCTGCAGGAGAAAAGCGTGCGCCAGATAGATACCCTGGTAACGGAGTTTCGCCAGCGGGAGGCGGAGCTGAGACTCAGGATGCAAGAGGTGCTGGAGGGGGTGGACGAGAGGGAGTTGGTCTCTCTGGTAGAGGACGCCCTGCGGCATCTGTACGATTACCCCTATCTTGGAGAACACAGGCTAGCCCAACTGCACATCGTCGAGGCCCACCTCGATGTTAAAGAAGGCACCTTTGTCACCCACCTCGATCGAGGCAAAGCTTTGCAGGGGGTGTTGGCAACCGCCATCGAGAAACTAAGGCCATCCGGCCCACAGCCCCCGCTCCCTACTCGCGAGTGGCACCAATACGTCATCTTGCACGATTCCTACGTGCTGGGAGAGCTGAACCGCGACATCATGGCCAGGCTCTACATCGGCGAGGGCACTTTCAACCGCACCCGCCGCCGGGCCATACGGGGAGTGGCCAGGGCGCTGGAGGAAATGGAGGGGGAGGCTCAGCGTAGGAGTCAGGCTTAGCGCTCCGATTGGCAGTTTGGTGACTTTCGCCCCTGCAAACTAAGACCGCCTAATCCGATTGCCCGCCACGAAGCCCAGGAGCCCTGCGAGGGAAATGCCTATAATGGCCTGAGATGCAAGCCCCTCAGGCCCGCCGTTCTCCTCGATTAGCTTCAGTATCTCTTCCCCGGTGTACTCGCTCATTCTCAGTCCTCTATCACCACACTCGGAGCCACAGCCTAGAACGTGGCGATGAGCTGCAACGAGAAGCCAACCACAAACAGCACGGCACCCACCGCAATCGCGAGTTCTTATTTCATTGGCCTACATGGCCTACATACAGCAAGTCTATGGGTACTTTCCAGCCTGGATCAAGCGTTGGCGTTCCATGATCCGGTCAGGATGGTTAAGCTGCAAAATCGCAGCCGTTACCCGCCCTTCCGGGGTGAGTGGCACAATCCGCGCCCCATCAAGCCGAAAATGATTGGCCCATCGCTGTGTTCGTGGGTTGAAAAAGGGCGTCAACTGCCCAGTTTCGGGGTCAAGGGAACCCAGGTCAGTACCCTTGAAGCGATTGCAGTACGGGCAAGCCAGGGCTAGATTATCCGCAGTGGTGGCGCCCCCATGCTTTTCGGCAATAATGTGCTCCACTTCAAATGCCAGAAACGACACATCCTGGGGGTACAGACAATACTCACACCGTCCGCCTGCTCGCTCTTGGACGATCTGCCGCAGTGCAGTTGGAATGTACGTCTGTGTCATGGTCAGGCCGCCAGTTGTTTATGGGCGTGCGCTTTGGCCAATCGGACCAGGTGTTCCAATGTCAAGTACCGCTCCAGCTCAGTTTCTTCCTGGCGCGAAAGCTCTCCGTCTTTGCTGCGGCCCAATAGCTCGCTGACGCGCGCCTGGAGTTCAGAGGATGGGCGAATAGCCAGCACTTGCTCTGGCGTTGGTTGGCTGGTCAGCAATTCGATAATGGCGTTCTCATCCTGGAACTCACCAGGCTCTTCAGCCAACATCTCACGCAGGCCGCGTTCCAAGATCTCTGGCAAGCGTTGGCGGAAACGCCGCAACTGTTGTCCGAGCACGTCGGACACCTGTACGGTGATCTCAACCGTCATCGTAACCTCCTCCACCCCATGATTCCCCTCATGACTGTATCTTCCTCCATGGTCATATTATACCACGCCTGAACACGATTTGCAATGCCCAAAAAGAAAAAAACGACCTGCTTGGATCAGGTTGGTCTTCTGGCTCG
>Ga0233423_10001972_pt1 | contig 10116 bp, 6 predicted proteins | sample Watercolumn_Mata_FD_180713 | JGI IMG/M metagenome (GOLD analysis project Ga0233423, IMG submission 180713) | Freshwater microbial communities from Lake Matano, South Sulawesi, Indonesia - Watercolumn_Matano_2014_112_MG | ecosystem: Environmental > Aquatic > Freshwater > Lake | place: Indonesia... | reverse complement strand
AAGGTTTATATAACCTTAATAAGTTATATTGGTTATAATATAATTTAAGAGATTATATAGATTATGGTAGCTTATGCTTACTGAAAAGGAAAAAGAGGTTCTTATATTGAAGAAAAAAGGTTTTACTCAGCTTGAAATTTCTAAAAAACTTAAAATAAGCCAGCCAGCTGTTTCTGGCTTTTATAATAATGCTTTATGGAAGCTTAGAGATGCCGAAGAGACAATTAAATTAGCGAAAGAACTAAAAATAATAAAAGAACTAAAAATAAATTTAAAGGAGGAAAAAAGATGAGAAGGAAAATATTTCTTGTTGGTTTTGCATTATTATTTGCCTTATTCATAATTAATTTTTCTTCTGCATGGCTTCCAACATCTTCAAATTCGCCCCAAGATGAATGGTGGATGCATGGTAAAGATACAGGTTATAGCAGATTTACAACTGCGAATGCTCCTGTAAATATTTCAAATACAATTAATAGAACATTTACTTTAGCTCAAGATGTAGACAATGGTCCTATAGTTGTTGGAGATTCTGTTTTTGTAATTCCAGACTCTACTTATTCTGATAAAGCTTATGATCTAAATGCATCAAACATAAGTCAAAAGCTATCTAACAGCACAAATAGCTATACTATTGGCTATAGGAATTCATTTGCTTATTATAGGGGCTCTTTGTTTTTTCATTCAGATAGTCCTTATCTTTATCAAATTAATGCCACTAATCTAAGCCAAATTATAAAATATTATGATATCACTAGCTCTGATGGAGGGTATTATGCAGATCCTATAGTATTCAATAAAGCAGTTTATGTTGGAGACGGAAATTATAACCCTTATATAAGACATTTAAATGCATCAAACATAAGCCAGGTTATTTCAAGTTATACCTCTTTCAGCAGGGTTTATGAAACAAGCCCTGTTTTAAATGGCTATGTATATGGAGCCACATCCAGTACTCTTTTATTATTAAACGCTTCTAATCTTGCTCAAACATTATCTTCTATAAGTTGTAGCGCCAATAGTATAGAGGGGTTTTTCCCTGTTAGTTCCAACTATGTGTATAAAGGATGCACTGTAAGCTCTGTGAATACTATTATTCAATTTAATGCAACTAACTTGAGCCAGCAAATAGCAACTTTTCCAAATAGCGGGTGGGGTTATGCTTTAGGAAATGACTTTCTTTATTTTGGGTCAGGTTCTACTATTTATCAATTAAATGCTTCAAATGTCTCACAGCAAATTGCAAATATAACTCTTGCTACTTCTGTTTCAACAGTTCCTGCGATTAATTATCTTAATGTTTTTGTATCTGCCGGAAGTGTAATGTATCAGTTAAACGCTTCAAATGTAAGCAATATAATTGGTTCATTTACTGCTGGCTCTACAATAAATGGAGATCCTGTTATTGCAAAAGGATTCTTGTATTTTGGAAGTATTGACAATAAACTTTACCAGCTTGGAGTATATAATCCTCTTCCTGTAATAAAAATTAATTATCCTGGTGATGAGGTAGCTTATATAAATGTTAGTGAAGCAAATTATAGTTTGATACAAAATTCTACTTTTACTTGGGATAACTGCTGGTATTCAGCTAATTATGGAGCAAGCAATTCAACTACTGTTGCTGCAGGAACAAATTTTGTAAATATAACTTCTATAGAGGGTTGGAATAATTTAACTGTTTACTGTAATGACAGCCAAAATATAATTTATAATTCTTCTTTAAATTATTATATTGATGTAGATTACCCTGTCTTTATTAATGTTACAAACCAAAATACAACAGATGCAGTAGGATTAAGTTATACTATAGGGGCAACAGATAATAGCGGAATTAGCTGTTTTGGTGTTAATGATAGTGTTAATTTTAAAATAAGTTGTTCTGGACTATTGCAAAACAATACTTTGCTAGGTGTAGGATTATATTGGCTTAATATAACTGCAAATGATAGTGTCCAGCATCAAAATTCAACTTTAATGTGGGTAAATGTTACAGACGGAACTTATCCTATAGTAAACATAACTTATCCGTTGAATAATACAAATTACTCTATTAGTATTTCTGCTCTAAATTATAGTGTTAGTGATAATATTGCTACTTCAAGCTGTTGGTGGAGCAATAATTCTGGAATGTGGAATTCTTCAAGTGTAAGTGCAGGAATAAATTGGACTGGCATAGTTAGTTTACAAGGATGGAATAACTGGACTGTTTATTGCAATGATAGTAGTAGAAATATTGGAAGAGCAAATGTAAGATTCATTGTAGATACAATCTATCCAAATGTAACACTGAATTCTCCTGCAGATAATTACATTAATAATTCTTTTGGTGTTATGAATATTAGTTTTAATTGTTCTGCTTTTGATAATTTTGCCTTGAAAAACATAAGTCTGTATATAACTAATAGTTCAAATTCAAACTTTGCATTAAATCAAACAAAAAATATTGCAGGAGTCAGCGCTAATGCAAACTGGACTTTAAGCCTGCTGAATGGAAATTATAGTTGGAATTGCCTTGCTTATGATAGCTCAGGCAATTCAAATTTTAGCGCTAATAGAACAATTACAATAAATCCAGATATAGTATCTCCAGCTTTTAATAACCTGACAAACCAGACAATTTATGAAACAAGAGCATTGAACTATCAGATAAATGCAACAGATACATTCGGAATTTCGTGTTTTACTGTAAATGACACGACTAATTTTAATATAAACTGTTCAGGATATTTAAAAAATAATACAGTTCTTGCTGTTGGCTTGTATAATTTAAATATAACTGTAAACGATACTTCAAATAATATAAATTCAACTTTAATGTGGGTAAATGTAACTTTAATTCCAAGAATTGGCTTGACTTTGATTACTCCAACAAGAAACTTGAATGTCACTCAGAATAAGACATTTCAAGTTTCTGTAAACGTTTCCTGTTCAAATACTGATTGCGGAGAGATTAATGTTTCTTTAGAAAATTCTCTTTCTAAAATTTATAACTTTACAACATGTAGTGCGAATGGAACTTACGGTCCAAATCAAACACAATGCAATACTAATTATACTGGAACTACATTACAAGGATTAGTGACTATAAATACCCAGGGCTATCAAGAGTTTATTATTCCTAATACAGGCGTTTATTTAATCTCTGCATATGGTGCAAGCGGGGGCACACAGCCAGAATATTCTTCTTCTGTAAGTTATGGTGCTTTGATTTCAGGAAACATAACCTTAAATGCAGGCACTAGATTGATTATAGTTGTTGGACAAAGAGGAGTAAATGGAGCAAGTTCAGATAATGAAGCTGGTTCTGGCGGAGGGACTTTTATAGCTTATGGTAATAATTATAGTGTTGCATTACCTTTAATAGTTGCTGGAGGAGGAAGCGGAGCAGGAAGCGACGCTGCTCCTGGGAATGCTTATACAGCAATTAATGGTGTTGGTTCTGGCTGCACGCTTGGGGGAGCATGTTCAAATCAAAATGATGGAGCTGGTTTTTATTTTAATAATAGTGTTTCTGCAGGAGCCAAGTCTTTTAGGGGTGGAGGAGCAGGAGGAAATTCTTCAAGTGGTGCTGGTTTTGGAGAAGGGGGATTTGGGGGAGGAGCAGGAGGAACAAACGAAGATGGTTCTGGCGGAGGAGGGTATACAGGAGGAATAGGAAGCGATGATAGTTCAGCAACAAGAGGTGGGGCTTCTTTTGTAAATACTTCATTAGTAACACTTTCTCAAAACACAACTACAGGATATGATGGTGCTGGAAAAGTTTCAATCACTTTTTTAGGAGGAATAGTTTCAACAAACACTTCAGCAACTCCATTCTACACAACAACACAAAATCCTTACAATCTTTCTTTAAACAATGGTGAATCTCAAATTATAACATGGACAGTAAATGCAACAGGAACAATGTGGAATAATTATAGTTTTTTTGTTTATGCTAATAAAACTTCAGATATGAGTATTGGAAATATGACGAGCAGTTGGAATGTTACTATAACTAATGAAACAGAAGATATTCCTATTGTAAGTATAGTTTTCCCTCAAGCAGCAAATTATAATATAAATATCAGCCAATTAAACTATACTATTTCTGGAAATAATTTAAGCTCGTGCTGGTGGAGCAATAGTTCTGGAATTTGGAATTCAACAATACAAAATCCAGGAGCAAACTGGACAGGATTAACAAGCAATTTAGGAAGCAATACATGGGTTGTTTACTGCAATAATACAAATTCAACTATTGGAAGCTCAAGCGTTAGTTTTAGTATAGATGGCACTGCTCCCACTATAATTTTAAACTCTCCTGCTGAAAATTATGCTGCTGCTATTGTTGGCTCTGCGAATATTTCATTTAATTGTTCAGCTTCAGACAATCTTATGCTAAAAAATATAAGCTTATTTATCACAAATAGTTCTAATTCAAATTTTATATTAAATAGAACAACTAATATAACAGGAACAAACAATAATACAAACTGGACTTTAAGTTTAGGAATTGGAAATTTCACATGGGGGTGTCTGGCTTATGATAACTTAGGAAATTTTAATTTTTCTGTTAATAGAACAATTTGGCTTGGGACAAATATTGCTCCTAATGTAACTCTAAACTTGCCTCTAAATAATTCTCTTTCAAATAAAATAAATAATATAGTCTTAAATGCAACTATTTCTGATTATAATGGAAATTTAGACAACTTTACTGTCTGGTTTTATGGCGGATATGCAAATGGAACTTATGGTTTAATTAACATAACTTATAATATAACAAATGGAACTTCTGTTACATTTAACTGGACATTAGGAATATCAGGAAAATATAACTGGACTGCAATTGCAAATGATGGAAAAGCAAATTCAACAAACAATTGGTTTTATTTTAATTTGACTAATTTTTCTGTTTCATGCGAGGCAGGAGGTCCATATCAGCAAAATGCACTTGTTCTTGTGCAGGGAACAATAAGAAATGAAAGCATTGTTGTTCCTAACTATGCCCTTAATGTAAGCGTATATAATTCTAACTTCAACAGCACTCAGAATTTAACAACAGCCAGCGACGGAGGATTTGAAACTAGTTTTTCTGGATTAAGTGTTGGAAATTATGTTTTGAATGCAACTGCAACTTATAAGGGATATAATGAAACTTGCCAAGATATATTTACAATGGGTGGAAGTGCTTCTTTTATTCTTGATAAAATTGCAAACATACATAATGTAACTAATACAACTATAAATTATAATATAAGCTTGAGATTGACAAACAATGGATTGAGTGATGCAACTAATGTTAATATAACTGATTCTGATTCAGCTGATTCACCTTATAGTCTTGGAAATATTTCTGCAAATTCTTCTGTGCAGAGAAGCTATATCAAGAGTTTTGAAAGAAGTAGTAATTATTATGCTGCTTTAGCTATTGCCAGCGCATTTGGAATAGACCCTTATACAAGAAATATGATTTATGCAAATTCAAGTTTAATTAACTTGAGCATTCCTGGCTTGGAGATAGGACAGCAACTAACACTTGTTAAAAATGCTTATTATAATTCTGAAAATTCAACAACTATTAATTATACTCTTTCTATAGAAGTTGTAAATTCCGGGAGAGAAGATTTAGCTGGAATAACTTTAATTGACTCTGATTTATCTTTATCAACAATTATTAGTTTAAATAGAACGCAGAATTATTCTTATTCTTTGAGTATTATTATTTCTAAAGCAGCCTCAAATACAAATAAGCTTTTTGTTAAAGCTACTGCAACTGCAAATTCTGTAACTTATTCTTCTAATCAGATTAATGTAAGAATTCCGGGCTATGGCGGGCCTGCTGATGCTATTGTTTATGCTCCTTCTTCTGTTAATACTGCAACAAGTTTTGATAGTGTTATAAGTGTTGAAAACCAAAATTTAGATATAGGGCAGGATTTTACAATTGATTATTGGATAACAAATGAAAATGAAAATACAAACTATAGTTCAGGACAACAAACAATTTATGTTGCAAGTTCTGGAATAAGCAATTTAACAGCAACTTTAACATCTCCTTCAAATGCAGGAAATTATAGATTAAGAACATTGGTTTCTTGGGCAGGAGGAACAGCAACCTCTTATGATAGTTTTATTGTTTCTTCTCCTGCTGCAACAACAACCCCTGCTTTGAGTGGAGGAGGAAGTTCTGGAGGAGGAAGCATTACAGGAGCAGTTATATCTCTAACAAAACCTGTGATAAACATAAACTCGCAGATAAATAATTTTGAAGTTGAGCAAGGAGAAAGCTTGTCTGCAAAAATAAATATAGTTAATTTAGGAATTAAAGAAAAAGTCAATGCTACTATAAGGTATTTTATTATTGATTCTGAAAATAATACTATTTTCGCAAAAACAGAGAATATTAGTATAGAAGATCAGGCAGAATTGATAAAAAGCTTTGATATTCCTGATTATTTGAAAGCAGGAGAATATAAATTATATTCTGAAATAAGCTATGAAAATCAAACATCAAGCTCTGTATCTGTATTTAAGGTTATAGAGTCTAAAACAGAAGAAGCAAGTGAAATAAATATTAAGTTAAATAAAGATAAGTTGTATCTCTTTGTTATTTTTGTGTTGCTTGCTATTATAATTTATTTTGTTTTTAAAAGCAGTAAGAAATTTATTTCTTTTGGGGCTAAGGATAAAATTTTTAAAAATATCAAAGATGAGAAGGAAAAAGAAGTTAGAGCTGAAACAAAAGAAGATATAAAAGAGAGTTCAAGAGAAAATATAAGCTTGCTTGGAAAGATGCAAATAATATTATTAAAGTTAAATAAAGTAAAATATTGGTTTAAATCTTTTAGAAAGAGCAATAGGCTTTCTAATTGTTATGGAAAGGAAGTTTATTCAGAAGAAGGAGAGAAAATTGGAAAAATAATTGAAATATATATCCAGGATTATAGGATATATGGCTGGCTTGTTAAAATTGATAAAAAATATAATAAAATAAATAGGATAAGAAAGGTTTTGATAAAACACAGGCATGTTGTTTCAATTGGTCATGTTATGATTATAGATAAGGATAGTGCTGATTATATAAAGAATAGTATGACTGGGGAAAAATAAGATTATAAGAATTAAGCTAGAAAGTTAGAAAATCATACTCGCATAACCTACAACACTGTCTTTATCTCCTGTAATGTCGCCTGAATTTTTATAGTTTATTAATTTTGGCTGCCAGTTCTTTAATTTGCATAATTCTATTAATATTAATAATGGGAAAATTCCGCAGGCACAATTTTCTATTTTTATTAATTTATCTGAATTTAGTTTTGTTATCGCATCTATTGTCTGGCTGTCTTTTAATTTTGCTTGTTCATATGGTAGGAAATGAGAGAGATCTGTTGAAAAAATAAATATATAATCCTCAAACTTAGAAAGCTTTTTCGCTATATTTTCTGCATCTAAGATAGTTAGCTCTCCTACCAATAATGGCAGGATTTCTTTAAAACCAAGTTTTTGTAAGAAAGGGATTTGATTATCTATTGCATGCTCTTGACTTATGTTCATTTTTTTTAGATTTAATTTATTTTTAATGTTTATAGTTCCAAGGCTAGTTGTCCAAGTTTGTTGGTTGTGTGTGGCTATTCCTTGAATATTGATGTAATGGCTTGGGGAGATGATAATAGCAATTTTATTTTTGTTGTCTTGATTTTTTAACAAACTATAAGCTTCTGCTGCAATTTCTCCTGAATAAGCATAGCCTGCGTGGGGAACAATTATTCCTGCTATGCTTATTTGTTTTCTTTTTATATTTGGCTTATGGCTAAGAAAACTTTCTAATAGTTTGCTTAATTCTTCCTTATTTTGAGGATACCAGTCAGGCATGTTAATATAGTTAAGTTTATGAATTTGGGTTTATTAAGTTATTTAAGATGATTCAAGTGAAAGAGATTCAGGCAAAGTCTTGCATGACTAAGAGCAAGCTTACAGATTATGTTATTAATCCTTATACTGGATGTGAACATGGATGTTTCTACTGCTATGCGGATTTTATAAAGAGATTTCAGAATATTAAAGAAAACTGGGGGGAATTTGTTTACGCGAAGGTTAATTTTCCTGAACTTCTTGAGAAAGAAATTGAAAAAGCCAAACCAGGAAATATTTGGCTTTCGAGTGTTTGTGATTGCTATCAACCTATTGAAAAGAAGTATAAACTTACAAGAAAAATACTGGAAATAATTGCAAATTTTAAAAATAAAGATAAATTCACTATGGAAATACTTACAAAATCAAGTCTTGTTGAAAGAGATTTTGATTTAATTAAGAAAATAGGCGATAAGGTTGAATTGGGCATGAGTCTTGGTCTTGTCGATGATAAAATAGCTAAAATTATTGAACCAAATGCATCTCTTCCAAGCGAAAGACTAGAAACTTTAAAGAAAGCGCACGAATTTGGAATTAAAACCTATGGATTTATTTCACCTGTTCTTCCAGGGATTGCTAATTTAGATGAGATTTTCAAAAAACTTAAAGAAGCAAAAGTGAATTATGTTTGGGTTGAGCTTTTAAATATAAGAAAAACTCTTTTGGATAAGATGATTCCTTTTGTGAAGAAAAATCTTCCTGAAAAATTAAAGGATTTTGAAAATATGATTAAAAATTATGGGGATTATGTTAAAAGCAGAAGAAAAGAGATTAAAGAGCTTGAGAAAAAATATAATCTTAGAGTTAAAGAGGTTGTTGTTCACGAGAGAGATCGAAGATGAAAGAAGCTTTTTTTTACAAGAATTTGAAAGAAAAAATAATCCAATGTCAATTATGCGCTCATTTTTGCACACTTAAAGATGGGGAAACTGGAAAATGCAGGGTTCGTAAAAACCTTGGGGGAAAGCTTTATGCACTTACTTATGGAAAGCCAGTATCTATAAGCATAGATTCAATTACAAAGAAGCCACTTTATCATTTTATGGAAAATACTTTTACTTTTTCTATTGGAATGGCGGGATGCAATATGTCTTGCCTTTTTTGTCAAAACTGGGGGATAAGCCAAAAAAGTCCCGATGCATTTAAAGTTAAAGAAGTATCACCAAAAGAATTAATAAGTATGGCATTAAAATCTGGTTGCCCGACTATTTCTTATACCTATACGGAACCCTTTATTTCATACGAGTATGTTTTTGACTGTGCAAAGATTGCAAAAAAAGCAGGCTTGAAAAATATTCTTGTAACTAATGGTTATGTTAATGAAACGCCTTTTGAAGAACTTGCCAATTATATTGATGCGATGAACATAGACTTAAAGAGTTTTAATGATAAAACCTATCTAAAATACTGCGGCGCTAGACTCAAGCCTGTGCTTGATACAATAAAAAGAGCACATAAAAAAGGAATACATATTGAAATTACAACACTTATAATTCCTGGAATTAATGATAATATTCCTGAACTTAAGAAAATAGCGAAGTTTATATATAATATAGACAAGAAAGGCAATATTCCTTGGCATATAAGCAGATTTTTTCCAAGATATAAATTTGATGATGGGAAACACGAAATAACACCCTTAAAAAAACTTGAAGAAGCTCAAAAAATTGGAGAAAAAGCAGGATTAAAGTATGTTTATTTGGGAAATATATAAAATTTTTAACATATAGATGTCCATATGGAAATAGTATTGACTTGGCTTTCTGAATATTATTAATTTTAAAAACTTATTGTCAGACTTGCTCTATCTTGCTTTGAGAAGCTTCTCATCAAATAGATTATTTACATTATTAATAAGCTAAAAGATATATGCAATAGAAAATTATTTAAGGTTAGAAAACTTATAGATTTAATGGAAAAAGAGGTTAAGAAAAAGATGATATGTTCTCATTGCGGGAAAGATGCGGATAGGGTTTGTTCTAATTGTTGGAGATGCAAAGATTGCAAGTTAGATTGTCCTACACATATGGCAAGAACAATAAATGGGCATGTTGCTAAGGTGAGTTGATTTCTAGAAAGATTTAATTAGTTTAAGTTTTTCAAAAACGAAAAATTTAAATACTGCAATTAATTACTTTTATTGAAGTAAATACTTTTATTAAACAAAAATGGAAAAAATAGAAAAAAGCCAAAAAATGACTGTTTTTGTGTCTGATGAGC
>Ga0233423_10001971_pt1 | contig 10116 bp, 13 predicted proteins | sample Watercolumn_Mata_FD_180713 | JGI IMG/M metagenome (GOLD analysis project Ga0233423, IMG submission 180713) | Freshwater microbial communities from Lake Matano, South Sulawesi, Indonesia - Watercolumn_Matano_2014_112_MG | ecosystem: Environmental > Aquatic > Freshwater > Lake | place: Indonesia... | reverse complement strand
GGTAAAGGGCAGCGATCGCTTAAATGCGTTACGGTTTTTTAGATGAGTCCGGTGGTGCTGACCCTTTCTCGGGCAGTCATTTTCTCGTGGTGGTCGTGCTCACTACCAAAGTCCCACGGCCTATTGAGCTCCACGTGAAGCGGGCACGCAAGAGTCTGGGGCGCAAGGCTCGGCCAGACGAGATGAAGGCAGCGGTTCTGGAGGAACGGGTCATTGAACGGCTGTTGCGGAGCATTGCTGACGAAGATGTGGAGATTGTGGCCGTTATTGTTGACAAGCGGGCTATCTTGCGCCCACCTGGCGATCCTGAGGACATTTATCGAGAAGCCGTTGCCAGAGCGATAGCCCATTGCGTGAAAAGATGGCCTCGTATCGAACTATTCCTCGACAAGCGATATACCAAGGAGTCGCTCAGGTACGAGCTGGAGCGAGTCATTCGCGAGGGGATTGCCAGTCTGCCACAGGAAGTGGTGTTGATCCGCCAAGAGGATTCCCGCCACAGGAAAGGACTTCAAGCGGTGGATCACGTCGCCTGGGCTATTTTCCAGAAGTACGAGGCTGGAGACAATCGTTTCTACAGCGTTATCAAAGACAAAATCGTCGTGGAAGAAGTGGTCAGGCACCACCTGTGGTAGAAAACAAAAAAGCGGCTCCCCCTGGGCCCCGATTTCAGTCTGTCCCCCTGCATTTCAGCAGGAGCTAGGCACCTTCTACGAAGGTCCAGGGTCACCAGGACTTACGATACCGCTTTCTGACTAATATTATACTCCCAATATCAAACTTTGTCAAGGAGGGTTCCTTGCGCCAGGATTTCCTGCCCTTTTCACTTCCCACCATCGGCGAGGAAGAAATCGCTGAGGTTACCGATAGCCTCAGGTCAGGCTGGGTCACTACCGGGCCAAAGACCAAACGGTTCGAGGAAGCTTTCCAGGAGTACGTCGGCTCAAAGCACGCTATCGCCGTCAACTCCTGCACCGCCGGCCTGCACATCGCCCTGACCGCGCTGGGTATCGGCCCGGGAGACGAGGTCATCGTCCCCACCCTCACCTTCTGCTCCACAGCCAGCGTCGTCGTCCACCTGGGCGCTCGTCCGGTGCTGGTGGACGTAGGCGAGGACTTCAACGTTACCCCTGAGGCCATCGAGCGGGCCATCACGCCCAAGACCAGGGCCATCATGCCCGTCCACTACGGCGGCCAGGCCTGCGACCTGGAAGCCATCTACGCCATCGCCGCCCGCCACCACCTGCCCGTCGTCGAGGACGCCGCCCACGCCGTCGGCGCCACCTACCACGGCCACAAAATCGGCTCCGACTCCCTGCGACCTGCGACCTGCGACTTGCGACTTGTGACCTGCTTCTCCTTCTACGCCACCAAGAACATGACCACCGGCGAAGGAGGCATGATCACCACTGCCGACGACGAATTGGCCGAGCGCATGCGCCTGCTCACCTCGCACGGCATGAGTCGCGATGCCTGGAAGCGCTACAGCAGCGCCGGCTCCTGGTACTACGAAGTCGTCCTGCCCGGTTACAAGGACAACATGACCGACATTCAGGCCGCCCTGGGCATCCACCAACTGCGCAAGCTGGACGGCTTCATCGCCGCTCGCCAGCGCTACGCCCGCCTGTACGACCAGGCCTTCGCCGACATCCCTGAGATTGAGACGCCCATCACCCACTCGGATCGCAGTCACATCTACCACCTCTATGTCATCCGGCTGAACCTGGATCGTCTCACCATTGACCGGGCGCAGTTCATCGAGGAGCTGAAAGCCTTGAACATCGGCACCAGCGTCCACTTCATCCCTGTCCATCTGCATCCTTTCTATCAGGAAACCTTTGGCTACGGCCCAGGCGATTTCCCTGTGGCCAAACGAATCTACGAGCGGATCGTCTCCTTGCCCTTGTTTCCCAGGATGAGCGATGACGACGTACAGGACGTGATCCTCGCCGTGAAAAACGTTGTCTCCGGGCACCGACGATAGGGGGAGATTATACAAGTGCCCAAGCGCCTGACCCTCGAAATGCTGGAGCGCATCATCGCCGACACCATCATGATCAACGTTGCGCTGGTGACTGCCCTCGTCCTGCGCTTCCTGTTTCTCTTCACCGTCAAGAACAACGATCCTGAGGTCTCGGTTGCCTTCTATACTGCCATCTGGCAGGAGTCCATCCGTGCCTACCGCAACTCCGCCTGGCTGTTGACCCTCATCTGCTTGATTCTGTTCTACCTCAGTGGTTTCTACACCTACGGCCGTGCCTACCGCAGCCGCTATAAAGCCTTTCTCATATTCCAAGCCGTCAGCGTCAGCTATCTTCTCTTCGGCTTTCTCTCCTACTTCATCCCCACTCTAACTCCCTTCCCTCGCAGCGCCCTGATGGGTAGCTGGTTTCTCACGCTGCTCCTGGTAGGCGGGCTGAGAATTGGGGCCGCTCTCTGGAGACGCACAGTCTGGATCGAGGCCAAAATCTGGGAGAAACCGAAACTCAGCACCATCCGCAACGTCCTGATCATCGGCGGTGCCGGCTACATCGGCTCCGTCCTGGTGCGCAAGCTCCTCGATCGGGGCTACGACGTCACCGTCCTGGATGCCCTGCTCTATGGTGATGAGAGCGTCCGTGATCTCTACGACCAGCCGGGCTTCGACCTCATCCACGACGACCTGCGCAACATCGAAGCCGGGGTTCGGGCGCTGCAATACGCTGATGCCGTCGTGCACCTGGGCGCGCTGGTGGGCGACCCCGCCTGCGCTCTGGACGAGAAGCTCACCCTGGAGATCAACCTGGCCGCCACCCGCATGATCGCCGAGGCCGCCCGGGGCTTCGGCGTCCAGCGCTTCATCTTCGCCTCCACCTGCAGCGTCTACGGCGCCAGTGATCAGATTCTAGACGAGCGCTCGGCCCTCAACCCCATCTCTCTCTACGCCCGCAGTAAGATGGGCTCTGAACATGTGCTCCTGGCCCTGAACGATAACCACTTCGCGCCTGTCATCCTGCGCTTCGGCACCGCCTACGGCCTCTCTCCCCGCCCTCGGTTCGACCTGGCTATCAACGTGCTGACTGCTCAAGCGGTCTGCGATAAGATGATCACCATCTTTGGTGGCAACCAATGGCGGCCCTTCATCCACGTGGATGACGCCGCCGAGGCCATCCTCAAGTGCCTGGAAGCCCCCCTACAGGCCGTCAAAGGCCAGGTCTTCAACGTCGGCTCCGAAGATCAGAACTACCAGATCGCCCAAGTCGGCGACCTGGTCAAAGAACTCATCCCCGACGTACAAGTCATACACCAGGGTGAAGATACCGACCGGCGCAACTACCGCGTCTCCTTCGCCAAAATCCGCAAGCACCTGGGCTTCACCCCTCACCACACCGTCGCCGACGGCATCCTGGAGATCAAAGCCGCCATCGAAGATGGTCGTATAGCCGACTACTACGACGCTCGCTACAGCAACGTCAAGACGCTCTCCGAGGAAGACAACGTCCACCTCATTCGCGACACCCGCATGACTCCGCTGTATGCCGGTGGCCTCGAAGAAGTGGAGCCATCCTCCGTCCCAGCACCCGGCCTGGCCAGCACTACGTAAGGAGAAGCTAGCGTCGTGGGAAACTCTGACCTGACCTACCGCACCCTCTGCCAACTCCTCTCCGGCCAGGCCTGTCCTGAACTCCGTCGAAGGGACGACATTGCCGTCACATCAATCCTTGGTCTCGACGGCTGGCGGCTGCTGGCCACCACCGCACGGCGCGAGGGCGTTGCCCCTCTGCTCTACCACGCATTGAGAGAAGCCGGCTGGCCAGCCGACGTCCCTACTGACGTCCAGGCTGACTTGCGCCATGCCTACTACACTACCACGGCTGTTAATCTCCTTGTCTACCGTGAGCTCTCCCGCATCCTGACCGCTCTACACCCCATTCCCATCGTTGTCCTGAAGGGTGCTGCCCTGGCTGTTACCCTCTATCCCAGTATTGGCCTCCGACCTATGGGCGATCTGGACCTCTTAGTGCCTGAGGAACGCCTGGCCGAGACTGTGGCCTGCCTCAAAGCCCTGGGCTACGTCGAGCCCCATCCAAAGATGCTCCCCGGCTTACAAGCCATGATCGGCTATGACTTTCCACTCCAAGGTGGCTGCGACATCCACCTGACCGTCGAGCCTCACTGGAGTCTTATAGGCGGTGAGGAAAGCCGCTATCAGCCCAGAATAGACTGGTTCTGGGAACAAACTGAGTTGGTCAGCCTTTCCGGTGTTCAAGCCTTGGTCCTCAAGCCCACTGCACACTTGCTGTATCTGGCTGCGCACTTAGCAATCAAGCATGGCGAAGCCCATTCACCGCTTCGTTGGTTCTACGATATACATCTATCGGTTACACGAGAGGGTCATCGCATTGATTGGAATGAACTCATCCTACGCGCTCAGGAGTTTCGTTGGGCGCCCGCACTGCACATCGCCCTAACAGGGACCACTGCACGGTTCGCCACCCCTCTGCCGGCTGGTCTTCCAGAATCCCTGATCAAGGGTGCGGATCCCAGAGATCAGGCGCTGGTTCAGCGCAAGACTCGGCCTCAAACCCGTTGGGAGATGGTCAGCGATGCACTCGCTTCTCTAAACCGGCATGCCCGGTTGCTCTTGCTCCTGGCCTTCGTTATCCCGAGCCGGACCTACGTGCGCTGGCGCTACAAGCCTCGTCCCGCCTGGCTCTGGCCCCTCTACTACCCCTACCGGTGGTTCGATATGCTGCGCGAGGGTCTGACTACCTTGTGGCGGATGGCGAATAAACAGATGGCGGATGGCTGATGGCAGAGGTGAGAGGGAGTGACAGAGGGAGGACGGCAAGGGAGCAGGGGAGCGAGGGAGCTAGGGAGCAGAGGAGCAAAGGGGCAGGGGAGCACGAGAGCGGAGGAGAGAGGGAGAGAGGGTAGCGGGCGCGGAGGGGCGACCGCGTTTTGATTTTGGTAGCGGGATGGGGTATAATACGGTGAGAGTCGGAATGGAAAGGGGAAGGGTTGGCCTTTGCTTTCTACGTCATTGACGGTATAATAGGGCCAGAGAGCTGTGATTGCAGGACCAAAGGAGGATTCCGATGACGGCACAAGTACAAGCAATGCTCAAGGCAGTGGCTCAAGAACTCTACCTCTCTCAAGAAGAATTATTGAGGCGGGGTACGCGCAGTCTCTTGGAGCGCCAGCTTCGTGAAATCAAGGCCGAGATCTTCCAGATCAGTGGCTGTTATGGTGTGTCTAGCGTTGAAGAGATGGAAGCGCGCTATCGAGATGGCACCCTTGAGGAGGCTGCTAGCTGGCGAGACTTGCAGCGCCTGGATCACCTGGAATACAAACGAGATCGTCTCCTGAAGCTCTTGGAGACCCTATCATGAGCCTGGTAAACGTCGAGCGCCTGCGCGAGATCGCTGAAGCGGAATTTGCTGACGTCGTGGTGGAAGCTTTCGTCCCCGGCGTCAACGAACTCCGTGTCATTCTGACCGACGGCAGCTTTGTGGATGTCTGGTTCTCGCTGAAATTAGCAGGCCGATATAGTTACCACTGGGAGCGTCGGGCGGTTGACGGCACCATCTACCGGCACGACAATGCACCCCACAAGCGCTGGCAGTCGGTGGCCACCTTTCCCCACCACTTCCACAACGCGAGCGAAACCAATCTCCACCCTCCACCTTCCATATTCCGATGTCCTCGCCTGACCTTACCGCTGCCGAGATCGAGTCAGCGCGGGGATTTCAAGATATGGGTGATCTCCATGAGAAGGGCTGAAAAGTAATGCCTATTCCTGCACTTCAGGAGAATGATTTTCTACCACCAGGACTTTATCTGGCCGATCTTGACGAAATCCGGGAGCGATTCGGACGCACATCTGAGCAGCGACGCATGCTATTCAACCGCTTGCAGATGTTTGTGGATGCTGCCCGATACGTCGAAGCGCTGCGGATGGTTGTTGCCGGGAGTTACGTCACAGCCAAGACGAATCCAAGGGACGTTGACGTCGTAATCTGGGTGGGAGAAAGGTTTTTGGAATTGCTTGAACTGGGGGACAAACAGGCTCTTGACCTGGAGTTGATGTTCTTGACCAGGGAACCCAAAGAAGCCTTTGCCGTCTTTGATGAAGACGGGTGGAACGCCTGGTTGGATTTCTTCTCATCCGTAAGGTATCGCGAAGCGGAACGGAAAGGTGTAGTGGAGGTGAGATTAAGATGATCCAAAATGCTGACGAGCTTAGAATCTGTCAACGCCGCCTTCTCGAACTGCAAGCTCGTGCGGAACAGATTGTCACCCATCCGCAGAAGAGCAGGCGTGTCAAAGAAATGGAGTTGGCAGGAGTTCACGGCATGGTAGAGCAACTTCAACGGGAGATTCAGGCTTATGAACTCGCCCGGATCCAGCACTCTATCCACACCCTCAGAGGCGAGTTACAGGGCATTGAGGCTGCAAAACTACCAGCCGTAATTCAGAAGACGCTGGATGTGCTTGAGGAAGTGACCCATATCCTGCAGCCTGTTTCGAGTTCATAGCGTGGGAGAGCAATTTGGCGTCTTGGAGGTGGGCGATGGAGAGAGCAATTGGTATGGCTGAAGCCAAAAGCAAATTCGCTACCGCTTACTACTTGCTGCCTCAGGATGCACTGATTCTGGCCGAAGCCGAACGGCTGGGGGTGTTGGCCGTCGCTACTCTTGATCAGGACTGGCGACGCGCGGCTGCATTTGATGTGTACACGTGCCTGAACGAAGCGTGAAGGAGGGCGATGCGACTACCCAAGCGCCTGATGTGGGAGATGCTGGAACGCATGATTGCCGATGCCATCATGGTCAATCTGGCCTTGATCATCGCTTTCATCCTGCGCTTCGTCGCTCTGCTCTGGCTTCGAGGGGATAGCAGCATCTCGTCACGGTTCTTTGTCGGCATCCTGCGTGACTCCTTTGCCGCCTACGCAGGTTCGGCCTTCATTCTGACCCCCTTGTGCCTCATCATTTTCTATCTGAGTGGGTTCTACACCTACGGCCGGGCCTATCGGGGCCGCTACAAAGCCCTCATCATCTTTCAAGCGGTGAGCCTGGCCTATTTGATCTTTGGCGCCATTACTTATCTCTTCTTCGACATGGCTGCCTGGTTCCCCCGCAGCGTCTGGCTCGGTGGCTGGCTGCTCACTTTGGCCCTGGTCGGCGGGCTCCGGCTTTGGGCTAAGCTATGGAGGGCCACTGTCTGGGCCGAGGCGAAGATCTGGGGCAAGCCTGAAACACGCGCCGTCCGCAACGTCCTGGTCATTGGCGGCGCTGGTTACATTGGCTCCGTTCTGGTGCGCAAGCTCCTCGACCGGGGCTACGACGTCACCATCCTGGACGGCCTACTCTACGGCGGCGAAAGCATCCGTGACCTCCATGATCAACCGGGCTTCGAGCTCATCCACGATGACCTGCGCAACATCGAAGCAGGCATTCGGGCGCTGCAATACGCTGACGCCGTAGTGCATCTGGGGGCCATAGTGGGCGACCCTGCCTCTGCCCTGGATGAGAAGCTCACTCTGGAGATCAACCTGGCCGCCACCCGCATGATCGCCGAAGCGGCCCGCGGCTTCGGCATCCAACGTTTCATCTTCGCCTCCACCTGCAGCGTCTACGGCGCCGGCGACCAACTGCTGGACGAACGCTACCCTCATCCGCCGCACCCGCATGACCCCTTTGGTCATCCTCCTCAAGACCGTGGTGGACACTCTTACGCTGCGGGGGCGATAGGAAAAGGGAAATACGCTAGCAGTGTCGTCCCCACCTTCTGAGAACAGATCGCCCACGGCGGGCCGCTGACGGTCACCCGCCCCGACCTGCGACAAGGAGACAAAGGGATGGAGAGACAAGGAGCAATTGGACAATAATCGGCAGTTGTGATACACTTAATTAGACTGGAAGGATGAAACTGGGCGAGTTGGCAAGCCGGGTGGTTATTTGGCTGAGTTGTTTGATGTTGTGGAACTGATCGTGGATCTCTAGGAGAGTTGTGGTATACTTAGTCAGAATCAAGGCATTGTAGAGGGAGACAACAGAATGGCACGAATTATCAAGACCATTGAAATCGAAGGGCAGCAGGCGGTGGCCCTGTTCGACAGTGGCGCGGTCCTCACCTACGTGCGAGAGCACCTCCTGACCTCCGCGCCAAGAAAGCCTGCCGTAGAACCTTTCCGGGTGGCGCTAGGCGGAAGGAGTATCGAGGTTCAGGAACTCTGTCTCGTCGGCGGCAGAATAGAGGGGCTGGCTTTTGATACCGATGCTGTGCCGGTGCAGGAACTGGGTCGCGCCGATGGCCACGAATTAGACGTCATCATCGGTGCGCTGGCCATGGAGCGGTGGGAAATCAAGCTCGACCCCCGAACCGGCACCCTTGACCTCGAAGGGCTCAAGCGGCGCGAATTCATCGAGTTTTGGACATTGACCTGACCTATTCTGCTCGACCCTGTACGAGCTGGTGGCCATGATCGTGACCACCAACCTGCGCTTCGCCGACTGGGTCCAGGTCTTCGGCGATGAGCGGCTGACCGCAGCCTTGCTGGACCGATTGACCCACAAAGCCCATATCTTGGAGTTCGTGGGCGAGTCGTACCGGTTCCGCCAGCGCATGCAACGAGAAACCCAGGCAGAGAGCGGTGGGTAATGGGCTGATCGGCCAGGTCGGTTTGACCGATTCCCTCTCGCTGATCTATAATGGGACATGCCCCAAGGGAAGGCGAGAGGGATCGGCCGAGTGTCCGGTCCGTTTCGAAGTCACCGACATCGGTCTCGATTTGACCGGCATCATCGCCGCGATGAGCCTTATTTGGGTGAATGGAAGGAGGAGGGGAGGCAGGGAAGCGGAGGAGCGGGGGAGCGGAGGAGCAGGGGGGAATAGCGGTGCATTGGACAGGAAGAAGAAGTTGAAGTATAATCGGAGTACATTCTCAGCGGGAGGTGAAAGAAGATGCCGGTTGCTATACCGCAAGTCATAAGGCAAGGCTGGGGCGAAGAGGTGGTAGAAGCGTTCGTGCCTTGGTTGAAAGAGGAGATCTACGAAGCTGTCGAAGAGAAGGCTGTGCCGCGGGACGAGTATCGAGAGGTGCTGTCACGGCTGGATGGGCTGGAGAAGGACGTCTCGGCCATCAAAGAGTCGCTGTTTCAGACGCGGACCGAGTTCCGCGAGGATCAGGCCCTGATGCGAGCCGAGTTCCGCGAGGATTTGGGCCAGCTCCGACGGGAGATGAACGAGCGCTTCGACCGGATGAACCAGCGCTTCGAGTCACGGCTCGATCAGATGTCGGAGCGGATGCTGGTGCAGACACGGTGGCTGATCGGTTCCATTGCCCTGTTCGGCACCATCCTGACCATCATGATGGCCATTGCCCAGTTCACGCCCTGAGGCAAAGGGCTGCACTTGTTCCCACGTGCCAGACCTTAACCTGACCCACCACACTCTCTGTCGGCTCCTCTCCGGCCCGGCCTGCCCTGAGTCCCACCGAAGGGGCGACCTTGCCCTCACATCAACCCTTGGCCCCGACGACTGGCGCCTCCTCGCTTCCACCGCGCAGCGCGAGGGCGTCGCCCCGCTGCTCTATCATACCCTGAGCAGAGGAGCCGAGGTGCAGGGGTGCGGGGGTGAACCGTCTTCGTCCCCCCATCTCCCCCTCTCCCCATCTCTCCTGTATCCCTCCCGACGTCCAGGCCGACCTGCGCCAAGCCTACTACGCCACCACAGCCCGCAACCTCCTCATCTACCGCGAGCTCTCCCGCATCCTCACGCATTTTCGATTTTCGATGCTTCGGCTGGGCTCAGCACAGGTTTTCGATTTCCGATTTGGCCATCCGCAATCGCAAATCGCAAATCCGCAATCGGAAATCCCTACCGTCATCCTCAAAGGCGCAGCATTAGCCACGACCTTGTACGACAGCATTGGCCTCCGCCCCATGGGCGACCTGGACCTGCTGGTGCCCGAGGAACGCCTGGCCGAGGCCGTGGCCCGCCTCGAGGCCCTGGGCTACGTCCAGCCCCACCCCGACATGGCCCCCGGCCTCAACGCCCTGGCCGGCCACCACGTCCACCTCCAGGGCGGCCAAGACATCCACCTGGCCGTAGAGCTCCACTGGACCCTCA
>Ga0233423_10001969_pt1 | contig 10118 bp, 20 predicted proteins | sample Watercolumn_Mata_FD_180713 | JGI IMG/M metagenome (GOLD analysis project Ga0233423, IMG submission 180713) | Freshwater microbial communities from Lake Matano, South Sulawesi, Indonesia - Watercolumn_Matano_2014_112_MG | ecosystem: Environmental > Aquatic > Freshwater > Lake | place: Indonesia... | reverse complement strand
AGATTCACATCTCTGTTATTCTTATTATGGCAATCATTTTTGTTTTCCTTTGTCCTTGCCTGTTTTTTTTAAGGCATCTATGCATGCCTTTACTATATTAAATGTTGTTCGTTTTTTGCCAAATGTTTTGCTGTATATGTCTTTAATTCCCGCAAATTTTAAGACTTTTTTCAATTCATTTGCAACTACAAGCCCTGTCCCCTGGGGAGCCGGCATTAATGTTATTCTAACTCCTCCTGATTTGCCATTTACAATAAAAGGTATTGTGTGAAGTTCAGAGCACGAACAATCAAAACTTGAACAGCCCCTATGAACTTTGAATACATTTATCTTGGCTTTTCTTATTGATTTGTCTCTTGCAGGAAGGGTTTCTTTGGCTTTTCCTGATCCAATCCCAACATGTCCGTTTTCATCACCCATGACAGAAAGAGTTGAAAAACTTGGAATATTTCCTTCCTGTGTTTTTCTTTGTGTTTGCCTCCAAGCCCTCCTTTTTCCCCCGCCGAATTTTCCCTTTGATTGTCCTATTGCAATTAAATCAGATTTTAGATTTAATAAAGAATCAACTATTTCTGATTCCAGTATTTTTTTTCCGCCGTTTAAAATTTCATCTATGTCTTTTATTTTTCCATTTTTAACATCTCTGCCCAATTGTGTTTTTGGTTCCCATTCAGATATTATTTGCTCCCTGCTTTTTTCCCCTCTTGCCCTTGTTGTTTTCTCTTCTGATTCAGCAATTTTTTCAGTTTCCTCAAGTTTTTTTAACAAGATATCTTTCTCTCTCTTTTCCTCAATTAATTCTTTCCCGATTTCTTCTTTTATCATTTCTTTTGTAATTTCTTCTACATTTTCAATTTTTTCTTTAATTTTGTCTTCAGAGAATTCCTTGTATGCTTTTACCGTTTTTTTGACATCTTCCATTTTTTCTTTATTGGAGATTTTTTGTGCCATGTTATTTTATTATTTTTGATTTAATTTGTTCAAAAGGAACCTTGTTTTTAAGATGTTCCCCTCTTATTCTGCTTTCATCAGGAAAAATCCCTTCTTTAGAACTTATTTTTATTCCAGAATCTATTAGTCCTTTGATAAAGGCATAAGTCCTTGTTTTATGGACTGTTCTGGCCATTCCAGTGTCTATTATGGGAAGTTTCTTTTTATCAGTTATTTTTTTTCCAAATAAAATTCCAAGCAGATATGAGGCAGTAACTGATTTTAATCCTCCAGAAGCTTTTTCCGGCCAACCATATTTTAAAAGTTCCTTTGAATTAATTCCAAATTCTATGGTGTCTTTTGCTTCTTTGCTTTTTATGTGCTGGGCTATTAAATACCTGTTTGTTTTTCTGAAAACTATTCTGGAACTTCCGCTTTTAAGCAATTTTATTCTTTTTGCATAATCTGTTTTCCTTTCCCTTTTTCTTCTTTTGTTTATTTTAGGCATTTTTTATCTGGAAACTTTTTTTAATGATTTATCATGTATATTAAGGCTTTTTAGATACTCGTTAAAATGCGCCTTATTTTTGAAAATTTTATTTTTTATTTTTTTTCTTATTTCACTTAGTTGTTCTCCTGAAACTTTATTGTTTTTTTTCCACTCTGCAAGGCGCTTTCTTAATTTTCTTGTTAAAACAATGTATTTCCTTTTCCTATTTGAAATTTTTTTTCTTATATTTCCAATGTCCTCTCTTTTTTTCTTCCTCTTGATTTTCTTCCTTCCTTTTACATCTTTTATCAATATTGCCTTGCTCTCATATAAATCGCGGATATCCTGCTTGGTTATTGCTTCTTTTATTTCATCAAGTCTTGATTTTGCAAAGATTATCTTGTTTTTTCCGATTCCAAGTGTCTTTGATGCAAGAATTTTTTTCTTTCTTAAATTCATTTTCTTTCTTCCTTTTTTGCCTGTTGTTTATTTCTTTTTAGGAACTTTTCTATTTTAATATTGCAAAGCGGAATTTTGTTTTCTTGTGCAATTTTAACTATCTCAGTTTTTTTCTTTTTTCCTATTTTTCCGACTATCCCTACTTCCCCCTTTCCCATTTTTTTAATGTCCTTTATATTCATTATTAACACTGGCTTCATCACTCCTGGTTTTTCTCTTTTATTATTGCTTTTTTTGTAGCCTATTTTAACCACTGCAGGATACCCTCTCCTTTTGTCCCTCATTTTATTATGCCTTCCCTTTGGTTTTCTCCATACCTGCTTCTTTTTTCTGTTTCTTCCTAATTTTGAATGCCTGTCTGAATTTCTTCTAAGAAATTTAGCCATTATATTGCCCTCCCATTTTTCTCTATTATGAACAATCCATCCTGGAAAACCCTTCTATCCCTTGATTTTATTCTTGTTGCATTCTCAAAATTTGCGGCAGTTTGCCCAGCAAGTTCTTTATTTTGGGAACTTATCGTGATAATGTCTTTTTCAACTTTTACATTAACTCCCTCTGGAATTTTTAATCTTCTTGGAATTTTTTCTCCCAGAAAATTTTTTATTATTCCCTCTTTTTCTTTAATCTCAACACTGAAAGGGAAGTGATTGTAGCATATTTTTAATTTATATTCAAATTTTTTCTGCACCCCCTGTATTAAATTATTTATATGTGCCTTTATTGTGTTTATCATTTTTTTCTCTTTTTTTGTTGCTTTTTTGTTTCCGATTATTATTTCATTATCTTTTTTTTCAAAAATCAGCCCAGTTACATTCATCTCTCTTGAATTTTCCCCCTCTGGTCCGGTAACCTTTATCAAATTTGCATTTATTTCAACTTCAATGCCTTCAGGAATGCTTATTTTTTGGATAAATTCTTTTTTCATTTTAATAAAAGTAGGCTATTAAGCACCCTCCTATTCCCTCTTCAGTCGCTTCTTCGTGTGTTAATAATCCCTTATTTGTTGAGATAATAACCGTTCCAATATTTCTTGATGGAAGAAATCTTCTTCTGTATTTTTCTATTTGTGATTTATCAACGGTAAATCTCGGTTTTATTGCCCTGCATTCAGAAAATTCATCAAGGCTGACTTCAACTGTTTTTTTCTGGGCATTTATTTTATATTTTTTAACTGCCCCCTTTTGTTTCATTATTTTTAATATCTCCATTAAAAGATTTGATATCTTTTTTATTTCAACCTCTGTCTTTTTAGCCTTTTTTGCATTTTTCATCATATTAAGCGCATCTGAAACTATATCTTGTGACATTTTATGAATATTTTTTGAATCCTATTTCCTCCGCTATTTCCCTGAAGCAATGCCTGCATAGATTTAATCCATACGACTTTATGTGAGCGCCAAATCTTCCGCATCTTTCACATTTCTTTTTTGCTATTCCAGTTGTCCTTTCTTTTGGTTTGTTATGCTTTAAAAATTTCTGTACCTTTTCCGGTTTGCCTTCAATCTGTTTCAATATTTTTTTCCAATCGCTTGCAGTCATTTTATACAAATTTTGTATTAAATTTATCCTCCATGAATTTAATTATTTCTTCCTTGCCAACCTGATGCCTCCTTGGAATTTTTCCTTTTTTTATCTTTTTTAAGATAACTCTTTTTGCTGTTCTTTTGAAGACTATCGTGACATCAAGCCCCTTAATTCCTATGTCCCTTTGATATTCCACACCCGGAATTTCTATGTATTCCTTTATTCCGAATGAAAAGCCATTTTCTCCAACCTGGCTTTTTTTTAAGGTATTATCTATACTTGACAATAATTTCTTAAGAATTTCATCAATCTCTTTTCTTAATGTTACAACTGCCCCAACAAATAATCCCGGCTTTACTCCTAATTCAGGAATTCTTTTGGCGGATTTTGTTTTTGAAGGAACCTGGTTAGCTAAAAACTTCAGGAGTTTAACTCCTTTTTCCAATTCCTCTCCTATTCCTCCAACACTTAAAATTACCTTTTCTATTTTTATTTTCCTCATTATATTTTCTGATTTGTTTTTCATTTTGTTTTTTGAAAATGTTTTTTATTTATTATTCTGTGATTATTAATTGTTTAATTAATACGTTGATAACAGAGCCATTGTTCCTCAATTTAACCATTTTCTGTTCTTTATCTATGCTTTTTATTGTTCCTGTTTCCCCGCTGTGTTTTCCGGTAATTATTACAGCCTTTGAATTTTCTTTTAAAGGAATGCATTTTATAATTTTTGATTCTTTTAAGTTTATTAATACAGAATCATTAACCTGGCATTTTATGTCTGAAAGAAAATTTCTTCCATCGCTTAAATTAAGCTGGGTTTTTTTCCCATTAAGGATTTTTTTATTTATGATTTTCGCAATCTTTTGGTTATTTTCCTGCTCCTTTATCTCACTGACTTCAAACTTTCCATTTTTTGATAATACCACCCTGTAATTTTTCTTTAAGGGAGATATTGAAAAAGTATCAAAAAGGTAAAGTTTTGCCTTTTCATCATTTACCGCCTTTGTGTTTAAAAGAATATGCTTTTGATGTATGCTTTTTTTTACTTCCCTTCTGTTCCTGGCTATTTTTAGCATATCCCTCAGGATTATTAATAATGGAATGCTATTTGAAAGATGTGCCAGCGGTTTAACTACGTATGTTGTTCCTTTCCTTTGAATAGGCCAGCTTTTTGGCACTTCCTGTCTTTTTAAATGAGTCATTTTTTATTTTCCATCTCTTGTTTTTTATTTTGGTTTATAACACTTTCTTTTTTAAGATTTTTTTCCCGATTTTTATCATTTAAATCCAGTTCAATTATTTGCACATTTGACGGGTTCATTTTTACATCAATCTTTGAACCGTCTCTTTTTTTTCTTTGTATTCCTTCCAAAGTTATTTTCCCTGTCTTTGGAAAAACGCCTGTTACTTTCCCATCTTTTTTCTTGAATCCTCCCTTGATTATTTTTACTTTATCTCCCTTTCTTATCCTAATATTCCTTTTTCCATATTTTTTTCTTAATTCTTTTGACAATTGTGCCCTCATAAATTTCTTTTTTACATTAATGGGAGCATTTGCTGCATACTTTCTTTTTTTTCTTGGCTGCATGCTTCCTTTCCATTTGGTTGAAAATCTTTTTTTCATTTTAATTTATTTTGATTAATAGATAATTGTGGCTAATTTTGCAACTGATGGCCACCTTTCCATTACCTCCCTTGCAACAGGCCCTTTTATTTGTGTGCCTTTTGGATTTCCTTTTTCATCTTTGAGTATTGCAACCGCGTTGTCTTCAAAAGAAACTCTTTCCCCATTAAGCCTTCTGTATGATTTTTTTTGTCTTATTAATATGGCATCAAAAACTTTTCCTTTCATGTCAAGAACACCTTTTTTTACACTCACTTTTAAGAAATCAGCTATTTTTGCAGATGATTGCCTGCCTTTCCTCCCTTTTCCGCCCTTTACTGAAACAAGCCTTACAATCTTTGCCCCGCTGTTGTCAGCCACATTTAATATTGCCCCTAAATTCAATCCCCTGGTTGCTCTAGCACTTATTGCTTTCATTTTTTAAATTCAGCACTCCTTATTTTTTCTATGACTGCAAAATGAATTATTTTGCTCAATGGTCTGCATTCCTGCACTTTTATATAATCTCCTAAATTTATTTCGTCTTTAATGCAATTTGGCAGCCTTGCATGTATCTTTGTCCTTGATTTCTTATATCTTTCATATTTTTTTATGTAAATTGTTCTTTCAAATTCAATAACAACTCTCTTATCAAATTTTTTTATTACTTTTCCTTCAAACATTCTTCCCCGAGTTTTTAGGTTTCCGTGCCTATGACAGTCAAAATCAGAACACAAGGCTCTGTCTATGTTTCCTTTGCTCTGGCTATTCCCAGGCAAACTTCCTTCTTTTTCAAAATTTTTCTTTGCTTTTCTTTGCTTTTCTTTCATTTTTCTTCTTTGGAAACCTTTTCTAAAGGTTTATTGTGCTGTGCTTGTTTAATCTATTGATTCTCTGCCAAATCCAAGTTTTACCATTATATCCTTTATCTTCTTTGTGTGGTCTCCCTGGAGTTCTATAATTCCATTTTTATCTGTTCCCCCGCACGCAAGCTCATTTTTCAGAGCCTTTGTGACTTTCCTTATGTCAATTCCGGCATCGAATCCAGTAACAACGGTTACTATCTTCCCGTATCTTTTCTTTTCCGTTGATACTTTTATTTTCTGCGAACCTTTTACAATTTGTTCACATACACAAGCTTGCTTAGGCAAGCCGCATTTTGGGCATATTTCCATGTTTTGAATTGAGCATAATTATTTTCGCTATTATTTTTTTTATCTGTTTTATCTTTGAGTTTCCTGCTTTTGAAGATTCTGCCCTGGCTTTGACAAGTTCTAATTTTAATTCTTTCAATTTTTTCTCCCTTTCATTTCTTTCCATTTTATTTATTTCTTTGAATTTTAATATTGCCATTTTTTGTTTTTATTTTTGTTTTTTGGAAATCTTCTTTAATGGTTTATTTTCTGAATTTTTTATTTCTTCACTTTCAAAATTTTTTTTGGTATTATCAGACAATTTTTTCAGCAATTCATCGTTTATTTCTATCTTGTCTTTTAGTTCTGCTTGCGGTGATAGTATTCCGACTTTTACCCCCACCACTCCTGGTCTTGTCAAGGCAACTGACTGTGCCCGGTCAACAACTTTTGCGCTATCTCCTGTTTTTTTAAGATACCCCTGTGCAAATCTCCAGTGTCTTGCTCTTGAACTTGGAAGTTTTCCACTCAGCCTTATTTCAGCACCAAGAGCCCCTTCCTTCATTATTTTTTGCAATGCTTTGTATGCTATAACTTTGAACTTTAATGGTCCAAATTTTTCAAGCCCCAGTGCGATTTCATCAGCCATTATTTGGGCATCAAATTCAGGTTTTATTATTTCGTCAATTTCTATATGCGGATTTTCAAGTTTAAATTGATTTTTTAGCACTTTTGTCAATTCAACTATCTTTTCCCCATTTCTCCCAATTATCAATCCAGGTTTATTAGTTGAAATAATTATTTTTTCTCCAATAGGGGTATATTGTATTCTGATTCTGCTGATTTTTCCTTTTCCAAGTGAATTTTTTATATATTCCCTAACGGCAAATTCTTCTTTCTTGAATTTAACAACATTTTTTTCTTCCATATTTTTTGATTATTTTTTATCCTCCGTTTTCTTTTCAGTTGCTATTATTGTAACATTTGTCCTCTTTTTTCTTACTCTGCCAAATTTTCCATAAGGTCTTGAAGCGAAGTTTGCATAAGCTTTTGAGATTATCGGATTTGACATTTCATTTACGCTGGAATTTGCATTAAGGCTTTTGAGCAATTTTATGAATGCTGTAATAGAATTTTTTGGATATCTTCCAGACATGATTTTCCCCCTTCTGTGCGGAATTTCCCCTTTCATTGGAAGAGCTTTCTTGTGCATAAGAATTTCCTCCAGTTCCTTGATTGCAAATCCTATTTCCTTGTTTTTTATGAATTTGCATATAGCAAATGATTGTTTACTTGATACTGGAAGACTTACTCCATTGACAACAGCCTCAATTTTCTTAATTTTTTTCTTTTCTTCTTTTTTAATTTCTCCTTCTTTATTTTCTATTTCCTTGGTTTTATCTTTGCTTTCAATCACGCTCTCTTTCTTTATTTCCTGTTTTTGTTCAATTATCTTATCATTCTTTTTGATATTTTTATCTATTTTTTCCATTTTCTCTCTTGTTCTTTTTTGTTTCTGTTCTGGATTATAGTTTTTTTCAGTCATTGTTATCTCTCCTTATTTCTTAGCCTTTGCCTTTGAGCCTTTAGTTGCGCCAATTCCTGCTGTCCCATGGGAAACTCTTTTTCTTGTAATGGCAAATTCCCCCAGTCTATGCCCGAGCATTTCTCCTGTTATTTCTATTGGTATAAAATTATGCCCGTCATAAATTTGGATTTTCATCCCTATCATCCCAGGGACAATTATAATATCCCTCTTGTGCGTCCTTAATTTTTTGTCTTTTGATATTTTTTCTTTTGCCCTGTTTACAAATTTTTCAATATCTTGAAATTGCCTGAGGACACTCCTTCTTTGCCTTGATTTAAGATATTTTGCAAATTCTCTTACATCAAGAGCTTTCAGTTCATCAATCGTTTTTCCGCGGTATGTAAATTCTTTTCTTTTGAGCTCCATTTTGATTATGCCTTCCTCCTACCTGTTTTTTTCGGGCTTAATAATCCAACCTTTCTTCCTGGCGGAGCATTTCTCTTTGATATTTTGCTTTTTATTCTTTTGCCCCTGCCAGAGCCGAATGGATGGTCAACTACATTCATTTTTACAGCAGATGTCCTCGGCCATAATTTTCCTCTTGCCTTTTTTATATAATATTTCTTTCCTGCCTTTATTATCGGTTTTTCAAGTCTTCCAGAACCGGCGATTGTCCCGATACCAGCCCTGCATTCTGGATGAAATGCCCTTTCTTTTTTTGATGGCATCAGAAGCATTATTTCGTTTCCAACCACTCGGTTTACAATTGCAGAACTTCCTGCTGTTTTTATGAAAATCCCGCCGTCTTTTGGTTTTGATTCTATGTTATAAACAGGGGTTTTTATTGGTATATCTTTTAATTTTAGTATATTTCCCCCTTTTGGCTCATTTCCCTCAAAAGATATTTTTTGTCCTTCTATCATTCCCTTAAATGCAGGAATATAAAAAATACCTTTATCGTATTTAATTTTTGCTAAAGGAGCGCTGTGTCCACGAGAATTTATCAATTTTACAACTGTTCCTTGCCCTCTCAATTCTGCAGGGTATTTTGTTTTATAAACAAATGCCTTTCTTCTTACTCTGTAAGTGAAGCTTCCCTTTCCCCGTGCCTGTTGAATTATTCGTTTTCCCATTTTTCTTTATTTAATGTCTCCTGAATATCCTTAATTCTCTTTTTTTATTTATTAAAGGCATTTTCCATCCATATTCACAATTTCCCTTTCCTATATCAAGTCCTTGTTTTCTAAGATTTTCAATTACTGAATTATATGTTTCAACACCCCCATTTTTGTATAAAACAATATATTGATTAGGACTAATTTTTTTTATTATATTTATTTTCTCCAGGTATTCACCATTAACTAAAATCACACTATCTTCTTCATTTGAAATATATTCTTCCATCGGCTTCCATTGGTGCTGCATTGTTTCCATTTTATATTAGTCCTAATTTCGTTGCCACATCTATGGCAGGAAATTCTTTTTTTAATTTAACATAAACATTTTTTTTGTTTCCTTTGTTTAGAACCCTTATTTTTTCAGCCTTTACTCCGAATAAATCTTCTATTTCTTTTCTTATATTTGGTTTTGACATGTTTCTTTCTACAGCGAATGTTAGAACATTCTGGCTTTCTACTAGCATGATTGCTTTTTCTGTCACGATTGGTTTCATTTTCTTCCCCCAACTCTTTCTTTTAAATCGTTGATTGCTTTTTCTGTATAAATTGTAAGCCTTCCTGCCCCGCCTTTTGCTAAATCAACCACGCTTAAATTACCAACATTTTTGCAGTCAAGAACCTGCGTTCTCATTTTTTCTCCTTTTCCCAAGACAATCAATGCCCCGGCATTGCTTTTGTATTTTCTTCCCCTTCTTTTTCCCCTTCCGCTTCTTATTTCCTTTATCTTTATTGCAATTTCAAATAATTTTTCCCCCAATATTTTCTTGAGGCTTGAAAGGAAATCTTTTGTCTTTAAAGAAATAATTTTGGATTCAACAACAAAAGGAACGTTTTCTATTTTTTCTCCTCTTAATCTTTCATATCTTCTTGATAATATTTTTTCATTTGCAGTTGCGCTCAGAGCAGATTCAAAGGCTACCTTAAGTTCCTTTTTATTTATTTTCAGGATTTTCATCATTGAAGCGATTTTTGGGGGATGCGCTCTTCTTCCTCCGACAGCAGATGAAATTTCAGCACCTATCCAGTTAAACTGAGAACCTCTCCTTGACATTGTTTTTCTTGGTATTCTTGACATTCCTCTTCCATAACCGCTTCCCCATACATGCCTTCTATGTGAAATTGTTCCGCTTGCAGAATGCTGTTTTCCTGCAACAGGAGATGGAGAATAAGGCTGTCTGATTTTTTTCATCTCAAAAATCCTTTGAATCAGGTCTTCTCTCACATTTTTTGAAAATGAAGCCGGAAGTTCTATCATTTTTGTTTTCTT
>Ga0233423_10001968_pt1 | contig 10119 bp, 5 predicted proteins | sample Watercolumn_Mata_FD_180713 | JGI IMG/M metagenome (GOLD analysis project Ga0233423, IMG submission 180713) | Freshwater microbial communities from Lake Matano, South Sulawesi, Indonesia - Watercolumn_Matano_2014_112_MG | ecosystem: Environmental > Aquatic > Freshwater > Lake | place: Indonesia... | reverse complement strand
CCGTCGATGGAGTCTCCGTCAACGGTCTGACCTCCGACGAGGCGGTCAACAAGATCCGCGGCAAGGAAGGCACCACGGTGACGCTCACCATCAATCGCGTCACCGAGTTTTCCAACACGACCTTCGACGTCAAGCTCACGCGCGCCAAGTTCCCGATCAAGGTGGTGCACACCGACGATCTGGGCGCCGGCGTGCTGCACGTCCGCCTGAGCCACTTTGGCTCTCAGTTTGGCAGTGAGGAAATGGCGCAGGCCTTGTCGGCGACCACGTCCGGCAAGGTTTCGGGTCTCGTCCTGGATCTGCGCGGCAACCCGGGCGGCATGCTCGACCAGGTGATCGAGATGGCTCAGATGATCATGGACGAGGGCACCATCGTCAGCCAGCTCTATCGGCAGGGCGACAAGATCATCACCATCACGCACAAGCTGACGCCGACCAACCTCATCGTCGAGGCTTCGGTCGACGGCAAGGTCGTGGAGCGCACCGTGGACGATCGCATCAAGCGCATCGTGCCCAAGGCGCTGCCGATGATCGTGCTGATCAACGAGGGCTCTGCCAGTGCTTCCGAGATTCTCTCGGGCGCGCTGCAGGACTCCGGTCGTGCTCTCGTCGTGGGCCAGCCCACGCACGGCAAGGGCGTCGGCCAGACGGTGATCAAGCTCCCGCTCAACCGCAACATGCACGTCACCTCCTTCGAGTTTCGTCCGGGCGGCATCGCCATGGACTGGATCGGCGTCGTTCCTGACGTGGAGGTCAAGCTGCCGGAGGATGCGGATACCGTCGAGGATCCGTCGACCGATACGCAGCTCACGGCGGCCAAGCTGGAGATGATCCGTCTCATGCTCGGCGAAGCCGCTCCCGTGCGTGATCCTGCCGAGATGAACGCTCGCAGGCAGGAGCTCAAGAAGATGCACGAAGACGAGTTTGCCAAGGAAGTCGAAGGCCGCAAGAAGGCCATCGAAGAGTGGACCAAGCCCAAGTCGGCTGCCCCCGCTGCCGATTCGGCGACGACCGACAAGCAGTAAGTGTCTCGATTTATCTTTCCGGCGCCTCGCTCAAAGCGAGTTGAGGCGCCGGTTTCTTAACGCGTACCAACCGAAAGGCACTCTTATGAATATGAACTCGCGACTGATGACCGTTGCGGCGCTCGCCTGCGGTCTCTTGCTGTCGAGCCAACTGCCGAGCATCGCTCAGCAAAAGCCCGACGCCATCCAGCAGATGGGCCAGCCCATCGACACGTCCAAGGCGCCTCAGCTCCAGATCGTCAAGCCCGACAAGGAGATCAAGGCGCCCGGCACCAAGCCGACTGACGACAAGAAGCCTGCCACTCCCGGCGATACCAACGCCGCACCGGCGGACAACAAGACCGACGGCGCCGACACCAAGCTCGATCCGTCCAGGCCCATCCCCGGCATCCCCCTGCCCGGCGGCATGGATCCCAAGATGGTCAAGAAGCTGCAGGAACTGCATGCCACTCTGACCGATACCAGCAAGCAGCCCAAGCCCGAAGAGCTGGAGGCCATCTACACCGAGGTGTGGGGTTTGGTCGGTCAAAGATACTTTGACGAGACCAAGCTCGCCAACTGGCACCTCTGGGCCAACAAGTACAAGGGCAAGCTCAACACCGTCGCCGACCTCAACGCCGCTCTGACCGAGATGGTCGGCTCGCTGGGCGATCGCTGGACCAAGTTTACCTCGATCGAAAAGATGGCTCGCAGCGCCGCGATCTATGGCTCGGGCATCGTGCCTCTGGGCATGTCGCTGGCTCAGCAAGCCGACGGCACGTACAAGGTCGAGGTCTTGATGTACGGCTCCACTGCGTGGAACGTCAATCGCTTTCGCTCCGGCGACGTGGTCAAGACGGTCAAGATCACGCGCGCTACCGATGACAAGTCGGCTGCGCCGAAGGTGGATACCTACAATCTTGCCGGCATGCCCAAGGAGCAGGTCGACGAGATGCTGATGGCTAAGAAGGGGTCCAAGGCCGAACTCACCATCGTCCATGACGGTGTGGAGGAAACCATCGAACTCGCGTTCGACGAAACGGCCGATGCTCCCTTCGAAGTGCGCCTCCTGCCCGGCAAGGTCGGCTACGTGCGCGTGCCTACCTTTGGCACTTCGCCCGAAGAAGGCCAGCAGTTGACGCAGGCCATAAACCAGACGATGAGCGCGCTCTACAAGGCGACCAACGGCGACATGCGTGGTCTGGTGCTCGACCTTCGTGGCAATACCGGCGGTCTGGTGGAGTTTGCCAAGCAACTGGCTGGCATCTTTATCGAAAAGGGGACCTTCATCCAGACGCGCGAACGCGATGGCCGGATCATCACCGAGCAGAAAGAGCAGTTTGCTGCTCCGACTGCGGCAGACTTTGCGAACATGCCGCCGGAGATCATCCCCTTCGTCGCCAGCCTCAAGAAGATGCCGATGGTGGTCCTCGTCAATGGCTCCTCCGCCTCGTCCTCGGAAATCCTGAGCGGTACGCTCAAGGACAACAAGCGCGCGGTGGTGATCGGCAACCAGACCTTTGGCAAGGCGGTAGCCTTTATCGACATGCCGGTCGGTGACAAGGACAAGCCCCTGGGCGAACTCCAGATCACCATCATGCACTACCTGACGCCAAACGGTGACGATCTCTCCCACAAGGGCCTCACGCCCGACCTGGTAGTCGATCAGCCGCGCGGCGTCGCAGTCGATGCTCAGCTCGCAGCCGGCGTCGCCGTCATCCAGGCCGCCAACGATCGGACCACCGATCCCACCGGTCTGACGGCGCAGGCTCAGCAGCAGGGCGACAGCACCACCAGCGGTGACTCGCTCATCCTCTGGGGTGTCGGCCTCGGCCTGATCGCGCTCGTGGCGGTGCTGTCGCATCGCCATGCCCGCATCAAGCAGGAGCAGGCCAAAAAGGACGGCAAGTCCAAATCCAAGTAAACCCATCAACCTCATAGAAAGGAGTCCGGCCATGACAGGCATAGGGCAGCACGACCGTATGTAGGTCCTGGTGGGCGCACTGCTCGTCGCAGTGCAAGAGTGCAGGAGCAAACACCCGCTTGCTCGTCTTCCGTTGAAGCTTTTATAGCTTGCCTCTAGACAATCCCGTCTAGAGGCGGCTGCCTTACGCCTAAAAAGCCGAGGAAACTGCACTCTCCGCTTGCACCAGGGCCTCCAGATCGGAGGTTTTATGGGCAAGTCTTATCGCGATCGCCGCGACCACGACGACAACGAGTCGATCGACAACCGTGTCGTCTACATCCACCTCGACGAGATCTACGTTTCCGACGCGACCTGGCACAAGCTGATGACCCGTGACGGTCAGCAGATTGAGGCCTACCGTCAGGCGTACGAAAACGGCGAGGAGATGGTGCGCGTCGTCCTGCGTCCCCGCTATGACGGCGGGTACAACGTCGAGGACGGCCGCCACCGCGTCATCGCCGCCAAGCAGGCCGGTGTCGGGCACATCGAGGCCATCATCATCGGCTCCATTGGCTGATCACATCTCAGGAAAGGGGGCTCCTCGCGGGGCCTCCTTTTCTTTTTGGTTATTTCTCTTGGCAACCCAAACCTAAAAATGAGGTCTGCATGAAAATCAAAGCAACTGCACTCCTGGTAATTGGCGCTCTGGTGGCTCTCGCGCTGGTTCTTGCATCCTGCACGTCGTCCAAGAACGCGCGCTGGCAGGATCTGCCCGGGGACTATCAGCTCACCGAGCGGGCGGTATTTAAGATCAAAAATGCCTTTGACGTCTCCGACGATCGCGGCAACGACTATGGCAAGGTCTCCGAGGACCTGATCTCCTGGACGAGGACTTTTACCTGGTATGACGGCGTCGGCGAAAAGGCCGCATCAGCCAGCGTCGCTCTCGTAAGCTGGGGCACGCGCATCGACGTCCTGGGTGGTGATGGCAAAAAGGTCGGCACCATCAAGGAAGAGGTCTTGAGCTCGATGTTTAAGACCTGGACCACTTACAAGATCCTCGACGATGCAGGCAACGAGATCGCGACCTCGCAAAAGGTCGAGTGGCTCGGGACCTCGATCACGCTGACCGGCAACGACGGCAAGACGATCGCAGTGGTGCATCGGCCGGCAATCAACCTCGTGTCTGATACCTGGAAAATCTCGGTCAAGGAGACCAATCGCGTCGATTCGCGTGTGCTCGTGATGATCGCGGCATTCAAAACGGCTGTGGACAACGATCGCGAAGCGGCCGACAAAAAGAAGAAGGACACAGGCAAAAAGTAGTCTAAGGGTCTGATTTTTTTGGGAGAGGGAAGGGGGAGAAGGAGTGGATGGCTTGCTGCCTCCTTCTTTCCTTCTCTCTTTCTCAAAAATTTTGCTTTACACTGTTACTTGATATAGTAAGCAAAAGTGGGGCCTAGTTTTGATGTATGAGAGTCTGAGTGCTGTTAGAAATTTGAGAGGTTATGGAGGTTGAAAATGCAGATGGAGACTGAGGGGAATCTATTTTTTTGAAGGGTCGAAAAATTTGTAAAGGCGAAAATTAATTGCGCTTGACACTGCAAATCCGCTCACTGCAAGCGTTTCAAATTTAATAAAACCCCAAAACCTGCATTTTACATAACTTCACTCATTAATTTTGTGCGAGCAGAAACAAGACACCGCCTCACTCTCCGCGCACATTATTTCTCACGTTTTAGCCGTGACCGTGCCCATTCATTCTTTGAGTTTCCGACTGTAATGCATGGCAATTGCATACAAGAGTAGCGCCACTATATTTAGTGCTTTCACTCCAAATGCCATTGATGCATACTCGAGGGCTCCACCGATGAGAGTGCCGAGGAGGTTCATGCCGAGAGCCTTGGCGGGATCATTGACTCGCGAGTAGACGATCGCAAAAATCATCGCCGCAAACAAAAGAGGCGACGAAAGGATCATCGAGCCCAGGGCAATGCTAGTGAGGGTCGGCAGACCATTGAGAATATTGAGATCAAAGAGGTAGTTACCGATGATCGAGATGAAGAGCAAGGCAAACAGTACGTTGAGGTTTTTAAATTTGTATTTGATCTGCAGGAGGTTTGCCACCAGAATCATCAGCAAGACGCCCGTCACTACTGCCGAATTGACCAACCACGTGGTGCCAGCCAACAAGCCCATTTGCGTAACGCTCTTGGTCTCGATCAGCATAAATGCCGCACCGAGAAAAAACATCAAACGCCCGGATGCATCACTGGTAAATGAGCCGAATGCCTTGCGCACCAGGCCTACGCCCAAGCTGAGAGTAAACAAAAGGCCAAAGGCATAGTTGAAAGTGAGGCCAGGAGTGCGCAAAAACACATACGGCCAATCGTCTGTCGTCGGATTGACAGCCTTCCATTCGGGCATGTCAAATTTCATCTCTTTGGCTGCCTGGTCCAGATCAAACATCTTGAGACCGCTGTTGCGCACGGCATTTGCGTCGAGACCGGGGCCGACTAGCAGAGTCGGACCATTATTGCCTTTGGAGTAGACGCCGATCGGCTCGCCACCATAGCCTTGCTCGACCGAATGATAGATGCGCGCCAGCTGCCACCAGGTCAAATAATAAAAGATGACCGACATGACGCCTTTTGGCTTGAGCAGCTGCGATGCGTCGTGAAAGCATTCGCGAGTGTAGACATAATTGTCGAGTCTGATGGAGGACATCGTCGAAAAAGCGCTGTGGCTGTCGAGATAAGCAAACACAACCAGGTCGTATTTTTTTTGGCAGCGCCTCAGATAGGCCCGAGCGTCATCCACGATGATGTGGACGCGCGGGTCGGAGTAAGGTTTTTCGGGGTGGATCTCACGGCCGAGTTTTGCGATAGTAGGATCGATCTCGACGCAATCGATGTCGGTGGCGCCATGGCGCAGAGCTGCGGCAACGTCATTGCCCGTGCCCGCGGCGAGGACCAGTACGCTGCGTGGAGCATCTCCCAGAGCCAGATAAGGCGTATCGTAATAATCGGCCGTGGCTTTGAGCTGCCCAGGTGGGAGTGCGGCGAGCACTTTAGGATCGTTGTTGTAGGCACCTTCTATGGTGTCATAATTGACGTTGATGTTATAGCCGTATTTAAAGGGCGGGTGGGCGCCTTCTGCAGGCAAGATGGCCTCGGAGAGCGTGATGCGATAGTAAGGTGACCACATGACGTTGGGCATGCTGAGGCCAAATGCGAGTGCTAAAGAAAGGATGAGCGCGCCGAGCTGGACTGGCTTGCGATAAAAGATCAGCATGGGCAAGACGCCGATCAAAAGCCAGATTGGAGGTGTCAAGGACAAAAAGGAGATGCCGGTAAAGAGCAGTATACCGAGGAGGCTTGCAAAAACGTTGATGCTGTAGGCTTTTAGGGGCGAAAATTGCTCGAAGAGTTGGCCGATTTTTTGGCCGAGGCCCGCAAATGTGAGGACGAGGATGTAAAAGACACCGACGAGCACAATGAGGCCGGAGAGGAAAAAGCGCATCCGGTAAAGGATGTCGGTGTGTTCTTGATTGTCGCCAAAGTTGCCGATGAGGTAGTTTTCGAGTGGGTTGATAAAGGTGACGTGTGCGAGATCAAAGACCTGCGAGCCCGATGTGTGGCCGGCGATGCAGATGAGGCCGACGATGACGCATAGCCCGATGGGAAACCATTTGAAGAGGTCTCGCGGGCTCTTTGATAGCGCCATGCCCAGTCCGAGGCCAAAAAGGCAGGCCATGAGTGGGATGTTTTTGAAATAGGCAAAGATGCGGATCTCGGATGAGAGCCAGCGGATGATGGCGAGCTCAAAATAGAGCGAGGCGGCGCTGATGATCAGGAGCGGCCAGACTGAGGTTTTGGTTTGGGGACTGGTAAGGTTGTCGGTTTTTTCTTGCATAACACGTATTAGACCCAGATTTTTGCGTCTATATCCTTCTGATAATGTGTGCTGTTTGTTTTGGGGTGTAGTAAGAACGGGTATGCTTAATGAGACTATTGAGGGAAAAAGTTGACTTTTTGGACCAAGTTAAGTCAAGACGTTGAGAATAGATACGCCGCTTGCGTTAAAGACCGCGTACGGCTATACATGACTCGATATCGCAAGGCTCATGATGAAGCTTTGGCTGCATCTTTGCACATCGATGGCGCAAAGGTCTTGGACTTTTCTTACATGATCTATTGTCGTGAAACCTGGTATGCCGCTCAAAGCGGAGTAATATTCGAGCTGAGGCCAAAATGTGCTGCGGATCGCGATGTTTTCCAAGTCGATGACGTATGGAGTGCTTTTATGCACCTAAGAGATGATTCCATTGATGCAGCGCTAACATCGCAGTGCCCTTTAAAACGAGCTTTGTCGATTCTGGATGCTCGCGTGGGCAAAAGGCGTCTAACAAAAATCAATGTAATCGACGAAACTCAACTAGTGCAGCGCCTCTGGTATTTGCGCTGTAGTTCCGAGGGCATCTCCATTCCCAATAATATTAAAGTCAATCTGAGACCTTTAACAGAAAAAATAAGGACTGATTATTACTCAAATCTCTATAAAGCGATGAGCAAGCAAGAAATTGAGAATCATATGATTGTATGAGGCAACCTAGAAATAAAGTTTTTGATAATTAGCAGTGCTCTGTTGGGGTTTGTTTTTTGTCGAAATATCTAACAGGTGGTTAGATTTTTGGTGAAAATTTTGGTTGCTGTGGATGAGATGAGAGTGAGTCGGTATCTGCTTTTCGTCCCGACAAAATTAATGAGTGAAGTTTTGTAAAATGCGGGTTTTGGGGTTTTATTAAATTTGAAACCATTGCAGTGAGCGGGTTTGCAGTGTCAAGCACAATTAATTTTCGTCTTTACAAATTTTTCGACCCTTCAAAAAAACAGATCCCCCTCAGTCTCCATCTGCATTTTCAACATCCAAAACCTCTCAAATTTCTAACATCACACCCCCCCACATTAAGCAAAACCCCAAACCCACTATACCATATAACAACTCCTTGCACAAAAAAATCCAACCGGCAGACACAGCCCTTTCACCACCAAAGGCAAAAGAACCGCGTCCACCGGCCAGATATTTTAGAGCGCAGCGCGCAACATGCTTTAGAGCGCAGCCACCACGACCCACAGACGGAAACGCCCGATCAACCGATCGGCCATCCCATAAAACACATCGTAGACGTGCTCGTCATCATGCGTCGCAAGATCAGCCCGCTCGACGATGCCGGTGGGAAACACGACATTGTTGACGATGCCTTCCAGCTCATCGCGCGTCTCAGGCTTGATAGCCGGCTCCGGCGAGACGTATTTGATGCGATGCGGCTCATCGCCGTCATGCAGCATCACGCCGCCAGCATAGCGCCCCTGGTATCCCGAAGGCCGCGTCGCCGACGCAAACTGATCGACACCATGAAAGATCTCGAGCAGATTGCCCGCGAGCAAGCCACGCGTGATCTTGACCGGAGCAGTGCCCGCGCCGCACTTAAAAGTCCCCCAGGCATCGAGCGGCGCAAAGACCAGCTCCGACTCGGTCACCTTGAGGATATTGGCAAAGTCAGCGCGCACAGCGTACAGAGGGATGTACGCAATGCGGATGCACTGCCGATCGGTGGGCGCCGCAGCCAGAGTCGACTGCACCACGTCCATGCCATCGCGAGCCGGGATATTGGTCATCGGCCGATGGTAAAGCGCCAGCGACACTTCGCCGGAGGGCGACATCACCGGCTCCGGAAAAAATGCCGCGTCCTTGTCATCGGGATGCAACCCAAAGGTCTCGGGGATATCCAGAAGCCCCAGACGGTGCCACTTGTATCCGTCCTGCGACCAGGCGAGCGCGATGCGAGGACCGGCCAGACCAAAGGCGGTGTAGCACATCATGTACCGATCGAGCTCGGCGATAAAGGTCACGCGAGGGTCTTCGCAGCCTTCACCGCCGATGGTGACGCTCTTGCCCGACTCGTCGATGCGGCGACGACGCTCGTAAGCGGCCTGCGGCACGAGGGCAAAGCCGACGCGCTCATAGGGAGCTTCGTTGCCATCAGCGTCGACGACGGGCTTGCCGTCGGCCCAGAGCTGACGGATCATTTCGAGACGCGACTGGTTGCCGTGGGCGACCGAGCGCATCATGACGATGAGGTGGCCGTCGCGATCATGGTAGACGGCGGGGTTGAGCACGCCTTCGACCTGATAAGGACCGACAGGCGAGGCGACGATGCCGAGGCGCTCGACGCGAGTGGTGATCTTGACGGCAGAGGTGAGGTTGTTTTCCATTTCAATTGTCCTGCAAACTTGTTGGAGAGCAGACCAATAGTCATAACCACCTTGCCAAATGGACTGGCGGAGGCTGGACATGACTATTGGACCGGGGGTGAGGTTGATGGTAGAAAAAATTTCTGGGATGTCTAGATAATAAATTTGCTCTCTATAAAATCACTGCTTTTTGTTAAAGGGATGATTTAAACCTACCTGTGCAGGCGTGCCTTTCCAAATCTTGCCGACCTTGAGTTCGTCCCACTGCCATAATTGCGCTAATCTGCAAAATGCCCAGAGGGAGGGCATCTATGCATGGAGAAATACCCGGGTGCAAATGCAGGGCAGCAGATTATGAGAGGCAACTCAAAAGGACATGGTTGCGCGACCTTCGCTAGCACTGGCATAGGCTCAGTTTTATTAGCCATGGCTCAGTAAACCCGCAAAGCCAACAATCACGTCAACTTGCATGGCTGGCGCACATAACGGTTCTTTACAAGCCTCCTCAAAGGCACCCTTATAAAACGCCTGATTGGCTAGTTTGTTTCTACATCCTTCCTTTTCACTGTCCACGAGCAAATCCCGCCTAGTTTTCACCCAACTCCACCACTGCATCTTTATCGCAAATTTTTCCCTCGGCCCCACCGTTGGAAAAAGCACGCGAATCAGATGGCAGCAAAGGATCGATTCGATCTTGTGGTGTCAGCTAGCGATAAGCTCGTGCGTGCGTCGAATGGATATGGATGGTTTAACAACCGCTCAAATCGAAAGTAGATCAAACATGGACACAGTGCTCGGTTACCTTCCCACCGTCCTGCCGATCGTTATCGGCCTCGCAGTCGTCGCCTTTTTGGCACTCAAATTTGTCGTGAACGTCGGTCCGACCCAGATCGCGATCATCGAACGTCGTTACATGGGCAAAAAGCTCCCCGCCAACCGTGCCTTCGCCATG
>Ga0233423_10001967_pt1 | contig 10126 bp, 6 predicted proteins | sample Watercolumn_Mata_FD_180713 | JGI IMG/M metagenome (GOLD analysis project Ga0233423, IMG submission 180713) | Freshwater microbial communities from Lake Matano, South Sulawesi, Indonesia - Watercolumn_Matano_2014_112_MG | ecosystem: Environmental > Aquatic > Freshwater > Lake | place: Indonesia... | reverse complement strand
CTGGAGCATGTGATCGGTCCCTTTGTAAAGCGTGCGAACGACGACAAGGGCAAGGCGTTTCAGGCGTTTCTCCGAGACGCGCGCGCACGCGAGTGTGATCTAGCGCGACAATTTCTACCGAGCTGCACCATGCATCCTGAGCAGAGCGCAGCGCAGTCGAAGGATGCGGAGTCGAAGGAGCACAGCGTAACGCGGGCGGCTCGCCCGCTACAGGATGAAAAAGTGACACTCGTTCGATACGACACAGACGCGCTAGAGCGAGTTGTCGCTGCGATCTTGTATCCCGCCTCCGAGTTACCTAAGACGCAGATTCTTGATCGCGTGCGCGAACTCAGCGCCGACGAAAAAGCGCACATCGTCCGCGCGTACGTCGGTGAGCGCAAGAATCGCCGACATAAGCCGGGGCGCGCCTTCGAGCATACGGTGTTCGAATTCGACCTACTCGTCAACATCGGCGAGTATCGCGATCTACAGCGGCACCGCGTCGTCACGCCCGACCGCCAGATGTTCACGACCGCGCACGGTTATGTCGTCAACGACGACATCAGCGGTGTGCCCGCAATTCGAGCGGATTATGCGCGGTGCATGGAGCAAGCGGCGACGTTATACCAGCGGCTCGCTGGGGGGATGCCATTTGAGGCGCAGTACGCCGTACCGTTCGGCTTTCGTGTGCGCTACAACATCCGTCTGAACCTGCGCGAAGCGTACCATCTGATTGAACTGCGCTCCGTGCCGCAGGGTCATCCCGACTACCGCAACACCGCACAAGAAATGTTCCGCGCGATTCAAGCCGTGTACCCCGCGCTGGTCGAGCCGATGAAGTTCGTTGACATGACGCCGGATGTGCCGCTGGGGAGATTGCGCGCGGAGATGCGGAAGATGCGCAAGGAACGAATCTGACATGCGAATCTTCTCGTGCCCTTATCTCAAGAGCAAAGTTGAATTATCCGACGAGCGTGAATCACATATTGCGCACAATCATCCTGATTTGCTACCAGCGTATCCGGAACAGATCGAGAAAACGCTGGCTGATCCCGATCAGGTCAGACGCAGCACGCGCATGAGCGCCGCCCGTCTGTTCTCGCGTCAGTTCGAGGATGTCTTGCATGGCAAGCACGTCGTGGTAGTTGTGGTAAGCGAAACGGTGCCTGCCGAGCGGCACTGGATCATCACAGCATATATTGCGCGACATCTTGCGACAGGAGAGATCGAATGGAACAAAGACTAACTTTTCAATATGACCGTGATGCCGATATTCTCTACATCAACCTCGTAGCCCCGTATCCTGAACAAGAATCGGAAGAACTGGGAGACGAGATTATCGCGCGGCTGAATCCCAAGACAGGCAGAATCGAAAACCTGGAAATTCTTTTCTTCACCAGCCGATTGTTACGGCGGGAGTTTTTCTCTTTGCCCATAGCCGCCGAGATGCGCCAATTAAAACCAGCATGAGCGACCGCGTTGCAAGTTGAGCCCTTGAAGTTCGTTGACCTGACGCCGGACGTGCCGCTGGGGCGGCTGCGCGCGGAGATGCGGAAGGCGGGGAAGAGTAAGGAGAAGATGGAAATGCGGATTCCCACGATAATATTGCGTAAAGCAACAACTGTTTGTATGCTTCCCCCAATAGTGCGGGTGGCAAGTAGTTTGGTGACATTTGGTTGCCCATTCAGTGCGCTTTTCCAGGTGCGCAAGTAGGAGGAGACTTGCAATGAAGAAACTTGCTTTGGTCCTAATCCCAGTGCTAATCATGACAATCAGTTGTCAGCCCACGTCAACCGCGACTCCTGCGCCAACCCCTGTACCGCCGACACCAACGGCAATTCTCCCTACTGCAACGGCGTTGCTGCCGACGTCTACTCCGATACTCACTGCTACGGCGCTGCTGCCGACGTCTACTCCGATACTCACTGCAACGAATACGCTGGCACCCGAAACGAGTGTGATTTTCAGTGAAAACTTCGATGGACCATGCAAGGTAACTGAACTGGCTGGCTGGAAGGCGGCATGCGATGGAGGCGAGTATGCGATAGTGAACGACACGGGAATCGCCACGACCCTCTTAACAATACCCTACCGGGATATTACAGAGAATACCACAATCGCGATAGATATCAGGTTAGGATCAGGACCGGAGCCAATCGAATATGGTTTCAGACTAACTGCATTGGATGCACCCAACAATAACCATTTGTTCCGCATCAATTTCATGGATCGTACGATCGCCTATGTGATAGATAACAAGCGAGTGATTGTGGAAACTGGATCCAGCCCTATCAAGCCTGCGAAGGAAAAGAATCGTCTCAAAGTCGTCTGGCAGGAGAATCAGATGGCTTTCTACGTTAACGACCAGTTCTTAGATACCGTGACAGGGGTTATATTTTCTAAAGCAACGCTTGGTTTTTACATAGGCTATGGTGGACTGGGTAATCGAGTGGCTTTCGACAACCTGGCCATTTCCCAGATCAATCGCCCAATTAGAATGCCGCAACCACGGCCGACAGGTACGCCAACGAGTGTGCCGCCGACAGGCATTTTGATAATAACCAACGATGCAGGCGATCCGATTGTTTTGAAGATTTATTCAGTTTTCGACATCAACCGCTATGGAACGTACACCATAGGTCAAAGCGAGAGCATTACACTCACCTGGCCAGCAAACCTCTACAACTATACGGTACTTCAGCGAGGGAAGACAGTCGCAGAAGGCCAAGTGTTAATTTTTGTCGGGGATACCAGTCGGCTCCGCATCAGATAACGACTTAGCCTGTTATTCGCACCCTGCGATTTGGTATGAAAAAGTGTCCAAAGACGCGAGAGCCGATACTACTTCTGGGTTATTCGATGGCTCTGGACGCATTGAATCGGCGTTTCCAAGCATGATTCAGGCTTATCCAAGCGTCAGGGTGCGAAATCTAGGCTTGGGGTTGGAAGCTGAACATCTCAGATCAAACAAGAAAGATGGGAGACTTCCCTCCCATCTCACATTCATCTAACGCAATCTATCAAGGAACCACGATGTGAACGTCTGGAAACATGCGCCTTGCGTGATTGGCAACTTGGAAGTTGATTCCCCAAAGAGGCGTAGCGATTCTGCCAACGGCGCGAGGTTCGCGCGTTTGCCAAAACAAGTTTGATATGATTACAATACCTTCGCCAAAACGAAAATTGGCTCAATACAATGCCGTTTTCACGCTTGTTTTCGTGCCCGAAAATGGCAAAACTTGGAATTGGCGAAGGTATTGGATTAGAAAAATATTTCCCCAATCTGGCATTTGCATCTTCTCTCTCATCTTTCTCCTCTCATCTTTCATCTCTTCCGCCGCGCGCGCCGACACCCCCGCGTTCCAAACCTACACCCAGCGCGACGGACTCGCCGCGGACTACGTCACCAGTATCGCGTTCGCTTCCGACGGCGCGGTGTGGATCGGAACGACGCGCGGGGCGACGCGCGTGCAGGACAAGTACTGGGTCACCTACACCGCCGCGAACGGACTGGGCAACTCGCACGTCACCGGCATCGCGATTGCATCCGATGGCAAAACGTACTTTGCGACGAACGGCGGTGGACTCGCGCTTTTCGACGGCGTGAATCGCAAGGCGTACACGACGGCAAACTCGGCGATTCCGAGCAATTACCTCGCGTCACTCGCAGTGGACAAACAGGGTCGCGTGTGGGTCGGCACGCTTGGCTATGGCGTTGCGCGGCTCGAAAATGAGCAGTGGGTCAAGTATACGTTCGTCAACAATTACATCAACGCGCTCGCGCTCGACGCGAACGGCAACCCCTGGTTTGCGACGAGCGACGGCGCGTTTTTCTTCGACGGTAGAATTTGGGCGCGCGTGACGCAAGCGAACGGACTGGCGAGCAATCGTGTCAATGCCGTCGCGGTGGCGCGCGATGCGCGCGTCTGGTTCGGCACGGACAGCGGCGCGACGGTCTTCGACGGCAAGACGTACCGCACGTACACGAAAACGGACGGACTCGTGGACAACATCGTTCGCGCGATTGCGGTGGACGCGCAGAATCGCATTTGGTTCGGCACGCTGCGCGGTCTCGCGGTGTTCGACGGCGGCAGATGGAAAACGCATACGCGCACAGACGGACTCGCCGCCGATCAAATCACCACGCTCGCGCTCGACGCGCGCGACAATATCTGGGTTGGCACGACGCACGGCTTGGGCGTCTGGGGCATCCCTTCGCCTTTGCCCAGGGCAGGCCCTTCGTCTTCCGACTCCCGCTCAGGAGGTGCGGGACAGGAATTGCAGCGCGCAACTCTGCTGCCTGTCGTCCTCGTGCACGGCTGGCACACCGCCGACTCGGACCACGTTGACGACACAGAGTTTCGTTACCTGCGGCGCTATCTAGAGCGTGACGGATTCCAGGTTTTCTACGCGCAGGGCATCTCGCCGTACAAAACCCTTTTCCAAAACGCGGAAACGCTGCGCGATGTGATTGCGGATGCCAAAACGAAAACCGGCACGCCGCGCGTCGACATCATCGCGTTTTCAATGGGCGGCTTGAACACGCGCGCGTACCTCGAATCCACGCTCTATCAAAACGACGTGCGCCGCGCGATCATTCTGGGCACGCCGCAAGCCGGTGTGCGGATGTGGTATCCCTTGCTCACCCGCGAGATCGAAGATCGTCCGACCGAGCCGTCGGTGATCGAACTGACGCCTGAATATGCCGCGCTCTTCAATCGCACGCACGCGCCGCGGGCGACCGTGCCGTACGATCTGCTCGTCGGCGACGCGCGCACGCAAACCGGTCTCGATTTTCTCAAGATTTTTCCGCCGAGCGATGGTTTGATTGACGTGTGGAGCGCGCACGCGCTTGCCGGTGCGCAGGTGCGCCGCATCGCCAACGCCGACGTGCATGCGTGGGACCCTGAACCGATTCCGCTCAATCCGACGTCGTATCTCTATCCCGATCAAACCTACACGCGCTTTATTCGCAACGCGCTCCGCGACCCCGATGCACGCCCCATCGGTTTTGCGACGTCGTCAGTCGAGCCGGTTGCGCCGCGCAACACGACGCCGTTGAATGTGGACACGTTGCGCGCGGGGGAGACGATCACGCGCACCATCTTCATCGACGCGAACCGCGCGGCGCGTTTTCTCGCGCGCTGGGATCGCGGCGATGTCGAATTGAAATTGCGCGCGCCGGACGGCACGCGCTACGCGCCGGAGAGTGTCCGCGAGGCGGCGTACCTGAAAGCGGACATTGGCGACTTTATCGGCTATTCGCTCACGCGCGCGTTGACCGGTACGTGGTCGGTGATCGCGACGCGTCTGGACAAGGACGCCGCGCCGCTGATGCTCACGACGTACGCCGACCTCGACGCCGATTTGAAGATGGAAGCGTCTACCGATCGCGCGCTCTACCCACCCTTCGACAAGCTCAGGGCAGGCTCCGGGACGACAGTCACGATCAGCGCGACGCTGTCGAACAAGGCGGCGAACGCGGAGGTGCGCGCAAAGATTCTCTGGCTGGGCGACGGCGTCTCACCGCGCGGCAGTTCGATTGACGTGCCGTTGCGCGCCGAAGGAGAGCCGGGAACGTACACGACCACGCTAGCCGATCTATCCCGCGGCGGTTATTATCTGGCGCGAATCACCGCGCGCGCCGCGAATTACGCGCGCGAACGCCAGGTGATTTTTGCGGTCTCGCCCAGGACCGCTGCCTTGGCCGGAGAGACGCGCGCGCGGATCGAGAAAGGAGCGCTGGTGATCGAAACCGGCGTGAACGTGACGCGCGCGGGCGCATTCGCGCTCGGCGCGACGCTGCGCGGCTCGCGCGGGCAACTCATCGCGTCGCTCACCGCGCTGCTGACGCTGAAGGTCGGCGCGCAAACCGCCTCCGTCACTATCCCGGGTCGCGATTTTCGCGCGCGCGGGATTGACGGACCCTACGCCGTCGAACTCGTCTTGATGGACGCCGCGTGGACGGCGATTCAGGTGGACGAGTTGCCGAACGCGTTGACGACGGACGCGTACCGGGCAACTGATTTTGGGGACTAGTCAACGGAGCGCACCATGAAATCTACCCCTCCCAAACGTAATCGAACTCTGATCAGTGTGATCATCGCCGGCGTCGCCATCTTGGCTCTCGCCGCGATCATTGTCATGGTCGTGGCGCCGCAAACGCGATCGCCGGAGAATACGGTCGGGGTGCGGCGCGGCGACATCAGCGCGTCGGTGAACGCGACCGGCAAAGCGCGCGCGAAACAATCCGCGCGGTTATCTCTGCCCATGTCGGGGATCGTCCAGAGCATCGTCAAACGGGAAGGCGATGAGGTGAACTTGGGGGACGTGATCCTGGCATTGCGCGCGGACGAATCCACGCGCCGCGTGCGCCAAGCCGAACTGAATTTACAGTCGCGGCAATTGGAGTTGGCGCGCGGCAAGGCGTCGCCGCGCGACGAAGACATTGAGATCGCGCGCGCGAGTTTGCGCAAGGCGACGATGGCGGTCGCCGCCGCGGAAGCCGCCTACAATTCCAACCCGAGTTCACAGAACGACGCAGCGCGTGAATTCGCGCGCGCCGATCTGGACATTGCGCGCGCAAATTTCAACCGCGTGACGAACGGCTTGTCGAAAGAAGAAATCGAAGGGCTGCAAAACGCAGTCGTGTACGCGCAACTCGACCTCGAGAGCGCGCGGACTGCCCTTGCCCAGACCAAGTTGACCGTGCCGTTCACTTGTACCGTGACCGAGATCACGGTGCGCGAAGGGGAATTGGTGGGCGGATACACGCCGCTCGCTTCGATCGCGGACTTGAATGCGCTGGAGATCGCGGCGGACATTGACGAGATTGACGTGGCGAACGTAAAGGTCGGTCAGACGGTCGAGGTGCGTTTCGACGCGTTCCCCGGCGAGAGATTCACCGGCAAACTCGCGCGCCTGTTCCCAGCGGCGTCGTCTCAGCGCGGCAGCACGGTATACTCGGCGGTGGTCGAATTCGACCGAAGGAATTTCAACGTGCGGTTGGGAATGGGCGCGAACCTAAAAATCCTAACGGTAGAGAAAAAGGGCGTGCTGCTGGTTCCGAATCGCGCGCTGAAAAATGCTGGCACGCGCAAGGCAGTCCGGATCGTCGCGCCGGGCGAGCCGCGCGATGTCATCGTCGAGACCGGCGTGACGGATGGGAACGAGACGGAGATCGTGAGTGGAGTGAGTGAAGGAGATCAAATTGGCTTACCGTAACTGTTTGTCTCGCGTGGTCGGCTAGCCACCGCAACCATGCGCGCTGTAGTGTGATTGAATCAAGCGTTCGATCTCGTGCTCGCAAGAGAGCGAAAGGAGTTTATGCGCTACCGATCAATCATCATTGGAGTAGTGCTGCTCGGTCTGGTTTTGCTCGCGGCGCCGGGGACCACCTGGGCGCAATCGCCAATCAGCGTCACGGCTAATCGCGCGACTCTCAAGTTTCCGGAATCGCTGACCTTTAGCATGGACGCAAAAGGCGCGGCGGCGATCAAGGAGATTGTGCTGGAGTACGGCGTCGAAAAGATGACGTGCGGCACGGTTGTCTCCAAAGTATTCGCCCAGTTCACGCCTGGAACGCAAGCCAGCGCCAGTTGGACCTGGGACATGCGGAAAACGGGCTCCGAGCCGCCCGGCGCGACTTTGTGGTGGCGCTGGCGCGTCACGGACGCCGATGGCAAGGAAGTGGTGACCGAGCGACAGACCATCCGCTGGCTTGATCCGCAGCGGCAATGGCAATCCCTGGACGGCGATATGGTGAGCGTGCATTGGTATGGCGATGCTCAGCGGTTGGTCGCCTCGCAAATGTATGACGCCGCAGTCAAGGCGTTCCGAACTCTGGTGCGGGACGCAGGTCTAAAATCGGATGAGCCGACGCACATCTACATCTTCTCCAGCACTCAGGATCTGCGGAACGCCGTCTATGGACAGCCCAGTTGGATCGGGGGGCTGGCATACGGCGCGTACAACATCGTCATCATGGGCGTCTCGCTTAACGATATCGAGTGGGGGAGAAGCACCGTGGCGCACGAACTAACCCACGTCCTGCACCGCCGTTCCACTTTCTCTTGTCTGAGCGATTCGCCGAATTGGCTGACTGAGGGTTTGGCTGGGTACGGCGAAGGTGGACGCAGCCCGGCATCTATGCGTCGCCTGCAAACCGCCATCGCGGACGACACGCTGATCTCTTTGCGGTCTCTGAGCAGCAGTTTTCCTGAAGACAGCGCGAAAGCCGACCTGTCCTACACGGAATCGTACAGCGTGGTGGATGTGCTTATCGGCGTATATGGCAAGGACAAGTTCATGGCATTGCTGCGCGCGCTGCAATCCGGCGCTGAGATTGACGATGCCCTGCGCGCCGTCTATGGATTTGATACCGATGGCTTGGAAGATGTCTGGCGCGCCAAAGTGCGCGCCAAGCCGCGCGTGACGGCAGACCAGCGCACCCCAGCCGCAACGCCGACCAACGTTCCAACCTGGGTGCCTCTCGCCGGGCTGCAAATTCCTACGCGCACGCCCACAGCCATTCCATTCACCGCCACTGCTACCGCCACCGCCACTGCTACTGCTACTGCGACCATCGCGCCGACAAGCACACCGGTACCCCAGGCGATGCCCACACTCGTCAAACCGACTGAAGCGCCGCCGAGTCTTGTGACCGCCGAAAGCGCGCTGGGTGTGATCGTCTTGATCGTGATCGTGCTCGCGCTTGCGTTGGTCATCGTGATCGGCAAACGGCGACAGGAGACGAAACCATGATCCGCCCCACCTCGCTCATGCTCTGTTTTGTTTTGCTGGTCGCCGTACTGGCGACTGGCTGTGGTCCATCCGAACAAGCGATCGCCACGCGCGTGGCGGCTGAGCAAACCGCTGCCGCCGCTGCCTGGACGCTCACGCCAACTATGACGTCGACGGCGACGCCAATGCCAACTGTGACCGCGACTGCGACCGCGACTAGAACGCCCACACCTACCGCCACAGCCAAGCCGACCGCGACGCCGCCTCGGATCACGACGCCGGTGTCACAGCGACCAACCGCGACGCCGGTCGCCACGCCGATAGCTCGCGCGCAGCGTCTCGTTCTCCTCAGCAGCGAAAGCAGCAATCCGCGCGAATATGATCCTGCCACCACCCACGGCATTGGGGATGAATTGGTTTTCAGCGGGCTGGTCTCGCTCGATCCGCAGTTGAAACTGATTCCGGATCTGGCGGAAGCGTGGCAGACGGATGACGGGGTCACGTACACGTTCAGATTGCGCCGCAACGCGCGCTTTCACAACGGACGCCCGGTCATCGCCCAGGATTTCATCTACTCCTGGGAACGCGCGGCGAATTCCAAAACCAAATCAGATACGGTGCTGACCTACCTGGGCGACATCGTCGGCGTCAAAGAAATGCGCGCCGGCAAAGCCGATCACATCGCCGGCATAGAAGCCCTGGACGATTACACCCTCCAGGTGACGATTGACGCGCCCAAGCCGTACTTTTTGCTCAAGTTGACTTATCCGACGGCGTATGTGCTGGATCGCGAGAACGTCGAGTCCGGCGCAGACTGGTATCGCACGCCGAATGGGACGGGTCCTTATCGGTTGATCCGCTGGGAGCGGATGCGCCAAGTCACTTACGAGCGGAACGACAATTTTTATCTTGCCCCGCCTGCCATCCAGTACGTGACGGTGAACCTGTCAGGCACTGGGGTCCGGCTCTATGAAACCGGCAGCATTGACATTGCGAGTGTGGGGCGGTACGATCTCGCGCGGGTGCTGGATCCCCAAAACCCGCTCAATCCCGACCTGAGATTTACTCCGAATCTCTGCACCAGCTATGTCACCTTCGATGTGAAACAGCCGCCGTTCGACGATCTAAAAGTGCGCCAGGCGTTCGGGCTGGCTTTTCATCGGCAGCAGTACATTGAAGTGGTGTTGCGCGGCATTGGACTGCCGGCGAAAGGTGTCTTACCGCCGGGCATGCCAGGGTACAATCTCGATCTGAAGGGTTTGGCGTTCGATCCGGCACGCGCTCGCCAACTGCTTGCCGAGTCCAAGTATGGCGGCGGAAGGTTGCCTCCGCTGGTCTATACTACCAGTGGCAGCGGAAGTGATGTGGGCGCTACTATCGCCGCCCAAATCCAGATGTGGCA
>Ga0233423_10001964_pt1 | contig 10130 bp, 8 predicted proteins | sample Watercolumn_Mata_FD_180713 | JGI IMG/M metagenome (GOLD analysis project Ga0233423, IMG submission 180713) | Freshwater microbial communities from Lake Matano, South Sulawesi, Indonesia - Watercolumn_Matano_2014_112_MG | ecosystem: Environmental > Aquatic > Freshwater > Lake | place: Indonesia... | reverse complement strand
GGCTCCTGGACAAACTTGAGGAGGCCCGGCGCCAGGCCCAGAACCGGCTGAAGCTGGTCTTGTTGCCCAATTTGCCGCAGACGCTGGTGGCCCCATATTACCTGGACCTGAACCACCCCTTTGCCCGGGTCTGCAACGCCCCCTGGAAAAGCTGCCGCATCCTGCCCGACGGCACGGTGTCCCCCTGCCTGCACCTCACCGCGGGCAACATCGCCACGCAGCCCTTCCGGGAGATCTGGAACGGGCTGCCGATGCGGCAATTCCGCAAGATTATTGCCCGCCGGCTCTTTCCCGGATGCGTCCGTTGCTGCAGCCGGAGTTTTACCTGATGGCCGCCACCGTCCCCCGGCGGGCTGGCGCGCCGCGCCGGTCATGTCCTTTCCCGTCAACGGTTGCCGGGGTTATGAGATCCCCACCTCCAGGAGGTGATTATGTGGGATAGCCAGCATATTACCTGGGAGTTGTCCAAGCTGGTCATTGCCGCGGTGGTGGGCGGCGCCATCGGTTTCGAACGGGAGGCCCATGGACAGGCGGCGGGCCTCCGGACCTTCATCCTGGTCACCGTCGGCGCCTGCCTGATGATGATGCTGTCCCTGGAAATGGCCGAGATCCACCGGCATCTGTCCGTAGATCAATCCGTGGTCCGCCTGGACCCGGGCCGGATCGCCTCCTACGCCATTGCCAGTATGGGTTTTCTGGGGGCCGGCGCCATTATCACCGGAAAGGGTTCGGTGCGGGGCCTGACCACCGCGGCCGGCCTGTGGTTGGCCACCGGCATCGGCCTGGCCATCGGCGCCGGATATCTCATCCCGGCCTTGTTCGCCACGGGGGTCAGTCTGGTCATCCTCTACTGCTTGCGCCTGATCAAGAAGGCCTTCTCCCACGATCTGTTCACCCTCCTCACCCTGTCCTTCCGGGGGACGGAGGATCCTTTGGACCTGATTAAAGCCATCTTGTACGACAACGACATCAGCATCCAGTTCATCAACTATAAAATGGAACCCGGCAACAACCTGAAAACCTATCGTTTCCGCCTGCAAGCCAAGGACACCATCAGGTTCAAGGATTTTCTGCCTGCGCTTTCCAAGATCAAGGGCGTGCAGGAACTCCACTGGCAGGAAGGCGAAGTGCCTTAACCGAACCGGCTATGCGCCCATCCGCACCTTTGCCTCCCGGGGCCAAAGTCGGCCTGACCACCACCATCCCGGTGGAGGTGGTGCTGGCCGCCGGTCTGACTCCGGTGGACCTCAACAACCTGTTCATCGCCGACCCCGCTGCCCTGGCCCGGGTGACCCAGGCCGAGGCCGCCGGCTTTCCCCGCACCCTCTGCGCCTGGATCAAGGGCATCTATGCCGCACTTCAGGCCCACCCCGAAATCCGGGCGGTCATCGCCGCCTGCCAGGGGGACTGCTCCAATACCCAGGGACTGGGGGAAATCCTGGAAGCCCAGGGAATCACGGTCATCCATTTCAAATTTCCCTATCCCAAGGATCGGGATCATTTGTCCCGGGAAATCTCAGCGCTCATGAACCGGTTAGGGACCGCCCCCGAGGCGGTGGCCCGCATGCAGGCCCGTCTGCGGCCGCTGCGCCGGGCGCTCACCCGCCTGGACCGCCTCACCTGGGAATCCGGCCAGGTGCGCGGCCGGGAAAATTTTCAGTGGCTCATCTCCAGTTCGGATTTCGGCGCCGATCTCAACACCTATGAAGACGAGCTGGCGGCGTTTCTGGACGCGGCCGCCCGCCGGCCTGCCGGCAACGGCCGGGTGCGCCTGGGATTCGCCGGCATCCCCCCCATCTTCAGCGACCTGTGGGACTATCTGGAGGAACTGGGCGCCGCCGTGGTCTTCCACGAGTTCCCCCGGCAATTCAGCATGCCCTATGAAACTGAGGACCTGGTGGACCAGTACCTGCGCTACACTTATCCTTACGACATCCAGGGCCGTCTGGCGGACCTCCGGGAAGCCGTGGCCAGCCGCCGCCTGGACGGCCTGGTGCACTACACCCAGAGCTTCTGCTTCCGGCAGATGTTCGACCAGTTCCTCCGGGATCACCTGGACGTGCCCCTCCTGACCATCGAAGGGGACCGTCCCATCCCCCTGGATTCCCGCACCCGGATGCGTCTGGAGGCCTTCGTCGATGTCCTGCGGCCGTGAGCTGGGGGGGGCGGGCGTCCGTACTACCGGGGTCTCGCCGGTATCCCCCGAGTCTCCCCTTCACCACACCCTCCATAGTTCAGCTTACGGCCTGGATTTCGGCAGCCGCTTCGTCAAGCTGGTGTATCCCCGGGAACGGGGCGGATGGGGGCGACGCCGGGTGGACAGCATGGTCTTCTATCGGGATTATTTGCGGCGGCGAGCGGGGCGGGTGGTCATCGACTGGGACCGGTTGGGGCTGGCGCCGCCGGCGGCTCTGGTGGCCACCGGCTACGGCAAGGACCTGCTGAAAACCCATTTCCCCGTTATCACCGAAATCCGGGCCCATTTTCTCGGCGCCCGGCAGCAGACGGGGCTGGCGCATTTTATCCTCTTGGAGATGGGCGGGCAGGACACCAAAGTCCTCTACATCCGGGACGGCCGGGTGTTCGATTTCCTCACCAACGACCGCTGCGCCGCGGGCACCGGTCGCTACCTGGAAAATATGGCCCGCTTTCTCAAGCTGCCCCTGGCCGAATTTGCCGGACACTGGCGCGACCCGGTGGACATCTCCCAGACCTGTGCCATCTTTGGCGAGACCGAACTGGTAGGCCATCTGCTGGCCGGCGTCGACCCCGCCCGCATCGCCGCCGGGGTCAACGCCTCCGTGGCCCGCCGGGCTTTGGCCATGCTGCAGCGCTATCGCTGCGCCACCCTGGTGTTTGTGGGGGGCGTGGCCCAAAACCGTGCGGTGGTCAAGTTGCTGGGGGACTGGGGCGACTTTGAGGTCATGGTGCCGGCTCATCCCCAGTTCAACGGCGCCCTGGGTTGCGCCCTGGAAGCGGGCCGGTCGCCGGGCCGGGGCCACCCATGAACCGGCTGGCCCCCGGCGATCCCCTGGCCCAGGCCCTTTGGCAACTGGCCGCCCCCGGGGCCGACTCCCGGCGGCCCACCGGCGAGGTCCAGGTGGAACCCCTGCCTTCCTCCCGCCGGGTCTGGCGCTTCACCTTCCCCGAGCATGACGCCGCCGTGGTGGGAAAATTTTTTTCCGCCTATCCGCCCCGGGCTTCGGCGGATCTCAGCCTGTCCCGGGAATACGCCATCTATCGCCGGCTGCCGCTCCTGGGCCTGGCCAACGGCGGGCCTCCCACCCCCCGGCTCCTGGGCCGCTGGCCCCAGGGTTCCCTGGGGCTCCTGCTGGCCGCCGTGCCCGGCCCGGACCTCGACCATTTTTTGCAGCGCGCCTGTCGGCACGCCGACCCGGCCCCCCTCCGGCGGGCGTTGGAGAAACTGGCCCGCCTGCTGGCCCGGCTCCATTCCCGGCCGCGGCCGCCCCGGCCGGTGGCCCCGACGCCCGCTTTGGCCTATCTGGACAAGATGGTGGTACAGTTGCAGGCTGCGGGGCTGTTATCCGCCGACCACCGCCAGACCCTGGCTCAGGAGCGCTTGGCCTGGGAGGCCCGCTGGGCCGAATTCCCCGACCGCCAGGTGCTCATTCACGGCGACGCCACCCCCACCAACTTCCTGTTTCCCGACGGCCGGGCCGTGGCCCTGGACCTGGAGCGGCTGCGCTTCGGCGACCGCCTCTGGGATCTTGCCTGGGTGGCCGGGGAACTGAAACATGCCTGGGGGTGGCGCACCGGCTGCCTGGACGGGGCCGAAGGCGCCATCGGCCATTTTTTTCGAGCTTACGGCGCGGCCCTGGAACTTGATCCCGCGGCCAGCCGCCGCCTTGATCATCTCAATCCCCTGTACATGGCGCTGGCGGAGCTGCGCATCGCCCGCAACTCCTACCTCTCCTGGGACTATCGCCGGGAACTGGTGGCCGAGGCCTGCCGCTGCCTGTATCATGGCCGGCGGCGCTAATGGCGGTTTTGCCCGCAACCCTTACGTGGACGTCGTGGAGGGGGCGCGAGGCGCCCTTTCGGAGAACCACCGACCACCGACTACTGACTACTGGCCACTGACCACTTTTCGGAGCAGCCCATGAAAACCGTTCTGATCATTGCCGGTTCCGATCCGGGCGCCGGCGCCGGCCTGCAACAGGACCTCAAAGTCGCCACCCTGCTGGGGGCGTACGGCCTCACGGTGGCCACCGCCCTCACCATCCAGAACAGCCAGGGGGTCCGGGCGGTGCATCCCGTGGCCCCGGAGGTGGTGGCCGCCCAATTGGACGCCCTGCTGGAGGATTTTCCTATCCAGGCCGTCAAGGTGGGCATGCTGGCCACTCCGGAGATCGTCCGCACCGTGGCCGGACGCCTTCAAGACCTGAAGGCCGTTCCCCTGGTGCTGGACCCGGTGCTGGCCGCGGGGGGCGGCTTTCCCCTGCTCACGCCGGCCGGAATCACGGCGCTGAAAGACGAATTGTTCCCTCAGACCTTCCTCCTGACCCCGAACGTTCCGGAGGCCGCTCTCCTGACCGGGCTGGAAATTGCCACCCCGGCAGAGCTGGAGGCTGCGGCTCGCCGGTTGCAGGCCGAGGGGCCGCGCTGGGTCCTGGCCAAAGGGGGCCACCTGCCCGGGGAACCGGTGGACGTGCTCACCGATGGGGCAAACGCCTATCACCTGCCCGGCGAGCGTCTCGCCGCGCCGCATCATCACGGCTCCGGCTGCCTGTTGGCCTCGGCCGCCGCCGCCGGGCTGGCCCAGGGCCGGTCGCTCCCGGAAGCGGTGCGCCAGGCCCGCGCCCTGACGGCCCAGGCCCTGAAGTACGGTCTGCCCCTGGGACGTGGCGCCGGTCCGGTAAACCCCTTCGCCCCCTTCGCCCGGGACCTGGCCCGCCTGGAAGTCTTGACGGCCCTCAAAACCGCGGCTGCCCGCCTCCGGGACGAGGACCTGACGCCCCTGGTCCCGGAAGTCATGACCAACCTGGGATATGCCGTCCCTTACGCCGAGGGGCCCCAGGACGTGGCCGCCTTCCCCGGCCGGCTCCTCAAGACCCCCCAGGGGTTGCTGATCCCCGCCCCCCCGGCCTTTGGCGCTTCCCGCCATATCGCCGCGGTCATCCTCAGCGCCATGGCCACCCACCCGGACCTCCGGAGCGCCATGAATATCAAGTTTTTTGAGGGGTTGGAAGAGCTGGCCCCCCTGCTGCATCTGCGGGTGGCCGCCTGGGATCCGGTCGCCGTCCTCCAAACCGGCCAGGCCCCCCCTGACCTCATCTATGACCGGGGAGCGCACGGCGTAGAACCCATGATCCGCATTCTGGGACCCACCCCCATGCAAGTGGCGGAAAAGGCCCTGGCCCTGAAAAACGCCTTGCGGGCGGCCGGGCGGCTCTAAGACTTATGGTGCCGAAAGAAGATTGATGGGATTTTCATTTATAGCAATGACCGAAAGAGGCTCTTGCAAAACTCGCGTTTCTGTCATCCTGAACGAAGTGAAGGATCTCAACCATTTACCAATTTGATGTCAAACATAGGGTATCGGATTGGTAGGGCGGGCCTCCGTGCCCGCCTCAGGCCAACCGGCACAGGCTGGAAAGCCTGTGTCACCTTTTGCTTGGTTTTAGAATCAGAAAAGAACATCGGAGTGAGGTTCAAAACTCTACCTTTGACGTCAAATTAGTATTAGAAATCAGGAGATTCTTCGCGGCACTCAGAATGACACCATATATTGAAGGGTATTTTGCAGGAGCCTCAGAAGTCCCTTCCTTTTATCCCCTCTCCCCCCAGCGGGGGGAGAGGGCCAGGGTGAGGGGGACCAAGAGCAAACTCTTGGTAACGAGTCTGGTGGTCGGCAATCGCCGCAGCCCTTAGAACCCCGACAAGCGGGCGATCTGGGTCATGATGGCTTCGGTCAGGGCCAGGGCCTGCCGGGGACCGGGAGCGATGAGCGGCGGTCCCAGCCTGACCCGGACGGCGCCGCCCCGCGGCCCCGGTTCATAGGCCACTCCCACGGGGATAAAGGGCAGAAAGGGCAGGTCATGCTGCCCTTGCAGTTTGAGAAGCATCTGGATCAGGCGGTGTTTGCCGGGCCCCACCTGCCCCCTGAAGTAGGTGCCCTCGGGGAACAGCACGATGGAGGCCCCCTGGCTTAACAGGGGCAGGAGGCGCTTAAAGGACGACAGGGTCGCCCGGGGATTTTGCCGGTCCACCGGCACCCCGCCCCAGGCCCCCAGGATCTCCCGCACCACCGGTTGCTGAAACAGCTCCACCTTGGCGATATAATGGAGCGGGGGGGGCAGCGCCATGCCGATGACCGGGATGTCCTCCCAGCGCTGGTGCTTGGGGCAGATAATGGCGGGACCCCGCTTCGGCAGGCATTCCAGCCCTTCCACCGTGAGGGCAAACCGGCGCCCCAGGGTCTGGCGCGTCAGCCAACGGCCCAGGCGATAAAAAGTAGGGGATAACGGTTGGCTCATAATTTTCAAGCACCGGGACTAAGCCATGCGGCGGCGGCATTGGCGGGCAGGTTGCCCGTGGCGGCTTCCTTTACCCTCGGCAGCCTTACGAGTGAGCATATCAAAGGACCTTTTTCGGTGTCAATCGGGCAGGCTGCAGGATAACCCCCGGATCGGCCCCCCTTAAGGAAGGAACAGCCATGATTTACCTGGATTACAACGCCACCACCCCGGTCGCCCCGGAAGTCTTCCGGGCCATGCGGCCATACCTGGAAGGCGAATTCGGCAACCCGAGCTGCGACTATCCCCTGGGCCTCAAAGCCCGGGAAGCCGTGCACCGGGCTCGGGGCGAGGTGGCGGCCCTGCTGGGGTGCGCGCCTGCCGCCGTGGTTTTTACCAGCGGCGCCACTGAAGCCAACAATACCGTCCTCAAAGGGGTGGCGTATCGGCGCGGCCGCGGCCGCATCATCACTGCGGCCACCGAACACCCGGCGGTGCTGGCCCCGTGCCGCGCTTTGGCGTCCCGGGGATTCGGGGTCACCATCCTGCCGGTGGACGGCGCCGGCCTGGTGGACCCGGATGAGGTGCGCCGCGCCCTGACCCCGGACACCATCCTCATCAGCGTCATGCATGCCAATAACGAAACCGGGGCGCTGGCGCCCATCCGGGAGATCGGCGCCGTCGCCCGGGAAGCCGGGGTGCCGTTCCACACCGACGCCGCCCAAAGCGTGGGCAAAATCGCCTGCAATGTCGATGAACTGATGGTGGACTTCCTCACGGTCGCGGGACATAAATGCTATGCCCCCAAAGGCGTTGGAGCTCTGTATGTGCGGGACGGTGCGGCCTTCACCCCGCTGCTCCATGGGGCCTCCCAGGAAGGGGGGCGCCGGGCCGGCACGGAAAACGTGCCCTATCTGGTGGCCCTGGGCGCGGCTTGCCGCCTGGCCCGGGAAGGGTTCCCCGAGACCGCCACCCATTTGCAGGAGCTCAGGGATCTTCTCCACGAGCGCCTCCAGGCCGGGGTCCCCGGCCTGGTCCTCAACGGCCCCCGGGGGGCGCGCCTGCCCAACACCCTGAATATTGCTTTTCCGGGCCTCTCAGGCGGCGAGCTCATGGCGGGCCTGCCGGAGCTGGCCGCGTCGCTGGGATCGGCCTGCCATGCCGGCCAGGAGACCGTGTCTCCCGTGCTGGCCGCCATGGGGGTGCCGCCACAGGTCGCCCGGGGCGCGGTGCGCTTCAGCGTCGGCCTGCCCACCACCCGGACCCAGGTGGAAGAGGCCGCCATCCTGATCCGGCGCCGGATCGAGCGCCTGCGGCCATAAACGGCAAGCCGCGATCGGCGGCTGCCCTTTATCGGCTTTGACCTTGGCGGCCATACCCGGTTCGTGGGGTGGGTCCGGTGTCCCGCCTGGGGGCCATTTTCCCCCCTTTGTCGCACCGGCGGGGGTTGACTTTGCCGGGAGACTCAGAGATAATCAAGGCCGTAATCAGACATCGGGCCGTTAGCTCAATTGGTAGAGCAAGTGACTCTTAATCACTAGGTTTAGGGTTCGAGTCCCTGACGGCCCACCAGATTAGCAATAAAATTAAAAGGGTTAGCCAAAGTTGGCCAACCCTTTTTCTTTTGATAACTCGCAGGGATAACCCAGGGATAACCAGAGTGCGGTAAATTACCTTTTGGAGGGGTGGAAATCAGCTGTCTAACAACCAAGAATTTGGCTTTCGAGATTATTGACGAGCTATGGTCTCGATCTTTCTATCTGGTCATTGAAGGTCTGCCAGGAAGCCTTGACCATTCGCTTAGCTTCCCCGGTTTTTTCTCTTCGGAGTCAACCATCCTGCCACTGCTTCTTCTTCTCCTGGTCCATAGCGGCCCATACTTCGTACCCCTCCGGTTGACCCAAAAAGGAAAACCGGGGGATGGGACTCCTGCCCCCCTCGGTCGCTATATATAGGGCGTGGGTAAAATTCAAAAATTTCATTCCCAGACAGTGGCCTAACCGGCTTCACTATCCAAACATTGAGTACATAAGACCAATGACCACGACGCAAAAGTGTCGAGGCCTCTCATTATAACAGTCTCATTTTTGGGGAGCAGCTCAGCCTAACCGGCTTCACTATCCAAACATTGAGTACAAAAGGCCAATGACCACGGACGCAAAGAAGAAATCGCGGAAAAGATTTTAAAATATTTCAATTTAAATGTTGACATTAAATATGTCTATAATATATTGAATGCATGAAGATTTTAGAGGCCAAAACGGAGCTCGAGAGGCACAGAGGCCGGAGCGACATCAGGCTGGATGAGATGTTGGAGATCGCCAATCACTTAATTAGTATGGTGGTTCCTGAACAACCCAGTGATAGGGTAGCGGAAACCCTAAATGAGCGCTCCCTGAGGTATTACATCTCCGAGGGCTTAATAGACCGGCCCTTGGGTAAGGAAGGTACAGCGGCACTTTATGGCTACCGCCACCTCGTGCAGGCATTAATAGTGAAGGCACTGCAAGGAGCTTATCTTCCCATAAAACGCATCAAGGAGATACTGGCAGGGAAAGATGATTGGGAGCTGGAAGGAATCCTGCCCTGCCAGACCCTGGAAATAGGGAGGGGAGATCATGGCGACACATGGCCATTAGATGCGATGCTGGCAGAGTCACAAGGAATGGATATTCATGTGGCACGGAAGAAGGCATTGCGATACCTGGATTATCTCGACGGATCAACCCAGCCTCCTGTCCCTAATGACGAACTTGACACACCGCCTTTCCTTCGTTTCCTTCGTCAAGAGTCTAAGTCCGTGGCACATAAAGTCAGGTTTTCTTTGCGCAGTGAGCCTCGTTATAACGAAATTCCGACCTCAGACTCATGGGAAAGATTTTCATTGGAGGACGGTATCGAACTCCATGTCAGGTCTGATCGAGTTGAAGGACTGCGGAGCAGCGAAATCAAAAGGGTCCTGGAGAGGCTGCTCAAGCTTCTGAAAACAAGGAAGTAACCGGAAGCGATAAAAAAATGTGAGGGTGCTTAAATGAACGAGGTAAATAGGCCAGAAATAGTCATCATCCCCCTCGCCGGGAAAGCTCGGGTTGAGGGGCCGTCGGAAATGGATTTTCTCGTGCGTCTTACTGTGCCTGAAGTCCCCATCAGTAGCGAGCGTACACGCCTCAACCTTGGCCTGGTGTTGGATCGTTCGGGAAGCATGAGTGGCAGGAAACTGAAGTATGCGAAGAAGGCCGCTTGTTACTGCGTTGATCAATTACTGCCTGAAGACCTTGTTAGCATTGTTATATTCGATAACGAAGTGGAAGTTCTGGTTCCACCTGTATCAGGGAATGAGCGGAACAAAATCAAGAAAACCATAGGGTCGGTAAGATCCGGTGGGAGCACTGCTCTTTACGCCGCTTGGGTAACCGGCGGGAAGCAGGTAGCAGAAAATCTCGATCCCAAGTATGTAAACCGGATAATCCTGCTGACTGATGGCCTGGCCAATGAAGGGGTGACTAACACCGAGGTCTTCGTGATCCGGGCTGAGGGTCTATTTAACCGGGGCATCTCCACAACGACCATCGGCGTCGGCAATGACTTCAATGAAGATCTCCTGGTGGCGATGGCTAGGGCAGCAGGGGGGAATAGCTGGTTTGTGGAAGGTCC
>Ga0233423_10001963_pt1 | contig 10137 bp, 7 predicted proteins | sample Watercolumn_Mata_FD_180713 | JGI IMG/M metagenome (GOLD analysis project Ga0233423, IMG submission 180713) | Freshwater microbial communities from Lake Matano, South Sulawesi, Indonesia - Watercolumn_Matano_2014_112_MG | ecosystem: Environmental > Aquatic > Freshwater > Lake | place: Indonesia... | reverse complement strand
CGGTTTTGAGGCGTTGCTGAATATGTGCAAAGAGACTGGGACGCTCTGAGTGGATGCCCTGCATGTCATATCGGCAAACGCTGAATAAACGTGATTGCGGGAGATGATCGATAAACCAGCGTAGCTGTCGTTCATAGACCTGCCAGGCTTGTTCAACGGGAATGTGCGCTTTCCCATATTGCTGTAGATTGATTTCTTTCTTGTAGCATCCTAGAATTTTTGCACGATTTACGCAGTCACGGCTGTCAGGTGGTATTAACCGAACAAGTGTTTGATTTGAAGATAAAGGCACCCACTGATATACACCCGCAAGTTGGGCGCTTTCCAGTTTAAGATCCCGAGCCCATTCTTTAAACGTGTACGGTCCTGGCGGAGAAGATGGTGGCGGCTCTGGTGAGGTGTATGCTACTGCATCCAGCAGACCAATCACGTCCTTGGGCTCGGTCGGTTTCCAATCGTCGCGCCTATAAGGCAGTCCATAGGTAAGTAAATGTCGAGCGCCTTCATCTTTTTTAGACAGTTTCCTTGCAATCTCAAGATAACGCCTAAAGAGTGCTCGTTCATTTGCATACCAAAAGAAGCAGGTGGCTGCTGCTACTATGCACGCATCTGTGGGATTGTTTTCAATTTGCGCAAGCCAGGCGTCGCGTAGCTGTGAGAGCTCATGGACAGGCAGTGCCTCGTATTCTTGCCCGTGCATTTCGGACCAAAGTTTAGAACGGGGGGCACATGCCACCAGCCAGCCGAGATGATCGATTAATTCATTGACAACAGCTGGGTCGTACCCTATGAGATTCGCTCGCTTGGCGCGCGCTTTCAGTTGGCCGATGAGTTCTGTTCTGGCGGCCAAATCGTGAGGTTGAGCCGCAAGCACCGTGCGCAGCAGCTCGACAGATTCGCTGGGCATACTGGCACCATTCATAAGACGTGTCATTGTTTCGTTATCGTCGAGTGGAGTGTCCGTGACGGTTGAAACAGCTTGCCGTTGCAAGGCTGGGGGCTTGAACTTGGGATCGATGGCCCTGAGAATCGCCGCGGGCCATGGATTGGCAGGAGCATCACGCAGTAGTCTTTTGAGCACTGTGATGGCGCGCGCTTTATCGTGCTTGGATAGGAAAAGTGCGAAATTGATGCGCGTCTGCGGCTGCGGGCTCTTCTCTACCGCGACAGACCAAGCCGAAACGATTTTAGAATAATGGTCTTGATCGTTGGTTTTAGAAACGCTTAAATACGTGTTGCCGGCGAATACACAGTCGGGGGCATTTTCAATGAACCAGATAATATGATTGAAACGTGCTTCGTTGATGGCTCTGCGGATTTTAGTCGAGCGAGTTTTTTTGATGGAGTAATAGCCAAGTAAGCGTGCCCGAGTGATGAGGTCCTCGGGATTGTAAATGAGTGCTTGTTCGAGCGCTTCTGCGGAGATTTCTGGCAGCATAAATCCCTGAGCGGCTGCTTGATCCAGATCGTAGTAGTCGGCGCGTTCGGTGATGCTGGGGATTGTGATTGGCATGAGATTAGTGTACTGGGTTTGTCTATATTTCGCGATCTTAGGGTATTTCGTGCCACTCCGTTTATCGGATTAATAGGGCCGCTGAGGCCGTGAGGTGCAGGGGAAATAATGGGAGATTATCGATGCGGATGGGGATTGTCGGATCAGGGAAAATCGGCGGTTTTGTTGGCACTTCGTGTTCGCGCACGGGGCATGAGGTGTTGTGTGCGTCTCGGCATCTGTCAAAATTGGATGGGCTGGTGCAGGCGGCTGGCAATGGAGCGCGGCGGGGGACGCCGGACGAGGCGATCGAGTTTAGCGAAGTGATCCTGCTGTCGATCCCGTTTGTGGATGGGCCTGAGTTTGGGCGGAGCAGGCGGGTGGCGCATTGTGATGGGCCGCGGATTGGCATACCGCTGGCATCAGATGATGCTGAGGCTATGGATGTGGCGGTCCAGCTGGTGCGCGATGCGGGATTTGATCCGGCGGTCGTGGGGGATCTGTCGCAGGCGCGGGAGTTTGACTACGGCACCAGGACCTATGCGTCGGACATGACGGGGGATGAGGTGAGGGGTGTGTTGGGGGGGCATGTAAGGATGTTTAGGTTTGGAAAACTACAGTAATTTTGCAGGCACCTTGTACTGTTCTCGAATCAATCCCAGGTTAAGGCCATATTTCACAGATTCTTTGTCTGTTCCCACCACTACAAAAGAACCATCATCTGTGGTGATTTCTACGAACGGTTTGCCTTCAAAATAAATTTCTCGCATTGGGCTAAATTTGGATGCTTTGATATATTCATCTGGGCTGTTAAATTTTTTGATTTGCATAGTAGATAACCCGGGGTTTCTTGGTTTGGATAGAATTTTAAAAATGACCAGCTTGCGAAACAATTGAGTTTAAAATTAGGACCGTCGCGGTGTCAAGCTGTCGGCGAGCAGCAAAAGAAATTTGATGCTCGCGCTAACAGGACACTTGAGCGAAAGCCTAAATGATCTCCGAAATTCTGAGATAGATATTTCCAGTCTGAGATGCTTCGCGTTTTTTGCGCTTTAATAGTGATTGAAGATCAATACGATTCTCAAGAACGGCCATCAAATCAGCTCCATCAACTAAATAAAGTTTGGGGCGGTCGTATTTGAAAGCTTCTAAACCATCTTCTGAATATCCATTGACAGAAACATACAAGCCAAGCGTGTTGTCTAATTTTCTGGAAACTTTGGCTTGCAGTCGGTCCAAGTCTCCTACGTTAACCGGATTCCTCTGCCACTTGGCTTCAAGCAAGTAGTCTGTATTGTCGAAGGTAAAAGCGCCATCGATTTGCTCGCCTATAATTTTGAAAGAAGCACGAGGATCTAAGTCAAAAACATCAAATAGTCCTTTTAGGATTTTTTCGAGTTTATATCCTCGTTTGTGAGGATTTGTTTCTCTAATTAGTGCTTTAAATTCAGTGTTGAGTTGTTCAAGAGCAGAAACAACCCCGCTAATCTTTTTCTGATGGGAATGATGCCTTGCTCGAGTTTCCTCAATAGCTTTTTGATCCCTAAGTAGTTCGTCCAAGCCTTTTATTTGTTGCCTCAAGGCGACCACGGCATCCTTTGCCTTTTTGACTTTTTCAGCGCCCCCGTCGAGTTTTGCCAAATGAGAAAAGTCAGTAATTTGACTTACTTCAATCATCAACCGCAGTAGCGCATCCTGATTTGCTGGCTCGTTTTTGGCAAGGCGCTCCACCAACTCAGAGACAATTTCCCTCTTATAGGCGTTCCAATTTAAATGCGTAATCAAGGGAGTGTCGTATAGACAGGCGCGGAGGAACCTTTCTAAGTCTTGCTTGTACCAATAAACGACCGATAAAGCTTCTCTGAGTGCCATAAGTGCAGCAGCAGAAATTTTCTTCGTGCCCATACTAAAACTCCGAATCTAGTGACTCAACTCTGCTGAAAGACACTGCTTATTCAAAAGAGTATACTGCATCCTCTTTTGAAATCGAGTGAGCCTTCAAAACCGGTTCGCATTTTTTTAGCAGCCGCTCGATTGTCTTTTCCGATATATTGATTTTCTGATTTGATATTTTCATCCGGTATAAAACTACCCATAACAGAAAGTCAGCAATCCGTAATTTACCCAGCTGCTGTAACAGCTTCATGTCCAACATCCATCTGTTCATTGTCGTCATCGACCGGCATTGGAAAAATGCCAGCTGTTTCAAGCGTTGTCCATAGATCTTCCATTGCATGATCGGCATCAAAATAGAAAGCACTGCCGCGCACTCGCCAAAATTTCATACCGCATCTTTCCAAATCGCGTTGCCGTGCCGAATCCTGGTCAAATCGATCGGACCCATGCCATCTGTCTCCATCGCATTCTACTGCTAGCCGACCTTTCATGCCTTCGACAATCAAGTCGATTTTATAGCCGTTCATCTCGACTTGTGGGACGACTCTGTATCCGCGCTGAGCTATGCGCAAAAAGACATCAAGCTCGAACAGGCTGTCAAAAGGTTGTGGCGGTTGGCTATTGGTTTTATAACCTTCAGCAAGGATCTGTCTCAATTCAGGCATCGTATGACCGGCGTACTCCACTGTCTCGACTGATGGATTCAGACAGTAACTGAGTAGCTTATGTCGCACACAGCCTGGATTTAAATCAGACAAAGTAACTGAGTGGAATAGAATGAGCTGGTCGCGCGCTCTACTAGCTGCAACGTTGAATCTGCGCTCATCTTTTTCTGATGCCAACGCACGAACTTTGCCGTGCTCTTCTGGTGAAGAGACCATGCTCAAAATAATGATATCGCGCTCGTCGCCTTGAAATTGATATGCGTCTCCGACAGAGATTTTTCGTTCCTCAAAATCCTGCTTGGTGACATATCTATCTGAGCTTCTAAGTTGCATATCTATGTATTTTGCTTGCTGTGATGTGTTCACTAAGCTGATGATCCCCAACGTTTTACCTTTGTAAGCCGGATCGGCGCAAATGCGTTTGACCTCTTCAAGAATGGCTTCCGCTTCGGTGACGTTAACCAAGGTCGTTCTTTGACCGGTTATATAGGCGTTGGGCAGATACTCCGTGCGCACGACGGGGTTAAGGCGATCACCTCCATATTGTCGCAATGGAATGAGAGGCTCACTCGAATAGCAGAGATTATTGGAAAATTGAATGATCTCTGGCATGCAACGGAAGTGTTCTTTTAGTCGGATGGTGCCTTTGTACCGAATCTTAGCTTGATCGAAGAAGCTATGCTCGATGCCGATAGCGTCAGAATGTGGGATATCCGTCAAATATTCGCGTCGCAAAGCGTCAACGGCAGCTCTATCCAAACCTACAGCATCTGGACTGATCTGTTTGTCATCGCCGACTACGATCAATTGGGTCCCTAGATACATCAAGAAAAGTGCTTCTGGACCGCTTTGGCTGGCTTCGTCTATGATGATTACGTCGAAAGCATCAGTGTCTGGTCGGATAGTTTCTACGACTTTGTGAATAGGCATGATCCACGCAGGAAGCGCAGGCCTGCAATGGTCCATGTGTTCTTTCGCTGCACGGCGGTGTTTTTCTGCATATTTGCCTGTGCCTTTGCCGATTCTTCGCATCGCCATCGTCCAAGATGTCAGATGCTGCCGTTGCGTTTCAGTAAGTCTTGCAAACGTATAAGTCCAGGCTTTCAAGGTTGCCAGCTCTTTGAGTAGATCGCGTTGATCTTGTTGGCATTTTTTGAGGTCATTCTCATGACGCTTATGAACGTTCGAATCGCTCAAACCTTCTATCCAACCAGTGGCAAGCTTCCAATTCCACGCTTGTTCAAAGTTTGCGAGTTTATCCTTCCACGCGTCCAGGTCTGGTTTATCGGTAGTAGAAAGGGTTTCTGCTAACTGCGGGCAAATTGTGGTGAGAGTAGACATGTCAGCATCTCTCAGCAGTAGTTGCTCTTTGCGCAAGGAAAGGGCCGTCAACTCTTCAAAGAGAGAGTGATATTTTTGATCATCCAATTTTGCGGATGCATCTGCGATTCGTTCGATTATCGTGTGAGCAGTTGGATTATTAGCGGCTACGCGAAGGGTAGTCGTCAGTTTCTCTAGTTGATTTTCCAAATCATCCAGTTCTTCTTGCGCGGCTCCAGAATCCAGAACCTGGCGAAACAGTTTAATAGCATCTGGATTATTCCAATCTGGTGCAATCAGCGCAGGAAATTTTTTGAGGCTATCAACGTACTTTTGCATGCCTTCATGCAATTGCAGTCCATCTGCAAGAGGCTCGCAAAAATCATGAAACGTCGCGATAGCAGCAATTGAATTTTCAGGAATCTCATCGGTTACGTCAAGCCATTGCTTGCGAATCTTCTGTAATTTTATTTGCAGATTGAGATATTCGATCAACTCTTGCAAAGATTGGGTCGAGTTGCACTGTTTCCCGTCTATACGTACATCTTGAAATAGATAGGAAGTACGCTTGACGACAGCAGGTTTAAATGGGCCAAAGCCAAAGTTTCCGCCGTTCAAGAGGTGATCCTTGAGATCGATTGCGTCAGTATGCACATTATGAATATCTCTGGACTCCGCGCCTGATAAATGTCGCTGAGCTATCACTCTAAAATTTGAGTCAATGGCATTCAAATTCTCTTGGGTGGCTTGGAGTAACTCTTTCCACTTTCTATCGTGGTCTCCCAGTATTTCTTGAGCTGCACGCTGCGCAAATTTTTCAGGGCGTTTGGCAATCTTGAAGTATAGAGAAATCAATACATCAAGATCTTCCACGAGGATCTGTCTTTCTGCGCTTTTCAATTTAGAGGAAGCCTGGAAAGATTCGTGATTTCTGATTTTTCGCAGATTTTCTACCTTTATCCGTGCTGCTCCGATTCTTTGAGCAAGAACTGTAAAATCTTCTGGTGTGATAATCTCAGAAATTTCCACAAGAGATTTGCGCAGTTCGAGTTCTTCCTCTAGTTCAAAGGTCTGGAGCCGGTGCACAAAATCTAAAATTTGTTGATTTGTTAAAGGCCTAGCCTCATCTCTCGATATTTCATCGGTAAACCAGCTAAATTGATTTTGTTCTTTGCCGAGACGTTTTGCAATATTGAGTGATGTACCGCAATAATCGCCAAAGCGCTTTGAATGCTCATAAGTGTCGCGTTCTCTGATGGCACGCAAAGAATTTAAAAGCCATTGTTCTGATTCTCGACTTTGATGAAGAGATTCCTTCAGCTCTTCGATGCGTGCATCTACCTGTCGCTGGTTCCAGCCATTTTGCTTGCCGGTAATGCCTTGGACTGATTCTTCCAATGCCTTTCTTGCTTCTGCGCCATCGTCCCCGACTGTCGATACGCAAAGTGCTTTCATTTCTTCTGGAAACTTGTCGCGCAGCACAGTAAGAGCCCGCGGCGTGTGACTCGTGACTAGTATTCTCTTGCCTTGTGCCAGAAGATGGCAAACCAGATTCGCGATAGTGTGGCTCTTGCCTGTTCCGGGCGGCCCTTGCACTAAAACCCCTTGCCGAGTCATTAGCCTGTCAGCAATTTCTCTTTGATCGGGATTGGACGCCAGCGGGAAATAAATCTCTGGATCGACTAGTCCAGTGCTCTCTTTTCCCATCTTGGAATTATCGAATGACTCATCATCTCGAATCTCCACTAGGCGCTCGATGCCAGTGGGAATATTGCCCGTTTTTTCTACCTGGTCGACCATGTCGTCCAGCAAGCGCACCATATTAAGATCGGTACGTTTACGCAGAACGATAGCTGGAGCAAAATGTATGGTAGCTCTACCTGAAATTTCGTCAGGTGGCAAAGGAGCGAGATCTGCCGAATAAATACTTTCTGAGGCCACAGCCCTCCCGAAGCTTTGTAGGAGCGTATTTGCGATTTCGAGATTCCAGAAATCCTTGTTTAGAGAATTGAGGTATTCATCGAGCGACTTTTTCAAATCGCCCTTTGGCCGCTCATCTATCTCGAGCATGTCAGTCTCGAGGTTGAGGGCGAAATTATCGAGAGGGGCGCTAACACTGATAGAGCCGCGGCCGGCATCAAAATGAAGACTTGCTCTGCCGGTCAAGATGTGCCGGTATATCTTTTGATCTCTAGGAGTTTTCCACGCCAAGCAGCCTAGCGATAGGAGAAGCTCACTTTCTTCTGCAAGGGTCTGCAGCCTGGTGTGCATTTCATGAAGCTTCTTGTAGAGCTTGATATGAGGAGCATGAATTTGTTGTTTCTCTGCCCACGGTTTCCACTTGTCGGCTAAATACTGTTCCCAGGCTTGACCGCGAGTTGGGTCGTCATCAAATTTGTGCTTTTCGCTGATCTTTTTAGCGCTGGCCCACCTTCCCTTTCCCTTTGCCTTTTTCTCAGGGGACGGCGCATAGGCACTCGAGCCTTTTTCGCCACTGGTCGATTCTTCGGCAAGCTGCCCATCAACGATCTTTCGAATGATCCGATCGGTGACAATTTCCGGTTTGCTACGATCGGGATCGCCCAGCGTGGATTCTTTTACCCAATCTCTAAGAATTTCTGGAACTGCAGGAGGAAGAGGAATCTTTGGTTGAAAAACTTCGATCCACAAATCACCACGGTCATCGTGTGGCGCCTTGTAAACGTTAAAGCAGTCTTCAAGGTCGGGAATATCCTTGAACCATAAAACTGAATCGTATTTATCGAGATGACGAACCGTCGCCATGCGCAGGATAGCTAACTCTCTTAAAAACTTGAAGAGATTTATTGCCTTGTCCTTTGTTTCCAGTTTGTCCATTTGATCCTCGAGCAAAAGAATTGCGGCATAGCGCCTCGTACAATGATATCCAAAGGATGAAGTTGATCTGCAGAAGTCACAGCACTTCCTTATCCTTTGCTCAAAGCTTTTTTGGAGTGGCGCTTTGACTCCCCCATTTAACTTGCAGATTGTTTGTGTGTCCACACTTGTTAGCATTCAGCTTATTTCATCTCTATGGGCGTTCCCGCCAACCCCTCTCCCGCCTCAGTTCGCGCTATAATCTCCCCCGGCATCCTTGTGGTCACAATTGGATATCCCGATCCAGGTATCTCCTGAGATGGGGTTTCGGAGTATTGCTGCTTGGTTGCCGGGAAATCTCTATCTCTTCTAAAAAACAAAAAATGGCGCGCCTCAGCCGCCCTCATCAGTACACTGCTTTGCTGCGCACATTCACTCCCGGCTTTTTCTCATGGATGCTGCTCTGACTCTGCCAATGCCTCCACCAATGTGCCAGCAAAAACGCCCCTCGTCGCCCTCTCCGACGTAAGCCCCTACAACGACTCAATCGAAGACGACGAAATTGAGTACCAACCCCAAAGCCAATCTCAATACCGCTCCCAACCCAAAACCCCGACCCTCCCCGCCGCCGAAGGCCTCTCCTTTGACCTCACACGCGAAGACCTCATCTCCGTTGCGGAGCTCAATGTCTTTGGCCGCACGGACCCGGGCACCGGCGACCAGGCCAAGCGGCTGGCCAAACTCGAGTCGGCCATTTTCGATGACAGCTACGAAGGTTTTTCGCGCGAAGTAGAAACGCGCCTCTCGACCATTTTCAATTTTGCGCCCCCATCCGACGAGCTATTGCTCGAGGTCAACAAAAGGATCTGCGAAAACACCACCTTCTTTTCCGCCCCTGTCACCCTCGGTTGGACCAACAGCCTGGTGCAAAAGACCACGCTCCTCGAGCTCGCCCTCCATGGCAAAGCCGCCGGCCGCAAGCGCCTCGAAGACCGTGTCAAAGACCTCGAGTCCGTCATGTTTGGAGCAGACGAGGCGCGTTCCGACGACCTTAGCACACGCGTCAACGACCTTGTCTATCGCATAGCCCCGCCCGACACGCTCATCAATAAAGTGGTCAAGCAAAACGGCGGCTGGTCCATGCCAAAGATCGCCATGCCCAAGATGCCGGACACGTCAGGGCTAAAAGAAGTAGGTCGCAACGCCACATCCAGTTTGATGCGTATCGCCACTAACCCCACGCTGTGGGAAGCCCTCATTGCCGCCGGCATGATATATGGAGCAGTCGAGCTTATTAATCGCGGCTATTTCAAAGAAACCCCCACCATCCACAGCGAGCGTTCATGCACTGGCAGCCTTTCTTGCCCCAAATGCAAAAACTGTTTTTATTGCCCCCATTGCAACGGCGGTGGTTCACCTTGTGGAGTCAAACTCCGCAATATGAGCAGGTACGCCACATGGTAACCCGCCCCCACCCTCTCCTCGCCGCGGCCCTCCTCCTGGCCCTGGCGCTCCCCGTCACCGCCCGCGAGCGCCCGGTGATCCTCGACATCACCAATTGCAATCGCAGCGACATCGACACCCTGCGGCCGTATTTGCAGGTGATGCAGCGCACGCTTTTTCAAAACTGTCGCTACAGCGGCCCGCCGTGCCTCAAGATGGCGACGGTCTATTTTATGGTGGCGCAGAGTGGTGAGTTTCTCGGCGTTTCGGTGCATGATAGCTCCGGCAGCGCCGCTTTTGACGAGGCCGCGCGCCAGGCAGTGGAGCAGACCAGCGGCTTTGGCCAACCGCCTGCAGTCGGCAAGGCCGTCTTGATCCACGCAAAGTTTGATGGGGCCCTATTTCGCCCGCGCACCGCGCCGCCCATTGCGTACGGTCTCTGTCCGCAAATACCCGTGCAGCAGCACATTGACGCGTGGGAGACAG
>Ga0233423_10001962_pt1 | contig 10140 bp, 8 predicted proteins | sample Watercolumn_Mata_FD_180713 | JGI IMG/M metagenome (GOLD analysis project Ga0233423, IMG submission 180713) | Freshwater microbial communities from Lake Matano, South Sulawesi, Indonesia - Watercolumn_Matano_2014_112_MG | ecosystem: Environmental > Aquatic > Freshwater > Lake | place: Indonesia... | reverse complement strand
TTGCAGTTCTTCCTCGCTGAGGATGAGCCTCTTCATCCCTTGGACGCCCCACGAATGCGGAAAAGACTTTTCGGAAATGACAAAGGCTGATCCTAGGCCCTGAACATTACCTGTACTTGTCTACTTGCCTACTTGCTACTTATTTCCAATCCTGGCGTAATCCTCACTGGTCACCCCATAGAACGTGCCCACCCTGATGGCGGCCGGCCCGTTCAGCGGGCACTGGTACTCGCAGATGCCGCAGCCGATGCACAACTCCCGCAGCACCTTGGGCCGGCGCACCAGCACCCGCTCGCCTTGGCTGTTGACGACCTCGGTGTCCTCCAGGATAATGGCTTTCTGCGGCAGCGGGCACATCTCCTCGCAGACGATGCAGTTCCTATCGTCCACCCAGGGGATGCAGCGGTTACGGTCTATAAATGCCGTGCCGATGAACTTTTGCCGCTTCTCCTCCAGGCTCAGCTTGGGGATAGCTCCGGTGGGGCAGACCTGCCCGCAGGCGTGGCAGGAATAATCGCAGTAGCCCAGGCGAGACACCAGGATGGGCGTCCAGAAACCCTCCCAGCCGCCTTCCAGGAAGGCCGGTTGCAGGCCGCTGGTGGGGCAGACCTTCATACACTCGCCGCAGCGGATGCACTTGTCCAGCAGGTTGTTCTCCCGGGCACCGGGCGGCCGGATAAGCCAGGGGCTATCGCTTTTGGCCGCAGGCGCGGTGCGCAGGAGAGCCACACCGGCTAAGGCGCTGCCCAGGGAGGCCAGGAACTGGCGGCGGGTGGGATCGTAGGGCTGGGCCGGGCTGAGACGCCAATCGCCACGCATGACGATGGCCTTTTGCGGGCACTTGACCTGGCAGTCCAGGCACATGACGCACTCGCTGGCGTCTACCCGGAAGCCCGCTTCCTTGCTGACCTCTATAGCGCCGGTGGGGCAGACGGGGGCGCAGAGGCCGCACTTGGTGCAGGTCTCTTTGGCCCGCGGGCGCAGCCAGGCCAGCCGCGTGGGCCAGGCCAGCAGGGCGCCCAACGGGCAGAGGTAGCGGCACCAGAAGCGGGGGGCCAGCCAGTTCACGGCCACGATCCCCACGAAGACCAGGGCCAGGAGGAGGTTGAGCTGGAAGAACCCCTGCTGGGTGGGCAGGAGATTGCCGCGCAAGCTGTTCTCCAGCCATTCCAGCGGCCGCTGCAGCGGCCCGAGGGGGTAAAGGACCTTCTCGGCGTTGGTGACCGCCAGGTTCAGCGGCGGCTGCACGGCCACGGCCAGGGTGCGGAAGAGGATGGTGAGCGGATCGGCGACCAGGAGGGTGAGGTTGCCCAGGAGCGCCGCCCCCAGGGTGGCGGAGAGCAGCCAATGCTTCACCCGCCGCCAGCCGTCCGTAGTGACGACTTTAGTCGTCTTTGGGCGATTGTCAGGCTGAGAACGACTGAAGTCGTCACTACGCTGGCCGTCCGTAGTGACGACTTTAGTCGTCTTTGGGCGATTGTCAGGCTGAGAACGACTGAAGTCGTCACTACGCTGGCCATCCGTAGTGACGACTTTAGTCGTCTTGGGCTTCGCCTGGCGTTGCTGCCCTGGCGAAACCAGGTCCAGCACTGTCCCCAGGGGGCAGAGCCAGCCGCACCAGGCGCGTCCGGCCAGCAGGGCCAGGAGCAGGGTCAGCGCAGCCAGGGCCAGCTCCAGCCGCAAAGTGCGACTGGCCAGCAGCGTGGCGATGGCCACCAGCGGATCCAGGCGGAAGTAGAGGTCGTGGGGCAGCAGCAGGGCAGCGTCCCGCACCGTGGCCACGAACAGCCCCAGGAAGAGCGCCAGGCTGAGGTACTGGCTGATTTGGCGGAGAAGGCGCCAATGCTTTGCGGTCATAAAGGATTCCTTGATTGCCAAACGTCAAGTGTCAAGAGGCAGGAAGCAAGAAGCAGGAGGCAATCTCCAATCTCCAATCTCTTTCTCACCCTCCCAGACGGATCTCCTCGATCTTCAGCGCCTTGAGGTTCATCTGCCCTAGCCCCATGGCGGCGCCGGCTTTGATGTACTCCAAATCGTCCCCCGTCAGACCGAAGAGGGTAGTCCCATAGGCGTCGGCGGCGACGATGTCGTGGCTGGCGATGACGGTGTCCAGCTTCTTCACGGCGCTCAGATCGCCACCGGTAGGACCGCCGCGCGTCAGGATGCGCACGGCATCCACCACAGTCAGGTTGGGGCGGATCAGGGAGGTCAAATCGGCCAGGCGCTGCCCCAGGTTCAGGTGAATCAAATGGCGGTCTTCAATCACCCCCATGAGATTCTTCATGCCCAGGGTCAGCCGGCCGATGCCGTGCGTCTTGGCGATGGGGACGTTGATGACCACGTCGGCCTTGAGGATATCCTGGTAGACCGGCCAGCTTTTCAGGTCCTTGCCCTGCGGAATGTTAGCCGATACGAACTTCATGCTGGCCATGCGCTCCATCTCGCCCCCGGCCTTCTTCACCGCCTCCTGGATGCCGCTCCTGTCGTAAGCCACGGCGTCGGTGCCGGAGAAGGGCGCGTCCATGACACGCACCCGCTTGGCGCCGGCCTGCAGGCAGAGGGTGACCAGGGTGGCCACCACCTCGGGGTTGGTGGTAGCGGCGTACTCGAAGCTGTAGGAGGCCGAGCAGATATTGGGCTTGACGATCACGTCGTTGCCCGCCTTGACAAAACGCTCGATGCCGCCCAGGGCAGCGATGGCGGCGCGAGTGAGCTCGGCCGGGCTGCCGCCGCGGGCCACGGCCAGGTATGCCTGTCCGGCGGCCGGTGGCGGGGTCGGGGTGCGCGGCAGCAGGGTAGCCGTGCTAGGGGGCGTGGCGGTAGGGGCAACGGTTGGTGGTAATGTGCCTGTGGGCAAGGGCGACGGCAGCAGTGTAGGTGCACTGACTGCTGGCCTGGTGGTTGGCGTGGCCGGGCTGCCGCTGGGCCCGCAGCCGGCCTCCAGGAGAGTGCCTGCGCCCATAGCGCCTAGCCCCATGAGGGATAGCAGGCGCAAGAACTCCCGGCGTGATAGGGTCTTCATTGGTGTGATGCTCCTGTAGTTGTCCACTTCCCACCGCGATGGTGCAGTACGAGCAAGCACCGGAAAGCTGCTGGGTGCCTGCGTCTCCACGGCGGGAGCTTTGTGGACTATAATACTCCATTTTGCGATGCGAGTCAAGGGGCTGGAGTTCCAATACCACAGGGCCCTGTCAAAGTCATTTTGGTGGTCATTGCGAGTCCCGCAGGGCGAAGCCCCGATACATCACTGGACATGGAAGTATCGGGGCGAAGCAATCTCCCTCGTTGCGCAACAAAGAGATTGCTTCCCCTTCGCTGCGGCTCAGGGCTGCGGCTTCTGCGCTCGCAATGACGCGATGCTGACTTTGACAGGGCCCTACCAATACCAACAGACATTTTGAAAGGGTCCCCGCTTTGGTGATCTGCTGGTGGTTAGAAGCCACACCTACGCTTGCGTAGTCACTATTCGGCGACTCGGACCAGTCCGCGAAGGCATTGTTCGGCCTATAGCCGCCACTTCCCGCCACCAGATCAAGGAGACCTGCACAGCTAAAGCTCTGCTATCTTTGGGAATTGGTCTGAAGGGCCATGGAGTAGGCTTTCTAACCTTTCGAACAGCCAGAAAAGGCTACTCCACTATCCTTTCTTCAGATAAGCTCCAGGGGCTTTCAAAATGTCTGCCAATACCAAGAGAGGTGTTGACAAGGAAAGCCATAAGTGGTATAACAAGGCAGAGGATTTTTGCCCAGGAGGTATTTGATGGGAGATGTCAGAGTCAAGGACGCCTATCTGGAGGTATTCCGGCCTTTCGGTGACGTGCAGGGCGTGGTGGATAGCGCGCTTCAGCACTATGCCATCGAGAAGGCGAACGAAAAGATCGCCGAACTGAGGCGCAAGGTCAAGGTCTGGGAGGACAAGTACGGCTGCACGTACGAGGTCTTTGCCTACCGCACGGCCAGGGATGAGGAGTACGTCCAGGAACTGAATAACAATCCTCAGACGGTCATGTGGGAAGGCGACCTGATCGTTTGGGAATTTCAGGCTCAGGAGTTGGCGGAATGGTACCAACGCCTCCAGGATATCTTGATGGCCTAATCACCATCTAACAGCAACTTCGATTAACCGCGTCGTCTTTTGCCGCCTCGTCTAATCTCCTCGTCCCCCCCCCCCCCCCCCCCCCCCCCCCCCCCCCCCCCCCCCCCCCCCCTCCCCCCTCCTCTCCCCCCCCCTCCCCCCCCCCCCCCCCCCCCCGTCTTTCCTGTTACCCTTGTTCCCCATGTTACCCTTGCACCGTTAGCTACAAGGCCATACTCAATGCCATATGCGTACCCGCGCCGGACGCTTCCGGTGGTTGGTTGCGGCCTGAAGCCGCGCTATGGTATAATGCTCTCAGAGAGCCAAACCACAACCGAGGCTGCCATGTCCACCTTTGAAGGCTTCCCGGCCGGGCGATTGCGCACCACGCCGCTGCCTAACCTCTTCTTCAGCGTTGTCCTGCCGCAAATAGACAATCTGGCCGAGCTCAAGGTGACGCTACACGTCTACTGGCTGCTCCAGCAGCCACTGACGCCGGGACGGCGCTGGCGCGCCGTGCGCGCCGTGGAGCTGGCCGCCGACGCCACCCTGCGGCGCAGCCTGCTCGCCGTGGGCGAGGCCGTAGACGATTTATGGCCCGAGGGGCTGGAACGAGCCGTGGCGCGGGGCACTCTGCTGCGCCTCAAGCTGGCGATGGGGGAGCGAGAAGAGGATTGGTATTTTCTTAACGATGCCGCCGGGCGGGAGTTGGTGGCCAAGATCAAGTCGGGGGAGATCGCCCTGCAGCCGGGCGAGACGGTGCGGGAAGCGCCGCCACCCGGCGAGCGGCCCAACATCTTCCTCCTGTACGAGCAATACATCGGCCTGCTTTCCCCCATGATCGCCGAGGAACTGCAGGAGGCGGAGCAGCTTTATCCGGCCTCCTGGATCGCCGAAGCCTTCGCCGCCGCCGCCGAGCGGGGCAAGCGCAGTTGGCGCTACGTGCGGGCGATGCTGGAACGCTGGCGCACCGAAGGCAAGCGCTAGAGTGCTGGGGTGTAGAGGTGCAGGGGTGCAGAGGTGCGTTCTCCTCTGCTCCTCTGCTCCTCTGCTCCTCTGCTCCTCTGCTCCTCCGCCCCTCCGCTCCCTATCTCCCCAGCTCCCGGTCGCGCTCCTGCCAGGCGGCGTCAATGATCGCCCACAGCCCACCGGCCACCGTGGTGTGCCCGCCCAGCACCACGGGCACCGGCACCTGCATGGCCGCGGCGGTAAACTCGCGGCAGAAGGGGTTCTGAATCTTCTCCGGCTGCCGCAGGTCGGAATAAAAACGATCCGGGGCGGAGAGGTTCAGGCGGAAGTGGTGGAAGAGCAAGCGGCTGTCCAGGAAAACGGCCTGGCCCATCTGCCCCAGCGTCTGGAAGAAGCGCGCCATCCCCACCTCCTGCAGATAAAAGCCTAGGATAGTGCGCACCCGCCCGGCCTCCTCGCGCCCGTCTGCCCGCATGCCCCGCTCCTCGGATAGCAGGCGCACCCGGCAAGCCGTCTCCGTCTCCAGGTGGGCCCATACTGCCGAGCCCACTCGCCCGGCCACCAGCACCTCGGCGTCGGGATCGGTCAGGAAGCGCATGGCCTTGCGAATGTGCGCCACGTCCAGATCGAGCCCGGCCAGATAGCGCTGCGTGCGCTCGCCGGTTGCCGGGTGGATTTGCAGCACCATCAAGTCAGTGGGGGTATCCACGTCCAGCATCGTCCCCAGACTGCGGGGCAGCGCCACCTCGCTCAGGCCGGCCTGGCGCTTGAGCAACCGGGCCAGGTTGTTGTCCATGGTGGGCGGCTCAAGGCGATCAATGGCCGTGCCGGGGGTGAAGGCCACAAAATCCGCCGAGTAGGGGTTGTTGGCGATGACGACGTTCTCGCTGCTGGCGATCTTCTCGGCGATGGCGCGCAGCTCCGCCACCGTGAGCAGGGGGGCGCTGCCCCCGCCGATGTAGAAAGGCCGCTCGATGTGATAATCGTGGATGACCTGGCGCAGCCGCTGGCCAAAGTGGAAGGGCGCGGTGTCCACCTGCGTGCGCACACCCAGAGGCGCGGCCTGCGCGGCGAAGTCGACGGAATCTGTGAGCAGCACGATCTCGCCGCAGACGCCGGCCGCCTGCGCCCGCTCGATGGTGTCCAGGGCGATGGCCTGGTGCGCCCCGGCGATCATCTCCTCCACGGCGCTCCCGTGGAAGCCGCCGACAAAGACGAGAAGAGAGACAGAGGCTGGCAATGTAAACCCTACCGGTCGAAATAAATGCTCTTGCCCGTCGCCGACAAGGGGATGCCCATGACGTAGTCGGCGTCAATCAGGCCCATTTCCCGGGCTACCACCCCTGCCCGGTACATGATGCGATTATCGGCGTTCAGGAGGCTGGCCGTCTTGACCGCCGATCCCAGGGCAATGCCCAGGTCCAGCAGGCGGAAGGCGCAGTTCGGGCCGCGGAACTCGCCCTCCACGCTGTTGACTGGCAGGGCCTCGCAAGACTCCGCCCCGCAAGCACTGCAGTTCAGGCCGAGGGTCTTTGCGTCTTTCAGGCCAATGAGCACCACGACTTCCGAAGCGAGCACGTTCTTGCCATCCCGGTCAAAGTTCTTCTTGCCGGTGCGCTGGCCGAACTCCATCATGCGCTGCCCCAGGGTCTGGACCGCCTCGCCCTCGATGACCTTGATCACCACAAAATCCTTGCCCACCGACTTGGGCGCCGTCCGGGCGGCCACAGCCATCAAATCGGCCACCAGGCGTAGTTCACTCACGGGTCTTCTCCTTGATGGAAAGTATCGGAGAGTCCATTCGTAGTCAGCATATCCAGCGTGTTGCGTGGTGCGTGTTCCGTTTTTGTGTTACGCCACACGGAACACGCCACACGAGGTTCTATCCTGCCCCACTGCCCCCGCCCCCGGCCGCGCCGCCGCCTGCTCCCGCCGCTCCGCCACCACCGTACGAGTGCGCCGCACTGGTCATGGCGACGAAAGAGGCCATGCTCTGCTGGGGAGTGGCCGCCAACGAGTGGAACCAGGCCGGGATCTCCAGCCCGCCCTGCTTCTGGAAAGCCTTCACCCAGGCCACGGCCAGACCAAAGCTGGCCGCGTAGGGCAGGTAACGCTCAAACATCTCCAGGCCCCAGACCGGCTCGCGCCCTTTGGTGGCGTCACGCAAAAACTGAGCAAAGCCTTTCCAGCGGCTGGCCTCCGCAGCGCCCTGATCGGAGAGGGGTGAGAAGACACCGCCCAGGACGAAGGCTGCTATACTCAGGAGGAACAGGCTTCCCGGGATCAGGAAGGGCCCGGCCTGGAAGCGTTCCACCAGCAGGATGCCCCCGGCCAGGGCGACGCCGGCCAGAGCCAGCAGGACAATCCCAGCGATCAGCAGCTTGTTCCTGGCCTGTTGCCGTTCAGGGCTGAAGAAGCCCGCCGCCTGCATCTCTTCTTTTAGCGGCTCGCTGAACTGCTTCCAGCGGGAGCGGGTACGCAGGCTGCTGCTGAGCTCGGAGAGCTTGACGCTGGGGCTCAGGCTGGTCTTGTCTGTGAACAGCAGCTCCAGCAGCCCGCGTTCGTGCGGTCTTAGGTCTGCCGGTTGCTCACGCAATTGGAGGAGGAAATCCTGCTGGCGATACCATTTGTGCTCCGGCGACTCTTCAATGCTGAGCACCCCCCGCCGTCCCAGCTCGAACAGCGTCCCCAGGGCCTGCGACCAGGACGCCTGCGCCCCGCTGCTGGTGAGCACCCCGGCGATGGCCGGCGACAGGTCGTTGGGTGGAGCCGTGTAGCTGAGCTCACTGGCCGCGAACGCCGCCGGCTCGCGTCGCTGCCGCGTCCAGAAGACGACCAGCCCGGCGGCGCCCGCGGCGAGCACGGCCAGAGCGGCGGCGAGGAAGCCCGGCATCGCTTGCTGGGCCTGCGCCTGGCGCACCTGCCACTGCGGCGGCGCTTCGACCAGACTGCCCGGCGGGAAGCGCAGGGCCACCAGCAGGGTAGAGTCGGCCTTGAGATCGCGGGCGCTGAAGGTGACCTGCCCGGCGCCAGCCTCTATCGCGGCTTGCCCCTTGCGCACTTCCGGCGTACCGAGCAGAGTGGCCGTCCTGGGGAAGCTCACCCGCACCGTGCTGGCGGCAATGCGATAGTCGTAATCGGTGGGCAGGGCGTACCAGAGCAGCAGATCGCTGTCCCGCTCCTGGCGGATCACGCTCAGCATCCGGTAGCGCAGGACAAAGGTATGCGTGCTATCCGAGGTGGGGGCGAAGTGCCAGGTAACTTTGATGTGATCCCGCCCCTTGATCTCCACCTGGCCGGCGCCCTGGCCCGGCGTGAAAGGCACGCCGTCCATGCTGGCGGCGATCTCCGTGACGCCGTCCGTGTAGTCGGTGAGCAATTCCCGGAAGACGTAGGTAAACGGCCCGCCGACGAAGCGGAAGACCACAGTTTCCGTGACCAGCAGAGAGCCGTCCGCCTGGACAGCCGCCTGCACGTCGAAGCGGTCGGCGCTGTACTCCTTGGCCCCCAGCACCGTGCCGGGCCAGAGGAGCAAGCCGATTATCGTCAAGATGAAAGCCAGCTTTCTAAACATGGCAACCTCCTTGCGCTCAGTAGGTGCGACGCACCTCGCAGGTGCGTCGCACCTAGCCACTCAAGACCTGACAGGTCTCCAAAGACCTGTCAGGTCTGTCTGTTGCTCATTCTACCTGCTGAGCCTGCAGATGTCAAGGCCGTCGCCCCGCCACCGCCCGCGGCAGCCAGGCGGCCAGCAGCAGCGTCGCCAGTAGTGCTGCCGCCGCGCCGAACAAGAACGGCGCCGGTGCCCCCAAGCCCGCCCACGGCCCTACCCCCTGCCACAGCACACCAGCGATCACCGAGGCCGGAAAGTCCAGCAGGCCGATCACGGCGTTGTACGTGCCGTAGGCCGTGCCGCGCACCGCCTCCGGCACCAGGTCGGCGATGAGGGCTTTGGTCGTGCCGTAGGCCAGGCCGTAGTACAGGCCATACAAGGCGTACAGCAGCCACACCTGCCAGCCGGTCTGCGCCAGGCCAAAGCCCAGGTAGACGGCGGCGTACATCAGCCAGCCGCCGACGATGATTCCCCGCCGCCCGATGCGGTCGGAGAGCGAGCCGGCCGGGGCTGAAATCAGGGTGTACACCAGGTTAAACGTCACCAGCATGCCCAGCACGCCGAGCACGCTCAGCCCACGCTCCTGGGCGCGCAACACCAAAAAGGCATCGGACGAGTTCCCCAGCTCAAACAGGCCCACGATGAGCATGAAGACCACGAACGGCCGGCCCAGCGAGCGGAAGGCAAACTTGGGCGCCGCTCGCTGGCCGGTGATGGGCACCTCTTGGGCGCCCAGGGCCAGGGCCAGCACGGCCAGCACGGCAGGGATCAGGCTGATCAGCACCACGGTGCGGAAGGTGCTCGCCCCTAGCGCCGCGGCGTTGGCCTGCGCCAGCCAGACCACGCCCAGGGCGATGAGCAGGCCGAACATCGCCCCCGCCGTGTCCGCCGCTCGCTGCACGCCGAAGGCCAGGCCGCGCTGTTGCTCGTTGCTGGAATCGGCGATTAGGGCATCGCGCGGCGCCGTGCGAATGCCCTTGCCCACGCGATCGGCCCAACGTACACCGGCGATCATCCCCCAACTGTGGGCGAAGTAGAAAAACGGCTTGGCCAGGGTGGAGAGGCCGTAGCCGGCCACGGCCAGCCACTTGCGCGAGCGCAGCTTATCGGAGAGCCAGCCGGAGAACACCTTCAGCAGGCTGGCCGTGACCTCGGCCACACCCTCAATCAGGCCGATGACGCTGGTCTTGACCCCCAGCACGTTGGCCAGGAAGAGGGGCAGGATGTTCAGCACCATCTCGCTGGAGACGTCCATCAAAAAGCTGGTGATGCTGGTGGCCCACACGTTGCGGTGCAGGGACCGGGCGCCCAACCCGTCAGGTCTGTTAGCTTGCTCGCCTGTAGTCATGTAGCTCCCTTCAATCCTTGCGAAGCAGTTCGTAGGGCAGGTTTCCATGACTTTGTCGAAAAATGACCAGCAGTGGGGAGTCCTCAACTTGTTGAGGCGTCTTCTGGCTGTCGAGTGGGAGACGCCCGAACAAGTT
>Ga0233423_10001961_pt1 | contig 10140 bp, 5 predicted proteins | sample Watercolumn_Mata_FD_180713 | JGI IMG/M metagenome (GOLD analysis project Ga0233423, IMG submission 180713) | Freshwater microbial communities from Lake Matano, South Sulawesi, Indonesia - Watercolumn_Matano_2014_112_MG | ecosystem: Environmental > Aquatic > Freshwater > Lake | place: Indonesia... | reverse complement strand
TTTTCTGGCCATGGGTATCTCCGTCTGAACGAAGTTGTAGCCATTATGCCAGAGGCCTATCACGTTGTCAAGAAACCTGCGTGCAAATAATTCCGCCCCAAAAGGGCATTTGTACGAAAGTCCTGATCACCCGTTGGAGAGGAGGTATTCCATGCAACGCCATACCGGCATAGTGGGCAAAGCCCTGTTCTTCTCTTTGTTCTCGCTCCTATCTCTACTCGCCCTGCTGTTCCTGGCCGGTCTTCCCTCCAGCCAGGCTGTCTCCAGCACGCTGGTCATCAGTGAGTTCCGCGTGCGCGGTCCCAACGGAGGTAACGACGAGTTCATTGAGCTGTACAATCTCTCCACCGCGCCCGTGAACATTGGCGGCTGGAAGATCAAGGGATCGAATAACGCTGGAAGCACCAGCGTCCGTGCGACTATACCCACAGGCACGATTCTGAACCCCGGCTGCCATTACCTGTTAACGAACTCATCTACATCCGGCGGGCCATACAGCGGCTCTGTGCCGGGCGACCAAACCTACAGCACGGGAATCACAGACGACGGCGGTATCGCTTTAACCCTGCCCGACGATACAATCGTAGATCAAGTGGGCATGAGCGCCGGCTCGGCCTACAAAGAGGGCACCCCGCTTGCTAGCCTCGGATCGTCCAATCTGAACCGGAGCTATGAGCGCAAGCCGGGCGGCGCCTCAGGCAGCGGCCTGGACACGGACAACAATGTCAGTGACTTCCAGTTGATTTCGCCCAGCGATCCGCAGAACTTAAGTAGCCCGCCCACCCCGCCAGAGACGCCCACGCCCAGCGAAACGCCCACTGCTACCCCATCGGCGATGCCTGGTGAGACGTCTACTGCCACCCCATCGCCCACACCAAGCGAAACGGCCACGGCCACACCGACGCCCACAGCGACGAGCACACCCACCGCTACTGCCTCGCCCACGCCCAGTGAGACATCAACGGCCACCCCGTCCGCCACGCCTACCAATACGCCTACAGCGACCAGGACGCCCACAGTAACCAGGACGCCTACGGTGACCAGGACGCCTACGGTGACAAGAACACCTACGGCGACAAGGACGCCCACGGCCACCGCGACAGCTACGGCAACTTCCACACCTACCTCTACCCCAGTCCCCCTGGGCAGCGTGCTCATCAATGAGGTGGTCACCGACCCGCAACAGGACTGGAATGACTCGGCGGGCGGCAACGGCATCCCCTTCGACGCCCTCCCCGGCAACGGCACTGTCTCCTCCACCGACGAATGGGTAGAGCTGCTGAACGCCAGCCGTACGGCCCTCAACCTGACGGGCTGGCGGCTGGTGATGATAGACACCACGCCGGACACGGAGACCCTGGGCTCCGGGAGCGCCGTCCTGCGCTTCAGCGCCGGCGGCTCCCTGAGCCACTTCCAGCCCGGCGAGTACCTGGTCATCGGCAACCCGGCCGGGACGATCAACAACGACGTCTACCTCCAGCTCTGGGACTTAAGCGGCACCCTCATTGACGACGTGGAGATCGGCTTCGATCTGGAGGATGACGGCGACGACGGAGCGCCCGACCCCGGCCAGGACGGCAACAGCACCAGCCCCGACGACGAGGCCATCGCTCGCGTGCCGGACGGCACAGACACCGGCAATGACGTCCAGGACTTCTGCCAGCAAGCAGCCACCATCGGCGCCGACAATGGCCAGGTCTGCCCCAGCCGACGCCTGCTGGTGCCGGTAATCCAGGCCGAAGACGGCTGGGAGACGTGGGTGCACGTGCAGAACGCCGGCCTGGCGGCCACCAAGGCCGTCATCGTGCTCTGGGGCGACTACTCGGCCTACTGCCCGCCGCAATGCGCCCCGCGCAAGTTCGAGGTCAGCGGCCTCATCCCGCCGGGGGCGGCCTGGGTCTGGCGCTTCAGCGGCCCCATCATTGACTGCCACGACGATGTCTTCCTGCCACACTCTGGCATCGTCTATTCCGGCGAACCGGCCGAGGTGGATGAGCTCAAGTGCACCGGCACCTGGCTGCGGGAGGCGCCCTTCGTCCCGCCGGTAGGCAAGGGCGCGCCGATCACAGTGGCCGTGCGCCGCGTGCAGAGCGGCGCCACCGGCCAGTCACCCTCCACCAGCAGCTACACGGGAATCGCCGCTACGGAGGCGGGGCGGGATGCCCGCACGGGAGCTTTCCTGTACCACCTGCCCCTGCTCTTCGGCGATTTCCACGACTGGCGCAGCACGGTCTACGTGCAGAATGGCGGCACGGAGTGCACCTCCGTCGAGGTCTGGTGGCAAGAGCAGGCAAGCTGCCGCTCGGCCACCAGCGATCAGGTCCTGGCGCTGTGCCCCGGCGAGAGCGTGACGCTGTCGCCACCGCAGGGCTGGGGACGCCTGGGCTCCGGCTGGGTGCGGGCCACGCAGCCCCTGGCCATCCTCGCCGACGGGCAGGTGGCCAGCGGCGGCTGGCTGCTCAGCTACCAGGGGGTGAACGCCCAGACCTGGAACGTGGAGCTGCTCCCCGGCGATACTGGCCCGCGCTTCAATCTGGCGCCCCTGATCTACCGCGAGTTCAACGGCTGGAACACCAGTCTGCAGGTACAGAACCTGAGTTCGGTGCACAACGCTCTGGTGAAGGTCTACTTCCTGGACAACAGCGGCGACATCATTGACACCATCGTGGACTGGGTCTGCCCGCGCGGCGCGCAGACCTTCTACCTGCCGGCCATCAACAACCTGCCTGGGATGTACGTCGGCTGGGCGCGGGTAGAGTCGCAGAACTGGTGGGGGCCGGGCGATCCACCGGTAGATGCCCCGTACATCCAGTCCGTAGTCAATCTGGCGAACTACAGCACCGGGCAGGGCCTGGCCTACAACGCCCTGCCCGCCCGCTGGGGCAGTGGTGAGGCAGGATGGCAGGTGCTGGGATTCCCCAGGTTGGTGAAGGAGCAGCGCCAGGCCCTGGAGCCGACAGCGGCCGGCTGGAGCTCAGAGATCGCCGTCGCCAATCTGAATCTGGAACCCAACGTCACCGTCTTCCGTCTGGACTTCTTCGATCAAAACGGCCTGCTGTACAGCCTGTGCCAGACAATCAACGAGAAACAGGTAGATTACGTCAAGCTGGCCAACATCGGCGTCCTCCCCGCAGGCTGGTCTGGCTCGGCGGTGCTCAGCGTGCAGTGTGGCCCGGGCGTCCTGGGGGCTGTGGCCGTGGAACGGGCCAGCGGGTACGTCAGCGGCGACCTCACCGCCGGCTACGAGGCCTGGCCGCTCCCCGCGGCCCTGCTGGCGCCCTATGGCGATCCGGGCCGCTTCAGCCCCTGCCCGGCCTGCCCTTAGCTGTAGTAGTGGCGACTTCAGTCGCTTCTGCTACCAACAAACGACTGAAGTCGTTACTACAAATCCTGACGCCCTGCTGACTGTGGGCACAGAAAAGCCACCAGGCAATTGCCTGGTGGCTTTATCGTCGCCGCTCACCTCACGCAGGCGGCGAAGCTCTATGGCCCACAGTTGGGATTGAGGTAACGATAGAATAGCGGCTGGAGTCTAAGCGTTTGGACCGGGTAGGTGTAAGCTGCCGTCACCGTAAAGACCTGGGGGTTGTTTTGGCTGTTGGTTATGGTGCTGGTTACGGTAATGTGGCCTGTGTAGATTCCATACCCATGCTGATACAGAGGATCTGGGTCCAAGGACACCAGCATTATGGACGGCGTGTTCTGGGCGACTGGGGTTATACTCAGCCAGGGGACGTCAGTTTCCACCTGCCAGGTCGGGCAACTGGTGCCCGGGTTGGTGATGGTCTGGGGTGGAGGATTGTTGCGGGTTGGGTCATGGACAAAGATCAGCCGATGATCATTGGGCAGCACACGCAAATAATGAATAGCTTGTTGCACCGCCCGGGAAGCGTCAATGCGCCCGTAGCCAAAGTACATATCCCAACCTGGCACCCCCAGGTCCACAGCCGTCCAGCGCATCAAGATTTCCACCAGATCGGCCGGATAGGTGGGGTTCACCGACCAGATGAGGCTGGCCAGTCCGGCCACGTGCGCCGCGGCGAGCATTGTACTTCTACCTACGGCATAGCTACCATTTGGTATAGGGAAAATTATGTTGGTACCAGGAGCACAAAGATCAACGTAAAATCCACATTGGGAGGACCCTACCCAGTTGTCGTTCTCGTCCGTGGCCGATACGGCGATTACGTACGTGGCCGCAGCCAGCCAATTGATGTTCTCGTTGCAAGGGCTGTCCATGTCTCCCACACCGGCGACCAGGAGGCAGCCCTTCTCATGGGCATAACTGACAGCAGTCTGGTAAGCCTCTGAAGGAGTGGGTATATACCCTCCTAGCAGGATAACCATGGGCATCTGCCACCGCTGCCGGACGTTGGCGGCGTAATACACGCCGGCGATGAGATCAGAGATGTCGGCGTAATTGGCGCCAAACACACGGATGGGCAGGATCTTGGCCCCCCAGGAGACGCCAGCCACCCCCTCGCCGTTGTTGTTTGTGGCCGCGGCAGCCACCCCGGCGACGATGGTTCCCACGGCGCTATCGTCGGTCACGTCATTGTTGTCAGCCACGAAGTTCCAACCATGAACGTCGTCCACGAAACCGTTGCCCTCGTCGTCCAGGCCGTTGCAGGGGTTCTCGCCGGGATTGGTCCAGATCTTGCTTTGCAAGTCAGGATGCTGCAGGTCAATCCCGGAGGCCAGCACGGCGATGACCGCCTCCTTAGCCCCGGTGGTGGCGCTCCAGGCCTCGGGCAGGCAAATCTTGGGCAGATTCCATTGCGAGCTATAGTAGTAGTCATTGGGGATGACCGGCGTGTACAGTTGTGTGCAGGTAACGGTGCTGCTTACCGCAAGCTGCGTCAGCTCTGGCCGCGTGAGTGTCGGCAAAATGTCAGCCACAATCTTCGGTAGCCCCACGCGATAGTTCGGCTCGGCAAATTCCACCAGAGGGTCCTGGCGCAGGCGCTCGATCATGGCCTGTTCCTGGCCCGCGGGCACAGCCAGCAGGCTGAGGCCCAGATCGCCCATCTCCTGCAGCGTAGATAGCCCCAGGGCCGCCAGGCGACTGCCCCGCGCCGCCGCCGAAGCCTCCGGCCGGAACTTCACCAGGAGCTGCCCAGGGGCGTAGGCCGCCGGGCTGGCCGCCGTGGGCGGCGGCTGCGGCTCGTGGGCCTGAATGGGTGCCAGCAGAGGGGCAAAAAGCACGGCACACAGCAGCGTGGGTATCAACAGACGTTTCCAGATACGCACAGAAATCCAACCTCCCTTAGTGCATAGGTTCGTAGTGGGTGCTTGCCCCGATACATCACATCACCAAGTGAAGCAATGTATCGGGGCTTGAGCGCCTGCCCCGATACATCACAATCAAGCAATAGACTCGTTGCAGAATAGCGCTGGCGGGGATTCAGCCACAGAAAGACACAGAAATCCACAGAAAAATCACGCGAACCGACACGTAAATCCCTATTCTGTGTCCTTCTGTGTTGACTGGTTCTCACACGCTCTGGCAACGGGTGCTCACACCCTCTGGATTCGGATCGGTGGGGTGTGAGCACCCGTTGGGATTCGGATTGGTGGCGTGTGAGAACCAGTCAGTGATTCTGTGGCGAGTGGCTTATTTTGCAACAACTCTAATGTATCGGGGCCTCAGCAAGGCGCTAGAAGCGCGCCCTACAAACCAAGTTTACGATAAGAGCTACATAGTCTAAAATCCGCAATCTGCAATCTGCAATCTCCAATCCCCCTAGGCGTCTTTGGGCAAGGGCAGGCAGAGCAGGGCCGCGGCCAGCGGCAGGATTGGTAGCAGGCTCAGCGCCGGCAGCAGGCCCCAGTGATCGGCCATGAGGCCGGTGAGGGAGACGCCCAGCCCGCCGGTCACAAAGGCCAGGCCAAAGATCAGGCCCGAGACCACCCCCACGTGGCGCGGCATCAGTTCCTGCCCCATGACCACGGTGATGGGCAACGAGGTCTCGCCCAGCAAGCCAAAGAGCATGCCGGTGAAGGGAGCCAGAACCATCGGGCTTTGATAGAACAGGTAGGTGGCCGGCGCCAGGAGAAACAAAGACAGAGCGGTGATCCGCCGCCGCCCAAAACGATCGGCCAGGAGGCCGCCGGTGAAAACGCCCACAGCCCCGGCCAGCAGCATCAGGAAGAGCAACTGCCCCGTGAAGGTCAGGGGCAGGCCGCGGGCTTGGTAGAGCAAAGGAATGTAGGTGGTAGTGGCCGAGAAGACCCAGGCCCGCAGGCTGATGACCACGATGAGCGCCACCAGGCCCAGCAAGTTGATCTTCGTCGCTAAAGCGTTGGTGCGCGTCTCCGCCGTAGCTTCCTTGTGCTGCTCTATGACCAGCATGCTACGGTACAACCACAGGGCGGCCAGAAGACCAGGGACGATCAGAAAGGTCGTGCTCTTCAGACCTAGCGCCGTCGTAAAGAGCCGACTGGCTATCAGCGGTCCTACCGAGAAGGCAATGATACCTCCCAGGGAGAAGATGGACATGCCGCTGGCCTTCTGGCGGCCAGAGACGATGGCGGCGTTCATCGCCCCCTGGGGATGGAAGGCGGCCGGCCCCAGGCCGATCATGGCCACCGCCAGGAGCAGGATGGGATAGCTGCCCACGAAGCCAATCAGCCCCGTGAAGATGGCGGTCCAGGCCAACCCCAGGGCGGCCAGAAAGCGGCTACGACCGGAGCGATCGCCCAGGTAGCCAAAGATCGGCTGGGCCAGCGATGAGGCGATGGTGTAGACCGTGCTGGCTATGCCCACCAGGCCGTAGGTGAGCCCCAAGGGACCGACCAACAGCGGCCAGACCAGGGACACGAAACTGGCGTAGAAATCGGTGGCAAAATGCCCAAAACTGAGAATGAGCAGCAGCTTGTTTTTGAGAACGGACAAAGAGTTATATCCCCAGATTCTGGCATCGCCCGCTTGCCTGGCAGCGAGCTATGCGGTATAATGAGGGAGAATTTGAGAGTGCCGGCAATCGGCAATCGGCAATCGCCAATCGCCAATCGCCAATCGCCTGGCGGCAATATGCGCTGCACACACCTGAGCCTGAGCAACTTCCGTAATTATCAGCGCCTGGAGCTGGCGCTGCCCCCGCAAGTGAGCATCGTCGTGGGGGACAATGCCCAGGGGAAGAGCAACCTGCTGGAGGCCCTGCACTTCCTGGCCACCACGCGCTCTCATCGCGCCACCGCCGAGCGGGAGCTGATCCACTGGGCCGCCTGGCGCGAGCCCCTGCCCTTCGCCCGCCTGGTGGCCGACGTGCAAAAAAACCAGACCACGCTGCGCCTCGAGATCGCCCTGCTCAGCGATCCAGCCAAAGCGCCGACGCCACCACCCGAAGAGCCCCCCCTTCCTCAGCCCGACCTGGGCTTTCTCGCCCCGCACCCCGGGCCAACGCAGAAGCGTCTCAAGGTCAACGGCGTCCCCAAACGAGCCATGGACGTGGTGGGGCAGATGAACGTGGTGCTCTTCTCGCCGCAGGACCTGGAGATCGTCAATGGCTCTCCCAGCGGGCGACGCCACTACCTGGACACCAGTCTCTGCCAGGTGGACGCCGCCTACTGCCGGGCGCTGGCGCATTACAACCGCGTGCTCTTGCAGCGTAACCACCTGCTCAAGCTAATCCAGGAGCAGGCGGCCAGCCTGGACGAGCTCTTCTTCTGGGACAACGAGCTGATAGCGTACGGCAGCCAGCTCATCGCCGGCCGCCAGCGTGCGCTGACCGTCCTGGATGGCCTGACCCGCCAGGTGCACGGGCAACTCACCGGCCAGCAAGAGCACCTCCGCCTGGTCTATCGCCCCAGCGTAGCAATTTCAAACCTGACAGAGCCTGCCCTGAGCCTGTCGAAGGGTCTACAAGACCTGTCAGGTTTCGGAGACCTGTCAGGTCTGGAAAAGCAATTCCGGGCGCAACTCCAGGGCGTGCAAAAACGAGAAATCGCCCAGGGCATATCGGTACTTGGCCCGCACCGCGACGATCTGGCCTTCCTGGTGAACGGCGTGGACATGAACGTCTACGGTTCGCGCGGCCAGCAGCGCACGGTGGCCCTCTCCCTGCGCCTGGCCGAGGTGGCCTACATGCGCGCTGTGGTCGGTGAGGAGCCCATCCTGCTCCTGGACGATATTATGTCTGAGCTCGATCCGGCGCGCCGCGCCTGGGTGCTACAGAGCATCGGCCAGGGGCAGGCGATCATCACGGCCACGGAGACCGATCACTTTACCCCCAGCTTCCTGCGCCAGGCTACCCTCTTCCGCGTGACCGCCGGGCAGATCCTACCGCTGTAGCGGGCGCCGGGCCGGCTCAGGCCGGTTTTGACCGAGCCCCCCGTGCGCGGGGCCGAGCCTCCCGTTGCGACGGGGCCCACCGTCCTGTTTTAGCTACTTTTGCTGCCCCACTATAAATTAAAAACGCTGTCGGGGCTGTCCCCGATGCGCCTTTGGCTGCGATATTTACGATTAACCACCAAGTCTACACGAATGGCGTTCACCACCTCATGAGGGTGAAAACAGCAGTAGGGCAGGTTTCCATGACTTTGTCGAAAATGACCAGCGGTGGGGAGTCCTCAACTTGTTGAGGCGCCTTCTGGCTGCTGAGTGGGAGACGCCCGAACAAGTTCGGGATTCCAGAGCCACCCAGTGGGGCACTTTCTCTTCGAAAGGCCATTTTTCGACAAAGTCTTCCATACCTGCCACCTTTTTGTCGGCTATGGAAAGCCGACCTACGTGGCTTCATAAGCACGACGGAGTCGGCCCCTACTGCGTGTAGCCGTCAGCGGTGACTACGGTGAAGATCGTCCCGTTCTCCTGCGACACGGCTTTGGGGTAGAGGCTATCATCCAGGTGCAGGGCGATGCGCTCGACAATGGTCTGCTCCAGAGTATCCAGCAGGTCATCCTCGGCGACGCCAGGGTAGAGCCCCAGTCGCGCCCACTTCAGCTCGTCCATGGCCACGCTGACCTTGTCGTGCGCCGCCTCCACCGAATCGGGCTGGCCGGTAGCAATCTCGCGCTGGATGAGGGCCAGGTCCTGATGCGCCCGGAACATGTCGGCCTGGATTTCCCGCAGGCGGCTCTCCCAGGCCGGCACGATGCTCAGGCCGTAACCTTGCAAGGCTACTCGCCACTTGAGGGTCAGCCAGGCGAGGCGTCCTTGCGCCAGGGCCTGGCGCAGGCCCAAATCGGTCGCCTTGGGCAGGGCCTCGTTGAAAAACTGAGTCTTCTGCCGATCCTCGGCCAGGAGGCTGGTCTCCAGAGCCTGGCGCAGGGCCTCGGCGGGGCGAGAGGGGTTGCCCTTCAAGAAGAGGGCCAGGCTACGGGCGGCCTTAGCGCGCTCGGCCTCTGCCCCCTGCGCTTTGGCCCAATCGGGATTGCTCGTCCAGGACACGGGTAGAATGACAGGTGGAGAGGAGAAGGGCGGCGCCTCCCAGGAGGGAATCTCCGAGGCGGCGGCGAGTTTCTCTTCCTCGGCCTTGGCCTTCTGGCCGATGGCGGCGTACTCTTGCGCCAGGTCCTGCAGCAAGCGCACCCGATGCCCGGCCTGCAGGTGCGGGCTGTAGCGGGCGATGGTGTCTACGCAGTCGTAGGCTGCTTTGGCCTCAGCCCGCTCGCCGATGGAGGCCAGGCCCTGTCCGGCCTGCAAGAGCAGGGTGGCCCGCAGATAATCGTGCCAGTCCGGGCTGAGCAGGGCCAGGTTGACTGCCGCCCGATAGGCGATCAGCGCCGGCGCCGGCTTTTTGGCCGCGGCGAAGCGCTGGCCCAGGGCCAGCCAGTTGCTGGCGCGCTCAGCATCGGTCAAGGAGATGTTGAAGGCCAGGGCGGCGTAGGCAGTGTCTAGCTTGCCCTCACGCAGGGCCTGATCAATGAGCTCGCGCTCGCTCTGCATCCCGGCCAGGCTGCCCAGAGCAGTAGCGGGGTCAATGGCCTTGGCATCGAGCTGAGAGATTGGCGTAGCGCCCTGGGGCAGGGACGGCTGGCGGCGGAGCAGATTCACTCCCCCCAGAGCCAGCAGGCCCACGACCAGGACAAGCGCAGCACCGGCCACGGCCCAGGGCAGCCAACGCCTTAGCGTGGGTGCGGTCATAAGCAGTTGCTCCTTGGTTTATGTTGGAGAGTCCAGGGAGATTATAACACACA
>Ga0233423_10001960_pt1 | contig 10141 bp, 6 predicted proteins | sample Watercolumn_Mata_FD_180713 | JGI IMG/M metagenome (GOLD analysis project Ga0233423, IMG submission 180713) | Freshwater microbial communities from Lake Matano, South Sulawesi, Indonesia - Watercolumn_Matano_2014_112_MG | ecosystem: Environmental > Aquatic > Freshwater > Lake | place: Indonesia... | reverse complement strand
GCCCTTTCCACCTCGGTCAGAGACCCTTCGACAAGCTCAGGGCAGGCTCTTCGGCGATCAAGGCATATCCCTCACAATGTGATGGGCGAAGGTCTCCGACCGAACCCTTCCGCCTCGGTCAGAGACCCTTCGACAAGCTCAGGGCAGGCTCTTCGGCGATCAAGGCATATCCCTCACAATGCGATGGGCGAAGGTCTCCGACCGAGCCCTTTCCACCTCGGTCAGAGACCCTTCGACAAGCTCAGGGCAGGCTCTTCGGCGATCAAGGCATATCCCTCACAATGCGATGCGCGAAGGTCTCCGACCGAGCCCTTCCACCTCGGTCAGAGACCCTTCGGCGATCAAGGCAATACTGCGACTTCAGATACCTCTTCCAACTCGACCAGCTTTTCGCCGCGATTGGCCCGGTTCGTCACCGGAACTTCGTCCAGGCGCTGCCGCTTCCCGTCGGTGGAAAGCAAGTCCACCGAGCCATCCATTGGCCCTGCCATCACCGCCACCACCAAGCCGGTGGCCTTGGTCTGGTTGAGCAGCAAGACGCCCTGGCCGCCCCGGCTCTGCACCGGAAACTCGCCCAGCGGCACTCGCTTGACGTAGCCCGTCTGGCTGACCACGATCACACCCAGATCGGCATTGGGGTCACTGATGACTATCCCACCCAGCAAACGATCGCCCTTGCGCACCTTGATGCCGGCCACACCTTTGGCGGAGGGGGTAGCCTGGGGGTTGACGTCGCCTGCCACGAAGCGGTTGGCGTATTTGGGGCCAAAGAACATGCCCTGAGCTTCATCACCGCCCACGCCTGCAAACAGCACCTCGTCCTCCTCACCCCCCAGACCGATGACCATGGCCCATGAGGCCTCGGCAGTGGACATGACATGCTCGGCTCTGACGCGCTTGACCTGCCCCTGGCGGGTGCCCACTACCAGGCAAGATTCATCTGATGAGAGGACGCCAACACCTACGACTCGCTCGCCCTTGCTCAATCCTAACTCTTCAAAACCGGCCGACCTGGACAGACGGCCCACCGCCCCCCACCAGGCCCGTCCCCGATTAGACACCAAAACCACTGTATCTTCCGGCTGAGTTCGCAAGTACATCCGGTGGGCCTCGACTGCCCGGCTGGTTACCCCCGGTCCGACCCGGTATCCAAAACGACTGGCATCATTGCGCTGGACGCCGCGGGTGGTCACGACCACCACCTGTGGCTCCTCAGGCACGGCCAGTTCAGCCTCGGTCACGATGCTACCTCGCGGCCTCTCTTCGGTCAGGATCACCGTTTTGCGAGGCGTGGCGAACTTCTGTTTGATCGCCTGCGCCTCCTCTACAACAACCTCCAGCCGACGCTTTTCCGACCGCAGCAACCCCTTGAGGTACTTGATGCGGGCTTTGAGTTCCTTCTCCTCATCGGCCAGCTTGCGACGCTCCAAAGCCGCCAGCCGCCGCAACTGCATGGCCAAAATCGCCTCGGCCTGGACTTGAGTAAACCCAAACTTTTTGACCAGGTTGCCTTCTGCTGACTCGCTGGTGCGACTGCGGCGGATGGTGTCAATCACCTGGTCAATGACGTCCAGGGCCTTCAACAAACCCTCGACGATGTGCAGTCGGGCTTGCCGTTTTTCCAACTCGTAGCGGCTGCGCCGGACGATGACATCCAGCCGGTGCTGGGTAAAATAGATCAGCATGTCGAGCAGCGAGAGCCGCTGCGGCCGCACGATGGTGTCGCCGTTGACCCGCTCAGCGACCAGCGCCAGGGCGTTGACGCCGAACGTCTCCCGCAACTGGCTATGGCTCAACACGCTCTCCAGCACCTCGTGGGCGTCGGCCACGCGGCTGACCTCAATGATGGCTCGCATGCCCTCGTGGTCCGACTCGTCGCGCAGGTCGGTGACGCCACTGATCTTGCCCTCTCGCACCTCGCGGGCGATGCGCTCCAGCACAGTGGACTTTTGCACGGCGTAGGGCAGCTCGGTGACGACGATGTTGAACTTGCCCCCGCCGATGTCTTCCATGTCCACCCGCGCCTGGGTGACGATGCGCCCCCGCCCGGTCTCGTAGGCGGCACGGATGGTATCAAGCTTACCATCCCCAGTTGGGTCCTCGCGGTAGCGATAGACCACCCCACCGGTGGGAAAATCGGGGCCGGGGATGATCTCCATTAACTCATCCACGGTGATCTTGTCTCGCTTGCTCCAGCGGCTGGCCACGTGGGCCACTGCGTCGCAGACCTCGCCCAGGTTGTGGGGTGGGATGTTGGTGGCCATGCCCACGGCGATACCCATCGCCCCGTTGACCAGCAGGTTGGGCAATGCTGCCGGCAGGATGACCGGCTCTTGCAGGCTGCCGTCAAAGTTGTCCACAAAGTCCACTGTGTCCTGGTCAATGTCTTGGAGTATAAACTCGGCGATTTCGTCCAGCCGCGCCTCAGTGTACCTCATGGCTGCTGGTGAATCGCCATCAATGCTACCAAAGTTGCCCTGGCCGTCTATGAGCGGTTGGCGCATGGCGAAATCCTGTGCCATGCGCACCATCGCCATGTAGACCGACTGGTCGCCGTGAGGGTGATATTTCCCCAAGACTTCGCCCACCACGCGGGCCGACTTCCGGTGAGGCCGGTCGTGGCGCAGGCCCATATCGTGCATGGCATACAGGATGCGCCGTTGCACCGGCTTGAGCCCGTCCTCCACGCGCGGCAGCGCCCGGTCGGTGATGGTCTCGACGGCGTATTGAAAGTACGCCTGCTCCAGGTCTGTCGTTAAGGAAACCGTCTCAGTCAACATCTTCTGTTACCTCTTCTTCTTCGTCTCCATTCTCACTGGTCTCTTCCTCGCGCCAACGTTCCAACAGCCAACCCCGGCGGTTGCGAGCCGACTTGCCCATCAGGGTGCTGATGATCTGGTTGGCATGGTGCACGTCCTCCACGGTCACCCGGCGCAGGCTATCGGTAAATGGGCCATCATCACCGACCTGGAAGACCGTCTCGCGTAATTGCTCAGGGTTCATCTCCCCCAGTCCCTTGTAGCGTTGGACCGTCACGCCGCCTCGGCCCCACTTTTCCAGTATGGTGTCACGCTCCCGGTCCGAGTAGGCATAGTGAGCCTGCTTCCCCTTGCGGAGCAGGTACAGCGGGGCGACAGCCACGTAGAGCCGACCCTCCTCGACCAGGGGACGCATATAGCGCCAGAAGAGGGTGTAGAGCAAAGCACGGATGTGGTCGCCGTCCACGTCCGCATCCACGAGGAGCGCCACCCCGCCATAGCGTATATCCTCGATGTGGAAATCGGCCCCCACCCCACCGCCAACCGCGGCGACGATGGCCTTGATCTCGTTGTTGCTCAGCAGGCGAGTCAATTTGACCCCTTCCACGTTGAGGGGTTTGCCGCGCAAGGGCAGGATGGCATGGTAGCGCCGGTCGCGGGCCTGTTTGGCGCTGTTGTGGACGAACGGGCCGGCGGCGAGCGCAAAGTTGTGGTAGCCATCCACAGTGATATCGTAGACATCGCCGCGCTCATCGAGCGGGCGGACAGCGACGACCTTGACGTTAAAATTTGCCCCTGCCTTCAGCATGCGCGCCTCGTCGCCGTCAAAGTAGCGATGCAGCAGCGAATCGTATGACTCCCCTTTTTCGGTAAGACGAATCTTGAGCGCCATCAGGCTATCACCCGATTGCAGTTGATCGGCGCGTTGGTAGGATCGATCGCGCATACGGAAGAGGTGATTGGGCGTGCAACGAACACGCTCGCCGTTGTCCAGTTCGATCTCGATCAGTTCAGCGTCACGGCGCGTCAGGCGCGGGTGATCGAGCGGAACGATCCGCACATCGCCATCTCTGTTAGAGGTATAGCCAAAGTGTTGGATTCCTCGCTCCCAATCCTCGGCCAGCTCGCGAATGGTTTTTGTCTCCCCCGATGCCAGCCGAATCAGCGTATCCCCCAAAAAGCAGCCGCCAGCGCTGTCCCCCTCGACGATGTACAGCACCGTCTGCTCGGTCGGCGTGGACTTGTTTACGTCGGCCAGCTTACCCGGCAGGCCTGAGTCCGCCGCGTCCAGCACACTGCGCCGGATGACCAGCGACCGCGCCTTGCTGGCCGCCACCCGCGCCTGGGCCGCCGCCTGGGCCTGCTGGACGATGGTCTTGCCCAACGAAACCTTTTTACGCAGTTGTTCCAACAGCCCCTCGTAGACGATGCTGTGGACGATGCCCTGTACATGGTCGCTGGCTAACTGGGTCTTGGTCTGGCTGGTAAATTGGGGGTCGTGCATGGAGAGCTTGAGCACCGCCGTCAGCCCGGCCAGGGCATCGCTGCCGCGGATGCTGGCCTCTCCCTTCTCTTTGGTCAGCTTTTTCTCTGAGGCGAACTGGTTGATCGCCTTCGTCACAGCGCTCTTAAAACCAGCCACATGCTTGCCACCATCCGGGGTGGGGATGGTATTGACAAAGCTGACAATCTCGCTGTCGTCCACGCTGGTGTGCCATTGGAGCACGGCCTCAATGGCGACCCCGTTCTGCTCCCCACTGACCTCAGCAGGGTCACGATGGATGGGCCTGCGGTCTTCATTGAGCCACTTGACGTACTCGACCAGACCGCCGTCGTAGCAGAAGCGTTTCTGGCGCTTTTTCTTTTTGCGGCCATCGGTGAACTCGACGGTCACGCCCGGCAAGAGGAAAGCGATGACCTGCAAACGCCGGGCCATAGAATCAAAGTCAAAGTCGGTGGTATCCAGGAAACGGGGGCTGGGCTTGAAGGTAATCGTCGAGCCGGTGGCCAGGTTCTTGTCGGCGTGGGCCTTGATGGCAGTGGCCTCCCCATTCTGTCCCACCTGGCCCACCACCTCCCCGGTAGCCGGATCGAGAATCTGGACCGGGGTGGCAGGCAGCCCATCTTCGTGGCGTTGAAAGTAGATCACGCCGTCCCGCCGCACCCGCGCCTCCAGCCATTCGGACAATGCATTAGTGGCCTTGACGCCTACGCCGTGCAACCCGCCGCTGGTCGAATAGCTGCCTTCTTTGAACTTGCCGCCAGCGTGCAACTCAGTAAAGACCAGTTCCAGCGTGGGCCGATTTTTTTCGGGGTGCATCCCAGTGGGGATGCCGCGCCCATCGTCGGTCACGGTAAGGGAGCCGTCGTGGTGGATCTCGACCTCAATGTGAGTGCAGGCCCCGGCCAGGGCTTCGTCCACGCTGTTGTCTATTAGCTCATGGGCCAGGTGGTGCAAGGCGTCCAGGCCGGTGCCCCCTACGTACATACCGGGCCTTTTCTGTATGTTGAATGGGTACTCCAAGACTTGAATGTCTTCGGTATCGTACTTTGCAAGCATAGTTACCTCCGCTTGGTTCTGACGAGGGGACGATAGAGAATACCTCATCTACATTGTAGCACAAATGTTCTATTTTGTCAAGGGGGATTTGCCGGTTCACTACGCTGGATCATCCTCCCTGCCTTGTGTGCGTCGGAAGGAGAATCTGCAAAAACCCACTGATATTATATGAAACATTGGTTCGCTTGTCAAACGGCCTTGACGAGAATCACTCTCTGGAGTAAAATAATACGGGAGGGAAGAACCGGTGAGTATCATCACTTTGACCACCGACTTCGGGTTGGCGGACGGCTACGTGGGGACGATGAAGGGGGTCATCCTGGGCATTGACCCCACAGTCACTATAGTGGACATCTCCCACGACATCGCGCCCCAAGATGTGCGAGAAGCAGCTTATATCCTCTACGCTGCGTACCCTTACTTCCCCCCGGACACCATCCATCTGGTGGTCGTGGATCCAGGGGTGGGCAGCGAAAGGCGGGCCATCGCCCTGCGAACGCCTCAGGCCACTTTCGTGGCCCCCGACAACGGCGTCGTCAGTTACGTCGTCGCCCGCGAGAGGGTGGAAGAGATCGTGAACCTCACCAACCCCCGCTACCACCTTTCGCCTGTCAGCCGCACCTTCCACGGCCGTGACATCTTCGCCCCCGTAGCCGCCCACCTGGCGCGAGGTGTCCCCCTGACCGAGCTGGGCGAATCCCTCACGGAGATCATCACCTTCCCTCCGCCCCGGCCTCAGGTCAGTCCCGACGGCACCATCGTCGGCCAGGTCATCCACGTTGATCGCTTCGGCAATTTGATCACGAGCATTATGACAAGGGATTTGGCTGCTCATCGCCTGCCGGTCATCGAGATCAAAGGGCAGGGCATCCGGGGAATAGTGGACACCTACGCCGAGGTAACGCCGGGGAAAGTCCTGGCTCTCATCGGCAGCTCGGACCACCTGGAGATCTCGATAGCCGGTGGCAGTGCGGCCCAAACCCTGCAAGCGAAGGTCGGAGAGCGGGTCCTGCTGAAAGCTTGCACTGAGCCCCGTCGAAGTGTTGAAGGCCATGAGGACAACCGAGAAGATATTCCTGGCTAGCCTGATCATCGTTGACCGTTTGTTTGCCACGAACTTCGTGGAAAGGGAGGTAGCCCGACGCAAGGCCAAGGTTGCCCGTTATGAGGCGCGACTGGCCGAAATCAGCGAGCAACTTGTCAAGCTCGAGCGACTGCTGGAGACTGCCAACCTACAACTTTGCCTGTTGTACCTGCGCCAGCGCAAGCTCCTGTGGCCCCATCGCTGGCTGCACTTCGATACAGGCAATCCTCAAGAAGACAAGGGCCTCGACCTCTTGATTGACCATCTAGTCAAGCCTCGCCTAGCGGCCATCGAGGTACGAGAGGTCGAGAAAGGCCACTACATCTACCAACTTGGTCCCGATTGGGCCGCCATCAGCGCTTTTCTGGCCCAACGGGAGGCAGATTTGCAGCCAGAAATAGCCGAGTGGCTGATACTACAACAGACTTCCGAAGTCTCTGAATCACTTTGAACGGTCTGCCCATCGGCTCACAGGAACCATCTCGTGGCTGATCAGTCCCACTAGGGCAGACTTCGGAAGTCTTCATAAAGAAAGGACTCCCAAATATGGAGAAATTTGTGATCGAAGGTGGACATGTACTCAGCGGCGTGGTGGTTCCGAGCGGCAACAAGAACGGGGCCCTGGCTCTCCTGGCAGCTTCGCTGTTGACCGATCAACAGGTCGTGCTCAAGAATGTGCCCCGCATCAAAGACGTGGAGAACATGCTAGCCATCATGGCTGATATCGGTGTGGACCTCGCATGGAGCGGGGATCACGAGGTGACCGTTCAAGCCAGGGACTTGACCGCTACGCGCCTGGATCCCGACCTTTGTCGGGAGATCAGAGCCTCCATCCTTTTTGCTGGACCCATGTTAGCCCGCTGCGGCCGAATTGACTTGCCCCTGCCTGGCGGGGATGTCATCGGCCGCCGCCGCGTGGACACCCATCTGACGGCCTTGGGAGCCCTGGGGGCTGAGATCGAGGTGGACGCCGGGTACAAGATGCAGGTTGGCAAACTGCGCGGTCAGGACATCCTCCTCGATGAAGCCAGCGTGACCGGCACGGAGAACATCATCATGGCGGCCTGCCTGGCTGAGGGAACCACCATCATCCGCAACGCCGCCTGTGAGCCCCATGTTCAGAACCTGGCTCGTTTTCTGAACAGCATGGGCGCCCAAATCTCCGGCATCGGCAGCAACACGTTGACTATCCAGGGCGCGGGAAAGCTGAGCGGCGGCACGTGCTGGATCGCCTCTGACTATCTGGAGGTGGGCAGCTTCATCGGACTGGCAGCGGTGACCCACAGCGAACTCCTCATCAAAAACGCCGCCCCTGAGAACCTGCGCATGATCAGGCTGATGTTAGAACGTCTGGGGGTTAGAGTAGAGTTTCGAGGGGAGGATGTTTTCGTGCCCGCCGAGCAAGAACTACAGGTTGTCCCCGAAGCTCACGGGGCTATTCCCAAGATAGACGACGGCATCTGGCCAGCTTTCCCCACGGACATGATGAGCATTGCGGTAGTGGTAGCCACCCAGGCCGCAGGCACTATCCTGATCCACGAGAAGATGTACGAGGGTCGGCTGTACTTCGTGGACAAGCTGATCTCTATGGGCGCGCGCATCATCCTCTGCGATCCCTACCGGGCAGTAGTGGTTGGCCCATCTAAGCTGCACGGCGAGCGGTTAGAGAGCCCGGACATCCGAGCTGGCATGGCCCTGCTCATTGCCACCCTCTGCGCCGAGGGGCGAAGCACAATTCGCAACATCGGCCAGATAGACCGGGGGTACGAGCGTATTGAAGAGAAGCTGCAAGCGCTGGGAGCTAAGATTGAGAGGGTGAGGGAATAAATGATGGCCTCAAAACCTGCCCGCCGAATCAAAGACCTGCCTCCAGAAGAGCGTCCAAGAGAGAAGTTGCTTTTGCATGGCCCCCAGGCACTTTCGGATGCTGAACTGCTGGCTATCCTTATCGGCTCTGGGACACCCCAGAAGTCAGCCTTGGCTTTGGCCGAAGAATTGTTGCAACGGTATCAGTCTTTCAGAGGCATGGCTGGGCGTTCGCTGGACGAATTTATGGCGATCAAAGGACTCAAAGAAGCTAAAGTGCTCCACATCGCTGCTGCCTTTGAAATCGCCCGCCGTGTTGTAGAACAGGTTTTGGCTCAACAGTCTTCACAAATATGAAGTGAAATCACATGCCTGACCAAATGCTATCTGATCCATTCACTGCCCAGGCTCATCTCACTGAGCGTTCGGTAGCCGCCAAGTTGTGCGAGTGGATAAACGAGATTATCCGCAATGAGAATCTCCCCCTGGGTGAAGCCTGGGTGGAGACTGAGGCTGTGCACCGGCTTAACGACATTTCGCTTTCGCGTTCCCCAGGCAGTCGTCGAGCTCTGTGTGTGGTGGAAGTCAAGCTTCCCTTTGCAGACCCTTTGAGCCAGAGCGTTATTGATCAAGTCGTCGGCTACGCTCGGCAGTTGCAGGCCCCTTACGTGTGCACTTGCAACATCAATCAACTCGTCTGGTTCCATACGGAGAAGCTTCTGGACCCGACCACCAGCCCAGTCGAGCGCGTCATTGACCGCTATCACCTGTCCACCATTGCCGACCCAGACGATATTGCCCGCCCCGCTATACGCCTGAGCATCCAGCAGGAACTGAAACGGTTTCTTGTCGAGTTGGCTCAGATGGTTACGGGAGAGCGGGTCAAGCCCAGGTTGGCTATTGACGACTTTCTCATCGTTCGCCTTCACAGCGCTATCGAAACTCTGGCTATATACTACAAGATACTGGTGGCCGAACAAACTCAGAATAACCCTGCGTTTGCCCAGAAGCTGGCGGGTTGGTTTGTAGAACAGGGTTGGAGCTTCACCTACCAGGACCAAGACTACAACAAGGTAGGCCGACAGGCTGCTTATCTTATGGTCAACAAAGTCCTGTTCTACGTAGCGTTGCAACAGCAACTCCGCCTACCCCCCTTGCTCATTCCGGATTACCTGTACGACGGGAAGATCTTCAAGACGATACTACAGGCTTATTTTCAGAGAGTCCTGGATATTGACTACGAAACTATCTTCTCGACGGACTTTATAGACAGCCTGGCCTTTCCTCATCACGAGGACGCCGTAGACACAGTCAGAGAGTTGATCGCCGACGCCGACCGCTATCAGGTAGCGCAGATTGGTTATGACGTGATTGGTCGCATCTTTGAGCGACTGATCCCCGAAGAGGAACGGCACAAGCTGGGCCAGTACTTCACTAATCCCGATGTGGTAGACCTCATCCTTCGTTTCTGTAGAGCCTACGAGCCTGAGGCCAAGGTATTCGACCCGGCCTGTGGTGCTGGCACTTTCCTGGTGCGTGCCTACCATCAGAAGAAGATCGCTGATCCTCATCTGAAACATAATGAAATCCTGGCGACCCTATGGGGATGTGATATTGCCAAGTTCCCTGCCCACCTGGCCACTATCAACCTGGCGGTGTATGACCTTAGCGTGCGTGAGAACTATCCTCGTATCACCCACAAGGACTTCTTTGATCTTTTGCCAACCACAGTAGAGTTTGCTCGTCCTCGCTTGGTGGAATTGGGCAACCTGGGGCTGGAAGAAAGGACAGTAGAGCATCCTCGCTACTTTGACTCTGTGGTAGGCAATCCGCCCTACACCCGGCAGGAAGAGATGGCTGATATCGCCGGAGGCACGACTGGTTACAAACAGGACCTCATCAACAAGGCTCTCACCGACGTAAACGGCGAGA
>Ga0233423_10001959_pt1 | contig 10141 bp, 11 predicted proteins | sample Watercolumn_Mata_FD_180713 | JGI IMG/M metagenome (GOLD analysis project Ga0233423, IMG submission 180713) | Freshwater microbial communities from Lake Matano, South Sulawesi, Indonesia - Watercolumn_Matano_2014_112_MG | ecosystem: Environmental > Aquatic > Freshwater > Lake | place: Indonesia... | reverse complement strand
AATAACAGCACAAGACCTTCAAAGACATGGAGCAGCTTCTGACTTCTCTGATGAGCCTGCGGGCGAGGGGGTTGGGAGCACTTTTCTACGGACAGCCATATATATCTCTTGAACTGGCGGTGCAGCACATCGGGGATACTGTTATGAGCTATGTTTGCGTGCCGAGGTCTTTAGATGGCGTAATTGAAAAACAGATACACAGCGTATTTCCATATGCCGAGGTTACCAAGACCGACGATTACAATATCTTCGCCCCCGACGGCACCACCCTGGCTTCGTGGGTACGTACGGCCAGCAATGCTATTCTGCCCCTTAATACCTACGAGAAGCTGAGTATTGACCCGCTGGCTTCCGTAGTAACCGCCATGAGCAAGATCGCCGAAGAGGGGGAGGGCGTAGCGGTGCAGTATATCCTTCGTCCGGCTGATTTTGGAAAACAGAGAGAATTAGCCAAGAAGGTGATCAAGGAAATGGGCAGGGGACACGACTTCTATGCTGCCCTGTCGCGGGTGAGGGGGGAAAAGATAAGAGAGGTGGAGGACATGTTGGTCACGCCAGCTAGAGATGCTGGCAATGTACCCAAAAAGAATCCCACGGAACCATCTACGGTGGCTGACGAGGCGTTTATCAAGGAGCTCCAGGCAAAAATAACCAAACACCATTTTGCCACCAATATCAGGTTGGTAGCTTCTGCTACCCAGGAGCAGAGAGCAGAACAAATACTAACCGAACTGGAGTCTGCCTACCTTCAGTTTGCTAATCCAGTTGGCAACTCTCTAAGAGCCAGGCGGGTGAGCCGGCGGGGGATGCGCCGGTTTATTTTCAACTATTCGTTCAGAATACCCGAACCTAAACGGGGCTATCTTCTCTCAACCGAGGAGCTCGCCAGTTTGTTCCACCTCTCTCTTGCCCAAACTGGCGTGCCCGGCTATAAAACTCTGAAAAATAGAATCCTAGAACCACCTGGCGAGATGCCCAAAGAGGGTATTATTCTCGGTGAGAACAATTATCGCAGTGAGAAAACGGTGGTCAGGATGAGTGATGAGGATAGACGCAGACATCTCTATATAGTTGGTCAGACGGGCACAGGTAAAACTACTCTTTTTAAGAGCATGATAAAGCAGGATGTGGAAGCCGGCAGGGGCCTGGCAGTGGTGGATCCGCACGGCGAGCTAGCCGAATATGTGCTCAAAATAGCTCCGGAGAACCGGAGGCAGGATATCGTTTGGTTTGATCCAGGCGATCTCTCCAGACCATTTGGTATGAACATGCTGGAAATAGATCCCGCCAAGCCGGAGCAGAAAACATTGGTGGTTAATGAGTTATTGGGAATATTCAAAAAACTCTTTTTGGCGGAGACAATGGGCCCCGTCTTTGATCAATATTTCCGCAATTCAGTACTGCTGCTGCTAGACGACTATCAGCACGAAGTTCCGACCTTGTTAGATATCCCGAAGGTGCTGACCGACGTTGATTATCGGAAAGACAAACTTAGTCGGGAGACAAACGAGGTGGTCAAGGGATTTTGGGAAGGGGAAGCCGAAAAAGCCAAAGGAGAGGCATCGCTTTCCAACATTGCTCCATATATCACCTCAAAGATTAACGGCTTCGTGGCAGATGAATTTCTGCGGCCTGTTATCGGTCAGAAGCAGAGTTCCATTAACTTTCGCCAGGCAATGGATGAGGGGAAAATCATCTTGGTCAATCTCTCCAAGGGTAAACTTGGGGATTTGAACTCTAACCTCATTGGGCTGGTGATTATCGGAAAAGTCCTGATGGCCGCCCTCTCGCGTATTGATACCCCGGAGGACCAAAGAAAAGATTTCTTCCTCTACATTGACGAGTTTCAGAATGTAACTACACCCAGCATCGCTTCTATTCTGTCAGAGGCGAGAAAGTACAAATTAAACCTTATTATCGCCCACCAGTTCATTAAACAGCTTCAGGACGATATAAAGAATGCTGTTTTTGGTAATGTTGGCTCTATCTTGGCATTCAGAGTTGGAGCCGAGGACGCCGAGTTCCTAGAAAACCAGTTCGCTCCCCAGATTTCTAAGAGCGATCTCATTAACATTGACAACTTTAATGCCAACGTAAAGCTTCTGGTCCACGGTAAAACAAGCAAGCCATTCAATCTGAAACTCCTCTCCCGGTAGTGTGATATAATTCAGTCAACTAGCGATTTCAAAGGTCGCCAAATGCAAGAATCTAATGTGTAATGCCCAAAAACAGTAAAAAAACAGGCAGACAGTTCCTTTGGTTGCTTTTGCTCATAATCGTTCTGGCCCTATTGCTCCTGGTGGACTTTAAGAGTCTTTTTGGAGAGAAGTCAGATAATGTAAGTGTAAGCGAAATTGAGGCCGATGTAGATCGGACCTCTTCTGATTTAGATGTGCTAGGGGGAGCGGGCGTCCAGGATGAGGTGCCCGACTTTGTTGAATAGAACTACTTCCCAAACTAACTAAATGAAAAACAAAATTAAAAACCTTGTAGTTGCTGTGGTAATGGGAGGTCTTATCCTCCCCGGGAGCATGTTGGCTCAAGTCCAGAGCACCCTAAACAATACGTCTCTTGATCAACTTCGGGCAGAGTACAAGCAGGTCCAGGCAGAGTATCAGAGACTCACGACTGAGGTGGCCGGGCTGACAGCAGAGTGGAAAGCTCTGCATGGGGGCGGTAAGGCCACATCCACGGCAACCTCTACTTTGGCGGATGCGAAGAGCGCCCTGAATGAGGCGATTAAAAATCAGTTATTGGCGCTCATAGAACTATCGGAGATCTCCCTTAAAATAGCGCGCCTGACAGTCAGTGGTCTGACGGAGGTCAAAATGGGCGCGATCGATTACGCAAGTAGTTCAGCGGATGTAAATGAAGCGATTGAGCAGCTAGGCTATCTGAAAGATCGGGTGGAGGGGTCTGGAACAGTAGCCCAGTTGCGAGAGTTGCGCTCGGAGTTCATATGGCTTCGGAATACTGTGGTTTGGCGCGTCGGCGGTTTCGCAAAGATCGATGCTATGGCGGATAAAATTAACAGGGCAGACTACATCATAGGCGCCATAATCCGTCCGGGGATGTATAACAACGACATCCAGAGCGAAGAGTTGTCGGCGTTGCTGGATCAGTCTGATGCATTGCTGCAACAGGAGGTTGATATCTACACCCAGGCTATAGACAAATTCCGCAGTTTGGGCAGCATCTCAGATCCCAAAGAGGCTCTTGTCATCGCGAAGGCGGGCAATGCTCTATACGGGGTGTTGGTAAGAAATGTGAAAGCTACCATGCCGTTGGTAAGACAAGCCCTTGCCCTCTACCGGCAGCTTTTAGCCGAGAAGGGACAGAACACCAAGCCAGCGATAATTTCCTTTAGTGTGATAGTTACTAGTACCTCAACCCCCGTCCGGGCTGCCGCATATTGGGAAAGTAAGAATACTAATTACTGCGATTTTGCAGAGAAGATGGGATACAGCGCCAAGGATCTACCTACGTTTGGCTTTCACGGCTTTGAGCCGGAAACATCTGGCACGGTCAGTTTTCGCATAGATTGTTTTAGGGTAAAGGGCGCCGGCCCGATAGAGTCGGCTACCAAGACCGTGTCAGTATATGTACCGGGGCCAACGACGACCATTAATGTGGACTTAGTAAAAGCCGAAGCCGTGGTGACACGCGGGGGAGGGTTGGTCTCTGACTCCGGTATGTTCACGGTGACCGTGGACGTCACATCGGAAGAAAACCCCGTTTTTATCCTGAAAGACTTCGTCTACAGCGTGAACGGAGATGGCCTGACCAGGAACGTTCTCGCTGTTACCTCGTCAACATTTTCTCCCAGCGATAGTCCTAGCGGTTTCTTCCTTGAAAGGGGTGCTACCAGAAGGTTTAGTATGAATGTCCACGTCGTGCCTATTGAGAAAGACGGGTTCTATAGCGTAGCGCTAACCGGCGTCCCCTGGGAGTGGACGAAGGGAGGGGAGAGTGAAGTTCCGACAGGCATAGCTGGGATACCCGGTGATGCCTACGAGACTCCCAACCTATACCTTGACTACGTGCCCGAGAGAGGCTAGAAGATCAGGGCTAGTAAAAAGACTGTGCAAAAACGCCCCGGCTGGGGCGTTTTTGCCGTGGCGATGAGAATCTGTCCACCGGTAGTGAGACCGGTGTTATTTAATACGCAACCGATTTCTCGGTAAGGGGGATCTGCGAAAACAGCGAAGCCCCCAGCGAGCGGAGCTCGCTGGGGGCTGGGGGTACTCACAAGGGGAACGGGTAGAGCGGGGTTCTCCGCTCAGTTCTCCGGTCGCGCGACTTGTTCGTGAGCCAGGAGCGGAACCGGTTGGGCCGAATGACGGGGATTCCCCACCCATGCAGGGTCCGGAAAACTCGTTCCAGTTCCGGCGTCAGCTCGCCCTTAACGCAGTCAGTAATGACTACATCCGGCTGGATACGGGGATCCCTCCCCGCCTGGGACAGCGCCGAGGAGAAGATTTTCTGCTCCTCTGCCGCAGAGCAGAACATATCCTCCCGGGTCTCCGCGTCGTACCCGTGAACTGCGACACGAACTCCGAACGCGGAGGCGGTTTTCGCCGCTTGTATCCGGACAGCCGTGTCCTTACAGATGATCCAGGCCAGTTGGATTCTCGGCCGGGCCATAGGGTAGTCCTTTCAGTTGTCAGCGATCTGCGCTTGTTTTGTATCACCAATAAGCGGAACAGGTCAAATGAGAACAGGATTGTTTAAAAACAGAAAGCCCTACGCTGGCTGCGTAGGGCTCCCGCTGGCGACCCATCGGCCCGCTAGCGGGCACGGGTCCCATCAGGGTAGATGTAGAAGGTCTCGCTGCTCCTTACCACCTGGGCTTGACCGCGGTAGAAGGGGCGAGCTCTGTCGAACCGCTCGCTGTAGGCTGGGGTGCCGTCCGGACGGTAGTGGTACTCCTTACCCCCACGACGGACTACGGCCAGCCCCTCGCTGTACGGACCTGCCCAGTCGAACCACTGACTGTACGCCGGCTGCCCATCGGTGCAACGGGCGTGCTGGTATTTACCGCAGTGCACGACCACGTGCAGGTCTTCACTGCAAGTGAAAGGCCAGCAGCCGTTACCGGACGGAAAACCGGCGGCTACGTTTTCCAGACGAGAGCCGCCTGTGTGCCGGATACGCCGTGGGAGCGCTGGGAGCCCTGGGCGGTAACCGCCGAGACCACGCCTCCGCGGAGACATGGCTCCTCCTTAGTGCCGAAAGCCACACCTCACACCTCCTTATAGGTGTCGACCCAGCCCGGCGGTGTGTGTACCGAGCTGATTTAGTGTCCCGGAGTATGAGCTGACGAGGAGGTGGCTAGCTCCTCACTAGCTTTTCCTCCGGGTGCGGGATTTATCCCGCCATGGGTGTGCGGGCCTGGCCCCGCTTCGGGTAGTGGCTTGGCTTTACAAAGAGATTTTCCCCTCGAGCCTCCTCTCTAGAGAATGTCAACGCACTGTCTAATTATGCACCGTTTAATAATATCCGTCAAATGGTCGTGCACAGTTTTAAACACTGGGCAGCGTGTTGATAAACAGGTTGTATTCCTCATCGCTTAAGTCGCAGCCTGTCTGCCGCCCGGGGGTGTAGTTCTCTCCGTGCCAATCGCTCCCTCCAGTTGTAATCAGCCCAAGATCCCTAGCCGCTGTTGCCAGCAGCCCGATCTGACTTTCCGTATAAAAAGGATAATGGACTTCTAACCCCCGGAGCCCGCATTGTCTTAGCTCGCGCATTTTCTGGTTGAACCAGACGTTTTCTGCCGCTAACCTTCCCGGGTGGGCCAAAACCGGAATGCCCCCGGTCTCCGCGATCATTTTTACTGCTTCCACATCGCTTAACATCCAGGAGTTGTTCTCTTCTACGTACGCCTCCTTTATAGCTGTTTCCATACTGATGGTTTGGCGGAGAAAACTCCTTAGTTCAGCCGCGATGAGGTTTCGGCTGATATAGGGTCCCCGCGCTTTCTTCTCTAGGTCTTTAAAATCTGCGGTGAATCCCGGGTGCACGTGGCGTAATTTTCCAAGTATCCGCTCCGCCCGCTGGTTATACCCGTTAATCAATGGCTCCAGGGCTTTATTTAACCTACCTATCTTAAAGCTTCTGGAATATCCCAAAATGTGCAGGGATCTCCCGGTCGTTTTGTCTAAAGAAGAAATTTCAACACCCTGGATAAATAATGGAGTGGTAATCCCCGCAGGGGTCATCACCAAATTTATGTCTGGCAGAATAAAGTTATGGTCAGTTATGGAGAACAGATCCAGCCCCTTCGTCCTCTCTAATATTACCGAAGGAGACTCCTCTCCGTCTGAATAATAAGAATGAATATGGAGGTCCACTCTCGGCATCAATAGGTGTCTAGCTTACACTGCAATTATATATGAGCCACGGACTTTTGCCTTGGATAGCAAAAGGGGGCCCTCGGTCCGTCTCCGGTCCTCGGGCCCCCTTGGCGCGATCGGGCTACTCGTAGAGCGAGCGGCACGTCTCCTTGTACTGGGCTGTGTGCTCGTCCCCGTCGGGGTGGAGCACAAGGCGGACCAAGCTCTCATACCACCGTATGAGCTTCAGACCGGCCGTGAAGTCTATGCCCCGCTGGTGGCGTCTCAGGAACCCCAGTACCCCGGCAGAATAGGTACCGTAGGTGATATCGAAGACCAGAAAGCTTGTCTCCGCATCCGACGGTTGGGCCAAGTATTCCACCCTCTGCCGGCACGCGAGGTAGGTCAGAGCGGCGCCGGGCCCGTGTATGAGTTTACTCACGAAGACTCTGCCCTCTTCCCCCTCGAGTGAGCGCAGAAGCTGCCGCCGACAGACGGTACGGTTGTCGTACATGATGTAGCGGGCTATGTCCTGGAACCCGAAGGACACATCTCTTAGCGATGAGCTCTCAACTCGGAATCCTCCCTTCAGCGGTATACCCGCGCAGAGGGACGGGTTGTATCGGGGATACCAGAGCGGTGATGTCAGGTCGTCTATCTCATCTGACGTGTGCGGGACCAGATCCACATCTCTCGCCACCGCAACGTTCAGGGCGGTGCGCGTCCGGAGAAGATTCTCGTAGTCGTTCGCCTCGACGACACCGTGATCACTCCGAACCATCACTGCCACATCAACATCCGCGGAGTTCTCTGCGTACAGCGAGGAGCCGTAGACGATTGCTGAGGTGATAAAGCCCAACGGCTCGATAACCTCACCGATGATGCGGGCGATCTTTTCTCCCTGTGGGGAGATTCCGCTGGTAGCCATTTTTTGCTCCCTTCCTGGATTGTGAAGAACAACACCCCCAACCTGCCACGGAATATTTAGATAGTCAAGCGCGTTGCTTGCCCTGAGCAACTCGCTCCGGGCGAAGTCGAGGAGAGTCGAAGGGCAGTAGGGGGACCCTTGGCTTTTGTGTCTCCGGGGAACGCGCTTTATAAAGCCTTATTGTCAGCATATAATATCACTGTATGGCCAAACCGCGGAATCTCTCTTTGATTATTGGTATATTGATTCCGATTGTTATGGTGCTGTTTGTGGCCCTAAGCATTTACCTGCCGAGACTTTTAGCTAATCCTCAGTATGATTTTGTGTATGTGACCAACGATAGCTACTATGACTTCAAATATAATTACGAGGTTTCCGAGGACGGTTTACTAAGTAGAGTCCTGATAGAAAGGCATTATCCAACCGACATGGCCGAGGATAAAATATACCTCTACAATGTTAGCGAAAAGGAAAGTACTCCTATCTCCTATCAGGAGACAACCCGCCTAGAGCTTGATCCCAGCGCGAAATCGCCTGATGGATATGAATTTGTTAGTGGCGGCGGCGGGGGAGGTGTCTTCCCCTTTTTCTATAGTCCTGGCGCGTATGGAAAGAAGTTTCTTAAGGGTCACGGTGCGAGTGTAGAAATTAACCTCACGACTTTTGGGAATATTCGTGACAATTATAAGTTCATCGGCTGGGTCACTGGTTAAAATATGGAAGACAGCGAGCGTAAGGAAATTACTTTAGCTAATGTAGAATATTTAGTCGGGCGTGGTTTAGTTTCAGGGGACGAGCTTTTAGCAGTCCTCCAGCGCGTGAAACCGGAGAGCAGTCCTGCCAGCGAAGTTCGAAAAGACGTATTAAAAAGAAAAGTACACATTTCTGACATCCTCTACAGTCTAGGCGCGCTGACTATTATCACGGGCTTGATTATTTTGGTCGGTCAGCAGTGGTCAGAGATGAGTAGCTTTACAAAGACATTAGTTACATTAGGTTCGGGTGTTGCCGCCTTCACAGTCGGCGTTCTTTTTTCTAGCCGGAGTTACTTAGAAAAGATTGCCCAAGCCTTTCACGTTATTGCAGCAGCCGTTTTGCCTCTCGGCCTTTACGTGATTTTTGATATCGGCGGTGTAGACACTGGTAGTCCAGGATTCCAAATAGCGGTTCCGCTAATTCTTACCGCCGTCTACACTATTAGCCTCTTCGTTTTTAAAGAGAGAATATTTATCTTCTTTATAACTCTTTTTTCGACTTGGCTTTATTATGCGATTGTATATAACCTGACTGAGGGGCTTTCTTTTAGCGACTCTCTGGCAGATTTCTACATGTATGCGACACTCCTGGCCGGGGCTGCTTATCTGTTCTTGGCGCATGGTCTGATGAGCGCCGGGAGGACGTACTTCAATTCTTTCTTAAATTTCTTCGGGGCATGGATGTTGTTGGGAGGAGGTTTTGCTCTCACTTTTAATAACCCAGTGTGGGAACTTATCTATCCAGGATTGGTTTTCGGAGTTAGTTTCTCGAGCATCAAACTCAAGAGCCGATCTTTACTTGGCTGGGGCTCCCTATTCTTCATGACTTACATCATCTCGATAACCGCGCGTCATTTTGCAGACACGATTGGCTGGCCCACAGCCCTCATCCTGGCTGGGTTTATGCTGATGATTATAGGTTTTTCCACTTATAGACTGGGTAAAAAGTATATTCCCAGGTGAGGGTGGTTTTATCCCCCCTCTTTGTATTATTAAACTCGTTGCGGGGGTGAGGTCTGGATGGAACCAAATAGTGGTATTCATAAACGAACTCGCCCCGACGTAGGTCGGGGCGGGTCCTCTGGTCCGAGTGGGCGATCAGGCCCTGGCCGCAACGGGCACGAGCCCGTTGTGGATGCGGAGGATGTTCCTCTTCTTCCCGCCGAGCCGCTTGGCCGCCTCGCTGGCGAGATGGTCGAGGTGCCCGTGGAAGTCCGGCTCCCAGCTGGAAGGCGTCGAGAGAAGACGGCCCGTGTGGACGGCCCGGTTCATCGCCGCCATCTGGCAGATGACGGCGACTGCGGCGGCGATGGTCCGGGAGCTCATCCCCCGACTGAGCCTCCGCTCGATGATGGCATCCACGCATCTCCGCAGGTCATAGGCGGTGGGATCCTCTCCCACTTCGCTCAGGTAGAGAGTTGCCAGGGAAACGATGCCTTCACGCCTTTCGTGCGTGAACATTGCCCTCCTCCTTCTCGTCGTGGGCGAGCAATCCTCAAGAGTTTTAAGGATTCTTCGCCCACGGCAAGGACCAGAGAGTGAATAAAGGTATGGAAAAGAACGTAGTATCTATATACCACAAAACGGAGTGCTGGTCAAGCTCGTTGCTTGTCCTGAGCGAAGTCGAAGGGCGGAGGTGGGTATCCTTCACTAAAGTTTCGGAATACCAAATTTAATCAAGTTCTCTTTTTTGACTTTGCTCCATCCTTTAATTTGGACCTCTCTTCTTAGCGCCTCACTCTTAGTTGTAAATTTTTCTATATAAACGATTTTTGTTGGTTTGTGTGATCTTGTGTATCTTCCACCAGTGCCAGCGCGATGACGACCAAATCTTTCCCTGGGGTCGGGGCTAGAGCCGACATAGAAGCTTCTATCTTCACATTCGAGTATATAAACGCAGTACATAAAGCAATTGTTGTCCTTCGACAAGCTCAGGACACTTTGCCTCGCTCGAATTTCTCGTGGCTTGCACTGAGCGAGCCTTCGACTTGGCTCAGGCCAAGGCGAAGCGAGTCGAAGTGTTGCGGGGGTGGACATCCTTCGCCAAGCCTCCTCCATCCCTCGATTATGCTCGGGACTACGGAAGGCCATCGGGCTACGGAATGCCTATTTCACCCCCTCCACTA
>Ga0233423_10001958_pt1 | contig 10145 bp, 6 predicted proteins | sample Watercolumn_Mata_FD_180713 | JGI IMG/M metagenome (GOLD analysis project Ga0233423, IMG submission 180713) | Freshwater microbial communities from Lake Matano, South Sulawesi, Indonesia - Watercolumn_Matano_2014_112_MG | ecosystem: Environmental > Aquatic > Freshwater > Lake | place: Indonesia... | reverse complement strand
GCATCCACTGCCCGTGCTTGGAGAGCTCGTCCTTGGATGGACCCCACTGGCCCCGCTCCCCCACCCAACAATAAACCAGTTTGGGGTTGAGCTTGGACAGTTGCCGGTAGCCGATGCCCAAGGAGTCCATGTAGCCCGGGGGCCAGGACTCGATGATAACATCCACCACCTGGGCCATCTTCTGGTACATGAACCGGCCGTCCTCGGTCTCCAGGTTCAGGGTGATGGATTGGGCGTTCCGGAACTCGTGGAGGAAGTCCATGCCGCAGGGCGTGCCGTCCACATTGTCCTTGAGCATGTACTCTTCCCGGCCGAAGGGGGTGAGCTGCCTTAAGGGGTCGCCCCCGGGCGGCTCGATATGGACCACTTCGGCACCCTGTTCGCCCAGCAGGCTGGCGGCAAACATTCTGCTTATCTGCCAGATGCCGTTGCAGAGCACCCGGAAGCCCTGGAGGGCTTCGGGTTTATCAAAAACATAGTCCAGTCTCAGGTTGTCTTCCAGGAATTGGCCGAACTCCTGGGCCTTGCGTTTGGCGTAGATGTTCTCCATCACCCATTCGGGCGTCGGTGGGGGAGTTACGGGCCAGGGCCGCACGTCCGGCCCCATGAGGGGCAGGGTATCGGCCCGACTGTTGATTTCAATGTCGCGTTTTTCTTTCGCCATCTTTGAACCTCCCATCTCAGGCGTCATCGGAGCACTTGCTTGAGAAGACTTAAACCACGACTTAAGCCACGAAATAACCACCGTTTTTCTCCTAGGGTCGATACTTCATCAGCGAATTACCAAAGGCGCGCAAAAATCCTCTCCCCCCGCAGTCCTTTTTCCAAGAAAGGACTTTGCTTAGGGGTACATGAGGTTTTTACTATTTATCCTCACCTCCTTTCTGGCCCGGTAAACGTTTAGAGAGAAAATATAGAGGATGTTTGTCGAAAGGCATCCCAGCTATTCAAGGAGCCTGTAAACCAAAACCCCACCTCTGGGGACTTTAATAACCTATACAAAATCTCTGCCATGCATAAAAAAAACCACGCCCTTTTTGGAAGGCTTGGTCGATTTTTATGAAATTTTGAGGGGTTACTTATTTTATGAAAAATTTCACAAGGTTCCCTTATGAGATTGCTGAGATTACAACTTTTGAGGGATTGTATGAAATTTAGACAGTCTTCAAAAAATCTTAAAAGAATTCAGGCCTCCTTTTAAGGCTCATTTGAGGATTCTTCTAGTGTACGGGTTTAGACCTAGAATTTTTATTTCAATCAATGTCCATTCCCTTTTCCAAGCCAAAGCGGCGGATTTTGCCATAGAGAGTGCTCCGGCTAATGCCCAGACGGCGGGCCGCCTCATGTTTGTTCCAACCAGCTTCCAGCAGGGCTCTAAGGACCAGGCGGCGTTCATTTTCTGCCAGAGAGGCGGTTACCACCTCCTCGGTGACATCCCTTAAGAAGCGGGGCAGATGTTTTTGGCGGATGATTTCCCCCTTACAGAGAATTACCGCATGGCTGACGGCATTCTCCAACTGGCGGACGTTTCCCGGCCAGTCATAGTCCATCAGGGCCTGCATGGCGTTAGAGGAGAATTTAGTAATCTTTTTCCCTTCTTTAAGGTTGAACTTCTGGAGAAAGTGGTGGCACAAAAGGGGGATATCCTCCCGGCGTTCGCGCAATTGGGGAAGGTGCAAGGTAATCACGTTCAGACGGTAATAAAGATCATCCCGGAAACGTCCGGCCCGCACCTCCCGAAAAAGGTCTTTGTTGGTGGCAGCCAGCACCCGCACATCGGCCTCCAGGGTCACCTCCCCCCCCACTCTTTCAAAACAGTGGTCCTGTAAAAACCTCAGCAGCAGTACTTGGGTGGCCGGGGGAATATCGCCAATCTCGTCCAGGAACAAAGTTCCCCCCTGGGCCAGTTCGAATCGGCCTTTTTTGCGGCGGATGGCCCCGGTGAAGGCGCCTTTCTCGTGGCCAAAGAGCTCGCTCTCCAGCAGGGTGGGCGAATAGGCCGAACAATTGGCCACCACGAAGGGCCCCCGGCTGCGTTTGCTTTGCTGGTGAATGCTGCGGGCCACCAGTTCTTTGCCGGTGCCGTTGTCCCCGGTAATCATGGCCGTCGCGTCGGTGCTGGCCACCGTCTCGATGAGTTCGTAAATTTCCTGCATCTTCTTGCTCTGGCCAATGATCTCCCCATGAGAGGTCTTCTGGCTGAGCTGTTGATGGCGATTTTGGCTCTCGATCTCATCCTGCACCAAGTGCTGCAGGTGGCCGGCCACGTGCCCCATCAAGGCATACAGAAAATGGACGTCCACCTGAGAATATTCCTGGGGGGTATGGGAGCCCAGAAGAAAAAAACCTATGCAATTTTTTTTGACCAAAATGGGTAAGCCGAACCAACTGGGATAAATCTCGGAAAACACCTGAGAGAAAGGATCCAAATCATTTTTTTCGGCACCAACGATGACTTGTGGCTCCCGGGCTTTAATAAGATACTGATAAAAATCCACCACCAGCTGGCGCTGCACCAGTCTCTCCAGCAACCGCCCCAACGGCTCCGCCACATGGGGCAGACAGCCTTCCAGGGGCAAAAATTGCTGTCTGCCGGCCTCGAAGATGAGGAAGAGCGGATCAGACTCGGGAAAGATTTCCTGGGTAACCCCATACAGAAAATGCATCAGTTCCGGGATGGAATTTTTGGTGCTCCCTTCTTTGGAAATCTCAAAGAGTTTTTCCATTTGTAATTGCATTTTTTCCAATTCCCGGGTGCGGAAGGTCAAGGCCTCTTCCATCTTGCGCTTTTCAGTGACATCGCGTTCCAGACGGATAACCAGGTCCACTTCCCCATCAGGGTCGAAAAGCGGGAAGGCGCTAATTTGTAACACCCGCATCTGGCCCTGAGCATCAGGGTAAGTCCGGTCACACACAGCTGACTGCTTCAAGCGGGCCGTTTCCCGCACCGGACAGACAATGCCATCCTCAGCACATGGTCGGGTTCTGCCCAACATGACTTCATAACATGGTCTGGCCACCGCCGCCTGAGAGTCAAGGCCCAGCCGGGCCAGAAAAGAGTCGTTGGCCTTGACGATATGGTGGTTGCGGGGATCGATAATCACCAAATTATCGGTGATGCTGTAAATAATCTTGTCGCCAAATTCTTTGGCGGCCCTAAGCTCCATTTCCACCTGTTTGAGGCGGGTAATGTCGGTGAATATGCCTATGGAACCCAGAAAAGCGCCATTGACCATCAAGGGCGCGGCAGAAATTAGACTCACCAGATTGGTCCCGTCTTTTTTCTTCAAGTTAAGCTCATACGTATTGGCCAACCCCCGCCGACGTTCCTCAAACTGAGCCTTGGCGATGATCTTGGCCTCTGTCTCGATGAAATCGAAAGCTGAGCGGCCGATGATCTCTTCCGGTGGATAGCCCAACGTCTTGGCAAAGAAGTCGTTGACAAAGGTAAATCTCGCTTCCTGGTCCACGGTGAAGATGCCTTCCCGGGCTATTTCCACAATGGTGCGATATTTTTCCTCTGAAGTTTTGACCTGATTTTCCAAGTGGCGCCGGGCGGTGATGTCCCGGCAATGCTCAATAACCTGAATGATCGCGCCCCGGGCATCTTTGATGGGATAAGCGTTCATTTCCATAAGACGCCGCTCCCCACTGGGCAGGGAAACGAGCCTTTCCCGGCTGCTAGCCTTTCCGCGGGTAAAAGCTTCCTGGACGTGGCAGTCCTCGCAAATGGTAGTCCGGCCAAAAAATACCTCGTAACAAGGCCTACCGATGATGGCCTCCGCCGGTAGCTGATGGAGAGTCGTAAAGGCCTGATTCACCCTAAGGAGACAAAAATTGCCATCATAGAGGGCCAAGGGGTCGGTGACGTTATCAAAAATGGAGGTGCGATACTGTTCGTCTTGCCAGGCCAGTTCTCTTTTCCTGGGGGACCAAGCGTTAAAGAAGCGGAGCATCATGACAACCTCCTGAGCAGTGGTTGGCAATTTTCGACCCTTAGAGCCGGAAGGGACAGGGCCAGGCAGGTAAAAAAAATTTAGGCTTTGACGAGAATTAGACGCAACCGGGTCGAATAATAGACGCTAATTTCATGATTAGGGATTTTTGTCAAGAATTTTTTATACTAGAACGTGAATTAAAACGAAAAGCAGGAAAAGATGCCCGGCAGGTCCGGAGAGATTCGGGAAATCTGGAGAAGGTAGGGGCGAATAATTTGGGCTGGCCACTCTCTCCCCTTCTCCTTTCAGCTCTCCGAGGTTTGGCCCCCGAGATAGCGGAGGTGACTGCCCGGTCCCTATCCTAGTCGGGGCTATTTTGTTGTTAAGGGGGCAAAGTGCCAGGAAATAATTTTCTCACCGCTTAGGAATGATTGACCTGACCCCTGATTGCTGGGAGAATGATGTTTGGGTGGCAAGCTTTTGGGAGGTTGGCGCATGACCTGTTTGAAGACCGAAAAATTAAGTCCGTGGCTGCGGGAGAAGATTTCTCCCTTTTTCCACGAAATCCTTAAAAACTCTGCGCCCCAGATCCATTCCCTCTACCTGGTGGGCAGCGTCTTAACCGAGGATTATCTCGAAAAGGTCTCGGATATCAACAGTGTTATCGTGCTCCAGGAAATGGCCCTGGACTTCCTGGATATTTTGGCGCCGCTGGGCAAAAAATATGGGAAGAAAGGGATTGCCGTCCCCTTAGTTATGGACTCCGGTTACCTGCAAAGTTCTCTGGACGTGTTTCCCCTGGAATTTCTCAACTTCAAGTTGGTGCACCACGCCCTTTATGGCGAGGACCTGTTGGCCGGGCTGGAGATCAATAAGGAGGAGCTCAGGCGCCAATGTGAGCGCGAGATCAAGGGTAAATTGGTCTGGCTCCAGAGAAGTTACGTGTACTCCCGGGGAGAGAAAAAAGTCTTGGCTGCCAATATTGTCAGCCATTTGGGGGGCTATCTTCCTCTGTTGCGGGGGATTTTGTACCTATTGGGCCAGGACCCGCCCCCGGGCCTGAAAAAGGTCTTGGACCGGTTATTTCGATTAACCGGCACGGAAACCGAGGTTTTTGAAGAGATTTATGCCATAAAGAAAAACCTGAGCAAACCCTCCAAAGAGGAACTCTCCCAGTTGTTTGCCAAATTTTATGGGGCCACGGAAAAATTGGCAGAGGTGGTTGATGGCCTGCAAATCTAACACCTTCTTAAAGCTTCTGTTAATCCTCTTTTTTTGGGCCTATCCCGGCCTGCTCCTGGCAGTGACGCCGCCGATCCCGGCCCAGCCCTCCCAATATGTTATGGACCTGGCTGGCGTTATCGACGCCAACACCAAGGCTCGGCTCAATGCGATGCTCAAAGACCTGGAGGCCAACACCACGGCCCAGGTGGTGGTCCTCACCCTCCACTCCCTGGAAGGGGAACCCATCGAAAGCTTCTCCCACCGGACCGCGGTAAAATGGGGCCTGGGTCAGAAAGGCAAGGACAACGGCGTCTTGATTACCGTGGCGGTAAAGGATAGGAAATATCGCCTGGAAGTGGGTTACGGCCTGGAAGGCGTCCTGCCTGACAGCCTGGTGGGGAGCATCGGCAGGCAATACCTGGTGCCGAACTTCCGAAAGGGGGATTTTGCCGCCGGCCTGCTAGGGGCGGTAACTGAGGTAATAAACAGCATAACCAGGAAAGGTGGGGAAGTTACAAGTAATGAGACCGCCAAAATCGTCACCACCAAAGTAATTAAAAGACCGGTTCAGCTTCGTTTAATATTAATTATTGGTTTTATTATACTGATGATAGCCATTATTGTCTTAACTAGGCCGCGGAGATCCAGGGCCAGGAAAGGGACTGGTTTTTGGGGTAGTGGCGGCTTTTGGGGTGGCGGTTTCGGCAGTAGTTGGGGAGGGGGAAGTTCTGGTGGCTTTGGCGGCGGTGGCGGTGATTTTGGCGGTGGCGGCTGTTCAGGCGATTGGTAGAATCAGTATTGACCATTTCAACCCTTAAGGGGAGGGAACTTGATGAACCCTGGAACAAGAAGCTTGCTGGTGGCCCTTGGTATTATCGCCGTGGTGGTGGTAATTGGCGTCGGCTGGATTATCAGTGGCTACAACCGGGTGGTGGCTATGGATGAAAGCGTCAAGACCGCCTGGGCCCAGGTGGAGAATCAGCTAAAAAGGCGGTATGACCTCATCCCCAATCTGGTGGAGACGGTCAAAGGTTATGCCGCCCATGAAAAGGAGGTCTTCCAGCACCTCGCGGACGCCCGCACCAAATACTTTCAGGCCCAGGATGTCAAAGGCAAGATCGAAGCTTCCGGGGAGTTGGAGCGGGCCCTTTCCAGGCTCTTGGTGCTGCGGGAGACCTATCCGCAGCTCAAAGCCAACGAGACCTTTTTGAAAATGATGGACAGTCTGGAAGGCACCGAGAACCGCATCTCCGTGGAGAGAAAGCGCTATAACGACGCGGTGCGCACCCTGAATACTTATATCCGCACCGTGTTCGGCCGATTCTTCGCCGGCTTAGCCGGGGTCACCAAAGCCGAGTACTACCAAATACCCCAGGCCGAAAAAGAGGCTCCCCGGGTGAAATTTTAGCCCTAAGGGACCTTTCGGCAGATTAAGGGCATGACCCTAAATTATTTCCTGGCGGGCAGATGATCCTCACCTTAACAGAAAGATTGACCCAGGTAAGCGCCGTTTGGCCGGAGCAGGTGGCTATTCTGGCCCGGGAGGACGACTCCCTTACAGAATTCACCTATGCCCAGGTCTATCAAGACTGTCTTAAGGTAGCCCACTGGCTCCGCCGGGCCGGCATAAAGAAGGGGGAGCGGGTGGTGCTCCTTCTGGAAAACCGTGCCGAGTGGTGCCTGGCCTATTTCGGTCTGCAATTTGCCGGCGCGGTGGCCGTGCCTCTGGACAGTCAATCCCGCCCGGAAACCGTGGCCTACGTGGTTTCCCACACCCAGGCGAAAGTCCTCATAACTTCCGACTTGGCCCCCCTCGCCGCGTTCGCGGATTTGCCATCTCTAGAAAAAATTATCGTCGTAGGACCGCGGGAGCCCAGCGGCGATACAGTGGTGGCCTGGGCGGAGGTCATGGCCGCGCCCGCGGCCGCTGCTCCTTTACCTTTGGCGGCGCCGGAAGACCTGGCCGCGATTATCTACACCTCCGGCACCACCGGCCCCCCCAAAGGGGTGATGCTGACCCACAAGAACTTTTGCGCCAATTTCTTAAGTATCTCGGAACTTAAGGCCGTCAGCCCCCAGGACAATTTCCTGGCCTTGCTCCCCTTACACCACGCCTTTCCGTTCATGGCCACCCTGCTAGTGCCTCTGTTTTCCGGAGCCAAGCTCACCTTCCTCAACAGTCTCAAGGCTGAGCTTATCCTGCGGTGCCTGCGGGAACAACAGGTCACCATCCTGGTGGTGACGCCCCAGGTCTTGCAGCTTTTCGCCCGGGGTATCCACCAGCGCTTTGCGGAAATGCCTTTGGGAACAGGAGCCATCTTAGAACTTTTCTTGGATTTTTCCAGGAAACTTAAGCAATCCCTGGGCCTCAACCCGGCCAGGCCGCTAATGGACCGACTCAGGGCGGCGGTGGGCCGCCAGTTCCGGTACTTCATCAGCGGCGGCGCCAAGTTGCCGGTGGACCTGGCGTATACCTTTGACAAATGGGGGTTCACTGTGCTGGAGGGCTACGGCCTCACGGAAACCTCCCCGGTGGTCAGCATCAATCCGCCGGCCGCTCCCAAAATCGGCTCCGTGGGGCAGTCCCTTAGCGGAGTGGAGGTGAGGATTCTCAACCCTGACTCTCAGGGCGTAGGCGAGATTCTCATCCGCGGCGACAACCTCATGGCCGGATATTACCAGGACCCCGCGGCCACCCGGGAAGTTCTCCGTGAGGGCTGGTTTTTTAGCGGCGACCTGGGATACCTGGATGCGGACGGCTATCTCTATATCACCGGCAGGTCCAAAGACCTTATTGTTCTGAGCTCGGGCAAGAACATCTCGGTGGAGGAAGTCAGCCAACACTATGCCCAGGCGGCCACCATCAAGGAAATCCTGGTATTGCCCGATCCCCGGGAAGAGAAGCTGGTGGCGGTGGTAGTGCCGGACCTGGACCATTTCCGCCAGACCGGGGAAACGGACGTCTATGGGGAAGTGAAGTGGCACCTGGAATTTTATTCCCAGCAACTGGAGCCCTACAAGAGAATTCGCGCTTTCGTGCTTTACAATCAGGAGTTGCCCAAAACCCGGCTGGGGAAGATCAAGGCTTACGAAGTGGCGGCCATTTACCAGAAATTAGCCGGAAGACGCTACCAGAAACGGAAGTCGGCTCTGGAAGAGGGTCTATCTGCCATCGGCGAAAGGGTGGTGGAGATTCTTCAGACCAAAAGCGACGCGGCCCTCATCGCCCTGGACGACCACCTGGAGCTGGACCTGGGCCTGGATTCGCTGGCCCTGGTGGAACTCCTCGCGGCCCTGGAGGAAAGTTTCGGCATCCAGATCCGCGAGGGGGAATTTTCGGGAATCTTCACCGTGGCCGACCTCATCGGCTTCATAGAAGGCAAGCAACCCCGGCTCCTGGAGGAACTGGAAGCCGGGGAGCTGACCTGGGGGAAGATTCTTACCACCCCGCCACCTCCGGAGCTTTTGCAACAGATCGCCCTTGAAAAGACCATCAAAGGTCGTCTCTTTGCCCTGGGGTGTTTTCTGTGGCTGGGGCCTCTTTTTAAACTAATTTTCCGACTCAAGGTTTATGGCCGCCAGCGCTTGGGGTCAGGCAGTTACATTCTCTGCGCCAATCATGCCAGTTTCCTGGATGGATTTCTGCTGTTCGTCGCGGCGCCGCCGTCTTTGAGGTCCCGCCTGTACTTCCTGGGCTATACCAAATATTTTGAGGCGCCGGTGCTCAGGAACCTGGCCCGGTGGCTGCACGTGGTGCCGGTGGATTCCGCCCGCCACCTGATTCCGGCCATGCAGGCTTCGGCCCATATCTTGAACCAGGGGGGCGTCCTGGGAATCTTTCCCGAAGGCGCCCGCAGCCTTACCGGAGAGCTGCGGCCTTTCAAGAAAGGGGTAGCCATCCTGGCGCAGGAGGTGGGTGTGCCGCTGGTGCCCGTCTATATCCACGGTTCATTTCAGGCTTGGGGGCCCAACGTCCGGTTCCCGCGGGCGCATCCCCTCCAGGTTGTTTTTGGCCGACAATTTGCCGCGGCGGAACTGGCGGCTAAGGGAAGGGAGATTAAGCCCGAGGCCCCTACTTACGAGGCCATCATCTTGGGGTTGCGCCAGGAAGTTTTGCGGTTAAGGGACGAGCTGCCAACCGCTGCGGAGACTTTGATACCGGGGTGATGGCCGAGACCAACCCTTAGGATTTTTCCAGCGGGCCCCGGCCTGCTTGCCTTTTTCCGGAGCAAAGTGTAGATAAAATAAATTCTAGAAGCTTCCTCCATGGCGGGGCCGATCCTGCTGGCCCCACAACCCTCCATCCGGCCCCGGTGACGGCCACGCTTGCCGCGGTGGAGGTTTTAGTGTCGTGTTTCCAGAAAACCTTAAAAAAGAAAAGCCTCTTGTTCCCTCCCCCTTGATGGGGGAGGGTTAGGGTGGGGGTGAAAAAGTAGTGGTAAGGGGGCAGAGAGTAGTAAGCAGTAAGCAGTAAGCAGTGAGCAGTAAGAAAGAAAAAACAACCGACAACTTGCTACTGGCAACTAATTTCCCCCTTCCCCCAACCCCCTCCCACCAGGGGAAGGGGAATTTTAAGACTTTAATTCATTAAAGTTATTTGCGAAATGCGATACTAGTAATAGCCAAACTTTGCCCGGGCGGGCACGAGGTTTTCGTCCCGGGGCGCGGTGATAAGGCGCGACCCACCGGACACGCCATGGAAAAACCCATCGATTTGGTGCCGCATGGCTGACAGGACCTCTTCTTTCCCAGGCGCAAGATTCTGTTGCCCGAGGTGGCTTGGGTGGTGGATATGGTCGCCAGGGATGGGGGGCACCTTCCTAAAGACAAAGCTTTTTCAGGAGGTCGGTCAGAAAGGAGGGGCATGATGCGCTTATTTTTCATAATTATGAGGTTTTTGCTTTTGAGCGGCAATGGCGCCGCGGCTTGGGCCGCAAGCCCGAAGGCCATGGCCCTGCGGCAAGCCCAGGCGCTGACCGCCTT
>Ga0233423_10001957_pt1 | contig 10146 bp, 9 predicted proteins | sample Watercolumn_Mata_FD_180713 | JGI IMG/M metagenome (GOLD analysis project Ga0233423, IMG submission 180713) | Freshwater microbial communities from Lake Matano, South Sulawesi, Indonesia - Watercolumn_Matano_2014_112_MG | ecosystem: Environmental > Aquatic > Freshwater > Lake | place: Indonesia... | reverse complement strand
CGGAAACGCGGAACGATGAATGACGCAGAGACGCGGACTGCAAGACGATGGACGATAAACGTATCCGGCGAATGAGCGGCAAGCCGTGAGCCGTAGGCCGGAAGCGGGCAGCGGCCAGTCTCCCGATTCGCTACCGGCGTCGGAGGGCGGGTCCCGCTGGTAGAGCGGCGCCGGCGCTACTCCTCGGACAGCTCGTCTGTAGCCGACGGGCCGTTGTAGGAGACGGAGATGCGGTGGGAGGCGCCGAGCCGGCCGTAGGGAGCAAAGGCGTAGTCCACGCCGATGCCTTGCCAGGATAGGCCCAGCCCGGCCCGCAGACTACTTGATAGCGACGATCTTGGTGACCCGGCGGCTGCCGGACGCCAGCGCGAAGTAGACGCCCGGCCTCACCTGAGTCGCCGCGCGTCCGCAGGCGTCGAGCAGGGCCATGCCGGACTGCGGCCGCAGAGAACCGCATGGGAGAACAGTGGGCCGCGCTGCCGGGCAGGGAAAAGACGAGGGATAGGTTTCGAGGACTCCGGAGCCAGGCAAGGTGCCATGCAGATAGTAGACATCCGGGTTGCCGGAGCTGGCGTCGTACCAGACGATATGGATACCTGAGTCCGCATCACAGGCGACGGACGGATGGCTGACGTTTCCGGAGTCGAGACCGGTCAGGATGGTCGGAGAACTCCAGACGTCGTCCGTATCCCGCTGACCATAGGCAAGCTGTAAGTCAGTGCCGCCCGCCTGGCTGCACCAGACCGCGTGGCAGCGCCCCAGGTCATCGCAGGCGATAGACGGATACTGCTGCTGGTAAGGCCGAGTCCCGCTGATGCTCTCGATGCCGGACCAGCCGTCCTCGTTGCGCATCCGATAGAAAACCTGGTAGTACCCGCTGTTCATTGTCCTGCCGTGCCAGACGACGTGAGTGGCACCGTCCCGGTCGAACGCGACGCAGGGGGAGTACTGACTCAACGCCAGCGGGATGTCCGACACGAGTTCCACGGTTTGCCACGCACCGCCGACGCGACGCCGGCAGTACACCTGGTTGTAGTCACCGCCGAAGTCCTTGCCAATCCACGCGACCATCACGTCGCCGTTCGGTGCCGCCGCCACCGACACCTGGTCGTGGATGACTGCTGCCGAGGAAACCTGCACCGCCGAATCCCAACCGGTCGCCGGGTGCCGCTCTTTCAGGAAGACCTGCGCGTACATGCCCGTGTCCGGCATGCCGTACCAGGCAACGGCGACATCACCAGAGCCGGGTACGCAGGCGACAGAGGGGTATGACTGGGGCTGCAGCGTGGTCGTCGTGTCAATCAAGGTGTCGGGCTTCCATGATCCGGTTGTTGCATCGAACCGCTTGTACCAGATGCCGGGACCGAGATAGCTCTCCATGTGCCAAGCCAGGTGCACACTCCCTGCGCTGTCGCAGGCAATTCCCGGCCTGAAGCAGTTGGCGGGGCGGTTCGAGAGCGCGGTCTCTGCCTGCCAGACCAGCGTATCCGCGTCATAACAGCGACCCCAGACCTGATAAGGTACGTCTCGCTGGTCCAGCCAGGTAACGTAGACGCTCCCCTCGCCGTCGGCAACAACGCTGTGCTGGCCCGTGTAGCCGGTTACCTGGCTCGATGGATTGGTCGTGAGCCGGATGATGCTGTCCCAGGTAACCTCTGCGGCGAACGCACGAGCGGCGAGCAGCGGAATCAGACACATAGGTCCTATGCGTCCTATTGGTCCCATCTGATGTCAGAATATTGGCGCCGCGCATGCTTGTCAACCCTCGCCCGGCCTTGACCCTGCGCCCTGCCGGTGTTACGATTCCCTGATGCGTAACACCGAGAACAACGACGAAGATGCAGGCGCGGCGCGGTTCAGTATCTCGATGGAACCGGAGCTGCTGGCCGAGTTTGAGGCCATTCTCCGCAAGACCGGCTGGTCCCGCTCCAAGGCCATCCGCGACCTCGTGCGCAACCGGTTAGCCGAATCCGAACTGGACCGCGGTGCCGGCCCGGCCGTAGGCGTGCTCACCTACGTGTACGGACACGACCAGCCCGACCTTGCCCATCGCCTGCTGCGGGTGCAGCACAACGCCCACGCCGAGGTCGTCTCCTCCACCCACGTCCACCTCGACCGGCACGACTGCCTTGAAGTCCTGATATTGCGGGGGCCCGCAGACAAGCTGCGCCGACTCTCGGATGCGCTGCTGTCTCTCAAGGGCGTGCGTCAGGGTCACTTGATCCTGACCCCGGCCCGCTGCCCGCTCGCCGGCGCGCACCGACCCGCGCGTCACTAACCAAGGAACACAGCTATGACCAGACGGTTCTTCATCTTTGCGCTCCTCATCGCGGTCGCGGTCTTCGGTTGCGCGCCGAAGAAGCCGGGACCGGTCCGCATCGTCGCCTCGACCACGCTCATCGGCACGATTGTGCAGTCGATTGGCGGCAACCGGTTCGCTGTGACGGCGATTGCGCCGGCCGGGCTCTGCCCCGGCCACTTTGACCTGAAGCCGTCAGACGTGACCGCAGCGAACGACGCCAGGCTCATCCTCAACCATGGCTGGGAAGCCTGGTACCCGGCTCTTGAGAAGGCAATCATCCCGCCCGGTCCTCGCCGGGTGACGCTCGCGACCAAGGGGAATTGGATGATCCCCGAAATCCAGAAGCAGGCGACTTCCGAGATCGCGGCCTTGCTGGCGGAACTGGACACGGCGCGCGCCGACACCCTGCGTCTTGCCGCCGAGAACTACCGGGCTGAAGTCGATTCGGCCGGCACCGCCGCCCGGGCGCTGCTGGCAGGCAGAGAACTGCCCGCGATCATCGCCGCCCGACAGCAGGCGCCGTTTCTCGAATGGCTCGGGTTCCGCGTGGTCGCGACCTACGGCCGGGCCGAGGACTTCACCGCGCAGGAACTGACCCGCCTTGCCCGGGTCGCGCAGGACTCCGGCGTCGCGTTGATCGTCGATAACCTCCAGTCCGGGCCCGACATCGGCAAGCCTCTGGCCCAGGGGTTTGGGGCAAAGCACGTGACCCTGACGAACTTCCCTCTGCAGGGGTCGTATCGCCAGTCGCTGCTCGACAATGTGGCAGCGCTTGTTCGGACCATCGAGTGACGTCGGCCGTTTCACTGCGCTCGGTCACGGTCGGGTATCACGAACAGGTGGCGCTGCGCGATGTCTCACTCGAAATCGGCCGGGGTGAGTTCTGCGGCATCATCGGCCCGAACGGAGCGGGCAAGTCCACGCTGCTTGCCGTCATCAACGGCCTTACGCGCACGCGCTCCGGTACGGTCAACGTCCTGGGCGAGTTCGCCACCCGCGCGAACTTCGGCCGGCTTCGGCGCCGGATCGGCTACGTCGCGCAGCAGGAGCGGGTGGACCCGCGCGCGCCTATCTCCTGCCTCGACGCGGTGTTGATTGGACGCTGCGGCCGCGCCGGCCTGCTGCGCCGGCTCGCGTCCGCCGACCGGGGCCGCGCGCTGGCGATGATGGAGCTCACGCGAACCAGTCATCTCTCCGATCGACCAGTTGGCCGGCTCTCGGGCGGCGAAGCGCGCAAGATAGCGCTCGCCCGCGCCCTGGTGCAGGAGCCGGAGCTTCTCCTGCTGGACGAGCCGACATCGAACCTCGACCCGCGGGCGGTGCGTGAATTCGATGAACTGGTGGCGGATGCCTACAGGCGCTTCTGCCTGACCGTAGTGATGGTAACTCACCTGCTCGACCATCTGCCACAGATCGCCGGACGAATCGTCATGGTCAGGAACGGTAGAGTAACCCATTCCTGTGACCGCGCCGCGCTCAACGACGAACGCCTGGTAGCCCAGCTCTTCACCGATGCCGCTCCCTGAGCTCGCCATCCTTTGGAGACCCTTTGCCGCCGCCGTTCTCGGCGGGCTCGTCTGCGGCATCGTCGGCGTCTGGGTGGTCATGATGAACATCCCCTTCGTGGGGGTGGCTATGTCACACGCTGCCTTTGCCGGGGCCGTAACCGGCCTGCTGCTCGGCGTCAGCCCACTTCTCACCGCCGCCGTCTTCTGCCTGGCTGCGTCCCTGCTCATCGGTCCGGTTGCGGAGCACGCCGACATCGAGCCCAGCGTCTCCCTCGGCATCATATTCTCCCTCGTGCTCGGCTTCGCTTTCCTGGCTATCGGCCTGATGCGCGGCCCGCGGGCCGGCGCCCTCAACCTGATCTGGGGCAACATCCTGCTCGTTTCTGCGCGCGACCTTGCCCTGATGGCCGGCGCCGCAGCGGCAGTGCTCCTGTTCCTTGGGTTGTTCTACAAGGAGCTGCAGGCGGTGCTCTACAACCGTGAGATAGCCCGCGCGGTCGGAATACCCGAGCGGGCGCTCTTCTTCGCGATGCTCGTCCTCTGCGGACTCTCGGTTACCGCCAACCTGGGCACCATCGGCGGCCTGCTCATCTTCAGCCTGATCGTCAACCCGCCGTCCGCGGCCTACCAGTTGACCTATCGACTGAAGACGATGTATCTGCTGTCGGCGCTGTTCGGGATTCTGTCCTGCCTGGTGGGGTTGCTGGTTTCGTGGCTGACCGACGCGCCCGCCGGCGCTGTCATCATCATCACGTCGAGCGCCATCTTCGGCCTCGCCATGCTCTTCTCGCCGAAGCGGCGACCTGCGGACGGGGTCAGGGGTTAGGGGTCGGGGAGCGGGGAGCGAAGAGAACGGATCAGCGCGTTCACCTGCTTGCCGACCAATCTTGCCTGGCTCTCTACAGGGGCGACTTCATCTGCTCGCGCAAAGCCGAGCCTGACGATCAGCACCAGGTAGGTTTCAACCTCCATGAGTGAACCCTTGCTGATGGACAGGTGATTCACGAACACGCGACGATGGCTCGAACCGTGTCCCTCCGCAATGTTCGCGGGTACTGATATGACGGCACGCGTGAGCTGGCCGTAAAGACCGTAGCGCTCACTGACGGGCAGCCTGCGCGCCAGCGGATACACAAGCTCCACCAGCTTGACTGACTCCTGCCAGACTCGCAGGTCCTTGTAGCTGAGGATGGGCTCAGCCACTCCGTCAGACTCCTTCCCCCGACCCCTGATCCCCAATCGCTGGTCCCGTTCTCACTTCCCCGGGCACTCGCGCGCGACCAGCGGGTCGATACCCTTCTTGCCGTAGGCCTTTTCAAACTGGGCGCAGAACTCGGCCGCGAGCTTCTTCGCCCGCTCATCATAGGCAGCCTTATCCGCCCAGGTGTTGCGCGGGTTGAGCACGGCAGGATCGGGCACGCCCGGACAGCTCTTCGGGATATCGAGGTGGAGAATGGGATCGGTGAAGCACTCGACCTTGGCGAGCGAGCCGTTGAGCGCGGACTCCACGATCTCCCGGGTCAGGTTGATGTCCATCCGTTTCCCTGTGCCGAAGGCCCCGCCGCTCCAGCCGGTGTTCACGAGATAGACCTTGGTGCCGTGCCTGTCCAGCTTCTCCCCCAGCATCCGCGCATAGACATCCGGGTTCAGCGGCATGAACGGCGCTCCGAAGAAGCGCGAGAAGGTGCTCTTCGGTTCGACGATGCCGGTCTCGGTGCCCGCCAGTTTCGAGGTGTAGCCCATCAGGAACCAGAGCATCGCCTGGTTGCGCGACAGGCGCGCCACCGGCGGCAGCACCCCGTTCGCGTCCGCGGTCAGGAACAGGATCGTCTTCGGGTGGCCGGCAACCGGCGGCGTCTTGATGTTCGGGAGGAATGACAGCGGGTACGAGCCGCGCGAGTTGGCAGTGTAGCGCTCGTCATCGAGGTCAAAACGGCCGTCCGGGTACATCATCGCGTTCTCCACGATTGCCCCGTGCTCGAGATACGGCGCCTTGTGGAAGCAGGCGTTGTAGATATCCGGCTCCCTGGTCGGGCTCAGGTTGATGAGCTTGGCGTAACAGCCGTTCTCGAAGTTGGCCACGCCGTCATTGCCCCAGGAGTGCTCATCGTCGCCGAGCAGCGACCGGCGCGGGTCGGCCGAAAGCGTGGTCTTGCCCGTACCGGAAAGCCCCAGCAACAAGGCTACATCGCCGTCCTTCCCCTCGTTGGCCGAGCAGTGAATCGAGAGGATGCCGTCCAGCGGCAGGAGGTAGTTCATCACCGTGAACATGTGCTTCTTCACGCTGCCGCAGTAGGCGGAGCCGTAGATCACTCCGAGACGGCGGTCCATGTCCATTGCGATGACCAGGTCCGACGTCCTGCCGGTCTTCGGCACCTTGCGCAGACGACCCTCGTACCGGGCCGGGTCAAGCTTGTCGTAAGGCAGGACGACCAGCGTGTATGGTCGGGCTGCGAACCGCGACTTGGCGAGGTCGGTTGGCACCGGCCGGAACATGTTGTCGGCAAAAAGCGCAGTCAGGGCCCGGTCGGTCACGACCCGCACCGGCAGGGCGTGTCCGAGCTCGGCATCGAGGGTACGGTCGGCAACGTAGAGCGTCGGCTTGCCGGCCAGCGCGCCCAGGGCGTCGGCGAAGACCATGTCGAACGTCTCAGGATCGAACGGCAGGTTGCTCGGCGCGTCCCAATCGATGTTCTTCTCCGACTCGGGCCGGCGCACGATGACCGTATCCTGCGGGCTCCGGCCGGTCGATTCCGGCGGAGTCCACACGGCAAGACATCCGCACGCGGCGACCAGCGCTTCGCGCCGCGCCACGGCGTCCGCAATCATCGTCCTGCGATCCGGATTGACCTTGACGGCAGCGTGCCGGCTCAGGATTCCTGCCAGCTGCTTCTGGAGTTCGCCGTTCATCTCCTACCTTCGCTCCTCGCCGGCGGGCTTCGCCTGGTCCTCGATGGCAGCCTGAGCCGCTGCCAGTCGCGCAATCGGCACGCGGAACGGCGAACAGCTGACGTAGTCCATGCCTACGCGCCAGCAGAACTTCACCGACTCCGGGTCCCCACCGTGCTCGCCGCAGATCCCGACCTTGAGGCCGGGCCTTGTCGCGCGGCCTTTCTGAACCGCCATCTCGATGAGCCTGCCGACCGAAGGTTGGTCTATGGTCTGGAACGGGTCGGCCTTGAGCAGTCGCTTATCGATGTACTCAGGCAGGAATGCGCCGATGTCGTCGCGGCTGAAGCCGAAGGTCATCTGGGTCAAGTCATTGGTTCCGAACGAGAAGAACTCGGCCGCGCGCGACATCTCGTCGGCGAGCAGGGCCGCTCGCGGTATCTCGATCATCGTGCCGACCATGTGTGGTATCCTCGGCAGGCCGGCCTTCCCGCAGACCTCCTCGTGCACGCGCGCGACAATGGCGTTCTGGTGTTCGAGCTCTTTCACCTCACAGGTCACCGGCACCATTATCTCCGGCACGGGCTGCTTCTTCGCGGCCAGCAGTTCGGCCGCAGCCTCGAATATCGCCCGCGCCTGCATCTCGGTCACCTCGGGATAGGTGATGCCGAGGCGCACGCCGCGGTGGCCCATCATCGGGTTCGACTCGTGCAGCCCCTCACCGCGCCTGCGCACGTCCTCAACCGTCACTCCCAGCGACTCCGCCAGCGCCGCCTGCTTGTCTGCCGCCTGCGGCACGAACTCGTGCAGGGGCGGGTCGAGCAGCCGGATAGTGACGGGCAGGCCGTCCATGGCCTCGAGCGTTCCCTTGACCACGGCCTTGACGTGGACGAACAGCTCATCGAGCGCGGCGCGTCGCTCTTCCGTAGTCCGCGACAATATCATCTTGCGCAGCAGGAAGAGCGGCACGTCGCTGCCCTTGCCGTAGAACATGTGCTCGGTGCGGAAGAGCCCGATGCCGCCCGCGCCCAGCCGTCGCGCCAGCGCCGCATCGGCCGGCGTTTCGGCGTTGGTGCGGACGACCATCTTGCGGTACTTGTCGGCCAGTTCCATGAACTGCTGGAACCGCGGCTGCTCGGTCGCGTCCATCATCGCCACTTTGCCCGCATACACCCGGCCCCGGGTGCCGTTCAGGGTCAGCCAGTCACCCTCGGCGACGACCTTGCCGCGGATCGTGAGCTTCTTCGCGGCCGCGTCGACCTTCGTGTCCTTGGCGCCGACGACACAGCACTTACCCCAGCCGCGCGCCACCAGCGCCGCGTGCGACGTCATACCGCCGCGCGCGGTCAGGATGCCGGCCGCCGCCCGCATCCCGTCGATATCCTCGGGTGAGGTCTCCTCGCGGACGAGGATGACCGGGTCCGGCTGCGCGCGCCGGGACCAGGCAATCGCATCGGCCGCCGTGAACACCACGCGGCCGGTTGCGCCGCCCGGACCTGCGGGCAATCCCTCGCCCAGCAGCGCCGCGTCTTTCTCGGCAGCCGGATCGAGTATCGGGTGGAGCAGCTCGTCGAGCTGGGACGGCTGGACGCGCAACAGCGCGGTTCTCTCGTCGATCAGCTTCTCGTCCAGCATGTCCATCGCGGTATTGAGCGCTGCGACCCCGGTGCGCTTGCCGGTCCGTGTCTGAAGCATGTAGAGCCTGCCGTTCTCGATGGTGAACTCAAGGTCCTGCATGTCGCGAAAGTGCTTCTCCAGAATGCTGCGGTAGCGGTCGAGCTCAGAGTAGAGCCCGGGCATCGCGGTCTCGAGGCTCTCCATCGACTCATTGCGCACGTTGCGGCTCGCCGAGTTCAACGGGTTGGGCGTGCGGATGCCGGCCACCACGTCCTCGCCCTGAGCGTTACGCAGCCACTCGCCGTAGAACCGCGCATCGCCCGTAGCCGGGTTGCGCGTGAACGCCACGCCGGTCGCCGAAGTGTCGCCCATGTTGCCGAACACCATAGCCTGCACGTTCACCGCCGTGCCCCATTCGTCGGGCAGGTTCTCGATGCGGCGATAGGCGACCGCCCGCTTGCCGTTCCAGCTTCGGAATACGGCGCGGATGCTGCCCCACAACTGCTCCTCGGGGTCCTCCGGGAACGGCTTGCCGAATGTCTCGGCGATGAGCTTCTTGTACGCGTCGCACAGCCCCCTGAGGTCCGCGGCAGTAAGATCAGAATCATCCTTGTGCCCGGTCCGCTGCTTCAGCTCGTGGAGCAGGACCTCCAGCCGGGCCCTGATGCCCTTGCCCTCAGCCGGCTCGATGCCCTCGGCCTTCTCCATCACAACGTCGGAGTACATCGTCAGCAGCCGGCGGTATGCATCATAGGCGAACCGTTCGTTCCCGGTCATCGCCACGAGCCCTGGCAGGGTCTTCTCACACAACCCGATATTGAGCACGGTTTCCATCATCCCGGGCATCGATGCCCGCGCGCCGGACCGGCAGGACAGCAGCAATGGCGCCTTCGGGTCGCCGAACTTCCGTCCCGCCTGCTGCTCGATGTGCTCAAGACTCAACTTCACCTCGCCGGCGAGGTCCGCCGGGTAGTCGCTGTTCTTCATGTAGTGGACGCAGACCGTAGTGGAAATCGTGAACCCGGCCGGAACCGGCAGGCCGAGATTGGCCATCTCGGCGAGGTTCGCGCCCTTGCCGCCGAGCAGCTCCTTCATTTGGGACGAGCCTTCGGCCCGGCCGCTTCCGAAGCGATAGACGAGTTTCATGCGACAGACTCCATTCTGCGGTCTCAGCTAGTCAGACATCAATAGCTAGTCGTAATTCCGTCTGTGCGGCGCGGATGCCGCAACGGTAGGCTACTCCTGCTTGCCGGCTTCGCCGGCACCCGCATCAAGGAAAGCGTCGAGGAGTTCCTTGGCTCTGGCCGCGTACTCCTCATCCACCAGCACCTCGCCCCAGGCCGGGCGCATCACTCGTGCGAGTCCATCGTAGGCCGGAATCTGGAACGAGCGTATCATCGCCGGAATCCCGTTCGCTTCGAACAGGTCGCGGACCGCGTTCGCCATCAACTCGTCGGCGGGCCGGTAGACTGCTTTGATTGACACGGAGTCTATAGTATAGGCAGTTTTCCGAATGCAGTCAAACCCGCCGAGCGACGGCCGGAACGGAATTCACCACGAAGTCACAAAGGCACGAAGACGAAGAGAACGAGTCATCCGGTCGACTCCGGTCACCTAGTGTCTTGGTGTCTTTGTGGTTGAGTTCTCTTCCCCTTGGCTCACGCGCAGGCGCAAACCGCGCCGGCGCAACTCGCTGATGTACTCAGCCGAGGGAATGCAGTTCTCGCCGGCAAACGCGCCAGCGCACTCTATCTGGCCGCGGCCGAGCATCAGCGCGACGATCGCTGCCGAGAAGCCGGTTGTCCGCATCATCGCCGTCAGCCCGCTCCG
>Ga0233423_10001955_pt1 | contig 10148 bp, 12 predicted proteins | sample Watercolumn_Mata_FD_180713 | JGI IMG/M metagenome (GOLD analysis project Ga0233423, IMG submission 180713) | Freshwater microbial communities from Lake Matano, South Sulawesi, Indonesia - Watercolumn_Matano_2014_112_MG | ecosystem: Environmental > Aquatic > Freshwater > Lake | place: Indonesia... | reverse complement strand
AAAAGGAGACCAGCGATGCAAACCGACAATAGAGCTCGAGTGCTCGATTATCCGGTAGACATCGTCGATCTCTCCGCAGCCCTGCAAAAAATAGAGGGATACTGGGCCTCCCGCCAATCAGCTCATTTAGTAACTATGAATGCTGAAATGGTGGTGCAAGCGCAAAAAGACAGACATCTTAGTGATATCATCAATGGTGCTACCCTCGTCGTACCCGACGGAGCTGGAGTTGTGTTTGCCATCAAGCTATCTGGACAGGCCGGTCCTGATGGATGCGTCCGAGTGCCAGGAGTAGAACTTTCGCTTTCTGCACTCCAGGCAGCTGCAAAAAAAGGCCTAAAAGTAGCGTTGATAGGCGGCAAACCAGAGGTCATGCAAAAACTAGCTGCAAAACTGCAGACCGAGCCGCAGTTTGATGGCATTAAACTAGTCGCTGCTCAAGATGGGTATTTTGATAAGGCACAAGAGGCAGCAATAATCCAAAATATTGCAGATATGCAACCAGATCTGGTACTGGTGGCTCTCGGCGTTCCCAAACAAGAGTTTTTTATCGATAAGTACAGGCATCTATTTACACATAGCGTCATGATTGGCGTTGGCGGTAGCTTTGATGTTTGGACCGGCACGGTAGAGAGAGCTCCTGAGTCCTATCAAAAAATGCATCTCGAATGGCTATATCGGCTCAAAAAAGAGCCCTGGCGCTTTAGCCGGATGGCCTCCACCTTGCCAAATTTTGCCTTGCAAGTGTTATTTAAAATGGTTTTGCTCAGAAAGGGCCTGAGATAGTGCTTTTTGGCCGCTCATATGAGCCAGGATCGAGCGTGGAGGAACGTCGGCGAAAGGCCGTCGAGCTGCCATTACGCAGCCTCGCTCACCTGGGAGATGCAGTCCACGAGCTCTACCAGAGAGAGAGGTTGGCCCTGGAACACCAGACCATGAAGGGCCTGCACAATTCGGTGGTTGCGCTGGTCAACTCCAGGCAACAAGCAAGACTGCTGCAAAATATCAAAGACCAAGACTTGCTCACCGAGCAAGAAGCCGATCTGGTACGCAGAGCTCGCAATCTCAAAACAGCCGGTTTTAGAAAAAATGTAGAGCAGAGCACACTCAGACAGGCTACTGCTTTTGAAGCCCTGGTGGGCTTTTTATACCTTACCGATGAAGCGAGGCTGATGGATGTCTTGCAAAAAGCAGAAATAGCAAGAATTTCTGAAGATTTGGAAGAAGAGATTTAAAGCTAAACCTTAAGGATAGCTTTTTATGCAGGGGCATCAATGAGGGGGATGCTAAGTTAGATTTTATCGAGCTCCGTCAAAAAGACCCGGATCATGCCCCTCAAGCCAGTCAAGTCGAATGATCTCTGCAATTCGCTTTTGCTCAATACGGCAGATGCCGTGATCGTGAGCGATTCGGCGGGCAACATCACCTATGTCAATCCGGCCTTCGTCAAGCTGATAGGCGCCCAAGAAGACGAGATCATTGGCCATAGACTCAACTCTTTCATCCTAGCCGACTGGCTCGATAGCTCAACTGTCGAAGAAGAGTCGAAATCTGGCGCTGAAAGCAATGGCACCCCGAGACCGGCAACAATACTGACAAAATCAGGAACAGAGTTTGTCATGCCGGCAGCGCATTTTATAGCAGCTTCGGGCAGCGACAACATGACTATAGTCTATGTCGTACAAGCCAACTCTCTGCAACAGGCACAGACTGAGTTTGTCAGCACCGTATCCCACGAGCTCAGGACCCCTCTGACGAGTATTAAGGGCTTTGCCGACACGATCTTGCGAGCAGGCGATCGTCTTGAGGTAGCGCAGCAGAGACGATATGTCGGCATCATCCGCGATCAAGCCGATCGACTGACCCGACTTGTAGAAGACCTCCTGGCCGTCTCGCGCCTGGAATCAAAAAAACTGCAATTGACTGTCAGAGCCCTGGATCTAAGAGAAGCAATCGAAAGAGTAGAGCAAAATCTATCGGATAAGGCAAAGAATCATACTCTTGTAGTCCAAGTACCTGCCGGACTCACGCCAGTCTGGGCCGATGCCGATAGACTGGAGCAAATACTCACCAATCTCGTGGACAATGCCATCAAATATTCGCCGCAGGGCACGACTGTAACGGTATCGGCTACAGTGGCACCTGCCGATGAAAAGCATTCTGGTCCAGAAATGATCGAGTTTGCCGTCAAAGACCAGGGCGTGGGTATTCCCGAAGAACATTTGCCTCAGGTGTTTTCAAAGTTTGGCCGACTGGACAACCCACTTGTCAGACAAACCGAAGGCACAGGCCTTGGTTTGTATATCACCCGTTCGCTTGTTTTGGCCCTGGGTGGCCAGATACATGTCACGAGCGTACCAGGCTGCACTACATTTACAGTTAGATTGCCAGCAGCCACTTTTGAGCAACAAGTTGCTAGAGGCAGAGGCGACTAACCATGCTGATGCCGACACCAGTTATACTCATCATCAAAGAAGCCAGGCAAGCAGCCGACTTTGCTTCCGTACTGGAAAAAACCGGCAGCAAGGTGCATGCAGTCACGAGCTTTGAAGAAGCCAACGAGCTATTATCGTTTTTGCATCCCGACATCATCATCCTCCCGGCCCAGTTGGATGGCAAGGCAAATGGCGACGGCAGGCTCTATTGCCAGCAAATCAGGGCAACTTTGACGCCACCAAAGCCGGTGCTCGTCCTCCTGCATCCGAGCACGGATGTGACTGAGCGCATCAACGCTTTTAGATATGGCGCTGACGATGTTTTGGGAGATCCGATCGACAAGAACGAACTTGCCATAAGGGTCCTCGCCCACCTCAGACGTAGACAGGAAGAATTTTCCAATCCACTGACCCAATTTCCCGGACCCAATTCGATCAGGCGGATGCTCGACCAGTGCCTGGTCTCCGACAAGCCCTGGGCCGCACTTTCCATCGACCTCAATAAGATCCGCGTCTATAACGAGACCTATGGGGACCTCGCAGGCGATCAACTCATCAAGGCTCTGGCTGCCATCCTCAATGATCTTGCCGACGAGACGGAATTTGTCGGTCACATCGAGGCCGATGACTTTTTGATGGTCACACGTCCAGAATTGGCCGAAAAGAAGGCCGAAGAAATCTGCAGACAGTTCGATCTGGTTAGCTCACGCTTTTATCCCAAAGGAGACATCGAGAGAGGTTATCTCATCTCCACAGGTCGAGGCGGGATTCGTAGACGGGTACCGCTAATATCTATAGCGATTGGTATAGTCAATTCGCAAGAGAGAAAGTTTCAATCGTATGTGGACGTCCTGACGCATGCCCGCGACTATCGTTATGCGGCCAAGCACAGGCAGTGCTCTTATTGGGTCTCTGATAAAAATATCGATCAAGAACTCGATGCAAGGGCTCACACCAGATCTATCAGCCAGGTCCAAACCAATCTAAATCGAGCGCCAAGCGATATGAGAGTAACCGAGATGTCGAGCACTCGCATCCTCGTTGTCGAGCCTGATGGTGCAATGGCCTGTCTCTTGCAAGAGACTCTAGCCCTGGAAGGTTACTCCGTAGAAGTAACCAATTCAGCAATAGACGCCTTCGAGTCAGCCAAGAGCGAACCGAGACCTCATTTGATCCTGCTCGAATCCAATATGAATGGTCCAAAAATGGATGGCTGGGAGCTATGCAGAGAGCTCAAGTCAGATAAAGAGCTGGCAAAGATCTGGGTGGTGATGGCAACTTCCCATCCGGACCAGGCCCTGGCTCTAGAGGCTGGAGCCGACCTGTATCTGCCCAAGCCTTTTGACATGCCGGCCTTATTAAACGAAGTCAGTCTGCTCTTGCGCTCGCGCTAGCTATAATCCAATCGGCGGCCTCGACTATCGATCCAGCTTGAAAGTCAGGCTCGACACGCCACTGGTATTTACCGTCCTGAACGTCGAGGCCAAACCCTGTTTCCACGAGGATACCCTTGCAAGAGCAGGCCCTGGCAAAATCTATATCAGTGGCCTTGTCTCCGACCACGTAACAATTGCCGCGATCAATCCCTGATATTTCTCTAAAGGCCCTCTCAATCATCCCTGGACCTGGTTTACGACAATCGCAAGCAATATTGTAGGGCGCCTCTTTGCCGCCTTCCTCTGGGCTCAAATGCGGACAATAATAGATGGCATCCAATTTTGCTCCATGCTCCGCTAAAAGCTTTATGAGCCTTTCATGCAAGGCATGGATGTGAGATTCGGGGTAATAGCCCCGGGCAGGGCCAGTTTGATTGGTTGTAAGTACGCAAACTATGCCTGCATCATTCATCTTTTTGACGGCCTCGCCAGCGCCCTGGATGAGATTGAGGTTTTGGACATCTCTTATATATCCGGCCTCGATATTGAGCGTGCCGTCTCGGTCGAGAAATACTACCGGTCTCAGCGATCGATCAGACTGTGAAGACGTGGACATAGACTGTTTCCTAGCTTAGAACAGTTTGATTTTACCTCAGACCGGTCAAGTGTGTTACGATGGGTCGTAGTTAATTGTTTGTTGCAGGCTATACGATACAAAATCATGAGACTAGAAGACCAAAACGCTTCATTCCGTTACAACCAGATCGGCCTCCGCAAGTTCCTCGGCGACCTCGAATGCGAGATCATGGAGCTTGTCTGGAAATTGGCTCAGCCGACTGTGACAGTGCGTGATGTCTTTAATGCCTTGCGCAAGGAGCGCGAGATCGCCTATACAACAGTCATGACCACGATGGTGCGCCTATCCGAAAAGGGCTTGCTCAAGATCGTGGACAAGATTGGTCTGGCCAACTGCTACATGCCCGAATACGACCGCGAAGAGTTTATCAATACTGCAGTGAATATGATCCTGGAGATTTTTACGAGCCAGTTTCCCAAAGAATCACAAGAATTTTTGGATCAAATGCAGGCAAAATTGGCCCGCAAGCAAGCACGCAAAAAATAGCCTCGAGACGAAAGCAAGATGATTGCAAAAACTCGAAAAAAAGATGAGACGCGCAGGTCCATCCTGGCTTCTGCTCAAAGTCTCTTTAAACAAAAAGGCTATGAAGCAACCTCTGTTGACGAGATAGTACAGGCAGCCGATCTGGTAAAAGGCACCTTTTATTATCACTTTGACTCAAAAGAGCAGGTCTTGCTCAATTTGAGGTACCTCGCAGTAATCGAAGCGGTAGAGGCGAGCATCGCATCCCTGGACAGTGGCGCCACCGCCCGCGATGCACTGGCCGTACTTACAGAAAAGCTCGGTGGCTGGTCGCAAGATAACCCAGATCTGGCGCGAGTATTTTACGGCCGCAGTGCCGTTTTGATGCCGCAGCAAATGCAGGTTCAGGCTCAATCGACCAAGTCTCTGCCAGCGTCCCCTCCACTGGCCATAAAGATTGCCGAAATCATAAAAAGTGGTCAAAAATCTGGCGAGTTGCGTCAAGACATAGATGCGTTGACACTAGCAGAACACTTTATATTTATGCTTTTTCACACTCAAATGACCTGGGTTGCACAAGGCCAGAAAGATAAAATAGCTACACGTCTGGCACTCTGTCTAGACATCCTCATCAGAGGAATTGGCACCTAGACGTTTTCTCCCACAACAAATATCTGAGAAATTGCTGCAGTATCACCTGTGGTGGCAACATCCAAGTCCAAAATGGGCAGTTCTGCCCATAAGGCACGAGACCAGTAGTCTATCCAGAGCAGATCTTTATAGAGATCCATGTCACTATCGTTGTGCATGATTTGGCCTACCTATGGGGTGCATTTATTAAATCAATCCTCGGTAAAGCAATTATTTGGACGACCACAGTGTCTTTTAAGACTTTGTAAGCACGCAATGAGAAGCGCTTCACAGCTCAGTCCCAGTAATGAACTAGAATTGGATATACGATTGGTTATAAGATTGCATATAAAATCGAATACAAAATCGGACGCAAAAGTGCCATGAAGCCGGAGATCTCGACGATGAAAATCGCTATTACCTTTGCAGGTGCCATCGCAGCATTGACGCTTGGACAGGTGCCTGCGTATGCCGCAGTGAAACTAGCTCCGATCTTTAAAGATCACATGGTCCTGCAGAGAGATCAAAAACTGCCTGTGTGGGGCACTGCAAACCCTGGTGAAAAAGTCACTATCAACCTCAATCAGCAAAACGTCATAGTCCAGGCAGATAAGTCTGGAAGATTTGCCGTCGACCTGGACAACGAACCTGCTGGAGGTCCATACAAATTAGTAGCCAAAGGCTCGAGCCAGCAAATTATCAATGACGTCTTGGTCGGCGAGGTCTGGTTTTGCGCTGGCCAATCCAATATGGTCATGCTGGTCAGTGAAGCAAAAGATGCTTCGACATTGGCCAGTGTACCATCATCCAGATTGAGGGTCTTCAATATCGAGCAAAAGCTTGCGCCTGAGCCTATTAAGACCTTAAATGGGCAGTGGGTGCCTGCAAATCCAGAGACTGTAGGCAAGTTTTCTGCTGTTGCCTATAGTTTTGGCAAGGATCTCGAGAAGGAGCTGAAAGTGCCAGTCGGCATCATCGTCGCAGCCGTTGGCGGCTCGCCTATTGATGCCTGGTTGCCCACAAGCAAAAAGCTCACGCCTGCTCAGCTCGCGGCCCTGGCAGCCAAGGCGCCAGCAGCCGATAAAGACAAGCAAAGCGAGCCAGGCAAAACAAAATCAGTGCTGGACACCAATGAAAACCTCAATACTGCCTTTGTCGATGGCAAGGGATCGGCACTCCTTTTTAATGGAATGGTAAACCCTCTCATACCTTTCGCCATCAAGGGCATACTCTGGTATCAAGGCGAAGCTGATCTCGGCAGCGCAGGTATTTATCGGCAGAGATTTGCCAAGCTAATCGAAGGCTATCGAGATCGCTGGGGCCAGGTTGTCGATGATTTTCCCTTTATATATGTCCAGATGCCAAACTGCGAATTATTTACAGACAAGCTCGGAGCATCTGCCTGGGTGGACCTGCGGGAGGCACAAAACTGGTCGCAAGGCCTGCGAGATGTCTATGCTGTCACTAGCCTTGATCTAGGCGAGGCTCAATCAGTCCATCCTTTGCGCAAAAGAGAAGTCGGCCAGAGGGCTGCACTTATCGCGCTTGCAAAAGCATACGGCAAAAAAACCGAATGCCAGGGTCCAAAGCCGGACTCTTTTGAAATTGAAGGCAATAAGATCACGATAAAGTTTGAAAATGTTGGTAAGGGCATGCATTTTTCAGGCAAAAATGCATTTGTGCTGGGGGGAACAAATAGACAATTTAAACCAGCTCAAGCAGTGATAAATCAAAATGCAATTACCTTATGGAATGATGAGATAAAAAGGCCTGTGGAAGTACGGTATGCATGGGACAACAATCCCAGTGGTCTTTTGTATAACGATAGCGGCTTGCCGGCATCTCCCTTCAGGCATTTCTTTATGCCTCAGTAATGATTGAAGCAGGGTTTTTGCTATCTATTAGCAATTCAAATAAAAAAAGAGGCGAGTCGAATGACTCGCCTCTCTATTATGTATCAGTCTCAGATCTCGATTATTCGTTATCGGGGATCGGAGCGCCTTCAGGCAATGTAGGAGAGGTCTTTTGGTGACGCTCTGCACGACCTGAGGTGTAGTGGCGTTCGTCAAGCACGGTCGGCTCGACCTGGAAGAGGTTGGTATCGCGAGGGCCTTCTACACGACCGATTTCTTCGGGCAGCTTGAGCTGACCGGGAGTACCGGGCAAGATGATCTCAGGTCTGACGCAGACTACCAATTCGGATTCGTTCTTGTTGAACGCTTTGGAACGATAGAGAGCACCGAGGACCGGAACTTCACCGTAGATAGGCAGTTTAGCCAAGTCGCGTCCGCTGTTGCTCGATACTAGACCAGAGATATAAAGCTCTTGACCAGGCTTGAGCTCGACAATAGTCTGGGTCTTTCTGGTAGTGAAACCAGGTACGCGAGAAGCAAGCGCGCCACCGAAGGAGAAACCAATTTCTGGAGCAAGAATACGCTCTTCAGGAGAGATCTCCAGGTTGATGGTGCCATTTTCTTGCAGTACCGGGATCATGTTGAGACGGATACCGAATGGCTCGAAGGTGATCGAGGGCAATGCAGTACCAGCAGTTGCTACAGCTTGTACGATCGGGATTTCGCCACCAGCAAGGAACGAAGCTCTCTCACCGGATATGGTGACTAGAGTTGGCTCGGCAAGTACTCTCGAACGGCTGTTGGAGATATTGCCCTGGATAGTGGGGTTGATCGAGAAGTTGGCAGCATTGCGGCCACCACCGAAGTTGGATGTACCGGTAAACATGTTGAGCAAGTTAGCAGCGGTAATGGCTGCGCCGCCTGGACTACCAAGCAAATTAGCTTGCTGCAAAAGTGCTGTAGGACCACTATAAATAATCGGTTGACCGATTGCGCTAGCACCACCAGCCCCCAAAAAAGAAATCGATTGAACTGTGCTTGAAGCATTATTCAAGGCAACAGCCGGAACTGCGGCTAAAGGACCAAAAGTTGCTGGATTGTTTAAAGCAGTACCACCGCCTGTAGGGGTGAGAGCTTGCAAAAATCTCAAACCGCCCTGGGAGGTCAAGGGAAAACCAGTTCCAGTTGCTGGAGTACCGCCAATACCGAAAGCGAAGCCTCTAAAATTTGCATTGAAACCGAGGTTAACAGATAGTTCGCGAGATGCAGTGGTATTCATTTCCATGAAAGTGCAGTGCAGAGCGATCAACGGCACTTTGCGCACTTTAACTAAACTGGTAACTCGATTACCGTCCGATGTAAGAACTTGCGACTTACTAATGTTGTTGGGGATATTGCCAAAAAACGTGTAACGATCTACAGAGTTGAGCTGAGCAAGCTGGCCAGCTTGACCACCCGCTGTAGCAGTACCTCCCAATTCACCAATACGACCGTTAACAATACGATTGTTAGCGACCTGGATGTTCATTCCGCGATCATCCATGAACACATTTGCTGCTGCGAATGCTTTGATGATCGACTCCGGATGATCGACATCACCAGTTAGAAGGACACGGTCAGAACCACCGACAGAAAAGGCCTTCACGATAATACGAGGATCTATTTCGCGGAGCGTGGCTTGCAACTGCGAATAATCCTTGGAAACTCGCAAGTCTACGCTAACGGAGTTGCCAGCATCATCCCAAAGCAACATTGTGGCCACTCCAGGAGCTTTACCTAGAAGGACCATCTGATTTTCAGATACGACAACCGGTTCAGCTATACCAGGATCGGAGATCGAGGTACGAACGATCTTGTTTTTAAACTTAAAGGTGCGCGATTGAGCAACTTTCAAATCGATTGCATTTGTAGTTTTAAACTCTTCAAGTTCGACGGTACCAGTAACAACCGGAGGTATTGGTTGCGCATTGACATAGGTCGACTGATCGGCGGCCTGCGCAACGACTGTACGGCCATTCTTCAAGTCTGCAGCGCTTGCCTGATGCAAATTAGCCTGTAGCACCAGGATTGACAGGCTCAGAGCTAAGCTCAGCTGAGGCTTATTCATTCAACTCTCCCTCTAATAACTCCACAAATTACGAACATCAATCGACGCAGGAGCTTCTAATGGTAATTTCAGGCATAGACCGCCTGAATCAATGAAAGCTTAACACGGATGGGCTATAGCTGCACATTTCTTTTTTCAAACTACCAGACAATGAACAAGGTCTTTACACAAAGGACCAAATTTCCTCGAACATATGGTCAATGCTAGATTTAGAGAGCTGCCTATCAAACAATTGCAGAAAACAAGAAGTACTAGATGCGATACCACTGAATATTTTAAAGATAGACATGCTTTTATTGAAATCCTTTTAACTAATAAAACAAAAAAAGAGGGGACAGAAGCCCCCTCTTTAGATTTCGTGTTTTCCTATTATTCGTTATCTGGGATTGGCGCACCTTCAGGCAAAGTAGGAGAAGTCTTTTGATGACGTTCTGCTCTGCCAGAGGTGTAATGGCGTTCGTCAAGAACAGAAGGTTCCACGTTGAACATGTTTGTATCACGGGGGCCCTCTACGCGTCCGATCTCTTCTGGCAATTTAAGTTGTCCGGGAGTACCTGGCAAGATGATTTCGGGACGTACTGATACAACCAGCTCGCTCTCATTCTTATTGAAAGCTTTGGAGCGATATAAAGCACCAAGTACTGG
>Ga0233423_10001954_pt1 | contig 10158 bp, 9 predicted proteins | sample Watercolumn_Mata_FD_180713 | JGI IMG/M metagenome (GOLD analysis project Ga0233423, IMG submission 180713) | Freshwater microbial communities from Lake Matano, South Sulawesi, Indonesia - Watercolumn_Matano_2014_112_MG | ecosystem: Environmental > Aquatic > Freshwater > Lake | place: Indonesia... | reverse complement strand
CAAAAAAGTCTTTGCCCAGCAAGTGTCCATCGCGACCCTTGTCGCCGGTGGATACGGTCGACACATCTATACTAGAGTCGACGGCAAGAGTCCTGAGGTTTTTGCCATCGTACTCGACCGTGCCTTCGACTTTGTCAAAAGATCCTTTGACATTGGAAATCATCATATGCTTGATGCTGAATCCAGCGCTGGAGTGTGCTGAGTCGATCTTCCAGCTGCCATCGGCGGCCAGCGCGGCCGGTGTCATGATGCCCGCAGCGATGAGGGCGAGGGTGATTTTATCTAGATTGCAAGAGAACATCTCCGGCTCCTTGTGACAGTTGATTCTGTTTATTTTATCCGCAAATTTGCGGCTGATAGCTATGCGTATCCGTCCACAAAATTTGGTTATTCGTCCGCGACGTCAAATCTCTCTACTTTGTTGCGGCTGCCTTCGGCAATGAGAGGCCTGACCAGCTCGAGAAACTCGGCGCTTGTCATGTCATTGGGCAATACTTTGCGAGCTCCCGCCTTGAGTGCCTTGATCTCGGTGATCTCATCAACCATTTCATCAACCAAAAAGATGAAAGGTATGCGTCTGGTCTCCTCGTCGATCATGATCTCTTGCAAAAATGACAATCCATCACCGTCTTGCATATCAAAAGAGGAGACGATGAGCTCAGGGAGATTTTTTTGTGCGAGAAACAGAGCCACTGACATCGCCGGTGCCGGCACTACCTGGCAATCGACTGGGGGTGAGAGTGCCTCGCGACCGAGCTGGAGCGTCTTTTTGCTATTGCCCGCAAAGAGGACCTTAGGGGTTTTCAACATATATGTCGCACGAGAAAAATGGATACCACGTTAAAATTATGGCAGACCTGAGCAAAAGGATCATCATTTATGGAAAAGAGACAACTGGGCAAGACCGGCATGGCGGTCAGCGTACTTGGCTTCGGCGGCGCTGAGATAGGGTTTGAGGGGGCCAGCAAAAAGGACGTTAACGACTTATTGGCAAAGGCCCTCGATCTAGGTCTCAATGCTATCGACACCGCCGAATGCTATGTCAACAGCGAAGAGCTCATCGGTGAGGCTATAGGGGCTCGCCGGAGCGATTTTTATTTGTTTACCAAATGCGGTCATAAGGATGGATTTAAGGACGCATGGAGCAAGGAGGAAATAGCCGCATCGATCGAGAAGAGCCTCAAAAATCTCAAGACCGATCACGTGGATCTCTTGCAATTGCATAGTTGCGGCAAGGACGTCTTAGCCAAGGGGGATGTGGTAGAGGCACTCAAAAAGGCGCAGAGCGAGGGTAAATGTCGCTTCATCGGGTATTCCGGCGATGGCCAGGATGCTCGTTATGCTCTGGAAATGGGCGTCTTTGATACTTTGCAGACCTCAGTCAATATTTTTGACCAGGAGTGCATCGAGCTCACTCTGCCTCTAGCCGTTAAGCAAGGAGTGGGTGTGATCGCCAAGCGTCCGATCGGCAATGCCGTGTGGCGCCACCACACTAAACCAGACAATACCTATGTGCACGAGTACTATGATCGGATGAAGAGCCTCGACTACGATTTTCTCCGCAACGGCAAGGCGGAGAGTGCCGCAGAGATCGCCCTGCGCTTTACTCTATCGCAGCCAGGCGTGAGCACGATGATCGTGGGCACCAAAAATCCTGATCGCTGGCAAGCCAATGCCGATCTAGTGTCCAGGGGGGCTTTGCCAGCAGATGAGATATCCAAGATCCGCGCAGCATGGCATAAAGTTGCTAAGGCAGACTGGATCGGTCAAGTCTAGATGAGCAAGTGGGATGACAACCCCAATCTAAGACTTGGTATCATAGGCAGTATCTTTTTGTTGTCTGGTTTTAGCAGCCTGGTGTTTGAGACGGCCTGGCAGCGCCTGTTGACACTGCATTATGGAGTGGGCTCGGTGACCGGGTCCATGATCATCTCAGTCTTTATGGCCGGGCTGGGCATGGGTGCCTATTTTGGCGGTAAGCTCGCCGATAAGATAGACAAGCCGCGCAAGGTCTATGCCCTTATCGAGATCGCGCTGGCCGTCTGGGGATTTGCGAGCATCGGCATCTTATCGATGCTCGCTTCCTTTACTGCTGGCGCATCTTATATTGTCTCTCTTTGTTCTATGGCCGCTTTTCTCCTCGTGCCGACCTTTGCCATGGGCATGACCCTGCCTCTGGTCATCGCCGTGGCGCGACCGGCTTACGATCAATTTTTCAAATCCCTGGCCTTTCTCTATGCTCTTAACACCCTGGGTGGTGCATTTGGTGCTCTCGGCGCGAGTTTTATCCTGATATCATTTGGCGGCATCGACATTGCCATCTATACAGCGGCCGCTCTTGATCTCGTCCTGGCTGGCCTATTATTTTTGATCCCCGATCGCCAGCAGATCTTGCCTGTCGAGGTGGATCGCGAGACCTTTGTCGACTCGACATCGCAATCGCCGATTTCCAGTCTGGCAGTAAGCGTCATGCTGGCTTTCTTTTCGGGTTTTCTTGCGATCGGCTACGAGATTGCTCTGTTTCGCTTTGTCGATGTCCTGTCCAAGTCGTCCCCTTATACTTTTGCCTCCAATCTTGCTTATTATCTTAGCGGCATTGCCATGGGCAGCTGTCTTGCAGCGTCCAGGATGGAGCGACGGCAGAGATTGGCGCGGCAGGCAGGCAATGTTGAAAACGAAAAATTTGTCGACCCTCGCCATATCCTGCGTTCTTTTCTATTAATCCAGGCCGGTGCCGGGGTGTATGTGATTGCATTGTTTGCGGTTTTTTTCAAGCTGCTCGATACTACCTGGTTGGCGGGGCATACTGCGGCTTTCTTTCAGCCTGGCTATGTGTATGGCGCTTACGCTGGTTCGCTTTCGGCAATGTGCAATCTGCTATTTGTCGCTGTGCCTGGCACCATTCTCGGTGCGAGTTTCCCTCTGCTAGGCACCCTCTGCTATGCCGGTCGGCATGAGGCCGGGCGTGCGGTCGGGACGATCTATAGCGCCAATACCCTGGGCAATATCGCAGGTGGCCTGATAGTAGGATTTGTGCTTTTCCCTCTTTTAGGGACCGAAGGCTCGCTGGGCTTGTTGTCTCTTTTGGGCATCTTTAGCCTGTGGCTCTTCCCCTGTAAAAAGCCTACCTTCAATGTGTTTCGTGTGGTGCTTTCAATTTGTGGGCTGGGGGCGATGTGGGTGTTTCCTCATCCCGGGCGGCTGTATCTGGCTATGCACGAAAAGGCCGTTAAGCCCCAGGCGACGCCGGCTCTAAAGCATTATCTGCAAGAAGGTGCTGATGGTGTCTGCGTGTTATTTGAGGATGGGCAGCGTTTTGACAATTATATAAATGGCTATGGACATGGGGCTAAGCCAAATTACAAATATCATCGTGAGTTTTTTGAGACCTTGCTGTATACAAAGCATCCTCAAAAGATCCTCGTAATCGGCTTTGGCGCAGGTACCACGACCGAATTGGCAGTCCGAGTCAAAGGTGTCGAGCATGTGGATCTGGTGGAGATCTCGGCTGCAAATCTTGCAAATATGCGTAAATCACCGATCGGCAAGGTGTTTGCAGATCCTCGCTTGAGCGTCATAGAAGATGATTGCAGGCGGTTTTTAATGCGGTCGGACAATAAATACGACATGATCCTGCTGGATCCTTTGCGCGCGACCGAGGCGTACAGCAACAATATTTATTCGCGTGAGTTTTTTAAGATGACCATGGACCATTTAAAGCCAGGTGGGACAATCATGCTATGGCTCGATGAGCACAAGGTGCTACCACGGACAGTGGCCAATGTCTTTCCCTATGTTCGGCAGTACAATTATTTTTTGATAGCGAGCAATGCGCCGCTAGTGATGGATACTCTGGCAAAAAGTGACAAATTGTCGGCTTTTGCTGCAGATGAGATCAAACAGGCCTGGGATAAAGAGGTCAGGTTTGTTGGGGATCGAGAGGCTGTGGAGAAAGCCACTGACCGGATGCCTGTCAATGAGGATCTGCGGCCTGTTTGCGAATATTTTTTAGGTCTGAGGACACGAGAAGTCTTGCTGCATTGAATAAAATTCCTGTTCTCTCAGTCTGCAATTTTATGCTTTCTTCCTGCTGATTTAAATGAAGGCATTTGAGGTAGATTTAGTTTGAGAGGTAGAGGATGGTAGAAAGTGACTGATTCTGAGTGTGATACGGGGCAAGGGATTGCTGATGCGGCAAACATTGAATGTGAAAGTTCTGAGAAGGATAGAAGGAAAAGAATTTCCCAAAATGCTGAACTTTTTTTCGGCATAGTTGGCGCCGTTGGCACTGATCTGAAAATGGTTGAACTTGCCCTATCCGACGCTTTGAGAGAGGTTTCTTACTCCCCAACGAAGATCCGGTTAAGCGATTTAATCGAAGCATATTTTGATGTAAAAAAGTCATCTGAGGAATATCTTAGAATTAAAAGGGCCATGGATCTCGGCAATCAGTTGCGCAAGTTCGGCAATGATTCCGTCGCATTATTGGGAATGGTCAAGATAGGCAGCATCAGAGATGAATATTGGAGAAATCATAATTTTCTGCTTCCTGAAAATACCAAGGAATCAGAATATGAGTCCATTCCTATCCATAAGCATGCATACATTTTTCATTCATTGAAGCATCCGGATGAAATCGAAACATTACGGTCCGTTTATGGCGACTCTTTCTATGTCATTTCTGCTTATTCGGCCAGGGCTGATCGTGAAGCTGCGTTGCAAAAAAGAATTGCCGAAAGTGAGATCGGCAATCCGCGAGATAATCGTGTGAGGAAGACTAATTTGCTTATGCGGCGTGATTTCATTGAGGCCGATTTGCCGAATGGACAGAATGTTCGAGATACATTCGCTTTGGCTGACGTTTTTGTAAACACCTCCAAAAAGGATGAGTGTGCCGCAGAAGTTCAAAGATTTGTCCGTTTGATTTTTGGTGATGCCACCCAGACGCCTACAAGAGACGAATATTGCATGTTTCATGCCAAAGGCGCCGCCCTTAGATCTGGAGATTTGGGGAGGCAAGTGGGCGCAACGATTGCTACGGAAAATGGGGATGTGGTGTCACATGGTTCCAATGAAGCTCCAAAAGCTTACGGAGGTCAATTTTGGATTGGTGACAAGCCAGATGGTCGTGGTGTTGCGCAGGATGGTGACATTAGTGATGAACGCAAGAGAAGTCTTTTTATAGATCTGTTGGAAAGATTGGTTAAGGGGAAAAAAATTGAACCTTTGACGGAGGATTACATTTTATCTCTTGCAGGTGAGATCTTCTCAGATCAGCAGCCGAGATGGATTAAAGGGGCTGAGTTATTGGAGCTTATAGGTTTTTATCGGTCAGTGCATGGAGAGACGGCCGCGTTGCTCAATGCCGCTAGGCTTGGTATTGCTATAAAAGACTGCAATCTTTATGTGACTGCTTTTCCCTGTCACGAATGCGCTAGGCATATTTTGGCTGCCGGTATTAAAAAGGTATTTTATGTCGAGCCTTACCCAAAGTCTCTGGCAGGGAAGCATTATCCTGAATCCATTGTCATAGATGGGCCGTCTAGCTCAAATCAGATTTCTTTTTGCCAGTTCGTTGGAGTCTCGCCACGGTTGTACATGAAAGTCTTTGAGTCTTTGGCTCGAAAAAATAAGAGCGGTACGGCAATTTCTTGGGTACCCAGTTTGAGTAAACCGCGTTATCATAGTCATTGGTTAGCCTACATAGAAATGGAGGTAGCTTTGGTGTCTGAGTTTCAAAAGAAGCTCAAAGCTTTAGATGAGGAGGATTCAAATGGATCAAACTAGTGAAAAGCAAAAACTTCAAGCTGCCTTGCTTAAAACTTCAACCAAAGCTGAAAATTGGCCTTCGTGGAAGCAGATTTTGGTTAAGAATGGCAACTTCGAGAAAACTTCGTCATCTCAAAAGCTGAAGAGTTCGAAATCGAATTCTAATAGTGTTGTGGCAACACAAACTTTTGGCTCGCACTGAGGCTAGGTTTCAAGTTTAAAATATAATAACTGTGATTTGAAATTTTACTCTTCGATCTTGTTATGCAAACCAATCCAAGCCATGCACATCCACCACATCGCCCTCTGCTGCAAACTCTGCCTCTCGCGCAAAGTGGATCAATAGATCAGCCTTTGCCAGGCCGGTCAGCATATGCGAGTCCTGCCCGCTCGTCGGCATGGCATGCAAGCCATCCTCATCATCCCGACTACCGATAGCCCGTACAAAGTCCAGGCGGCCTGCCTTTTTTTTAAGGCTACGAGCCAGTCTTGCTTTGAGGGTGCGTGATCGTGCTCGGGGCTGGGCACCACTCATGATGCTCAGCGCTGGCTTGATAAACAGGTCAAAAGTCACCAGTGCCGACACTGGATTGCCCGGCAAGCCAAAAAATAAAGAGTGTGGATTGTTTATGGAGGCAAATCTGCCAAAGTACACTGGTTTGCCGGGTTTGATCGCCGTTCGCCAAAAGACAGTCTCCACGCCCAGGCTTTCGCATACATCTTTGACATAATCATACTCACCGACGGACACACCGCCTGCCGATACGATCAGATCGCAATCCTGCAGGAGATCTTTAAATAGATCTGTCACCGCCTGACGATCGTCCGGCACATGATGCCTTGTCACATCAGTGAAGCCCAAACCATTGAAAGCAGCCTGCAGCGCCCAGCTATTGCTGTTAAAGATCTGATGATCGGCGATTGGCTCCCCTGGCTCTTTGAGCTCATCACCGGTGGAGATGATCGCGATCTTTGGCTGCCTGACTACATCTAAGTGCGACAGACCCAGGGTCGCAATCAAACCCACGATCGGCGGATTGATCCTCGTCCCTGCCTGCAAGACCACTGAGCCGGTCTCCATCTCCTCACCCTGCATCCTGATGTTTTCACCAATCCTGGCACTAGCCATCAAAGAGATTTTGCCATCCGGCATTACCTGCGTGTATTCTTTCATCACGATGGCTTCAACAGTGTCCGGCACCGGCGCACCGGTCAGGATGCGCACGCACTGCCCCTGGGCGATATCGTTGCCCTGTGCCTCTCCCCCTGCTGCGACCTCTCCTGCCAGGGACAATATCACTGCATTTTCTGCGCTACAGGCCTTGAGATCATCCACTATCACGCCATAGCCGTCCACCGCACTATTGTTGAAACGCGGAAGATCAAAGCCAGCCTTGAGTGGAGTCGCTGTAACTCGCTTGAGACAATGGTCGAGCGCAACTGTCTGCATCTGCTTTATAGGCCGGGCTGCCGACTCGATCAATCCCAGCGCCTGCTCATAGCTCAGGAGCCCGTCACCATTGTTAAAAACACCGACCATCGTCTATCTGCTCTCTTGCATCGAGCGCTCGCCATGAGCACCACCGGCGATGATCTTGAAGGCGTGAGTGATGGCTGGAAAAAGGACATTGAGACCATCTTTGACGCCACCAGTGCTACCAGGCAGGCTGATGATGATCGACTTGCCGCGCATGCCTGCTACCGAACGCGAAAGCATCGCAAAAGTCATGCGCTCCTGCCCGTATTTGCGGATCGCTTCTGTCACCCCAGGCAAATCCTTGTCAAATAGACGCTTGAGAGCGTCCGGCGTGACATCGCGTGGTCCGAGGCCAGTACCACCGGTGGTGAGGATCAGGTCGATGCCTTCTTCGTCGACCATGCGTCGCACGATGGGCACGATCTCGCTTTCGTCGTCTTTGAGTACGATCGATTTGATCGTTTCGTAGCCATTTTGGGCCAGGGCCTCTTGTATGAGCTTGCCCGATGCATCCACCGCCTTGCCAGCCGAGATCGAGTCAGAGAGCACGATTACTGCAGCCTTGAGACGGCCGACGTCCTGCGCAGCCATTGCATAGTCGGACTTGCCGCCTGTCTTGGATAGAAGGACGCAGTTTTCGATCTGCATCAAATCATCCACCATCTTGGCCATGTCATAGATGGTCAGTGCAGCTGCCGAGGCTGCCGTCAGGGCTTCCATTTCGACTCCTGTCTTGTAGACGGCCTTGACCTCGCACTCGATGGCGATAGAGTCCTCATCTAGATGAAACTCTACACCCACGTACTCTACAGGCATTGGATGGCAATAAGGGATGATCAAGCTCGTATTTTTTGCAGCTTGCACGGCCGCCACCTTGGCCACAGAGAGGGGATCGCCCTTGGGCAATGTATTGGTGCGGATCGCCTCGATAGTACTCGGGGAGACCTTGAGCACTGCCCGCGCCCTTGCCGTCCTCAATGTGCTCACCTTGTGCGAAACGTCGCGCATACAGTATCAGCCTCCGATTTGGATCATTGCCCGATTTTCTTGTGCCGCGATCTCAGCCGCAGGAGGATGCGCCTCGGGCTTGCGCGAGAGAGAGTACAAGATCATATCGCGGATGTCGTCATCAGTGGCGCCCTCGCGTAGGCGTTCTCTCATATTGATCTCGCTCGGTGCAAAGAGGCAGGACTTGATCGAGCCATCAGCAGTCAGTCTGAGGCGATTGCACGTCGAGCAAAAGCTGTCCGACATCGAAGAGATAAAACTCACCCAACCTTTACCATCCACCATCGCAAAATCCTTTGCTACGGCCGACGTATCAAAACCTGCGTCTCCTATCACTCTAGGCTGCAAGCGATAGACTTTTTCTATTTTCTCCTTGATCTCCTGGTAGGTGATCACTTTTTGGATATCCCAATCATTGTCCTTGAAAGGCATAAACTCGATAAAGCGCACATTGACTGGATTGTCCAGGGCAAATCGGGCAAAATCCAGGATCTCGTCATCGTTGACGCCCGCGATCGCCACCATATTGATCTTGATCGTGTCAAAACCCTCTTGTAATGCGGCTTTGATGCCGTCCATCACTACGTCGTATTTGTCCTGATAAGTGATGCGCTCAAATTTTGCCCGATCAAAAGTGTCGAGGCTAATATTGAGGGCGTCCATGCCTCCTGCGCGTAGATCCGCCGCATGCTCTGCGAGCAAGGTCGCATTGGTCGTCATGGCCAGGCATTGTAGCCCATCTATCTGCTTGAGGCGGCGTGCCAGATTCGGCAGACCCTTGCGTACCAATGGCTCGCCACCGGTCAATCTGATCTTTGTGATCCCCATCTCCACAAAGATGCGGGCGACCCGCTCTATTTCTTCGTAGGTAAGTAAATGTGCCTTGTCGCGCCACACCAGCCCCTGGCGCGGCATGCAGTAAAAGCAGCGCAAGTTGCATCGATCGGTGACCGAGATGCGGAGATAGCTATGCTGGCGGCCAAAACCGTCGATCAGTACGTTATTGATGGACATGACTGCAATTGACCCATGACTCGCTGCCATCCGTATAAGTCTCTTTTTTCCAGATGGGCAGACGATGCTTGATCTCATCGATGATATAACGGCAGGCCTTAAATGCCTCATCGCGATGCGCCGAGCTCACTGCGACATAGACTGCCAGATCGCCAATCTTTAATGTACCAGTCCTGTGGCGGCAAATGGCAGCATGAAAGGGAAAAAGATCCATTGCTTCGCGATATATTTTTGCTGCCTCTTTGAGGCATAGAGGAGCAAAGGCTTCATAGGACAAGGCTGAGACACCCTTGCCCTCATTGTGGTCGCGCACGAGGCCTTCGAATGCGACCAGGGCGCCAGTATTGTCGGCAGTCACGCCTCGTCTGAGTGCCTTGGGATCCAGATCCACATCGCTCAGATCAAAAAATGCCGGGGCTGTGGGACCGTGCCTTAGATCGTCTTGCGATGCCATCAGCCGCCAGCCACGGGAGGTATAAATGCTATTTGGACTTGTCCGGACTGGGTTGGGTGGAGCGGTGCGTCCCATTCTGCAAACTCGGAGTCGATTGCCACTCTCAATCTCTGCATCGGCAATGAAAACTTGTGCTTTTGGTTGAGCTCCTCCCAGAGCTCAGCCGCAGTAGATGCCGTGGTCTCGTGCGTCTCAGTCGACATGCCGCTCTCGTCTCGGAGGATGGCAAAATAGCTCACTTTGGCCGTAATGCGGTTTTTTGTGTCCTGACTCATGCTGAAATTATATACTAGCGAACCAGAGCGACCCGGCGGATAAGAGGCTATATGAAGCAACAAATGACTGAAAGTCCCACGAACGACAAGATTACGGTCCCTTACGGGGCTTTCGTGTCCGGGCTTTCGGCTCAACAAGTGGCCAATGGTGGTCTGAGGCT
>Ga0233423_10001953_pt1 | contig 10158 bp, 10 predicted proteins | sample Watercolumn_Mata_FD_180713 | JGI IMG/M metagenome (GOLD analysis project Ga0233423, IMG submission 180713) | Freshwater microbial communities from Lake Matano, South Sulawesi, Indonesia - Watercolumn_Matano_2014_112_MG | ecosystem: Environmental > Aquatic > Freshwater > Lake | place: Indonesia... | reverse complement strand
TTAGACGCTGTCACAAAAGCAAAGGGCATGAGGGCAGATGTGGCGAGTTTCCATATTTGTCCCACCTCAAACGGGTAGCTCCAAGAGTAGAATCTAAAATCAAAAGGGATGCCACTATGACAACTGGTGCAGCCTGGCCTACCAGTGAAGCCGGTCCTAACCGCATCCTTCGATGGGTTATGCTGCTAGATGACAGTGAATTGTTGACAAAATACGAAATAGACATGAGTAAAATGAAGCCACAGGTTGTAGCCAAACTCCGAGAGAAAAAGGCCCCCTATGAGAATTGCATGGCTGTCGCAATAAAGCTAACCTGGCTTGTCTATCAGATGGAGAATGCCCCAGAACCACCAATGGAAATCAAGGAATACCTACAAGCCTTCCAAGGTCCAATGCGCCCAGGTAGTACTTTCTGCATTGTCTGCCGGCTACCACTATCTTTCGACCTCTTCACATCAGCTCGGCGAGGAACTTCCCCCATAGAGACTTGCCATCATGACCCTCGACTGCACACTCCTGAAAACGTCGGCTTTGCTCATCGGGAGTGCAATATAGCACAAGGCCAAAAGAGTCTCGATGAATTCTATGCATGGATCGAAGGAATCCTTCGGCGCGTTATGAACTATAGTTCCACTCCAGGCAGCTGAAAAGCCGTCAGACTATCAAGCAGTCTGGCTCTCTCCTGAATACATGTTTTGAAATCTTCGACTCTTTGCTGCCATTCACTAGAAGGTGAAGGTAAAGGTATCCGTAGCTCACCTAGCCTCCTACCTAGCGAACCAAGCGTAGATTGGATGAATATCAAATTTCGGATTTGCCTCTGCACAAAAGGTGTGCTCAGCAGATAAGCAAACTCGTAAGCACTAAATGGCGCTTTTTCTGTGACCGTGATTATCCTGAAATGACTTTGAACAACACACCTATAGTTATGCTCCTGCAAAATAGCCGCCCGTCCGATTCGATAGCGGCCATCAACAACAAGTAGTATGTCGTTGGGGTGCAAATTCTGTGGGGAGGCATATTTTTTATAGATCTCTTCACTTATGGATTTGGTCGTGTCTACTGAAATCTCCCAGTTAGAGATATCAGAGGTGCGAACAAAAGGAATATCTCCGCTCCCGTAGGCTTCTGCGCCAACCTCATCTCCTTTCCTTATTACCAAGTAACCGCGCTTAGACATTTCCTGAATTGAGAGGATTTTACTACTGCTCCAACCAGGCAAAAAATCGATCAGGGCAGCCGCGTCCAGTTGCTCATAATACCTTGGTACAAGATAATATCGTTGGGTAATCGCGGCCTGTGACCAAACTCCCTTGATTTGCTCGCGTTGTCGAAATTCATGCCCAATACGCCCAAAATCATCCGCGTATGGTTCTCCAGCACTATTTGTTACACGGCCTCTTCTGTCATGCCCACAGTTCACCGCTACGGCAATCCAGACCTTCTGCTGGTCATCGGTTATTACAGATGAACTACCCCGTCTCCTCTCAAAAAAGAGTACGTTCGTCTTAGTATCGGTGCTTGGCTGGAATGTCGTCCTAGTGCAATCAATCAGAGCTAAAATTCTACCCATCGACCGCAAATAATCCCAGATGTAGCCACATTGACGGTTCCCAAAAATCCCCTCTGGCAATACAATACCTAGCTTACCGCCTGGCCTTAGCAACTCAACACACAACTCGATGAACAAAACCTGGGGATCTTGTGAGCCACGTAAAGCTTCATTCCTCTTCCAACATCTGCTTGTAGGGTAGTAAGACCATAAGTGTCCTAGGGCAAATTGTTGCAAAATATCAGACTTCCTAACGCCAATTCTAGCACCAAATGGTGGGTTGGTTAGGACAAAGTCTGCATCAAATGGAGACAAAGAACTTGGCAAATTTCGCAAGTCTCTGAGGTCGAGTGAGTCTTTATTCAGAACAGTAGCCCTTCCTTGCGTAGTAATTGCTAGAAATGCGCTCGCCAGACGCCACATATCCCTGTCTTTGTCTATGCCTATCAATGTGTCCTTCAGAGGAGCCGTTTCTTTTCGTTTTTGATAAGCGTGAACTTCAGCCAAAAATCCGCCTGTTCCACAGGCAGGGTCGACTATTTTTGCGTCCCCGGGGGGATCCAGCACCTCTACCATAGCCCTGACGAGGTTCCTGGGAGTAAAGAACTGCCCCTTGTCTCCTCTCAAACGTGGCCCCATAAGTGCTTGAAACGCATCACCGACTATGTGGGCAGGAGCCTCGTGTAAGTTATAAGGCAAAATCTCAGCAAGCCCGCGTCGAACTGCATCATCTCCGATGGAGAAGGCATCATTCTCGGAGATAAGAACTGGAAACGCCTTCGTCAAGATTGGTAGGAGTGTGGCATTCGCTGAGCCACGTCCAGCCACAAATTCTTGTAGAAGCTGGGTGGTCTGCGCCTGTTCGCAAATCAACTTACAGAGTAACAGCTTGGATAAATCTTCGATAATTCGCTCAGCACGGCTTGCTTTACTATTCGAGTACAACTCGTAGTAGAGCCTCTTGAAAGCACCTTCATAGTCATGATTTGTTGCATGATAGGCATTTATTATCTGCCGGATATTTGACATGCTTTCTTCCTCTGTATAGCCTCTATCATGAAGCTATACACTATCTTTTTTGTGGCAACTGCTCCGGTGTGAACGCTTCTGGCAGCAACTCATCCAGGGTGAAGGTGCGGCGGTGGCCCTGCGTGTCGGCAACGATGAGGCGCAACGTCCGCGGGTCGCCGGCGAACTCGGCCAGCACCTGCCGGCAGGCGCCGCAGGGCGAGACGCCGTTCTCCGTGACTACGGCGATGGCCGTGAAGGCTCGCTCGCCCTCGGCGACGGCTTTCCAGACGGCCACCCGCTCGGCGCAGACGGCGAGGCCGTAGGAGGCATTCTCTACGTTGGCGCCGCTGTAGACGCGACCCGACTGCGCCAGCAGCGCCGCGCCCACAGCAAAATGCGAGTACGGGGCGTAGGCGTGGCGGCGCGCCTGAGCGGCCAGGGCCACGAGCTCGTCGTCAGTCATTGATCGTCTCCTCTGAAGCGCCATCACGCTCGCCGTTTCGGGAAGTAAGGCGTGATGGCGCTTCATCTTCCGCCGTGTGCTCTGGGTGTTTGGTGACCTTCACCTTCTTGATGCGCCGGCCCACCGTAGACAGCACGGTCACGGTGACGCTGTCCACCTGCACCTCGTCGCCCGCGGCGGGCATCTTCCCCAACTGGCTGTACACCAGGCCGCCGATGCTATCGAAGTCCTCCCCCTCCAGATGCAAACCCAGGGCCTCGTTCACGTCATCCAGGCTGGTGCGGGCGTCGAACACGGCCTCGCCCTCGCCCAGGGCCTGGATCTGCGCCTCTTCTTTGTCGTACTCGTCCTGGATTTCGCCCACGATCTCCTCCAGCAGGTCCTCAATCGTCACCAGGCCGGCCGTGCCCCCGTACTCGTCCACGACGATGGCCATGTGCATGCGGTTCTGCTGGAACTCGCGCAGCAGATCGTCCAGCTTCTTGCTCTCCGGCACGAAGTAGGCCGGACGCGCCAGGGAGCGCAGGTTGGCCTCTAAGTTGCAGCCGCGCAAGAAGGGGAAGAGGTCCTTGGCGTGAATGATGCCGATGATGTTGTCGCGATTACCTTCGTAAAGCGGGATGCGGGTGTGCGCCGTCTTGATGATGGCATCCACCGCCTCGGTCAGCGGGGTGTTGGCCTCCAGGGCAAACAGGTCAATGCGCGGCACCATGATCTCCCGCACCGTGGTATCGCCCAGCTCGAAGACGCTGTAGATCATCTCCTTCTCGGCTACTTCCAGCACGCCGCCTTCCTCGCCGGCGTCCACAATCGTCTTGATCTCTTCCTCGGTGACGAAGGGCATGAGGCTCTTGCGCCCGCCGCCAAAGAGGGCCATGACCAGATCGGTGGAGACGGTGAGGGCCTTGACCGCCGGCGAGGCGATGGTGGCCAGAAGCTGGATGGGGCGAGCTACCAGGAGCGAGATGCGCTCGGCGTGCTGCAGGGCCAGGTTCTTGGGCACCAGCTCGCCCAGGACGAGCATGAGGAAGGCCATGAGCAGGGTGATCAACGTGACGGCGATGGTGTGGCTGGTCTCCGCGCTGAGGGGTATGGGGAGGGTGGCGATGAGCGCCCGCAGCGGCGCGGCGAGGTTGGTGGCCGCCACGGCGGCGGTGAAGAAGCCCACCAGGGTCACGCCCACCTGGATGGTGGACAGGAAGCGGCTGGAATCCTCCGCCAGCTTCTCCACGAGGCGCGCCGCAGCGACTCCCTCATCCACCAGTTGTTTGAGGCGCGTCTTGCGCACGGAGATGATGGCAATCTCCGAGGCGGCAAAGAAGGCGTTGAGCAGAATCAGCAAGCCGATGAGTACCAGTTGACCCAAAGTATGCGCGGACAAAGGTGTACACCCCCCGAGGGGGAAAATCAGCAAATCTCAAATCAGCAAATCTCAGCAAATTTGTGATTTGCGGATTTGTTGATTTGCTGATTTGCTGTCCCCCTACAAAAACAGCGAACTCAACGACACGTCCTGATGGATGCGAGAGATGGCCTCGGCCAGGAGGGGAGCGACGCTGAGCACGTGAATCTTGTCGTGGCGAGGCTCTAGGGCTACGGGGATGGTATTGGTGACCACCACCTGCGCCAGCGTCGAGGCCGCCAGCGTCTGCCTGGCCTGCCCGGCGAAGACGGGGTGGGTGGCGCAGGCGTACACCGCCCTGGCTCCCCGGCGCAACAACTCATCCGTGGCCTCAATCAAGGTGCCGCCGCTCTGAATCAGGTCGTCCACGATGATGGCCGTTTTGCCCTGCACCTCGCCCACCATCTCCAGGATCTCGGCCACGTCCTGCTGCGGGCGATGCTTGGCCACGATGGCCAGCGTGGCGGCCCCCAGCCGCCGGCGAAACTCGTTGGCCCGCCCCACGCCGCCCACGTCCGGCGAGACCACCACTACGTCTGAAGCGCCATCACGCCCGCCGTTTCGGGAAGTAAGGCGTGATGGCGCTTCATCTCCTAAACTCAAGTCACGGAAGTAATCGGCCATGATGGCCGCCGCCCGCAGGTGATCCACCGGGATGTCGAAGAAGCCTTCCAGGGCCGCGGCGTGCAGGTCCAGGGTCAGGATGCGGCTGGCGCCCGCCGTGGTGATCAGGTTGGCCACCAGCTTGGCCGTGATGGGCTCTCGCCCCGCCGTCTTCTTCTCCTGCTTGGCGTAGCCAAAGTAGGGCAGCACCGCCGTGATGCGGTTGGCCGAGGCGCGGCGCAGGGCGTCAATGATGATCAGCAGCTCCATCAGGTGGTGGTTCACCGGCGGGCAAGTGGGCTGCACCACAAAGACGTCCATCCCGCGTACGTTCTCTTCAATGCGCACCCGGCTCTCGCCATCCTTCCAGGTCCCCACGAAGGCCTGGCCCAGGGGCACGGTCAGGTACTCTGCGATCTCCTGGGCCAGCGGTCGGTTGGCGTTACCGGCGAAGATGAGCAGTGGCCGCTCCATGACTGCCTCCTACAGCATTTCGAATTTCGGAATTCGAATTTCGAAATCCGAAATTCACTCTGGCGGTGGGGCCCACTCCTCGCCGCTGGGGGCCGCTTCCTTACCCGGCGATTCGGCGGGAGGACGCGCCGGGGTGCGGCGCTTGCTGGCGGGGCGGCGGGGGCGACTGCCGTTGGCGGCCGGTCGCGCCGTCTCCCGCGCCGCCGCTTCGCCCTGCTCTTTCTCCCGCTGGTTTTTGAGCACGGTCTCGATGGTGCTCAGCCGCCGGCGGTTGATGCGCACGGCCACGCGGAAGGCCTCCTGCCAGTGCTCCAAAACGGGAAACTCGGCGGTCAGCTTTTCCAGCTCCTGGCGCAGCCCCGGCGTCACCCGGCCGACCTCCTGCTCGTAGGTGCGCAGGACCTCGGCCAGAAGACAGGTGTGGTTCACCTCGGCCAGGGCGGGGGGCTCTGTCGCGCCTTGCAGGGCGTTGACCAGGCCGCTGAAGCCGTAGGTCTGCCACAGACAGTAGAGCTGCCAGGCCTCGCCGTCTTCTATGCTGGCCCGCTCGTGGGCGTACAGCCGGACGAGGTGTTCGTAGGCGGGACGCTCCTCGGCGCTGAGCTGCTGGCGAATCTGCTTGAGCACCGGACTATCGCCCGCCAGGCGAATCGTTGTCTGCGGCTTCTCCGGATAACGTTCCGCCGGCTGGCCGGCGCGGCGGGACGTCGCTCGCGGCTTGGGCGGCGTTGGCGGCTCGACGGCCTCTACAGGACGGCTGGCGGCGGCTTCATCGTCCCACTGCTTCTGGCGCTGTTCCAGCAAATCCCAGTGGGCGCTGGCGATGTCCGGGTTGAGGCGATAGGCCATGGGCTTGCGCGGCCGGTCGTGGCGCAGGAAAATCTGCACCTTGTCGCACAGGAAGGCCAGGCATTCCTTGACCTGCTCCTCGGACAGGCCGGTGCCGCGATCCTGCCAGGCGCCGTCCTCGGCCTGTTTGCCCTTGACGAACTGGGCGATGGTGATGCAATCGTCCGGGCGGCCGGGGCGCAACGTGGACATCACGGCGTAGTGGACGATCTTCCACTCGTCGCCGGTTAGCAAAGGCATCATCTCGTCAGACAGGAAGTTGGGAAACGGGGTGGTGTTGGGCATAAGCGTTCTTTCCATTATTTAACCCTCCTGTCTTTGTTTGGCCGCCCGCGCCGGCACGCCGTAGACCACGCCCTCCGGCGGCACGTCGTGGGTGACTACCGACCCGGCGCCCGTCTTGGCCCGGCGGCCCACGCGCACCGGGGCGATGAGCATGGTATCGCTGCCGATGAAGGCGCCATCTTCAATGATCGTAGGGTGCTTCTTCTCGCCGTCGAAGTTGCAGGTCACCGTGCCGGCGCCGATGTTCACGCCCTCGCCCACCGTGGCATCGCCCACGTAGCTGAAGTGCCCCTGGTGGACGCCCCGCCCCAGGCGCGAGTTCTTCACCTCGGCGAAGTTGCCGATGTGCACGTCCGGGCCGAGGTGCGCCCCCGGCCGCAGGTGGGTGTAGGGGCCGATGCTGGCGCCGTCTTCCACCACGGCGCCCTCCAGCGTGGAGGCGACGATGCGGCAGCCAGCGCCCACGGCGGAATCAACGATGTGGCTGTAGGGGCCGATGACGCAGTCGCCGCCGATGTGCGAACGCCCCTCGATGATCGTGCCCGGATACAGCACCGTGTCGGCGCCGATAACAACGCCTTTGTCAATGAAGGTCGAAGGTGGGTCAATGATGGTTACTCCGGCCAGCATCAAATCCTGGCGAATACGCTCCCGGACTACCTGCTCGGCCTGGGCCAGGTGCAGGCGAGTGTTCACGCCCAGCACCTCGTCCACGCTGGCGGCGGCCACGGTCGCCACCGGCTGGCCTTCGGCCACGGCCAGGGCCAGCAAATCGGTCAGATAATACTCGCCCACGGGCCCCAGGGGCAGGCGCTCCAGGCTCGGCCAGAGCCAGGCGGCCTGGAAGCAGTAAAGACCCACGTTGAGCTCCCGGAGGCGCCGCTGCTCCGGCGTAGCCACCGCCTCCTCGACAATGGCCTGCACCCGCCCCGCGGCGTCCCGCACGATGCGCCCAAAGCCCATGGACTCGTCCGCCTCCACGGTGAGCAGGGTGATGGTCGCTCCGGTGGCCGCGTGCCGTTCCACCAGGCGGCGCAGGGTGTCCGTGGTAGTCAGGGGATGATCGCCGTAGAGGGAGAGGATGGTCGTGGCCTGGCCTTCCAGCAAGGGCCGCGCCTGGCGCAGGGCGTGGCCGGTGCCCAATTGCTCGCTCTGCTCGGCATATTCCACGGCGTCGCCCAGCACCTGGCGCACGCCCTGGCTCTCCGGGCCGATGACGACCACCAGCCGGGCCACGCCCAGGGGCGCTACCGCCTCCACGGGGTAGCAGATCAGGGGCTGGCCGGCGATGGGGTGCAGCACCTTGGGGATTTTGGAGCGCAGCCGCTTGCTCTTACCGGCGGCCAGGATAACGGCGGCGAGGGTATCCAAAGTTCTCCTAAGAGTACATCTGCTAAAATGGTTTAGTGAATCATGCGGCAGGTGATGCGTGCACGTGTTGCGTGCTGCGTGTTGCGTGCAGAAAACGGAACACGGAACACGCAACACGGAGACCCATGCCGTGCCTGAGGGCAAAATAATTATCAGTCGCCCCATAAGACGAAACACCCCCCAGCTAGGTGGGGGTGGCAAGAGGGCGATCCGCCCCCACGCGGAGACGGCTCGCAAGCTGTTGTTGAGGATTGGCTGGGGGAGGAGGATTCGAACCTCCGCGCCAAGATCCAAAGTCTTGTGTCCTACCACTAGACGATCCCCCAATAGGCTTGATGCTTTCTACGGTGTACCTATCTACCCGCGATGTTTTGCTCCAACTGGGCGCGGTTCACCGTTTTTTGGGCGCGGCGCTCGGCAATCAGTCTCCAAAACTTGTCGCTACTCCCTAACTGCAACTGCTCTTCATCCAGCCCCGCGATGCCAATAATGAGCACAATAGGCTTACCATCGCGCGTGATGATCACCCGCTCACGCTGGGCATCATGGACGCAAGTATCCAGATTTGCCTGCTTCAGGTCAATCTTAATCACAGTTCTACCAGCGCAATCGCCTCAATCTCCACCAGGGCCCGCCGGGGCAGGTGGGCCACCTCAATGGTGGCGCGAGCCGGCGGGTTGCTGGGGAAGAAGCTGGCGTAGACCTCGTTCATGGTGATGAAGTCGTCCAGGTTCTTGAGGTAGACGGTGGTCTTCACCACCTGGGCCAGCGAGCTGCCGGCGGCCTGCAGCACCGCGGCCAGGTTAGTCAAGACCTGGCGCGTCTCAGCGGCGATGCCGCCGTCCACCAGGCTGCCCGTAGCCGGGTCAATGCCGATCTGCCCGCTGCAGAAGACGAAATTGCCCACGCCGATGGCCTGGGAGTAGGGCCCGATGGCCTTAGGCGCCTGGGGACTGGTGATGACCTCACGCTTCATTGAAGTTTATAAATCTGCAATCGGCAATCGGCAATCTGCAATCTCCCCAAGTATACCACACTCGGCGGGTGGTGTAAATACGTTTCCAGTTCTCAGTCCGCAGTCCTCAGTCGCCGAAGGTGTTCCACGTTCCACGTTCCACGTTTCAAGTTCCAGGTTGCTCGTCAGCTAGGGAGTGACAGTTGCTTTCTGAACCAGGCCAGAAAATCGCCAGGCGTGCCGAGGCGCAAACCCGACTGGCGGGCTACTTCAGGATCGTCCAGAAAATGCTTGCGGTTGAGAGTGACCAGGTAATCTACCTGCAGGGAAATGGCCGCCGCCAGGATGGGGGCATCTTTGGCATTAATGATCTTCCTGGCGGCCGCCACCGCCGCAGCCGACGGCAGCGTCCCCCTCTCCAGCGGGCAGGTGGTGAGAAAGCGCCGATACTCAGGGAGGGCCCGGGGGAGTTTTTCCTGTAAATTGCGCTCCGCCTCTACGAGCACTTCCTCTGTCACCACCAGGGTGAGGAGAGCGACCTCAGCGAACACCAGGATGGCGTTGCTGGCCCCGCTGGGCGAGGCCAGACCGGCGAGGAGGGCGCTGGTGTCCAGGAAGACTCTAGGTTTCAAGGCCGTACTTCTCTCGGACGTAGATTTCCCGCTGTTTCTCCAGCCCTGCCAGCAGGTCTTCCAGGGTGACCTTCTCCTCGCCCATGAGGGATTCTATAGCGGCGGCAATTTCCGGGGCCACGAGCCGCTTGCGGGTGGCAATAAGGGTTTCTCCTAACCACGTCAGGTAGAAGACATCCCCGTCCTTGATTCCCATTTGGTGGCGTGTCTCGGCGGGAATGGTGAATTGGCCGCGTTCGCGCACCTGCACGACCGCCGGCCCGCCGAGGGACGAAGAAGCAGCCGACATTGGCCTCGCCTCCGGTATCAGAATTTCTGAGGCCATTATACACCCAATGCTACACGTCTGTCAAGCCGAATTAGGGAGCGTCAAGAGTTTGGGACAGGCCAAAGCTGCCCCACGAGGCATTATGCGCGGATGTAGTAGCGACTTCAACGCTTGGTGTGAATTGATTGACAGGAAGGGTGTCCATGTAGTAAAGTTAGCTCGCAAATCCTATCCAAAGAAAGGAGCTAACTCATGGTTGATAGGGACACCTTTTTGGTAGCACTGTACGTTAT
>Ga0233423_10001952_pt1 | contig 10159 bp, 3 predicted proteins | sample Watercolumn_Mata_FD_180713 | JGI IMG/M metagenome (GOLD analysis project Ga0233423, IMG submission 180713) | Freshwater microbial communities from Lake Matano, South Sulawesi, Indonesia - Watercolumn_Matano_2014_112_MG | ecosystem: Environmental > Aquatic > Freshwater > Lake | place: Indonesia... | reverse complement strand
ATGTCCTGATCACGGGGATTCACCGCGATGCAGCGGATGTCGGTCGATCCCAGCCCGTTGTTCTTTTCCACCCAAATGGTCCTGGAACCGACCTTCTGCGTCTTGAACAGGCCGTGCTGGTAGACGCCCGCCCAGGCCGTGTTCGGATCGCCGGGATGTACGGCTATTTCGTTGATGACGGTTTGGTTCTCGTCGAGTCCGTCGTTGAACCTGGACCAGGTTGCGCCGCCGTCCGTGGTCCTGAAAATGCCCAGGCTCGCGGCCGGGGAGGGATCGAATGACCCGATGAAAGGCGTCTTGCGCGCGCCCGCGTATATGACCCTGGGGTCTTTCGCATACACGGCGATGGTGCTGATGAAATCTTTGGTGATCCCCGGCAGGTTCAGGCCCGCGGAGGGGAATACCGGGGCCCAGGTGTCCCCCGAGTCGGTGCTCTTAACGATGCCAAAATGGTCGTCTCCCGAGGCCAGGATGGAACTGCTGTTGGGGATGAGGGTCATGATGTAATTGGCCTGTATCCCGAACCCCCTGGCGATTCCCTTCCATTCCTTCCCGCTGTTTTCGCTGCGGAAGGGGCCGCTGCGGCCTGCGACAAAAACGCGGTCTGCGTCAAGCGGATCCGCATGGATGGCCCGGATGTCGGCGCCGCTGTAGCCTGTGCTGGAGTTCTCCCACGTCTCGCCCGCGTCCCGGCTGACGAAGGCGCCGCCCCCGTAATTATTGATGTACACCTTCCGCTTGTCGACCGGATGCACGGCGATGCTGATGGGAAAACCCACAAGGAGGCCGACCGGCCCCCAGGTTTCCTCCCGTTCCCGCCAGAGTTTCAGCCAGCTCCGCCCGCCGTTGTCGCTTCGATAAAAAGCCGAATGGCTGGCGGCATAGACGCAATGGGTGTCGGAGGGCGCCACTGCGATGACCGTGAAGGAGTCCCCTCCCTCTCCGCCCGCGTCTAGTGTATGCCAGTTTTCGCCCCCGTCGTCGGTCCGGAAAAGACGGCCGGGCAGAATGTCCTTCCAGACATCCGAATAGCCGGCTGCATAAAGGATATTGGGATTCAGCGGATTCATGTCCAGAAAACCGATATGGAGATTGGCCATGTTGTGATTTTTTCGGATCCACCGCCCGTCGCCGCCGCGGAAATTTTTCAGGACGCCGACGCCGCCCGGATCGGGGGGCACCTTGTTCTTGTCGCTGTTGAGCGCCTCGGTGTCGAATATGCCTGTGGAGCAGTAAACGATGTCCGGCCTCGCCGGATGGTAAATCGCGACGCGGTTGATGCTCGAATCCCCTTCGATCTTATCCCAGTTCAGCCCCCCGTCCGTGGTCTTGTAAAAAACGCCGTACGACAATTCGAACTGCCGCCCGGGTGTCGTGGTTTGGATTTGGGCCGCGGCGATCACCGTGTTGGAATCCTCCGGGTGTACGGCGAAGCCGCGGAAAGAGATGCGGTCGCTGGCTTCCACTCCGCCGTTTCTTTTTTCCCATGTCTCGCCCGTGTCATGGGAGCGGTAGATGCCGTTGCAGTACTGGCATCCCGCCCAAATGATGTGCGGATTGTTGGGATCGATGGTCAGCGAGAAGATGGGGACGGCGTCCTCCGTCGGTCCCTTGCGGTCGAGGATGCCTTTGTTTTTAGGTGCCCATGTCCTGCCGCCGTCCGTGCTTTTGCTGACGCCGCAGAGGACGTCGGTGACGAAGACGATGTCGTGGTTCCGCGGGTGAATCCGGATGTCGTATCCGATCCCCCCGGAGGGACCGCCTGTGGAATGCCAGATGTTGGGCGCTGGGATGAAGGAAAGGGGGGATTCCTCCACAGCCAGGACGATGTTGTCCACTGATACGTCTGAGTCGAGCAGCGTTTCCAGGGCCGGGAAGCCGATGAAAAACGGCTGGCCGTCGAGATGGCGCATCTGCAGGGTTTTGTTCAGCCGGATCTCGATTTGTCCGCGCACATTCCTGATCTCGACCTCGTTCCACACGTCATTGACGATGGCGCTCCTCACCTGGCGCAGGGCCTGTGAGGATCCGTCCGCCGTTTCCTTGGACAGCAAGATCGAATTGGCCTGCAGGGTGACGACATAACGTCCCATTTTATTGATCAGGTAGTGCACGCGCAGGCCTCCCTTGTGCAACAACACGGAGCAGGAAAAAACATATCTCCCTCGCATCCTGCGGTCCGTATAACTGGCGTACTGGTTTCCGACCGCCCTCAAGAAATGGTTCCCCGGCCCGTCTGTTTCCATCCTCCACCCCTCGCCTGTCTCCCACTGGTCGGCGTTCCCGTCTTCGAAATCGTCCTGATAAAAAGCCACTCTGTTTTCCTGGGCTGTCGCAGGGAGGATGGACGGATTTACAGCGGCCAGGGCAACGCAGAAGGGAAGGCTGAGCAGCATCATCTTCTTCATGATAGCCTCCTGAAAGAGATCAACAGCAGCCAGCGTGTTTTTCATCTTCTCCGTCATAGATGATCACACTTTGCCGGCAGGTGCCGAATCAGAGAAAACAAATGATTGATGGTTGTTTATGAAAGTTAAGCGTAAAATATCAGGATATCAAATTTTTTTATTGACATTTGAGTTCATTAAAGCGGGTGCAGTTTTTTGGTATTGCCGGTTGCAGTAAAATGAGGGACTTTCATATTTATTCATTTCAAGATCCTCCTCTTGTCGGCCGCGATTCTTCCGTTGCGGGTTAATCATATGTTTCCGGCCATCGCCAGTCTTCGGGATCCAGATATCCGGATCTATGGACATTTTTCTTGATTTTAAGGCTTTCCTTGGCTAATTTTCCAGCATCTTGAGAATTCCGTTGCGGTTCGATGACCGGAAAATGGGATGACCCTCCAAGATAGAGAGTTTTCCGGCGCCCTCTATCGAATGAAGATATTATTTCCTGCAGCCATCGCTTAAATACTGATTTCAATAAATTTTATTTTTATCGGCAGGTTGACGTGTACCGTTTTGCATTTCCCGCCGTCCGGATACTGTGTCTAGGCTTGGGACGGCGAAGGGTGCACCCTGCATTGAAAGGTGGGAAGGAAGATCTCCCTTTCAAGATGCACGCTTTATTTGTATTGTTCCTGTTATACCGTGTTTGGTTTCAATAATTCCCTGTTTAAAGGAGGGAATGATGATCGGCCAGACCCTTTCTCACTATAAAATCCTCGAGAAGCTCGACGAAGGCGGTATGGGCATCATCTACAAGGCCGAGGATTTGAAGCTGAAAAGGACGGTCGTGCTCAAGGTCTTACCGGATTCCATGACCAAAGATAAAGACTTCAAGCGGAGGTTTATCCAGGAAGCGCAGAACGCCTCATCGCTTCAGCACAACAACATCTGCACAATACACGAAATTGACCAGACTCCGCAAGGGCAGCTTTTCATTTCGATGGATTATTACGAAGGGGAAAGCCTGAAGAGCAGGATCGGCAAGGGCTTACCGGGCATAGACGAAATCACAAACATCACCCTCCAGATTGCCGAAGGACTCCACAAGGCGCACGAGAATAAGATTGTACACAGGGACATCAAGCCTGCAAATATATTCATCACAAAAGAGGGGACGGTAAAGATCCTGGATTTCGGGCTGGCGAAGAGAGTGGACCGGACCCAGTTCACGCAGGCCGGTGCGCGGTTCGGGACCACGGATTACATGTCCCCTGAACAACTCAAGGGGGAGAAAGTTGACCGGAGGACGGACATTTGGTCATTGGGGGTTGTGCTGTATGAGATGCTGACAGGACATCATCCGTTTCAGGCGGATCACGAACAGGCGGTCGTGTACCTGATATTGAACCAGGATCCGGAGGATGTGAGGAAACACCGGACTGACGTTCCGGCCGGTCTGGCGGGTATTCTGGAAAAATCACTGGCCAAGGAACGCGAAAACAGGTACGAGGACCTGTCCAGGATGATTGATGATCTGAAAAAGGTCTCGAGCCGGGGCGAGATCGAGTCTTCGAAATTTGAGATTCCAGCCCCCAGGCCGTCGCAGTCGATAGCCGTTTTGCCTTTCGTCAACATGAGCGCCGATCCGGAACAGGAGTATTTCTGTGACGGATTGACGGAAGAGTTGATCAACGGATTGTCGAGGATCCAGGACCTGAGAATTGTGGCGCGCACTTCAGTATTTTCATTCAAGGGAGGTGGCTATGATGTCCGGAAAGTCGGCAGGAAACTCAACGTTCAAACCGTGCTTGAGGGGAGCATCAGGAAATCCGGGGACAGGATGCGTGTCACTGCCCAGCTGATCAATGTGATGGACGGTTACCATCTCTGGTCGGAGCGGTACGACCGGGAGGTGAAGGATGTGTTCAAGATACAGGATGAAATTTCCCTGGCGATCGTGGACGTACTCAAGGTCAAGCTTCTCGAGGAGGAAAAGGGAAGGCTGGTGAAACGCTATACGGACAACCTGACCGCTCATAATTTTTACATACAAGGGATGTATTTTTATCGTACATTGGTTTTGAGTACGTTTGGCACGTCCGTTGAATATTTCAAACAGGCACTCAAGTTGGATCCGAACTATGCGCTTGCTTATTATGGTCTGGCAAGCGTTGATTTAGCTATGTCTTACTTTGGTTTGAAAAGAACGCGTGAAGCGAAGCCGAATGTCGAGAAATGTGTTCAAAAGATGTTTGAAATTGATGAAAATCTCTCCAGAGCCTATACTTTATTGGGTTTTTTTAAGGCCTTTTATGAATGGAAATATATGGAGGCGCGATCCGCCTGGCAGCATGCCGTAGAACTCGATCCGAATGATACAGATGCTTTGCAAAATTACAGCATCCACCTGTCCGTATGGGGTCAATTTGATCTTGCAAGAAAATTGTCACAGAGAGCCAAATCCATCGACCCTCTCTCGGATTACACTGAGCTGAGCTGCGTGTTGCCCGATTTCTATGCAGCAAAGTATGACAGGGTCATTGAGCGGTTTTCACCGTATTTGGAATTGAATCCTCCCTTTTTGTGGGGCTTGTGGTTCTTGTGGCGCACTTTTGCATTGGTGAACCGGAAACAGGAAGCCGTGGACGCATGCAAGAAGGCCTATTTGGCTGCAGGTGCAAACGATCTGGTTCAGGCCATGGACAGCGCTGGCACCGATCACGCCTTTGAGACTGCGGCCCGCATCATGGCCGATGTATATAAAAGTCATTATTGCTCTCCTTATGATATTGCCACCTTGTTCATTCATGCAGGCAAAAAGGAAGAAGCCATTCATTGGCTTGAAACGGCTGTTGAAGAAATCGATCCCAAAATACTCTATTTAAATGCGGATCCGGATTGGCAGCCGATCAGAGAGGATGAACGTTTCGTTCATTTGCTCAAGAAGGCCGGATTCATACCTGAACCAATCTCGAAATGATATTTATTTCCTTTCTAATTGAAGCTCCCCGTTGCAAGCTCCGGGGAATCTTCGATCTGTAAGGAAATATTTGGATTCGCTCGCTTACCCCGTGGCAAAGTGCGGGGAATGCGCTCTCTGTCAGATTCAACAAACCGCAAGGATAAATTGTCTTAGAATCGCGTTTTCTTCGAAAAAGAAATTTTGTTTTTCACCAACAGACTATCCAAGCATTCCACACATTGCATTCAAGCTCTCATCATGGGCAGATCTTACTAGGCCGGCATCCATGCTGTGACCGAAGGATTCATGCAACTCGTCAATTTTGACGAGCTATTTTGGGTTATCCCGTCAATTCTTCGCTCTGCTTCATTGACCTTGTAAGTGCTTTGCATGCAGGCAATTAGAGCTGTCTCAAGCCTGCAAATACTATCCGGCACTCATTTTGTTTAAACTAAATATAAGGAATGTACATCAGCCCATTTTCCGATAAACGATTCAAGAAGGGATTTCAGAAGGGGAGGCATTTATGAAAACCAGAAGGCTAAGGCTGACTCTTTATCTTGCCGTGTTTTTATCCTGGCAGATTCCATCGCAGGCGCAGTGGGTACAAACCAACGGACCATACGGAGGCAGCGTCAATTGCTTCGCGGTAATCGGCACGAGTCTCTTTACAGGAACCAGATGCGGGGTTTTCATTTCAACCGACAACGGAACAAGCTGGACACAATCCGGCTTGAGAAATACCAAGGTTTTGTCTTTTGCTGTGATCGGTTCGAATCTCTTTGCGGGAACTGAATGGGAGGGCGTGTTTCTTTCCACAGACAGTGGCACAAGTTGGACGGAGGTCAATACCGGTTTGGGGGCTGGGGCTGCCACTGTAAATGCTTTTACCGTAAGCGGCACGAGTCTCTTTGCGGGTATTAATGGGTGGTACGATTATTGTGTATTCCTGTCGACCAACAACGGAGCAAGCTGGACTGCAACAGGTTTGATTGGGAAAGTATCTGGATATGTTGATGTTCAGGCTCTTGCTGTAATCGGCTCGAATCTCTTTGCGGGAACTGACGGTGGACTTTTCCTTTCGACTAACAACGGCGCAAGTTGGAGAGCAGTCAATAATGGCTTGGAGAATGCATACGGCATTAATGCTCTTGCCGTGAACGGCTCGAATCTCTTTGCGAGTACGGGCGGAGGAGTATTTCTTTCCACCAACAACGGCACAAGCTGGAGTCCGGCGGGCACTCCATTCTCAAGCTTCTCACAGATGGTAGAAAGTGGCACGAATCTGTTTGCAGGAACAGGTGCCGGAGTGTTTCTTTCCACCAACAACGGCACAAGCTGGACAGCTGCCGGTCTGACAAACGTCGATGTTCTCTCTTTCGCTGTGAGCGGATCGAATCTGTTTGCAGGCACCACCAACCAAGGTGTCTTCCGTTCAACCGACAACGGCACAAGCTGGACTGCCGTCAATACAGGTTTGATAGCGAATGCAGTGGGTGCTCTTGCAGTGAACGGCACGAATCTCTTTGCGAGTATTCTATTTGATTGTTGTGGCGGCGAGGTATTCATGTCAACCGACGACGGCACAAGTTGGAGTCCGGCGGGCACTCCATTCTCAGTCTTTTCACAAATGATCAAAAAGGGTACAAAGCTCTTTGCGGGAACGGGCGATGGCGTTTTTCTTTCGACGGATAACGGCACAAGCTGGACAGCTGCCGGTCTGACGGACGTTAATGTTTATTCTTTTACCGTGAACGACACGAATTTCTTTGCAGGTACCGATTGGGGCGGAGTATTCCTTTCAACCGACAGCGGCATAAGCTGGACGGATGTCAGTACCGGCGTGACTGCCTGTGTATCCGCTCTTGCGGTAATCGGCACGAATCTTTTCGCGGGATGTTGGAATCCCTTTGATTGGGGCACCGGAGTTTTCCTTTCGACCGACAACGGTCGAAGCTGGAGAGCGGTGGGCACTCCATTCTCTGGCTTTTCAAAAATGATCAAAAAGGGTACAAAGCTCTTTACGGGAACGGGCGATGGCGTTTTCCTTTCGACCGATAACGGCTCAAGCTGGACGCAAACCGGCCTGACAAATACCGCAGTTCATTCTTTTATCTTGATCGGTACGTATCTTTTTGCAGGTACCGACAATGGAGTTTTCCTTTCGACCGACAACGGCACAAGCTGGGCACCCATCGGCTTGACGAATAACACGGTAGGGGCTCTTGCAGAAAACGGTTCGAATCTCTTTGCGGTTACCGGCTGCAATGGCGTTTGGCGAAGGCCGCTTTCGGAAATGACGTCCGTGGAGGAGCCTTTGGCGGACCGAAGGCTTCCGGAAAACTTCTCACTAGAACAGAACTACCCGAATCCGTTTAATCCGACAACGTCGATCCGCTATCAGCTGTCAGTGGTCAGCCATGTGACGCTCAAGGTGTACAATTCGGCAGGGCGGGAAGTGGCATGTTTGGTCGACAGGCAAATGCCCGCGGGAAACCATAGCACGGAATGGAATGCATACGGAGTGCCGAGCGGTATTTATTTTTACAGGATCCAGGCGGGGACTTATTCGGAGACGAAAAAGCTTGTACTCATGCGATAGGTTCAATTCAGGTGGAGGCCACCTCCAAGGTGGTCTCCACCTGTGTAAATACATCAAGGGAGGTATCATGAAGATCAGGACGTTACGGCTGGCTCTGCCTCTTGCTGTCTTATTATCCTGGCAGATTCCATCGCAAGCTGAATGGGTTCAAAACATGGGACATTTTATCCGTGGAACGATATCATGCTTTGCCGTGAGCGGCACGAACATCTTTGCAGGCACCAATGGTGACGGAGTATTCCTTTCCATCGACAACGGCGCAAGCTGGATAGAGGTCAACAATGGCCTGACGAATACTCATGTACTGGCGCTTGTCGTAAACGGCTTGAATCTCTTTGCTGGGACTAACGGTGGAGGTGTGTTCCTTTCCACCAACAACGGTACGAGCTGGACAGAAGTTAATACAGGCTTGGGCTTGGCGAAAAAACGAATTCATTCTTTTGCCGCAAACGGACCCAATCTCTTTGCGGGAACTAGGTCCGGCGGTAGTGTGTTTCTTTCCACCGACAACGGTACAAGCTGGACTCCTGTCAATACAGGCTTGCCGAGTCGTACGGGTGTTGCGTCTCTTACCGCGAACGGCTCAAATCTCTTTGCGGGAACGAATTACGGCGTGTTTCTATCCACCGACAACGGCACAAGCTGGACCGCTACCGGTCTGACGAACAATGAGGTTCGGACTTTCGCGGTGAGCGGCTCAAATCTTTATGCCGGAACCGGAAGCGGCGTGTTCCTTTCAACGAACAACGGCACAAGCTGGACTCCTGTCAATACAGGCTTGCCGAGTTATACGGGTGTTACGTCTCTTGTCGCGAACGGCTCAAATCTCTTTGCGGGAACCTGGCATGAACATTTTAATGATGGCGTGTTTCTTTCGACCAACAACGGCACAAGCTGGACAGCGGTTAATAACGGCTTGATGAACTACAATGGTGGGTGTCTTGCCGTGAGCGGCTCAAATCTTTTTGCCGGAACCGGGAGCGGCGTGTTTCTTTCCACCAACAACGGCACAAGCTGGGTCATTACCGGCTTGATGAGTCATAGTACTGAGGTCAATGTTCTTGCCATGAACGGCGCGAATCTCTTTGCGGGTACTTCTAATATCGGTGTATTGCTTTCCACCGACAACGGAACAAGCTGGAGAGCCGTCAATAACGGCTTGCCGAATACCGATGTGCGAGCTTTCGCGATAAACGGCGCGAATCTCTTTGCGAGCACCTATTATGAAGGAGTTTTTCTTACCACCGACAACGGCACCAGCTGGAGTCCGGCGGGCACCACGTTCGGCTCTTTCTCGCAAATGGTGGAAATCGGCACAAATCTCTTCGCAGGAGCCAGCGCCGGAGTTTTCCTTTCCAGAAACAACGGTACAAGCTGGACCCCCGTCAGTAACGGCTTGCCGGATACATATTTCAATTGTATCCGTGCTCTTGCGGCGATCGACACGAATCTTTTTGCCGGAACAGGGAGCGGTGTGTTTCTGTCCACCGACGACGGCACAAACTGGACAGCGGTTATTAACGGCCTGATGAACTGCGATGTTGTGTCTCTCGCCGTTAGTGGCACGAACCTCTTTGCCGGAACCGGAAGCGGCGTGTATCTTTCGACCGACATCGGCACAAGCTGGAGCCCGGCGAGTACTCCATTCTCAGGCTTCTCACAAATAGCAGAAAGCGGCACGAATCTCTTTGCCGGAACAGGGAGCGGCGTGTTTCTGTCCGCCGACAACGGCGCAAGCTGGACTGAAGTCAATACCGGCTTTCCGAACACCAAAGTAAATTCTCTTGCAATAAATGGCTCGAATCTCTTCGCGGGCACCAGCAGCAGCGGCGTTTGGCGAAGGCCGCTTTCGGAAATGATCACGTCCGTGGAGGAGCCTTTGGCAGACCGAAGGCTTCCGGAAAATTTCTCTCTTAACCAGAACTACCCCAATCCGTTCAATCCGACAACGACCATTGCGTTCCATCTGCCCTCTTCGTCCTTCGTGACGCTCAAGGTGTTCAATTCGGCGGGGAGGGAGGTTGCGTCTTTGTTCGACAGGCAATTGCCCGCGGGGAACCACAGGACGGAATGGAACGCGTCCGGCGTGCCGAGCGGGATCTATTATTACAGGATTCAGGCGGAAACTTATTCGGAGACGAAAAAGCTTGTACTCATGCGATAGGTTCAATTCAGGTGGAGGCCACCTCCAAGGTGGTCTCCACC
>Ga0233423_10001950_pt1 | contig 10165 bp, 10 predicted proteins | sample Watercolumn_Mata_FD_180713 | JGI IMG/M metagenome (GOLD analysis project Ga0233423, IMG submission 180713) | Freshwater microbial communities from Lake Matano, South Sulawesi, Indonesia - Watercolumn_Matano_2014_112_MG | ecosystem: Environmental > Aquatic > Freshwater > Lake | place: Indonesia... | reverse complement strand
ATACACAAGGAAAAGGCGCAGTGGAAGTGTAAACTCCCTTTTGATCTGCGACTTTTGTTGGGATAAGGAAAAGGCGAAGTGGAAGTGTAAACTCCCTTTTGATCTGCGACTTTTGTTGGGATAAGGAAAAGGCGCAGTGGAAGTGTAAACTCCCTTTTGATCTGCGACTTTTGTTGGGATAAGGAAAAGGCGCATGCCTAAACAAGACATTAAAAAACTGGAGAGGAAGGAGAAGGAGAGGCTCGGCATCACTGAGGAGAAGCCCAAATGGGGGAAGGAAAAAGAGAAGGAGCGGCCTCGGGCAGAAAAAACGCAGAAAATGGAGCAGATTGTAAGGCTTGCTGAAACGAACATTGACGGGGCAAAGCCGGTTAGGAGCAGCATAAGGGCCATAAAGGGCGTTTCATTCATGTTTGCAAACGCAGTCGGCAATGCGACAGGGCTTGGCAATAAGAAGATATCAGAGCTGACAGAGGAGGAGAAGAAAAAAGTAGAGGATGCAATATACAGGCCTGAAAACTATGGCATTCCTGTATGGATGATGAACAGAAGAAGGGAGCCTGCCACTGGCCTGAACAGGCATATAATAGCGTCCCAGCTGCAGCTCACAAAACAAACAGACATAGGCGAGATGAAAAAGATGAAGACATACAAAGGAGTAAGGCATGCTTTAGGCCTGCCGGTGCGCGGGCAGAGAACAAAGAACACAGGCAGGAAGAAGGGCTCAACTGTCGGAGTGAGGAAGAAAAAGGAGATGCCGGCAAAAGCCGAAGGGCAAAAGTGAACCAATACATATGTTGCAATCAACAGGCTTCTGACCCTGAGGAAAGGTGAGGGCAAATGAGAAAGCTAAGGAAAAAATACAAGCCGCCAAGGATGGCATGGGACACTGTGCAGATAGCAGAAGAAAAGAAGATACTGTCAGAGTATGGCCTCAGGAAAAAAAGAGAGCTCCGGAGGACAATGGAAGTGCTGAGAAACTTCAGGAGAAGGGCAAGGGAACTGGAGGCAAAGGCAAATGAGCTCGAGAAAAAACGCCTGCTTGCCAGGCTTGTGAAGTTCAGTCTTCTTGAAACAGGCAGGGGCCTTGATGATGTGCTCGCGCTTACTGTAAGAGACCTGCTCGAACGAAGGCTGCAGACAATAATTTTCAGGAAAGGCCGCGCGCCGAGCATAAAACAGGCAAGGCAGGCCATAGTCCATGGGAAGGTTGCCATTGATGGAAGGAAGGTGAACATACCGTCCTACCTTGTAACTGCTGCCGAGGAAGGCAAGATAACAGTCAAGGGTAAGACAAAAAAAGAAAAAACCGTTTCAACAGAGAAGCCAGCGGAAAAAAAATCTGCAGCAGATCTTGGTGCAGATGCCAAGCAATAGAGGTGCAGAATGGACCAAAAAAATCCAAAAGAGAAAAAGCCTGCAAAGAGGCGCTTTGAAAGGAGATTTGAGCAGCCCCAGCGGGTTGAGCGCAAGGGCAAGTGGGGCGTGGCCCATATATACTCATCCTCAAACAACACAATAGTCCATATAACAGACCAGACAGGCGCTGAAACAATCTCCCGCATTTCAGGCGGGATGATGACGAAAAGGGACAAGGACAAGGGCATGCCGTTCCCATCAATGCTGGCTGCGAGGAAAGCAGCAGAGATTGCGATTGAAAAAGGCATAGTAGGTATTGACCTTTTGGTGAGGGCGCAGGGCGGGACAAAGAAGAGGATACCTGGACAAGGCGTCCAGCCTGCAATAAGGGCGCTGATAAGGGCAGGGCTCAAGGTAGGAAGGATAGAGGATGTCACTCCAATTCCGCATGACAGCTGCAGGGCAAAAGGCGGGAGGAGGGGGAGGAGGGTGTAGTATGGCAACAGACATTCGGCTAAGAATAGATAATATTAATACCAGACTTTGCAGAGATACGGAAATATATGCAAAAATGGGAGGCATCCTTTCACAAAAAGCTGGCTGGGAACATGACGGCAGCATATGGAGTTGTTCTGATGGTTTAATAGGCACCATCTGCTGTAAAAAATTGGATGACAATTACTTGGTTGAAGCGGGATGCAGAGTAGATGTTTGTTTAAGATATAACAGAAGCAATGCCGATTTAGCCTTACTACCTTTTGATATAGTTGAAGGTGTTGGCAAGGCTCTGGATGAAGTTGAGGCAGTCATGGACGAGATTGATGAGGAATATTTAAGACGCTTTTATGAAGCTGAAGGTCAAACAGCAGCTGTCAGGTGATATATATGGCGCGAGGTCACAAGCCAAGAGAGGGCTCAGTAAGTTTCTGGCCGAAGAAGAGGGCAAAGAATATCTATAGCAGGTTCAGGTCCCACAAGGAGACAAAAGAGACAGTGCCGCTGGATTTTGCAGGATATAAAGCAGGCATGGTCACACTATCTTTCATAGACACAAGGCCAGAGGCCCCGACAAGGGGTGCTGAGGTGTATGCAACAGGCACTGTGCTGGACTCGCCGCCGCTTGTTGTCTGCGGGATAAAGATATACAGGAAAACGCCGTATGGCCTGGCTGCTGCAAAGACCGTGTTTTCTGAAAGGCTTTCAAAGGATTTGAAAAGAAAAACCTCTGTTCCGAATAAAATCAGCACAAAGGAAGGCATTGAACAGGTAGAGAAGATGATTGGCAGCTCTGCTGATGTGAGGCTGCTTGTGCACACAAAGCCAAGGGAGGCGTTCGGGAAGAAAAGGCCAGAGCTTTTTGAGGTGTCGCTCGGCGGGGCGCTGGCTGAAAAATGGGGGTATGCAAAGCAGAAGCTGGGGAACGAGATAAAAATTTCCGAGGTTTTCAGTGCAGGAGACCTTGTTGATGTAAGGGCTGTCACAACAGGAAAAGGTTTCCAGGGCCCTGTGAAAAGGTTTGGCATCAAGGTCAGGGGCAGGAAGAGCAACAAGAAGTTCAGGCACCTGGGCTCTCTCGGGCCGATAACGCCGAGAAGGGTCATACCTGTCTACCTGCCAGAGGCTGGCCAGATGGGCTTCCAGACAAGGACAGAATACAGCAAGATGTCCATGCTTGTCAGCTCTGCAAAAGAAAGGCCAGTCACGCCGAAGAAGGGCTTCAGGAGCTACGGGATTGTTTCAGGCGACTATATAATTCTGCGCGGCTCTGTGCCAGGCCCTGAAAAGAGGCTGGTTATGATGAGAAAAGGCATCAGGGCGCACAGGAAGACATATCCGGTTGAGGTAAGAAAGATTGTTTTGTAGGGTCCAACGCAATAATTTCAGGGGCTAATGAAGGGGGCAATTTTAACCAAAACGAAACGAACGAGGGGGAATTCCTAGTCCTGCGGACAGATAGCCTCACTTCGTGAGAAATATTATATTTTTGGAATTAAACTTGCGTAATCAACTGATTTTCTGCTTTTATCCCACTTAGCTACACGCATAAATTTGTTTTCTCTTAATCCATATCCCAACAAATCTTCTCTCTTCAAAACGTTAAACAAATAAGATAATGCTCCCAACCCTTTCGGAGAAACTAAAAAAGATTCAACAGGATTTATTAATTGAGTGTAACCCCAAAGCTGACCCAAATCTTTCAATGTTAGCTCTACATCTTTGACTTCTACAAAAACAAGTTTATATTCATTTCCTCTTTTTAAAATTCCTACTACATCAACTTTGATATTAAGCCCTATTGCTTCTTTACAGTCTATTCCTTTACTTTTCAAAACAACATCTAAATTTCTTCTTGAAGTTTCAAAAGTGGTTTCTATGGTGTATCCTTTATACCTGTCTGTAAGATATTGCTGTAACCATTCTTTTATTTCAGGATATAACTTTTCTTCTTCTTTACTCATGGTAACCTAACTCCTTTGCAATTTGTTTCCAACTATCAAAATGTTTTCCTCGTATTTGGGGATGTATTGATTGATGATTCTCGTCTGGATGACTTTGTTTCTTCTTTTCAATCTCTTTGGTTTCCCAATAAAATCTGTGATGAATCTCCGATAAGTCTTTGTTTTTGAGTTTTTTAATCTTAGAAGCATATTTCTTCCAATTTTTTCTATTCATATCTGCAAATTTCTTTAATAGCTTATTTTTATGCTCAATGTTAAACCCAATCTTCTCAAATTCTTCAGCCCAAACTTTTATCTGGTGTTCCTTGTAGTTTCTCATTCCTTTATTATAAAATTTCAATGTTGGATCAACAATGTTGGGATGCGCCCACCTTATATTTTGAACAGGAACATCTAACTCCTTGAGCAAATTGGCAATATCTACACAAGAATCCCAATTAGTCATAATTTCAATATAGATTCTATATTCAAAATTTTTCCAAGCAACATTACTTTTTCTTATGTGAGCAGTAACATCTGCTAATCCTCTTAAAAATTCTTTTTTCGTGTCGTTTGAATCGCTGAAAATTTCTTGTGGTATTCTAAAATCTCTCCAACTGATTTTATTTTGAAGATAGGTATTTATTGTTCTGATAAGATAATCTCCGTTTGGTTTTGAAAAATTTATATGTGCTACATTTGGTTTTGTGGTGTCCCAATTCATGTTAGCTCCGACAAGAGGTTTTAACCTTCCAACTATATCAAGCAAACTCGCTTTTACTGATTGCTGAGTGTTCTCTCCTTCTATCTCTAAGTTTTTATGAGGAATGTTTATGATTATTTCAGTTTCTTTATTGCTTCTTATAATCTGTCCTTTTCCTACAATCATTCCCAACAAATAAGCAATATCTGGATTTAGCATTTTCTCACTTCCTAAATATGAGTATAAACTCATGAACTTTATTTACCCTAAATACGAATGGGTAACCAAGAGGTCGCATATTATTATATTCTTTTTGTCTGTCCCAGATTATTATATCGTCAAGCTCAAAACCAACTTCTCGCATTTTATTTATCATGTCCATGTGAAACGGATAAAACTTTGATTTCTTTCTAATATCCATTACAACAACGATGCAATATTTACCTTTTTTTAAGACTTTATGAACTCCTAAAAATGCCTCTTTCAATTTTTCCATAAATTTATCGTAATCGTGTATGTTCCCTAAATCTTCTTCAGAATCGCTATATTTCCGTATCTCTTTTCTGTCGGCAGACCTTTCCATCGTTAAAATGTCCCAGTATGGTGGGGAAGTTATAACTAAATCTACTGAATTTTCAGGTAAGATTTTAGGAACTTCAAAAATAGTTTTGTTATGTATTATCTGTCTTATTAAATCCTCTTTTGATTGTGTTAAATTCAATTGAGTATCTTTAACTCTATCCTCTGATAACTTTATGTATTCTTTTGATAACTCAAAACCAATACCTTTTTTTCCTATCTTGTATGCTGAAACAATAGTGCTACCGCTACCTAAAAATGGGTCTAAAACAACTTCTCCTTTATCTTTTGTGTAAATATGAATTAAGCGAGAGGTTAATTGTGTTGGGAACATAGCAGGATGTTTTAGTTTTCTTTCCCCGTTTGTTTTTTCTATATCCCTCCAAATACTAAAAGAATACTGCAACCAAGTTTTTCCATCAAGATTATTCATTCGTTTTTCCATATTACCACATACTTTTAGCAGACATTATTTTGGCTAACGATTCTTCTATTAAATTCTGCTCGTTTTTGTTCAGCTTATAAAGTTTATAGACTACTTTATCAAGCATATTCAATAATGGCTTTTTTTCTTTCGTTTTTTCAAGCTTATTCACAACCCCGATGATTTCCTTTTGTGTTTCTTTAGAAACTTTTTTTATTGGAAGTCTGCCAAGATATACTTTATCTGTGTGCATAGTCAATTTTGATTTATTGTAAATTGCATAGATTAAAAAGAAATTTATCAATTTTGAGTTTAATAATCCCAACAAATATTTTTCATCCAAACTTTTATTTCGGATAGTAATATTGGTTACCGTATCAAAATTTAGGCTTTTAGACTTGTCTGTTGTAGCGATTATACCTGCTTCGCTTGAAAAGATATTCTGTAAAACAATTTTATCCTTATCAAACTGGCTTATCTTAAAATTATTATTGCTTATTTTGTCCACATTTAAGAAATAGTTTATTTGGTAATGGAATTTTGAAATATCTTTGCCTTTAATTATAGGCCTTGATTTTTTCACACTTGATTTTGAGATTAGAGAGGATTTTGGGCTTATTGTTATACCTCTAAATATATCTGCAAGACTGCTCAATTGTTCTCCCTGCTCGTTTATTTTTTCAATTAAATTATAATAATCTTGTTTTTCAAACATCAAGAAATTATTATATTTTGAGAATAATTTTTGCGGGACTAAAAATTCTTTTTGCTCTAAAAGAGATTTATTTTTATCCTCATAAACTCTTATTAAAACTTTATTTTGATTTATTTCATTTTTGTTATATGTTTTTTTGATGAAAATAATTACTTGCTCTCCCCTAACATCTTTGAAGCAATTACCTAAATCGTAGATATGTAAAATTTTGCCATTGTTTAAAATAAACTCTCTCAATTTTGAATAAGAATTTACTCTTACTAATGTTTTAGGAAGAACAAATGCCATAACTCCGTTATTTTTTAACAATTCAAATGATTTAGCAATTACTAAAGAAGCCGCATTAGTACTACCATTTGTTATTTTTGAAAAGAAAGACTCTTTTAAATTATAATCCTCTCCACCCTTTAGCGTAATATAGGGTGGATTGCCTATAACAAAATCAAATCCACCTTCTTTTAATATATCTGAAAACTGGCCTTTCCAGTTGAAAGCATAGGCATCTAAATTTTTATCTTCAACAATTGAATTACCCATCTTAATATTTTTTTCAAGTGTTTTTAATGATTTTAAGTTTTTCCCATTTCTTAACCATAGATTTATTCGTGTTATCTTCGTAGCAGACTCGTTCAAATCTACACCATAGACATTATTTAATGCCTCTTTGTTTATCTGTTTCAAAAAATTAAATGCGGTCACTAAAAAAACCCCACACCCACAAGTAGGATCTAAAATTTTTGAGTTGGGGCCGATTTTCAGAAAATCAATAATATAGTCTACGATTTTTTGAGGAGTGTAAAACTGCCCCAAATCCTTTTTTCTCTCTTCTCTAATAAACCTCTCAAATAGAACGCCTAAAGTATCTTCTTTTAGAAATTGGATTTTTTGTTCTTTAATTTTTGATACAACATTTTGAATAATTGTATCTTCGTAGGGCAAAGTATCCAAAGTAGCATTATCCAACAAAAATTCATCTTTCCTCTTTGGGATTAAAACTGATTCCATTATTTACTCTCCTCTTTAACTTCCTTTTCCATAAAATTCTCAAATTGTTTAGAAATTACCCAACCTTTTTTATCGCATACTTTCTTAAACTTCTCATAAATTACAGAATCAACAAACAGAGTAACCCTCTTTTTAGCCATTTTTTCACCTTTATTTAATATTACATAATATTATTTACTCATTTCTTTATAAATATTACGCACGTTTGTCCAGTGACAGGTGGGCTAATAAAAAATATTCTTTTTTTTAGGAAAAAAGAAGCAAAAAATTTACGGCGGGGCTTCCTAACGACAAACTAAAACGAAAAAAACGCTCGGGGGCAAACTTTGATTTTTTGCCTTCGGCATAGTTGCACTAAAAATCAACCACTCCAAGTATTCGTGGGCATTTAACATGGCTTAAGTCGAATTTTTTCTTCTGCTAAAATTTAACAGGGCTTATGCTCCATTTCTTCACATTCGTTCAGAAACGTTGCTCAAACAATCCATTTATGTACTCGCAATCCCTATCAGGAGAGCCTAACAGGGCTTAAATACAATTGAGTTCTCGCTAAATTACGGAAAACGGGAAGGGGGCATCGTCCTACGGACATATTGTCTTTTTCTGAGAAAAAGAGATTTATTGGGAAGTGGCGTCCTGAACAACTTTAAAAAGAAAACTTTATAAGATACTCTAATATCTTTAATTAGATAGAGTGAGATAAAACAATATGACTCAAAATAATCAAAGAATAAAAGAAATATTGGAACAATTTAAGGAGTATCTAGAATCTGAGGAAGCTAAAAAGCATCTCCAAACAATGGAGAATGAGAAGAACGAAGTCAGAGAAATAATGCAAAGACTTTCTCAAATGGATAAAAAAAGTTCTGAGTTCACAGATTTAGTTTTATATGGATTACTGCCTTATTCTAAAACTTCTGTTGCCAAAAGAGTTAGTCTATACCCAGCGTTTATGAATATTCGGCTTTTCTTTGGGGATTATAAATATTCAGAACAAGAATGGAATTTTGTAGCAAATAGGATTTATAATCTATGTAACAATTTTAAAAATTATCCAGGCAAAATCGCTGAGTTTATAGCTGAATTTACTAAAGATAAATACAGCAGAAGATTACAATGTGGTTCAATAACCCCTATCCTTTTTTGTATAAATGATGCCTATCCAATTGTGAATAACAGGACTATAAGATCCTTTAGGAGCATATCCCTTATTTTTAATGAAAAAAATAAACTATCCCAAAAATTAGATGAATATTTGAGTAATATTGAGCAGATAAACTCTCTTGTCGAAAAAATAGGTTTTGATTTGCTCAAAAATCATAACTATCAGGATTTATTCTTTTATTGGTATGATTCAGAAGTTTTAAGTGAAGAAAGAAAGATAAAGAAAGATGAATCAGAAGAAGATGAAAATGTTGTTGAAACGGAAGAAGAAGTAAAAATTGAACAAGTTAATATTCCCTCTTTCGTAGAAAAGGTAAATGTAGATACAGGTTTTGATTTTACCCCTCATAGTCTTGGAGACCCCCAAAGAATAAAAATCAATCAAATTATCTCTCAAGTGTCTAAAACAAAATGGGTTCTTCCCCACTTTCAGAGATATTTCGACTGGGACAAAATAAATGTAAAAGAATTTTGGGAATCAATTTTCAATGATTATTATGTTGGTTCGTTCTTATTATGGGAAACTGATAGAAATCCCGAATTAGGAATACAACCTATATTGGGGGTAGTAAAAAATGAGGATGATCTAAAACCAGAATCTATAATTTTGGATGGACAACAAAGAATAACCTCTTTGTATTATGCTATAAAATCGCCAAAATTCCCTTTAAGAGGGAGCAAAGTACCATTATTTTTTTATATTAATTTCAATTCATTTTTTAATAAAAATAACATAAATGGAGTTATTGAGGTTCATGCGAAAAAGTTATCTAAACAAGAAACTTTTGATAGAGTTTTGTTCCCCCTATATGAGTTAGAAACTTATGATGCTTGGGTTAATGAATTTGAAGATTTCTTATTAAAGCAAACTTCTGATACAAATAAAGTCAGAAAAATAAGAAGAATAATTGATAAAAAATTAAGACATATCTGGGAAGGGTTTGAAATACCTTATGTTGCACTCCCAGAAAGCATGGAATTAGCACAGGTAACTGATATTTTCGAAAATATTAATACTAAGGGTAAATTACTCAGCGTATTTGATTTGCTAATTGCTAGATTGTATAAATCCAACGTAGAATTGAAAAAAATATGGGATGCAACAATTAAAGATTATTCTAATATTTTGAGATACTCTAAAACAGTCTCCAAAACGCCAATTTATGTACTTCAAGCAATGTCATTACTCTTTGAGAAAACAAGCTCAACAAAACGTGCAGATATATTAGATATTTACAAAAAAGTTTATGACTCTTCAGACAGAGATTTTGAGGAAGATTGGGCAGAAATTTCTGACTTTATGAATAAAGCAATTGAGAAACTGGAAAATATGCGAGATGGCTTTGGTGTAAAAGACGAGAAAGAACTTCCATTTGCACCGATGATTCCAGTAATTACTGCTTTACTGAAAGTAATTGAAGATAAAGAAAATAAAGCAGAATGTTATAAAAAGCTAAATAAATGGTATTGGTCAGCAGTATTTACAAATGCTTATTCATCTGCCGCAGATTCTCAAATGACTCAGGATTTTAAGGAACTAAAAACATGGTTTGACAATGATTCTGAAATTCCAAAAACTCTTATTCAAATGACAAGAGAATTATCAACTATGGATTTGAGAGATATTCAGGCAAAATCCAATGCTAAATATAGGGGTATAATGAGTTTATTGGCACTCGAAGGTGCAAAAGATTTTGATACTTCTCAAACATTAGAAAATGCTAGAAACAATGATAAAGATCATTTGTTCCCTAAGTCATTTAAATTTGGATTTGGTT
>Ga0233423_10001948_pt1 | contig 10169 bp, 7 predicted proteins | sample Watercolumn_Mata_FD_180713 | JGI IMG/M metagenome (GOLD analysis project Ga0233423, IMG submission 180713) | Freshwater microbial communities from Lake Matano, South Sulawesi, Indonesia - Watercolumn_Matano_2014_112_MG | ecosystem: Environmental > Aquatic > Freshwater > Lake | place: Indonesia... | reverse complement strand
TCACCCGGTCAGCCACCATGTCCGGTGGTGCCAGTCGTGGTGCCATGGTCGACTGATTCGCATTATTTTAGGACTCTGGGCATCAAGAGCTATGGTTTTGAGCCAGTCGAGGTAGATGCCGATCATCTTGCCACCATGCACGGCAAAAACGAGAGGATACCACTTCAGGCATATCGCCGCGCTATCGGCAGGATGATAGATATACTCACCAATCTCTGATCGCTAAGATTTGATCGCCTTGGCCCGAGCCGCCATCTTTTGCGCTTCTTGTGGTCTGTTTGCCTTGTTTAGTGCAAGACTAAAGGCCTCAAGCAGATTGACCAGAGAAGCGTGGTTAGGGCCATAGGCTGCTTCCTGCATCTTGAGAGCCCGGGCATAATAATTGGTGGCTTCTTGATATTTGCCCTGGCGGACAAGCAGGGCTGCAAACTGAGCCAGGATGTCAGGGCCTGGTTTAAATGTCTTTGGATCTTGCGCAAACAATTTTCGATACTGCGCTTCGGCTCTAGCCAGATGCCCCTGAGCGATCAGCGCTTGTGCTAAACCATCTAATTTGATTTGTGTTTCTCGACGCTCTAGGCCCAGTGTCTTGAGGCTCATTTCATATGACTTTGACAGCAAGAGTTCGGCTTGAGCCAGATGATTCTCTTTCAGATATAGACGGCCAAGATTTTCCATAGAGGCAGAAAGCGCTGCGTGCTCTGGCGGGAGCGAGCGTTCTCTTAATGCTAAGGCCGATTTGTATAAACGCTCGGCCAGCTTTGAGGCATGGGGCTGAGACAGATCCTTGATATTGCCTGCCAAGTTGTCAAACAATACGGCATCTTCTTGTGCGTTGTCCTTCAAATAAGCGATAGTCGAGTCTTGTGCTTGTTTAACTTGTATTTCGGCTTCTTCGAGCTTGCGATTTGCATGGTAAAAGCCCTGCAGCCGATTAAAAGCCTGCACAACATCGATAAACTGCTTGACCTCGACCTCGCTGGCCATAGCTATCTCGTCCACCAATTTGAGCGCTCTGTCTTTTTTGTTTTGGCTCAGATAAAACTGGATGACCTTTGCCTTCAATCGCAAGAGATCCTTATCCAGAGGCACGCTACCAGCTTGCTTGATCTTGAGTGCCCTTTCGTAAAGGGGCTCTGCCTTTGCGTTTTGTCCTCTGATCACATATAGATTGGCCAAACCGGTCAGCGACTCGGCCATCTTCCTATCATTGGCTGGGGATGGCAGCTTGCGGGCCTCTTCGAGAGCCTGATTGAAAGAGCGCTCGGCCAAGCCATAGTCACTTGTTTCAACAGCTCTTTGTCCTGTCTTTTGAGCCTTTTGCCACGCTTGAGAATCAAAGGCCTTCTCCGCGTCCTCTGCTGAAACTGCTTGTCCGCACAAAATGGGCCAGCTCACGACGGCAAGGCCGACGAGCACTGCAAATATATTGCTCCGGCTCATAAATAATGCATACACCAGGGCAATTTTAAACTAATGAGCTAGTATTTAATAGCGATCCGGTTTTCTTGCACCGTGACGAGCTCTTGAAAAGGGGAAATCTTATATATGGTCGATATGATCTGCGAGATCGATGGTGTTTCGGAATACCGCCTGCAAAATGGACTCAAGGTCTTGATTGCCGAAAACCACAGTGCGCCTGTGGCGACTCTCTTGATCGTTTACAAGGTCGGATCTCGCAATGAGGCCGTCGGTTATACCGGGGCTACCCATTTTCTCGAGCATATGCTTTTTAAGGGCACGAGCGAGCATAATGCCGAAACCGGCAATGGCATTGATGATCTCTTGACTCAAATTGGTGCTTATTGGAACGCTACTACCTGGTTTGATCGTACAAGCTATTACGAGGTCGTCCCAATCGAGTTTTTTGAGCTCTGCGTCAAGCTCGAAGCTGATCGCATGCGCAATTTGCGTCTCAGACAGCAAGACCATGATTCAGAGATGTCAGTTGTACGCAACGAATTGGAGCGCGGCGAAAACCATCCCGAAGAAGCACTCGAAAAAGAGCTTTACGCTATCGCCTTTAGGGAGCATCCTTATCACCATCCCACCATTGGCTGGCGCTCTGATGTAGAGGGCGTCTCGATGGATAGGCTGCGTGAGTTTTACAATACTTTCTACTGGCCAGATAATGCCACAGTTATAGCTCTTGGCGATTTTAAGCGCGAGGACGCACTGGCGACTATTCAAAAATATTTTGGAGAGATCACCGCTGCACCACATGAGATACCAGAGGTCTATACAGTTGAGCCGCCTCAGCAAGGCGAGCGGAGGTTTGAGGTAACTCGTTCTGGCGATTTGGCCAGAGTGTGGATTGGTTTCCATGTACCAGAAGCAAGTCATGTCGACAATTTTCCCCTTGCTCTCTTGCGTCAGATTCTTGGAGGGTCCGGAGAACGCAGCTCTCGCTTATACAAGAGTTTGATCGATACTTCGATGGCTGCGGATGTATTTGCGAGGCACGATGACCTCAGGGATCCCGGCTTGTTTATCATCGGTGCCACCGCCAATGAGGGCGTTGATCTGGGCGAGCTCGAAAAGGCACTCTTGCAAGAAATAGATAAGCTCAAGACAGAGTCTGTCAGTCCACAAGAATTGCAACGTATCAAGACTGCCAACGCAAAGGGCACCATACTCGCTAAGGCCGATCCATCTTCTCTAGCATTTATGTTAGGCGAAGCCGAATCCAAGGCTGACTGGCATTGGTTGATGGATTATGACGCTCTCTTTGAAAAAGTGAGTGGCGATGACATACAGCGCGTAGTCAACACGTATTTTGTCAAAAATAATCGTACTATCGGTCGTTTTATGCCCAGGCCGGACTCTGATCAAGATGATCTTGACCAGGATTTTGAAGATGAGGAAGATGGCCCGCAAAAGCCCCTATATACAGCCGATGAGATCAAAGACTTTCTCGACGTGCAGGTCGCACCTCTCACTCTAAAATTTGAAGATGATGCCGGTTCTGATTTTGCCAACAAAGTCGAAAAGAAAGTCCTCTCAAACGGGATGACCCTCCTTGTAATGGAAGACCACAGCACCGAGTCTGTAGCTGTCTCGTTCAATCTCAAGGCTGGACGCTATTACACTAATCATCTCAAGTCTAGTTGCGCCGAGTTGATTGGCGATCTTCTGCCAAGGGGCTCTAAGCATTTTGACCGCAATACGATAGCCGAAAACCTAGAAGAAATGGGCGTCCCCGGTGCTTTAGAAAGCTATGTAGACAATTATCGTGTGTCTTCTGGCACTCATTTGGTCAAGAGCGATCTGGCAAAATATCTTGACATGCTTGCTGATTCGTTAATCTATCCTGATCTAGCCGAATCCGAATTGCAAAAGACAAAAATCGAATGGAATGCTCGCTTTATCGAGGCTAAGACTAATACCAGGGCTCTGGCCTGGAATAAGATGCGTCAATTGATCTATCCTTCAGATCATCCTTTTTCCGACAAAGACTTTGATCAGCAAGTCACCGAATTAGCCCAGGTCACTGCTGGCGATCTGGCCAATATACACAAAGATCTTTTTTCTCCTCATGGTGCGATTATCACCCTGGTTGGCGACATCACCATGTCCCAGGCACAAAAACTCATCGAGGAAAGATTTGGAGCCTGGTCTGGCAAGGCTATCCAAAATCCGATCATACAAGCAGTAGGTTTGCCAAAGATAGGCTTGCAAGAAAAGCTGTATCTACCCGAAAAAGCCAGTCTCGATATAGTCATGGCGCATCCATGTGCATTGAGGCGGACCGACCAGGACTTTTATGCAGCTCGTATCGCTAATGCCGCCCTGGGGCAGGACACCATCACATCACGCATAGGGCAGATCGTACGTGATCGTGCTGGCCTCACCTATGGCATACATAGTAGCTTTGCTGATACCGCTTTTGGTGTGGCACCGTGGTCGGTATCTTACTCCACTAACCCCACCAATCTCGAAAGATCATTGCAATTAGCCAGAGCATCTCTCAAAGATTATCTGGATAAGGGCATAGATCCCAATGATCTAGCAAAAGAAGCAGGTCGAGCATTGGGGTCATTCAAGGTCGGACTGGCATCGATCGCTGGTATTGCTCGTGTGTTGACTGAGTTTGAGTTTCTTGGCCTTGGAGCAAAAGAGTTGGATCTGATAGCCAGCCGCTATCAGTCCTTGACCAAGACGGATGTGGACAAGGCCATGCAGACTCATTTTCATCCCGATAAACTTGTCACCGTAATCAGTGGCACTTTCTAGCCTGCTTTGCATGTCTGATGTAGATACCTAAAATATATCGATAAGGGCTATACAATCTTTCGCACCTGAGATACTATTCATCTGGCTAGATAAGCTCAGCTTCACTTAGACTGGATAAGGTGCGCCATGGCCTCAGCTTCACAGATCAGTTCTCTTGTACAGTCATCCGATGACTATGGTGCGTTTTTTCAAGCGCACGATCTCGTCGGCTTGCCACCACTCGCTGTCCAAACAGAGGTGCAGCATCTAGAGGACCTGCTGGGCCGCGTTTTCGGCGATGAGATCGACAAGACCATCGATACTGCTTCAGCATTCGACAATTCTTTTAGCTGGCTTTCGAGTTTTGCACCGAGCGATCTGCAAAGAGATGAGGATTCAAGACCTTCTATCATCAGTGCCGACGATGAGGATGAGCGATTTAAAGACGTCGTCGAGTGGCAGCGTTGCGAGCTCAAGACTCTACGACAACGACTATTGCAAAAAGATCAGGAGATCAAGACCCTCAAAGTAGAGTTAGCAGCCAAAGCTGCCGAGCTGAGCTATATGCCTGCTCTTTTAGACAAGGCCTTGCTGGCATCCAATTTGCAATCACAAATCGATGAGATTATCGCCAAACCTTCGATCTGGCAGCGATTTAAGACCTATATTCGTAGTCTTTTTAAGTTCTAGTCCGCAAGGGTGCCGTTGACCTTATACAATAATAAAACGGCGCTTGCGGAGACTGCTATGCACAAAATCCTGACCAAAAATATTGTAGCTTCGACTTTCGGACTGGTTGCTTGCTATGCCTCGATCTTGCCAAGTTTTGCTATGGCATCCGAGGCAGATGTCACGCACGCTATTGACAAGGCCAAGATCTTAGCACCGACGATTACTTTCAACGTCCGGGTCTCTAAAGACGAAGTCGAAGTAGCGACCTACAAAAACCCTAAGGCCGTCGATAAAGACTGCAAAATCGAAGCAGTGCTTATCGCTAAGGCCGTTATGGACCTTTCTCCTGGCGAGGTCAGCCGTGTCACGGTCTATTTTTATAGCTCCAGCGCCCTTTCTCGATATAAGAGCCTGACTGTCACCGCTGGTGATGTCAAAGCCTTTGCTGCCGGCGCTATCGGGCAAGACGAATTATTGACCTCACTAAAAATCAACGAAGGTACAACAGCAGACCCAAACAAGAGAGTTGCAGACTACCTCTCAGAAGCTCGCACAGTAAAAAATCGCCAGGTGAGCTCCAGTATCGAAGGTGATACCGTGCAGGTGATCGCTACAAGTAAGTCGGGCGCGACGCCATTCGAGATCGTCTTTGATGCATTGAGTCTCTCGGACAAAGCTTTTGAGGCAGCACAGCCACAGGTCACCAAAGCCAGAGTCATCCTCAAGGACCCCGATAGCAAAAACACCAATACAGTGCAGTTTGGGCGCGCCGACGTCCCAAGGCTCTATACCGCTTTGCAGGATGCCGTCAGAGAGGTCAAAATCGAGCAAAAGACAGCTGCCGCTCAAAATGGCGAGATCCAAAATATCGATCCTGCCAAATACCAGATCGTCGAAGGTCCAATGGCCGAAGAGAGAAAGGCTTTGTTGGCTCGATTAGACAATCTAATCAAGGGTGGAGTCAATATCGGCAAACAGCCTCTATCTGATTTTGCGGCTATCGAAATGGCAGCGCAAGCAGGCGATGAAGCCAAGGCCAAAGAACTTTACGACTAGCTTTCTATCCTAGTCGGCAAGTTTGAAGAAAACCTCAAAAATGCCAAAGACTACAAGCCACAGTCGCCAAAAGTCTCGACCACAGGTGCATCCGAAGCCAGCAAGTCCAAGGCCAATGCAGCTGGAGGGGGCTCATTTGATATAGATTCGGTAGGCGACACCAACCTCCTCAAATCTAGATTTTTAGCCAATCCTGATGCTTATGTAGCAGACATGGAAGCCAAGCTTTCTGCTCGGACCAAGACTCATAATGCCGAGGACCACCCAAATTTTACGCGCATCCTTTCTTTTGCCGTGCAAACGCTCAATGACGCGGGTAGAAAGACCGAGGCAGCCAAGTTTCAGGCTCGTCTAGATGCCATCAATGCTCGTAAATAGGTAGTCGGATGACAAAGAGAGCTGCACAAGTCCTGGTCGGTGACTTATTGGTCAAGGCCGAGCTAATCACCTTGCCACAACTAGCAGAGGCCATGTCCGTCGCCAATACTACTAATGCCCCTGTCGGGCGTGTCCTTGTTGCTGCCGGCTATCTCACCGAAGATGATCTGAGGCATGTCATCACTGTGCAATCTATGATCCGTGATCATCAATTGTCAGAGTCTGATGCGATTGCCGCCCTGCATCTCTGCCACGATAGCAAAACAGGTTTGATAAACGCCCTGCGCCAGCTTGGCTGGGCCAAGCAGGACCTTGAGAGCAAAGACGTGCTGCACCTCGACACAAGATTGGGGGACTTGCTCATCGAGGCTGAGGTGCTACAAAGCAACGAACTAGATCGGCTTTTATTGATGGGCATTTCAACAGGTTTGCCACTGGCCAAGCTACTCGTTTTACAAGGTCACATCACAGATCAGATTGCCTATCTGATGCTTTCTGGGCAAAACCTGTTGCGTGATGGCAAAATCGCCAGACAGGTATTGATCGACTGCATCAAGTCTGCAATGACCTCAAGGGCTGATGGGACCTTGTCTGAGCGTGGAGTCAGCGTGGATGAGATGCAAAGCCTGATCAGTCAGGCTGCATCGGTGCGTCTAGGCGAGCTCCTGGTCCTTGCTGATCTCATCACTCGTGATTCACTAATGGAAATTTTTGAGGACGGCAGTCTAGCAGAAAGACCCTTAGGTCAGGTGATACTCGACAAAGGCTTGATCGAACCAGAATTGCTCAAGCAAACACTTGCCGTACAAGAAATGCTCAATAATCACCGTATCACTTTTGATAATGCCATATATGTACTTAAGAGCGTCAAACAAAATCGCAATTATCAAACGGATGCAATAAGACAAACAGACCACCCGCCAATGGATTTAAAAAAACGTATGGCTCTTGCTTGCGGCCTATCAGAGCCGTTTGACGAGGCGACTAGAGAGAGGCTTTCGGCTCTAGCCCAAAAAGTAAAAGATGGCGAGATCGATCTGGATCAGGCCATCTTTGCTCTGCAAGCCACTGCTATACCGGGCTGCTTGATTTTTTAGCTCTTAGGCTTGTTCTTGCTCTTGGGCGCCAGCAATAACAATCTGGTTGCCACCATTTTGTTTTGCTTTATTGCTCGCCATCAGTGCTTCGTTGATGAGCTCTTCGGCGCGTTGGCTGGTGCCAGGAAAACCAGCTATACCCTGACTGACTGTGACATGCCAGTTTTGTCCGATATCGGAGACTCGCGTGAGCATGATCTTGTTTTTGATGCGCTCTGCCAAAACCCCTACGCCTTTGGCATCGGTTTCTGGGCAGAGGATGAGAAATGCATTGGTATCGTAGCGGCCAGGCACATCTACGTCACGGATCTGACTCATGAGAAAATTGGCTACGCCCTGCAGTATAGAGTCACCTGCTGCCTGTCCATGACTCTTGATGGCATTATCGAGCAAGTCGACAGAGATCACTAGAAGACCGAGATTGTGTTTATATCTTTTGGCGCGCTTCCATTCTTCTTTGATGGCTTTTTCGATTGTGTTGCGATTGTACAGATCTGTGGTCGAATCGAGGAGAGCCACTCGCTCTGCGTGCTGCGGATCGTTTTTGACAAAATTTTCTTTGGCGTTATGTAGATAGCTGCCCTTTTCGAGCTCTTTGAGCCGAGCCTGATTGTCCATAGGCACATTGCGCTGCTGTCCGACATTGCCGGTAGTCCGGAGTTGATTGAGCTTTTGTCGGAAAAGACCCTCGCGAGCGAAAAGCGGTTCTTGGCCTTTATCGAACGTTGGCATGCTAAATCCTCTTGAAAACCCAGTCCGACGAATGAAATGAGATGTACGCCGTCAGCAACTAGCAATTATACGATTGTATGAGCGATACTTGCAATGCTGCCACCACGAACGGTGAAAATAGGTCCTACAAACTGAGTAAAATCTCAGCTCAAAGGATAAAATTTGGCATGCTATATACCGCATGACAACCCTGGTATGTCTTGAATACTATTGGTGTAGGCCTTTTCAAGGCTTGCAAAGATATATTTGTTGCATACCGTATTATGAGTCGTCCCTCTTGACGGCTTATATGTTTTAGACGACTATTAGGCAAGCTTTCAAACTAGATCGAGCGGTATTGCCTGTGCTTTCAAATTATTTTTACAACAAGGTCATGAGCGTGGCGCTCGGCCTTGTATTTTCTGTTGTTATCTTACCCTCGGTAGCACCTGTGGTGGCCGCCGAACAGACCGAGCTTGCCAAAGAGCATCAAGAGCAGCAGACTCTCTTCACAAGGTTGCAAAAAGGCGAGATAGTCGTCGGCATGAAAGATGTAGGCAAGACCAAGTTTGTAACTGGTCACATACTGATCGACCAGCCTCTGGCCAAGGTATGGCCGATCATGGTCAATCCTTTCGAGTTTAAGGGCAAGATTGCTCCCCGCGTTAAAAAGATAGACGTAGTTACTGATCAGACCAATCTTTCGGTCCTGCGTATGACCCTGGACACTACTCCCATTCCGCTCATGCCCACCATGTCCTACACCGTCGAGTCTAAGTACGATCATAGTGATAAAGGTGGCAAGATCGAGTTTCGCAGGATCTCCGGCAGCCTAAAAGACTTTAAGGGTACATGGGAGGTCTGCCCCGCCGATGGTGGCACCAAGACCGCGCTTACTTATTCGATGTATGTAGATCCTGGCTTTTTTATCCCTCAGTGGGTAGTTAGAGAGTCCGTCAAAGTGGAGCTGCCTCGCACTCTCCAGGCCTTGCGCACAAGAGTTATGGCTGTCTGCGATGATAACGAGCGTCCCGAAGTACATACCATTCTCGCTGCCAATATCAACGCGCATCCGCATCTTTGAGGCAGTTTGTCTTTATCTTAGATCTGTGTGACGGACTCTTTCGATCAAATCGCTGAGAGCGATCCTCACGTCTTTGACTGAGGGAGTATGCCCATTGACCAGGATAGAGAGTGCATAATAATGTCCCTGATTGTTTTTGAGGACGCCAGAGATGCCCCTTACAGTATCCATCGCCCCGGTTTTAAAACGATAATACGCCGTATCGCCCTGAGTCCGTAACAAGGCCAGATATGGGCCATCTACATTTGGACCCGCCATGTGCTTGAGCACTGTATTTAGTGCATGTGGAGTGAGTGAATTTTTGCGTGAAAGGCCACAACCGTCAAACAAGATTACTTCTTTGGCTGGTACGCCGATAGATGTCAACCAAGCACCGAGCCTGGACAAACCTTTCTCTTCGAGTGTGCTCCCAGAAGCAAGTCGTCTTTTGGCCTGATCCACGTTGGACTTGTTGAGCTGATTGAGATTGCCTATGGCACGCAATAATTGCTGGGCATAGAGATTGTCGCTTTCATACAGACAGATCTTGATGATTTGGCTTAGAGGTCGAGAAAGGCACTCTGCCAATTGCTTGGCAGACCCGTCTGGAATCTGTTTAAAAGATAACTGCACTCCATTGTGTGTAACTTTTTCATCACTCATGATTTGTTGCAGGATCGCAAGTCCAAAATTGTCTGGATTGGCAATGACAAAGGGACCGTCCTTTTTGACTCTATCCTCTACCTGACCGCTCTTGCCGATTACGCCACCCCTATACACTGAGACTGTGTTTGTCTCTGGATTGAGACTGGCAAAGCTCGCGGCAAGGCCGGAGCTCAATACATTGTCCAATAGAGCGTTATTTGCGGCGATTTCGTCTTTTACATGTAGATTACGAGGTATCTGTGAGGCAAATATCATATTTTTGTCGAGCACCAGCGATGATGACACCGGCATCCATTCCTGGCCAAAATCTTCGG
>Ga0233423_10001947_pt1 | contig 10172 bp, 15 predicted proteins | sample Watercolumn_Mata_FD_180713 | JGI IMG/M metagenome (GOLD analysis project Ga0233423, IMG submission 180713) | Freshwater microbial communities from Lake Matano, South Sulawesi, Indonesia - Watercolumn_Matano_2014_112_MG | ecosystem: Environmental > Aquatic > Freshwater > Lake | place: Indonesia... | reverse complement strand
AGGGATAGAAGTAGTTTCGTTTGATTGATGACAACCACTGGATCAGGTAATATCTTTTCCCAATCCATAGTTCGAAAGCTGTCCCGCCAAGCGAGCCAATCAGAACACTTTGAAGCTTGAAGCGCCGCATCAAACGACGTTTTTTGCTCTTGTTAACCATTGACAACAGGTTAACAAGGGCCCATAATAACACTATGGATAAAAAATATTTGACTACGGCGGAACTGGCGAAATTTTTGGGCATCAGCCGAATTGCTGTTTTCAAGAAAATCAAAGCTGGAAAAATAAAGGCTAAAAGAATCGGCCGGAATTTTGTGATTGATAAAAAAGAATTGGGCGGAATATTGGACGAATCGTTGACTAAAAAAAAGAAGAATGAAATCGATGAAGCAGTGAGAAAGACCGTCAAGGAATACGGCGAAACTTTGAAATTATTGGGAAAAGAATGAAGATAAAATCCATCACAATCTTGGAGGTAGAGTATGTTGCTCATCGATTAGCCAGAGAGACGATGAAATGGAACGAGCCCATTCCCGATTTCGGATCACGCTTCCCCGGAAAATTGGAAAGTTGCCTGGCTGTCCCCTTTCAGTCTTTCGGGGGGAAATTGTTTTATAAGGGGCTTGTCGGAAAAGCCGCTGTTTTATTTTATCTCATGGTAAAAAACCATCCCTTTGAAAACGGGAATAAAAGAATTGCCATGACCACCCTCTTTTATTTTTTGCGCAAAAACAAAAAATGGGTTCGAGTTGATAATCAGGAACTTTATAATTTTGCCAAGTGGGTCGCGGAAAGCAATCCCAAACTCAAAGACGAAACCATTGCCGCCATTCAAAAATTCTTGCGGACTTATATTACTGACCTAAAATATTAAGTTCTAATTTACCCCGACGCGGTTTTCAATGCAGAAAAATCCTACGATTGTAGGATTTTTCTGTTTTCTGTATTCGCTTTGATATTCGCCTCGACGGGCTTTTGCCTACCCCTTCCAAGCTCGCCTCACCGCCTGAAAGATATAGCCATAGATCATGCCGCCCAAAACCCAGCTCGCGAAATGGGCCAAGATCCAATTCATGTGGGGTCCCCACGAATCAGCGAGGATAACCTCGCTAAGGCTCGACCTTAGCGAAGCCTAAAAAATACCATCGCGACCAACAGCGGCAAGACCGGGGCAAGAAATTTCTTTTTGTTTTTGGTCATTTTTTTGAATTTATTCTCCTGCAGTGCTCCACATCAACTCGAAACAAACTTTGTGCAAATGATAAATATTTTTGTCTTCGACCAATACCGAAACAAGATTTTCTTTGTCGATGATCTGATAGGAAATTTTGTTGTCATAAATTTGAACGCTGGCCTTGAAAGGGGAAGTTTCTTGGCGAGTGTACTTTATTTCAGTAAGGATCTTATAATCTGCACCTTCGATCGAAATATCAGGTATCGCCGGTTTTTTGCCTATGCGCAAAATTTTCTTTTTTATTCCAGCTCTCGTCCTTCTTTTTTTGTACTCCTCATTTATCTCTTTGAATTTTTCCTCTTCCTGAACGGCTTTGGTGTTTATGATTGTCAGAATCTCGGTCTTGCTAGCAAGAGTGTCATAAAGAATTTTTTTGAAACCTTCTTCACCCTCGTAGAATTTCACGCCGGGGCGATTGACAGTAAGATTATAAGCCGAAGTCAAGTTGGGCAAAATTTCGTCAAAAATACCTTTGCTTTGGCGGACGGCGCTTTCTCTTTTTTCAAGCACCTTTTCCAGTTTTCTGGGGTGAAGCGGGCGAAAGCGTGCGATTTCCCGCGGTTTTTCCAATTTTTCAACTATTTCCAGTACTAAAAGTTCGTCTAGAGCCTTATATATTGCTCCTCTTGGCTGTTTCACCGCTCGCGCAATGTCTCGAGCCTTATTTTCACCATTTTCAAGCAAAAAATCCAGCACATTAGCTTGAGTTTTCGTAAGACCAATATTTAGCAGCTGATTTTGATACATAGTCTTGAAAGGAGATAGGAAATAATTTTCTATCTCTATTTTAGCATTTCCTAAAATATTTGTCAATAGTGAAATAGACAATATTATAACAATTAAAAGCCAAATATACCCTATATGTAAAAATAATATGATACATAAAGCAAAAATAGTATATTAGTAAATTGACACAATATGCAAAAAATGCTATACTGCCCTGTCAAGCTGAAAAAGCGGCTTGATCAATCAAAAAGTTATTTGAAAAGAATCGTTCAGCTTTATGTGCTCCTGCAGGACACATAAAGGAGGAATGATGGAATTATATCATGGGACAACAAGCTCCCATCTCGAGTCCATTATTCGAGATGGGCTCGTTGCCGGCCAAAATCTGACCGAGGCGCGCAAGAAAAACACTGATGTAGTTTTTCTAACCACAAACTACATCAGCGCTCTCGGCTACGCCGGCCGCGCCAAAAAAGCGTGTGGGGGCGACAGAATCGTCATTTCTGTCGCGACAAGCGGCGCAAAACCGTGGAAAAGGCGCGACGACTGTTCCATCTTCGTCGCAAAAAATATTCCATCAAACGAAATTGTCGGGATTGAATATCCCGACAAATAAGGGGAAAGAAGAAAACTTCTTTCCCCCTCTTAACCAAGATCTCGAATGGTCGAGGTCTTTGAAAGAGAAGGTACTTTAAGAAAGGAGAGGGAAATGAAAAAGAAGGAAATTGAGAAAGAAACATGTCCCGCTTGTCAGGGTAGAAGGGGTTATTGGGTAGAAATTCACCCAACCGAGCCGGGAAATTATACAACCTGCCGGCGCTGTGACGGAAAAGGAGAAATCTTCTTCGTCATCTCTTCAGCTGGGGAAAAGATTGAGATTAAGAAATGATCGACCGATCAACTGCTTCATTTTGACCTCAGGACACCACCCTCCGGGAAGCGTTGCTTATCACAGCATCGCTTTCCCGCTCTCTCGAGTTTGCGAGAGTAATTCTCACAAGCTTAAGAGGAGTGAAAAAGCTCTTTGAAAAGGAGATAAAATGAATATCGAGGAAATCTTCGGTTCCATTGAGGAAATCTCCATAAGGCAACGCGTAAATTTCTTTCGGAAAATTCGGGACCTCAATCCGGACAAGCCCGGAAAAGTTCTTGAAGAAGCAATGAAGGAGATCCCTGGCAAAATCATCGAACTCATCCGAAAGACCCCTTTCACGCCGATGGTTTTGGCCTACCGCGGTCGGACATTCGATCATGAACTGGAAAATTTCCTCTTCTGCTTCGATGAGGCGAACGTGCATCTTTATCCGGCGGTCACCAAGGCGCTTTGGGAAAAGCTGATGAACGAAACGCCCGAGCGCAACCTGTACATGTTGGACTTCCTTGCTCACTACATTGAAACGCATCCAAACTGGGAAAAGTTTGCCCGCTTTATCTTCAATAATTTGTTCGGCGGTCCTCGCAGAGGCTGGGAAAGTGTTGAGGCCGTGCTGAAAGGCTTAGTGTCCGTCAATGGCCTCTGGCCCCGGATCGTCATCAAGACCATCGAAGAGCTGCCCATCGGTGAGGTGGCAGTTGAATCAAAACTCTCCTTCCTCTCGGGGCCGGTTGATGTTGACAAAGAAAAGAAAGAAAAACTCCTGACTTCTTTTCGGGAAGAGTACGAGGAGATCGAACGCCAGTATTCCGAAGGCGGCCGGTATTTCGGAGACAAACTCTCCAAGGAGGAATCTCGCCGCGTGATTGACAAGATCAACGAATTATTTTTCTAGCCACAAAAATTCAGGGAAGCGCTGTTTAACATAACACATAACACCGCTTCCCCGCTTTCTCGAGTTTGCAAGAAATTGCCTTGCAGATTCAAAGAAGTGAAAGTTCTTTGAAAAGGAGAGAGAATGAAAAGCCTATTACAAGAATTGGATGAAAAATGCGGCGACTGGCGTGTTCTACAGTGTGAAATTCAAAACGAAATCCTGAATTTTTCAAGCGGCGTAAAAGACTACACGCCTAACCCAAAGGACCTGCCCGAATTTGTCCAGATCATCATGAAGCACGGCTATCAGCCGATATCACAGGATTCTCCCTTCACTTTCCGGATGCATACGACCGAACACGGCATGAAGGGGATCGACAACTACACCACGCTTTATGTCGTGCGCGAAGCCCTGGCGAATCCTGATAAGGCCGAGGAAATAATCAGCAAGATTAAGAAGGAGTACACCAAAAACACCATGCGGTTTAACAGTTGCGTTGGGGTGAGCCTCGGGTATAAGTGTTATCCCCTATAACATAAAAAAGGGAGATTAAAGATGAAGAAGTCGATTTGCGCTGTGTTAGTCACGGTGTTCGCGCTGATTGGGTTCTGGGGGTACGAAAACTATTCCCAGGGGCGGGTTCGGGAAGCCGTGAATACGGCCAACGAATTTGCAAACAATTATCCTTTCGTGGCAGTTGCCAGCGTCACGGCGACTCCGAGCGGCGGAAAACATTTCACCTTTCTTCCGCTCACAAAGGCAGGGTATCGCGAAACAGGAGACGGCGAACTGCGGCTTGCCATCCCTGTCGCGCTTCCCGACAGCGAAAAGCCGGTGTGGGTGAGGATCGAAAAATTCCACCCGCTATTCCAAATCTTCGCCGATATGGAAGTCGGCGACTACATCCAGTTCTCTGCTTGGCGCAATCTTGGCACCAGCAGCTGGAGCTGGGAAAATCATCTCGAGCCGTTCAACATCAGCCGCGCGAGATGAACACTTGGGGAGCGCTTTCCTCGCAAAGCGTTCCCCAATCCTCTTGAAGCCGTGAAAATATTCTTCGCGGGTTGAAGAGGAGAATAAGCGCTCTTTCAAAAACAAGCCGCCTGCATCGGCGGAATAAAAATAGACAAGGAGGAAAAATGGAATTAGATGAGTTGTTGAAAAATCAAGCGGCAGAGGTTGGTGAAACCATGCGGAATTATCTCGCATCTATCCACGCGAACAAAACAATCTGGGTGCTGAAAGTTATTGCACCCGACATCGCCGTGTTCAGAACCGATCGGAGTGAATGGGGCGGCTCCGGAGGAATCGGCAAATTCCACCAGGTCAATGTTTACTACAAGGGCCAGGTGGAAATGCAAGAGTGGCAGTGGCGCGACCGCTGGAGTGCAAGCAATGACAAGCCGTGGAATTACATCGGTGGCTTCGGCGAAGTCTCCATCGAAAAGAACGGCGAAGTTGTCCGGGCGAAAGTCGAATTGCCGAACAATGAGTATGGCAACCGCACGGCGACTTTCAACTTCCGGAATCTCGAAATGGCCGTTGAGCTGTTGACCGCCGAGGAACAAAAAGTCTTTGCCGTGAAAATTGAAAAGGCGGTAGAAAACCTGCTGGTCGAAAAAATGCGGCTGTGGGAAGCCAAGCCGCAGATGATGGCCAGATATCCCGCCGGATCCAGAATGCCCGCGGGGATGCCGTCTTATGTCGGCTACAAACAGCCGTGGGTAAAGGAAAAGCAGATTTTCCCCGATCAGGGGATCGCTGCATTCGTCCTGGAAGAGCAGATCGATCATCACTGTGATGTTGCCCAAATGCGGTACGAACTCTATGTCTTCAAGAGCAAAGAGGCGGAGATGAAGCGCCTCTACGAAGATAATGCCTACGAAAATGAGGGCTCGGCCGTGATCTCCATCGTACAGCTCAACCAGGACGCGATTATTATCAACTGCCGCGCTGGCAAGAAAACGATCAAACTATAACCACATAACAAGGGCTCGCGAATCTTCGCGAGCCTGTTCATATTTTATGAATTTGAAAGAAAGTGCTATTATAAAGGTAGTTTAAGCCTCTTTTTTTCAATTAACAGTATGGCAATATTAGTAGGAGAAGAGCTCAAAAAGGCCATCACATCCGGACATATTAAAATTGAACCTCTCGATGAAATTCAAATAGGACCGGGCTCGGTTGATCTTACTCTCGGAAATGATTTTAGAATTTTTCCGAAAAGCGAGAATACTTATCAGATAAAAGACGATTCTAGTTTTGAGGATATCACGGAGTTGGTCAGTGTAAAGGATGGCGAAGTAATAACAATAAATCCCGGTGAAATGATTCTCGGCATCACCCGGGAAAAAATTGTACTGCCAAAAAATATTTCCGGCCGGCTTGAGGGGAGAAGCCGATTTGCACGCTTTGGATTGGCAGTCCATGTTACTGCCAGCTTTATGCAACCCGGAATTTCGAATCGGCAGGTGCTCGAAATTGTCAATCTCGGTCATCGTCCATTGGCACTCTCGCCCGGAATAAAGATCTGTCAGTTCATTTTTGAAGAGTGCAAGGGCGAAGCCGAGTACAAAGGAATATTCTCCGGACAGGAAAAGCCATAATAAGCAAAAAGCACAGGATACGCATATGTCTCAAGAATGGCCAAAAAGTGAGAATAAAGACCATCTTTCTGATCTCGCTAAAAGTGTCGTTGAAGGCAAAGAGTCAAAGGATCTCGATCTCTCCAATAAGGAGATGGTTATTCATGGAACTTTTATTGAAAATCTCGAGAGTATTTTGAGAAACGGATTTGACGATTCATTATCGAAAAGACAATATGGTGGTTACGGGAAGGGGTTTGCATCTAACCCGGATATGGCCAGGAGCCGACAACAATGGGAGGATCCGTTTGGAAGAGGACTTTATTTCAGCCGGATAAACGGTAAATATGCTTACTATCTAAATAACGAATATCCGAAACTTCACAACCTGTTTGACATTTTGAAAAACAAAGACTTGCTTCAAAAAATCAGGCGGATGCGAGAGAATGAACAGAATTTAAGATTGAAGTATGGGATTCCCGGCGGAGCGATTCTCGATGATAATTCTCTCTATCTCAAAAGGCTTCAGCTGCAATTGGGCCCAGAAAGGTTTGAAAAGGTGAGAAATCTGCTTCTCGGTTTTCAAGATAAAAAAGATCCCTACACAAAAAAAATTCAAATTGCTATAAAAAAACTCGTCGAGGATTGGAAAGATGATAAAGACGGCTCTATTAACGTTGATAGAAATTTGACAATTTTTGATTTCATCGATGAGGACGGACAAGCGAAAAGTCAATCCTTTCTGGACAGCAAAGGAAAAGAAGTAAAATTTTTCTATGACAAGGATGGCTGGATGAAAATCTGGAGAGAGACAGGTTCTTATTTCAACCCAAAATTTTCATGGAGAAACACTTTGTTCTCTGATAATTATCCCATTCATCTCGTGGTCGATTCGAAATTTTTCTCGAATTACGAATACAGGAATTCTATTAGGTACAAAGGACAAGCGTTGCCTCCCGAGTCTATTCAGGGAATTATTATCTCCCTTGATACAAAAGAAAAAGATTCTTTGCCCGATGAAAATTCTTTCGATCCGTCTTATCATAAACGTCTAACCCGTCGACAATATATTCCTATGAGAAATAGAAAAACAAGAAAACCTAAGAAAATAAAAAGAGAGGTTTTGGAAAGATTTTTAGTCGGCCTTGTGAAGAAAATGAAAAGAGAAAATCCGAAACTCGAAATACCAATTTACGATGAGCAGGGTAAAATGTTATTTTCGGGTTAGAATTTTCTGCGAATTTTAACAAAAATAATTTTTAACGTAAAACGTATGCCATTTGAAAAATTTCCAGAACCCAAGAAGCAAAAATTTGGCTATGCGGAAACAAGAAAAAAGAAAAAGGAGAATGAAGAATTTGAATTCGAGTTCAGGCCAGATATCCATAGGTTGAGAGATAATAGATACCAAGTATTAGAAAGAGCGATTGAAAAATCGCCTGAAAAAAATCCGGAAAAATTGGATATCTATGATGACCTCGCAATCCGCATCCACGATTTGTACTACAAACGCCTGCTGAACAAAAATGAAGCCGAATCTTTGATGAAATTCCTAAAAGAAAAAAGCGGCGGTCAAGATAATGTCGCCACAGCGAAACTTATTGATGTTTTGAATGAAGTTGATCTCTATCTCAAAGAAAAACTTCTGGAATCTTTTGTAAAATAATAATTTCTAGTTACTTCTTTCCGAAATTGACTTGATCATATAAGGAAAGAGAAAAATCATGCCTACAATGGAAAGCGAATCAACACAAACTACAAATTTGTCAGCGAAGGAGAAGGGCAATATACTCTCCGAGTATATTCTAAATAATAAAAAAATCTATTTGCCTTTTGAGGAGATAAAGAAAGATGAATTTCTAATGAAGTTTGCTTCCGAAAATACCGGCGTATGGTTTGGTGATCCAGACATGCCTTTATTTAAAACGGAGGATGTGCATGAAAATGGAAAGTTAAGCAAGAAAATCGTATCCAAAATAATTTACTATATTGATAAAAATTCTAATCTTGTGATGCTGGAACTTGACTATAAAAAATTGCCGATAACCGATGATTTACTCAAGAATGAACTTGAGGCACTTGGATTTCGCGACTATTTTGATATTGCAAAATCTATGGCAGATAATTCACCAGAGCGTGGAGAGTTAACTGCTGGAAGGGCAAATATTGTTCATGAAGGCGCAAAATATCAGAACGAGCTCAAGAGAACTGCGGAAGAACAGAAGAAAGCGGAGGATAGAAGCAGTTTCTCTTTATAAGAGAAAGATTGTAAATTCGATTATACGACAAACCACCAAAAAGGAGTTATGAAATAGAGTTCAGGAATAAAATGTATGGCAAAAAAAGAGTCTTGGGGAAAACAATTTTCAATGGAAAAGCCGAATGTTGCGAGTTCTCGAGAAAGGGGCCCGACTGGCCAATTCTCAAAAGAACAAGAAGATTTAGCAAAGGATTATTATCAGCGTATTTTTGATCTGCGCGAAAGAATAAAACAAGGGATCTTTTTCAATGTGACCGAATATCCTGAAAAATATGGGGAAGGTGAACTGGAAGAAGAATACCAAATTCCCAAAAAATCACTGCATATTGACACCGAAAAAATGGAGGATATTTTTCAGAAATTGAATCAGCTAGAAGAAGAAATCCAGGGAAATTCGGTTCTGGGAACCGATCCGCAGATTCGGGGGGATATGTTGAGAAAAATAAATTTTATCCGGGATGGCTTATTTCAATATCTCGATGTCATGAGCTGGCCGGTTGGATTTGTTGGCGATAAGAGAAAAAAAGAAGAACAAAAGGCTCGTGATTTTCTGGTCGAGAGTTATTTTCAACTTGCCGAAAGAAAGGAAGAAGGGAGCGATGAAAAGTTGAATTTGAGGAGGAAAAGCAGTCTCAATGATTTATTGAACAAAATAACCCTGCCGCTTTACAGGGCCAAAATGGAAAACTACGGAAATAATTTCGGGTTAGGATGGATCGGCGGGCCTGATCCGGAAAAGTTAATTTCCAGATTGGAACCGTGGCAAGGGAGATTGTTATCTGAAAAAATTTATGAATACGCCAATCTGGCCGGCAAACGGGATGAGGAACTTGAAGAGATATTTTATGCTGATAAAAAGAGAAGAGATTTGGGGTGGGCTAGAATGGAATTTTTTCAAAAAGCGGCATCAACTTTGAGCCGTTTTGGCGAGGCGCTAACAGGAGACATAAAACCCGATGATAGTCTTGTTCAAAAAATGTTTGCCGAACTTTCAAAAGACAGTACTGAAATTGAAATACTGGCTTCCACGCTGAAAGCGGCCAAACAGGAAGGAAATGATATTGAATATTCTCAAATAAAAAATCTGGAGCTTGAAGAAAAAGAAGTCGGCTCGGATTTAGACGAAAAGGAAAAACAAGAAATTCTGGAAATTGCCAGAGAAAATTATTTTAGCGACATTTTTAAGGATAATCCTGAAGCGGCCCAAGGCGTAATTACTGACCTGGAAAAAGAGCTTGACGATATAAAAAACCAAAAAGCGTATATTCTGAAATACCAAGGGCGAATCGTCGCCTTCTTTCGTTTGAAACTCATCGGCCTAAATGAGTTATATGCCGGATCACTCAATGTATATAAAGACTTGCAAAATCTTTCAATAGGAACTCACTTTCTCCGCGCTGCACTTGATCAGGAGTCAAGAAGGAATGTGATCCGTGCTATCATACGCTCAAGCAATCCGGCGATTGGAATGTATAGGCGATTCGGTTTTGAGATCGACGAAGAAAAACCATTTGAAAAAAACGGCGTGAAATATTTCAATATGGCGATGGATCGGAGGGACAAATAAAGATGGTAAACTGGTAATTTTTCCAAATTCATGCTATCATTGCGCCATG
>Ga0233423_10001945_pt1 | contig 10177 bp, 7 predicted proteins | sample Watercolumn_Mata_FD_180713 | JGI IMG/M metagenome (GOLD analysis project Ga0233423, IMG submission 180713) | Freshwater microbial communities from Lake Matano, South Sulawesi, Indonesia - Watercolumn_Matano_2014_112_MG | ecosystem: Environmental > Aquatic > Freshwater > Lake | place: Indonesia... | reverse complement strand
CTTCGAGGGCTTTTTCCGCGCGGAACTCCTGTACAAAGCCAGCGACTGCGACGAGAATCACGATTATCCCTATGACGATGGTGTCGGCGTACGTTTCCAAAGCGTCCTTCGGGGGTTCGCCTGGCAGTACCGGTTGCTGGAGCTCATAATAGCCGATGATGACCGAGAAGATGGCGGCTGCGATTAGGAGCAAGATGAAGATGTCGCGGAACTCGTCGAGGAACATCTGGAGGGGCGTCCTCCGCTTCCGCTCCTTCAGCTCGTTGAACCCGTACTGCCCCAGACGCGCCTTGGCTTCCTGCTCGCCTAGACCATTCTTGGAGCTACCGAGACCTTTCAAGGAGTCTTCGGTTGTCTTGCCGTGCCAGTTCTCAGCCAAAGCAGTCTCACTTTAAAGTAAATTCCATTTTCTAAACACGTCTTTCCCTATAAGGCTTTTGTGAACACGTAAAACAACGAGAACCTTCACGTGCTTGCCGCCGTTTTTTGGGTGTGATTCATTACATTTGGTTATAAGAATGGTATCACATTAAGTTCCCTTGCTGTCACCTGAGCGATGACGGTGTTGAGTATGACGGACGACGAGACGTTTGTTGGGTTTCTCGGAGCTGCCAAGAAGGCTTCGGAGGAGTTGTCGAAGGAGTCAGGCGACAACCTTGTGGCATCGTACGTTTATGGCTCACTTGCACGAGGAGACTACAGGGAAAGCAGCGACGTGGACCTCCACATCGTCCTCAGAGACTACGCCCAAGCCGAGAGCATCACTCACACCAAATGGGTCGGCAGCATCCCGGTCGGAGTTTCCCCCCACCCACTTTCCTTCTATCAAACAACGCCCGAGTGGATACTTGAGCACGTTGACGCCGCAGCGCATTGGGAGGGGTTGTGGGAGCTGGCGAAAATCATCATACTCCACGACCCCCGCAACGTTGTTTCCACGTTCCAAAACAAGATAATACCAATCCTTAACAACAAAGCATTACTGAAAACCCGAGCCAGGTTAAGCTTCGGAACAGTAAAAACCGAGGCAGCGAAGGTCAGGAAAGAAACAGGTGAAGACGCCATAATTCAGGCAATCTGCCACATGTACGCACTGGGAGGCGGCGGAGACGCTTATTCTGGAGCAGCGGTCCACGTTCTGAAAACGGTTGTGAGGTTCTCGGGGCTGCCGCTTACGACGCAGAGGATTTGGCTGCGGTTCGTTGAAGCCTGCAGTAAACTCGACAAGCCAGAACTTAAAAGCCTCATGGAAGACTGTTACGGAGTCAGCCAGCTAAGCCAATCGAGCCTTCAGGAGATTGCTGACGAATCATGCAGCCTAATCGACCTTGCCATCGAAGGTCCTCTCGTTTCCACGGAGGCGACCTGCGATTTAAAGCGGTTCAAAATGGCAGTCACTGAGCACCTTGAAATGGGAGAAACTGGCGCATTGTGCGTGTATACGCTGGGTAATTTTTCAGCCAATTACCTCGGGTTGAACATGGAAGGACGCCAGAACCAAATCGGCAAAAAACTCGAAGAACTCATATACAGAACTTCTGGGGTTCGTAGCCCAGAAGACCTCGAAGAGAGAATGAAACCATTACAGAAAGCCATGGACATGATACAGAAGGAGCTTTTAGAAAATTAATATGGATTTTCGAATTACTTTTAAGTCGAATGAGAACCCAATTTTAAGGGTTTATTTACGTGACCACTGGACGTGACTGCTGAGGAATGGTTGTGGTCATAAAGGCGGTTCTTTTCGACCTCGGGGGAACGCTGATTAGGACGGCTCCTGTCCCGACGATTTTTGAGAGGATTTTGTCGAACCACGGAATTAAGGTGAAAGAGAGGGTGGACGAAGCATTCCTCGGCGAAGTCGCCGATGAGATGCCCAACGACCACGGTCTGCCTTATCGAAAGTTCTGGCGCATCTACAACGGCAAGATTCTCAGGAAAATGGGAGTCAGCGGGAACCTCGATGAGCTGGCTGACGTAATCTCCGACGAGTGGTGGATGAACGCTGACCTTGAACTATACCCCGATGTGGAGGGCATTCTGCAGGAGATTCGAGGGCGGGGGCTGAAGCTCGGGTTGGTGACGAACGGCTTCAGGAAGGACATTGAAGACATTTTCCAGAGGGTCAGCCTGTCGAACAAGTTCGACGTGACGGTGGGCGTGGACGACGTCGGAGTGGGGAAACCCGACCGGAAGATTTTCCTTTACGCCCTGAGGAAGCTGTCAGTCAACCCCGAAGAAGCGTTGTTCGTGGGAGACAGCGTTGAGCTCGACTATCGGGGGGCAGAAGAGTGCGGGCTGAAGCCGTTACTGATAGACCGCGCTAACAAGGTTTCTGGCGAATGCAGAAAAATCCGTAACCTAGAAAAAGTTGTTAACTTCCTGTAGAATTCAGTACGGAAACGGCTTCACTGTTTTTCCAGCAGGCTCTTCTTTTCCTTCTCGGACAGTTCCGCGTAGCCCTTGTCCACGGTTATCGTTGCGATGTCGAAGCTGTCGCCAGTGTAGACGTTCCGTTTCATCGCCGACCGAATCGCGTCCGCAGCGAGGACCAGCCCTTCCTTAAGGTTCATCTGCTTTTTATATCCGCTTTCGAGGACTCCGTATGCGACCGGGGAGCCTGAGCCCGTCGAAACCACATCGTCCTCGATCACGCTTCCGAACGGGTCAAGAGAGTACAAGTGGAATCCCTCCGTGTCGTAGCCCGCGACAATGACCTGAACGGCGTACGGGTAATACCTCTGCGAGAACAGCACCTGGGACGCTAGGCTCGCGACAGTCTTCACAGGCGCTTCGCGCTTCCTCTGGAGAACGTAGAGCGAGGCGTTCGCCCTCAGGATGTCAAGCAGGTTCAGGGCTTCGGCTGGGACGCCAGCCATGGTCATGCCTATGCTCCTCGTAATCTGGTAGACCTTCTTGACCTTCTTGTGCGCCACGAAGCCCGGAAGCATCGTCGCCCGCGTGTCCGTAGCTAATATAACACCGTCGACGCACTTGACCGCCAAGGTGGTGGTTCCCTTCAGCTTCATTCCGTCAACGCTAGTTCGGGACATTACACGCAATCTCCAGTCATGCACAAAAGATGAAAACGGCATATAAACATTTAGACGGAACCCCCTCCGGGCGCATTGTCTCTTTACGACTCTTCGAAACGGTCAATACACCGACAATGAAAACCTAAGCCGATTAACTGCGCATGGTCATGTAAACTTTATTACGTGGAATCCCACAAAAATACCACATCGGGCTGGTGGCTCAGCTTGGCTAGAGCATTCGGCTGATAACCGAAGGGTCGAGAGTTCAAATCTCTCCCGGCCCACTTTTGCATTCACCTGGACCACTTTGTATTATTTGAGTTTTTGAATACGAAAATAATTGTTTGTTGACTGCTGTCAATTCTAGCAGGCCAACTATAATTGTTAAATTATTATAGTCCTAAAAAGGTATTTATTACAAAATATTCGTTGCCCATAACAGATTTTTCAGCAGATTATCGTCATATGTTCACGAGGATCCGAAAAAATGAGGTCATACCTAGAGGAAGTTGATTTCGAAACTATAAAGCAACGGTTCGACGCCTTCTGGAAACGAGAAGTTTTGGATCGACCATTAATCTTTATTACTGCTCCAAGAAAAAGACGAAAAAAACTTTTTTTCACTCCAGAGAACATCAAGAAAAGATGGGTGAATACCGATTATGTGACGAATAAGGCTGAATCGTATCTGGAGAACACGGCTTTCTTAGGAGATGCGATTCCTTGTTATCAGCCAAACTTGGGCCCAGATTCATTTACGTCTTTTCTTGGAGCAAACCTAATCTTCAGATCTGAGGAGACATCTTGGGCCAAGCCTTTCGTGAAAAATCTTTCCGAGTATAATCCCGTTCTAAATAGAAATAGTCGATGGTGGAGAGCAATGAACGGGATCATAAATAAATTATGCGAAATTTCCAAGGGCAATTTCCTTATTGGCATACCCGACCTGCATTATGGGGGTGATTCATTGGTGGCTGCAATGACTGCGCAGAGGCTGATTCGAAGCCTTTTTGTTGAGCCTGCAGAGGTGAAGCGGCTGATCTGTAGACTAACAGATATATGTATTGAAATTTTTGAATCGTATTATAGGAGCATATCGCGAGTGCAGAAGGGCTCTATCACATGGATTCCAGCCTACTCCAGAGGAAGATACTTCGCCTTACAAGACGACTTCTCAGGCTTAGTCTCACCTAAAATGTTCAAAGAATTCTTTCTAGAAGAGCAAGACTACATCACAAAGTGTCTGGACAACTCTGTCTTTCACCTAGATGGCCCTATGGCGTTAGGAAACCTCGATATCTTACTCCAAATCGAATCTCTTAACGGCATCCAATGGGTTCCCGGTGCAGGAGCTCAACCGATGTCCAGATGGGTTGATGTATGTGTAAAAATACTTGATGCTGGCAAGTGCCTGTATATTGATTGTATGCCAAACGAGGTAGAGTTTCTTCTCTCTAAACTTAGTCACAAAGGGCTATTCCTCTCCACTAACTGCCGAACAGAAAAAGAGGCACAAAGCGTAATCAAAATTGTAGAACGACATCATTGAAAAGTCGCTATACTTCGCTTTTGGACTAGTCGCGTTCGCCTGTTTGTTCGGTCCTTTTAAACACATACCCATTTCTTTGGTTAAGGTTTGAGAAGACTGACATAATAGGTGAAGTTTTCGAATGAGACGTCATGCGCCACTGCGTGGTCGATGCTTGGTATAAAGCCCCCGTCCTTCATGAGGGGTAAGACACGTTCAATCTCCCTCTTTATAGCTTTTTTACCAAGGGCCAAGGCTCTTTTATCCACGTTACCCATGAGCAACAATTTTTTTCCATACTTTTCCCTGAGAGGCACGGCATCTACACCTGCTGCTACCTCCAAAGGACTAATGCCGTTGACGCCGGCTTCGAGGAATAGGGGAATCAAAACGTTCGCGTTACCGTCAGTGTCAACGAATATGATGTCTACTCCGTTGTTTCTCAGGGTCTCTGTCAACTTTTTGTAGCATGGAAGCATGAACTCCCTGAAAAGGTTTGGCCCTATCATGGGTCCAGTCTTGTAAGCCATGTCCTCGAAGAATATCGCCCCGTCAGTTTTAACCTTTGGGAGCACGCTCCTTAAGACTTCACATTGAAAGTCTGTAAAGAAATTGAACATGTCCCTTACAAATTCAGGGTCCCTGTAGAAGGACACGAGAAGTCTCTCAAGGCCAACCATCCACCTCGCTTGCGAGAATACGCCGGTGAACGGGAAACCGCCAATTTGAACCGGGCGGTCAGTGGTTGAATAGTATTCGAAGAGTTCCTCGCTCCAAGTCAAGGGATACCTACGCTCATCTGCAGGATCATAACGTGCCTTCATCTTCTCAAAGTCCTCATGGGACTTGACGGGGAACTCGAGGAAGTAAGGCATAGATTCACTCGTTTTAAGTTCCTTCACCTTAATCCCGAATCCACGCCAACCTGTAACAATTCTGTAATGCTCATCTTCCTCAAGGGTCCTTGTGATGAACCTCGGTATTGGGCCAAAGTCGATGGGAACTCCCTCAAACTTGTCATAATTGAAGTAATCATTCACGCTCATCCCCCAGGGCAGGCCTTCTCCATACCAACGGTTCAAAGTTTCAATGTAGGGTCCCCCTGGCGAAAACGGTACCCTATCAACCTCTTCGAAATGCATGCAACGAACAAACCTTTCCCTATTATTCAAAAAATAAACCTCCTAACGAAATTGGCAAACATTTCCTTTTGTAATAATCAAACTTCTAGGACTTGATATTAGAGCAGAAACAGCAATTACGAATGCTGTTGCCTCTTTCAGAATACGAGGAGTCTTTCCCATTGCACATCATCATTTTCTTTAGGTTTTAACTTTGTATATAGAAGAAGGAATTAACACTTCTCACATCTCTCTGAACACACCGAAAAAAGACTGAATCTAGTAACGACCAAGTGCCCCTAATGGTGGAAAAGGGGCTAGGGGTAATAGAAGCCTGCCAAATCTGTCGATTCATCTTCAGAAAACAATAATAATAAACAAACTTGATTTTGGGTCATTCTTGTTGATCCTTTTTGTGAATCGCGGTCATCTCAACTGGTGCAATTACATAAGGTGCAGATGTATTCGAATCTTGCCCTTATAAATTCGGAAGCTTATTTCGTGTTCCGGGCGACCTTTGAGACGTAGTCGTCGTTCTTGAACTCGACAAGATGAGTGCAAAGCAACGTGTTCTGGAAATGCGGGAATGCAAATAAAAATTTCAAGTGATTCAATTAGACAGTTATTTTCGTTTCGATTCGAGGAAATTTTTGGCTTCATTCATTGTTGGAAGCCCAGACCTCGTCCCGAGTTTCATTACCTTCAGGGTTGCAACGGCACTTCCTAGCAAAACTGCTTTGTCCAATGGTTGGTTCTTTATTAATCCTGTTAAGAATCCTGCGTCGAAAGCGTCACCGGCCCCTGAGGTGTCAATGGCTTTGACTTTGATGACTGGAATCGTAAAATCTTGATCTCGCGAATATACTTGGTAATGGTTTTTTCTCCTCAAAACGATAGTTGACGGACCTAAAGCTTGAATTTTTTTAGCTGTTTCTTTCTCTCGTTGTTCGTCGACTATGGAATTTGCTTCTTTTAAAGTGGCGAGGAAGACATCAACGAAACTAAGAATTTTCCTCTGCGTTTCGAAGAACCCTTCTTTATTTTTCCATAGAGTCTCCCTTGTGTTGGGATCATAAGAAATTGAAACCCCATATTCTTTTGCAGTACGAAGCACCTTGAAGGCTGCTTCGCGCGTCTCAATTTGCCTGAACATCGCCTCTGAAAGGTGAAGCACCTTTACCCCTGTAAAATAATCTCTGTCTATGTCTTCTGGCATAAACATTGACTCAGGGTCGGAGTATCCTGGAAATCGATAAAATGTGTAGTGCCTTTCACCCTTCCTGTCAATGGAATAAAAGGCGATGCCCGTAGCCCTTCCTTTCACCTTTTTAAGGCATGAAACATCCACACCTTCTCTTTTAAAATCATGTATTATAAGGGAACCGAATTCGTCATCCCCCACACAGCCGAGGAAACCACTTTTAACGCCTAGCCTCGAAGCTGCGACAACCACATTCGCCACGGCGCCGCCAGCAGAAGGGACGAAAGATTCGGTTTCAGACAAAGTGACACCTAACCTTACCGGGACAAAGTCAATAATTGCTGATCCGAAACCGATAAGGTCCAACTTCATTCCTGACAGCCCGCTGACTAGCTACGAGAAAATCTCTTATTAATATAATTTAATAAAATTAAAAAAAAGAGGTATTGGCGGGTGATATCTCCACGCTACATTAGGTTCAAATTTCTCCCAGCCCATTTTAGCTTTCACCTTGACTACCTTTTTCATTCTTTCCTGAACATCTTTGAACCGTTGTACCAACAGTTGTGTTCGAATCCTGCTCTTTCAACGTCTTCGTTCTTTCGTTATTTATGGCAACTTCACAGGCGAATTCTTTATTCTCGTTAAAAAGATTTTCAAGGTGCGGGTCGCTGGATTATGTTTCCAGTGCCTTTGCGGATGCTTCCAGGTACACGTTGCCGAATTTCTTCACGAGGTCCTTCGGCGTGTAGACTGAAGCGTTCAGCCTGAAGAAGTTGTCCATGCGGTCGGTTTCCACGCCGATGCCGATTATTATGACTCCTTTCCTCAGCAGTCCATCCACGCTCTCTTTCAGCGCTGTCGGCAGGTTATTGTAGCCATAGGGCCATCCGTCCGAAATAACAATTAGGCATCGCTGCTCCTCGTACCGTTTGGCCAACATTTTCTCGGCAATGGTAACCGCGTCGGGCATGAAAGTGAGCCCTTCGAACCTGAGCCCGCCGATTCTGGCCCTAACGGTCTTGGAGTACGATTCATTGCTGGCCTTAAGGATTTGAAGCTTGTCGCTGAAGGCAAAGAACGTCCACGAAGTAGGGTCATTCATCAATTCTCTCGCAGCTTCAGCCACCGCAATGGCGAGGGCACGAGAGTATTCTCCTCGCACCTGCATGCTGGAGCTCGCATCGAAAAGTACGGACCAGGCGAAGCTTTGTTTGAGGAAATTCTCCAAGGAGAACACGTCCAACGCGGGTTTGTTACTCGCTATCGCCTGAATTACGGCGCTCAAGTCCAGCTCCCCCACCTCTTGCCGCGGGTCTTCATAAAGTAAATTCAGGGCCTGGCGTATCATCTCCAGAAGCCTTCGATTCGCGCCTTGAACCAAGCTTCGGGCTCTCAAGTACTGCGTGTAGTCCTCGTCTGGAAAATCAACACCTTTAAAGTGCGTCCGAGAGACCAATGGCGCAATTTTTACCAATATTTTTTCTCGTCTCTCTTTCTGGTTCTGCTCAGAGTTAAACGCCTGTGTAGCTTCGGCGGACTGTTCTTTTCTCCACAGCGATTCCATGGCGACGTCGGCTGGAGCTGAACCGCCAAGGGTTTCAATGGATTTCCTGAAATCGCGCTCAACGTGCAGTTCATTTATGGCATCTATCCTAGAGTATATACTTGACTTCCCAATGTTTTCCGTATAGCTCAGTGAAGGAGCCTCAAAGAAGGGTCTAAAATCTTCTAGGAAGCCTTTTATACTCTTGATTTTATCGTCGAACAGTTCCTGTAAGTTAATCTGTTCGCCTGCAAACGATGCCAAAAAAGTCTCCTTAGGCGCAGATAGCTCCGTTAAAATTGAGTTAACAGCTTTCTCCTCGTCGGATTCCAGGTCTCCTTTACAGACTCCTACGTTGACCCTTGAAAGTAAAGCGGACATTACTTTAGTGGAACTTGCGAAAATCTTCTCTGCGGGTTTGATTTTTTGAAACAGTAAAGCATTGGCATACGCGATGTCTATCAAACGGTTGGGATGCAATGCTTGAAGATAAGCGTTAACGTACGTGTCCCGCATGAGAGCTTTGGCGAACGCTTCTGTATACGAGTCCGACGTGTTCGGAGAAACATTTTCTTTAGGCAAAGGAGTTAACGTGTGGGTAGTAAGATGCAGGACTGCAGCTCGGAATAACCGGCCGATTTTGTCCTTACTCGATAAGCTCACAGGAAAAGTTATGCCGAGGAACGAGATTTGCCCGTCCTCTGGAGACTCAGCAGTTGGCAATTTCACCGTAAAACCGTATTTGTCCTGCTCCAGGACGGGTTGTTTTATAGTTGCATCTTGGAAGATCTTTACTTTTGTGTTGTCTTTTTGGATTGAGGTTTCCCACGCGTAATCAATGAATCCCATGCGGAAGCCTCAACCCTCAAGTTGCTATGTTTGACTGAAGATTGGATCTAGAATTCTTCTGACGTCAGCTTGGACTTCAACGTTGTCGCTGGTCAACCCGATTATCGTTTCTTCCGCGGCACCCATCGGCGTGTATCCGTCATGCACCAGCGTGGCCCAGTTAATCAAGTCGCCAAGGGACGGCCCGTAAGGTAAATCGCCAGTCTTGTATTGCCTTCGCAGTTCAGCACCCGCCTGTATAATCTTGTAGGCCATGTCTTGGTCGATTTTTGACCGTTTCTGCAGCATTTCAACCTCGTTAGGCGAAATGGTTTCTCCGATGCTGAGAAAATCAAAGTTTATCCACACTGCCATCCGCCGTCTCATAGCAGCGTTCAACGGTTTGGTTCCAGAAAATTCCGCCGTCGCCGGGTTCATGCTGATTATCATGTAACCGAACTTGTGGCGTTCGATGACTTCGCTGTCTTTTTCGTTCAACACGAGGTGCCCTCGGGTGTCTAGAACCGGGTTAAGCCTTGTCGCAACGTCTTGTTTCATCATGTTGGCTTCGTCAAGGTACATTATTCCGCCTCTTCTGAGCCACTGAGTCAAGATTCCGTCGACCCAGTTTTCCTTGCCCAGCCCGATGAACCGCCCGAATAGGTCAAATGAGCTTGTGGATAACCCGCAGTTTACTTCCCAAAGTGGCAGACCAGTGAGCTCCGCTACGAGGTAAACTATGTGGGTTTTTCCAGTGCCCGATGGACCGATTAGGCTGCATTGCTTGAAGTAGTATAGGGCTTTGACGATTCGCTCCACATAATGCTGACCATGGTCGAGGTATTCGGGGGTTCCTTTCGGGATCAGGGTATCCATGTGCGCGAAACTGAAGTTTGGGTGCAAGTCGTACCGTTGGAT